>Ga0164309_10000605_pt1 | contig 19379 bp, 11 predicted proteins | sample Whisoiple_247_MG_FD_109984 | JGI IMG/M metagenome (GOLD analysis project Ga0164309, IMG submission 109984) | Soil microbial communities amended with fresh organic matter from upstate New York, USA - Whitman soil sample_247_MG | ecosystem: Environmental > Terrestrial > Soil > Unclassified >...
AGCGCGCCGTCGACCAAGCCTCGAACGAGGTGCGGAGCGCCGAACGCGGGTCGTGTGGAGCCGGGGCGCAGTGGCTCCGCGCGAGCGCGCTCGGCGCCGCCTTCGTCCAGCCACCCGAGCGCTTGCATGCGGTCGATGACATGATTGCGTCGTTGCTCGGCGAGGCTGCGGTTCCGCGCGCGGGCGTACAGCGAAGGGCCGCGCGGAAGGCCGGCGAGGAAGGCCGCTTCCGCGACGGAGAGGTTTGCCGGGGGCTTGTCGAAGTAGGCGAAGCTTGCTGCCGACAAACCGCGCAGGTTCGGCCCGAAACTGACACGATTCAGGTACTCTTCGAGGATGCGCTCCTTCGACAGCGACGCCTCGATGCGCAGCGCTAGGATCATCTCCGAAAGCTTGCCGAACCAGGTGCGCGGGTGCGGCTTCAGCGTGCGCGCCAATTGCATCGTCAGTGTCGACGCGCCCGAGACGATCCGGAGGTGACGGACCGCGCTCGACGCGGCGCGCACCACGGCGATGGGATCGACGCCGGGATGCGCGTAGAACCGGCTATCTTCGGCCGCCAAGATGGCGTGTGCGGGCACCTGCCCGAGTTCACCGAGGCTGACGAAGCGAGCACGTGCGCCGTCACTCGCACGCACTTCTCGCAGGAGCCGATCGCTTTCGTCCACGACTCGGAGCGATGCTTCGGCGTGTGGCTGTGCGAGCTCTTCGGGCAGTGGCGTCGCCGCCACCCACAGCGCGACGAGCACGAGTGACGCAGCGCCGAGTTTGGCCGCGAAGACCGAAACGTCCCTTCGCTTCCACTTCATCGTGCGCTCGCCAGGGCTGCACCGCCCGCCTGCGCGCCGCTCGCGCTCCCGTTCGCGTTCACGACTTCGAAGGTGGTCGCGGCGCTGCGACCGCTGACCTCGGGTGAATACATACACTGAGCGCGCAGCGGCGGCACGACGTAGCGCCCGGGAGTCGTCGCGCGCACCAGGTAACGGAAATGATAAATGCCAGGCTCGACGTGCGAGAGGAAGGTGAGCACGCGGTCGTCGTGCAGTTCACGATGCAGCCCGCTCACGCCACGAAACGCGCCGTAGCCGAGCGGGCCGTGGCCTTGCGGGGTGTTCGCGGACGAAAGATTCTCGCTCACCTCGGAGTGCATGGACGAGGTCTCGAGCGCAAAGTCGATGGCTTCGAGCCCGGCGGGCAGTGGGTCGTCGAGCACGATTTGTTCGCGCGGCTCTGCCGTTTCGAACAACACGTCGACCATCACGAGGTCGTTCACCTCGGCCTTGGATTCTCCGCGGACCGGCAGCGATTTCTGCGCTTCGGGCAGATCCTTCGGCTTGAGCGCTCGCAACAGCCGCTGCACCGAGAAACCGCTGTCTGCGGGGTGGGCGGGCAGCGTGGCCGAAGCGTAGCGGAGCTCCGCCGTGTAGAAGAGCTTGCCCGAGCCCGTCACGGAGAACGACAGCGGTCCCTGATTGCTCACGAGCCGCGCTGCGGGGGCAGAGAAGGGCACCTCAAGGGTGGAGCTTCCGTGGAAGCTGGCGTTGCCCAAGAGGTCGTTCCCCAAGAAGACTTGGGCGTCGAAGTTTGGCTCGCGGCTCTCCTGATTCCTTCGGTATTCGTCGAGGGCGAGCAGCGCCCAGGTGTTCTCTTGCGTGGAACGGAATGCGCCCTTCTCGCGGCGCGCAAGCAACCCACGCGCCAGCCTAGGCCCGAGCGAGTGATGCGGATCGACGGCGAGCAGCGCTCGCAGCGCAAGCGCGGTCGTGCGGCTCGACGAGTCCAACCACGCAGCGTAAACGTCGCTTTCCTCGTCGGCGAAGGCTTCATCCGCACCGACGCGCAGCCGACTCACCAGCTCCGCAGTCAGCAGGTCCTGCGTGGCCCGTGGCATCCTGGCTTTTGCCAGCGCGTGCAGTAACAGCGCTTGCGAGAAAAGCGGTTTGTCGCGACGCGCATCGAAGAGTTGGTTCAGGGTTCCGGGCGTTGCTCGGCCTACGGTCGCGAGGACATCCGCCGCAAAGGCCAGATCTGCGTAGCTACCGTCCGGGGATTGCTCGGTCGAAATCGAGTCGCTCGGCGGCACGAGCTCGCCTTCGTCCTCATCGGCATTGGGCGTGAAGCGCGTGCGCGCGACGACTCCCTGCAGATAGGCGATGGCTTGATCGCGCGCGGCTTTGGGCACGAAGAAGCGCTTTTCGGCGGCCGTTTCGAGCGCGAGCGCGGCGTACGCCGAGAGCCAGGGCACTTCCGCGGAATCGCCCTCCCAGTAGCCGAAGCCGCCTGAGTCGGTTTGATGGCTCAAGATCTCGCCCAGCGCGCCGTCGATCACGTCGTCGGTCTTGGCAGGCATCCGGACGTGGAAGGCCCGCCCGAGATCGCTGAGCAGCAGGAGCGGGAGTGTTCGACTCACCAGCTGCTCGGTGCAGCCATACGGGTACTCCAGGTTCTGCTCGAAGGCTTTGCCAATGCCGGCCAATGCCGTTGATGACACGCGCACGTCGAGCCCGCCGGAGTCGGCTCGAGCGCCGCGCAGATCGCCGAGCGCTACCGCGGCGGCGCTGCTGGTTTCCCCGTAAACCGCGACTGTTTCGTGTGACACCGGCAGCTCGACGTTGCGCGTCATCCGCACCTTGTCCTGGTAGCCCGAACCCGAGACCGCAAACTCGAGCGACGCCGTTCCGCTTGCCGTTGCCTTCACGGGAAACCGGACCTCGACGCTCCGGCCGCGGGGCAGCGTCACCTGCTTGGTCGCAGGGCCCTTTGTCTCGAGGCCCGTCGTGCGCAGCGCGACGTTCAGCTGTGTGTTCGCTAGGTCCTTGGAAGAGACGACGACGCCGGCCTCGAATTGATCGCCCACGCGCACGACTCGGGGCAACGCGGGCCTCGCCATCAGCTTGCGGCTGGTCGTGATGCGCGACTCGCCGAAGCCGAAACGATCGTCCTCGGCAGACGCGATCGCCATCAGACGAAAGGTCGTGAGGTTGTCCGGCAGCTTGAACTGGAAGCGGAGCTTGCCCTCGTTCGAAGTGACGCGGCCCGCTTGGAAGAACGCGGTGGTCTTGAAGTCCGCGCGCGCCTTGGTCTCGCCGAAAGCGTCGCCGTCACCGCCGTCGTTGCCCTTGTCGTTCCCGAGCGGGCCGAGAAAATCGTAGCCCAGCGTGCGCACCTTTTCGCCGTTCTTCAGCGCGAGGATGTGAGCCAGACTCTCGCGGTTCTCCAGCCCGAACACGGCGAGCTTTCGTTCACTGGTGAAAGCCGGGAGTGGATCGGGAGTCTTATAACCCGTGAGCATCAGCACGCCTTCATCGACCGCGTAGAAGGTCACCGCGGTGCGCCCGCGCCGTCCGTCGGTACCGGCCACGGTGAGATCGGCCTCTACGCTGTCCCCCGGGCCGTAGTCGGCGCGGGGCGTGCTGATGTGCACGTCGAGTCGATGGCTATTCGGATCGACCATGAGCTCGGTCGTGCCCACTCGAAATTCGGGAGCTCCCAGATCCACGCCGCTCAACGGCGCCGCTTTGATGCGGCCGCGCACGAGGTGCACGGAGACGAACACGTTCGGGAAATATTCGGCCCGCATCGGGATCTCCACCGTCGGCATGGGTCCCTTCAACGTGACTACTCGGTGCCAGAGCACTCCGCCCCGCTGCACAGTGACCAGCGCCTCGGCCTCACGGAACGGATTGCGCACCAAAATGCGCGCGTTCTCGCCGGGCTGGTACATCTTCTTGTCGGCTTCCAGCTCGACGCCGCGTGCCTCTGGGCTGCGAAAGGAGACGAGTGTCGTCGCCTCGTCCGCGCGATCGTCCAGGGCGTAAAAGCTGGTGGACGCGCCGACCGCGTTTTGTCGGGCGTCGCTCCCCGCGACGCGTAGCAAGTAGTACCCGGGTTGATCGACTCGCAGCTTGCACGAAGCCTCAGTCTGCGTGGTCGTGATCGCGCAACTGCCCACGATCTCGTCTTTCACCTGTGAGCGGCTGCGGGCGACCTCTGCCGGTTGGTCCTCCACGACGCCCACCCACGTTCGCCGGACCAGGTCGACCTTGCCCGTGGCGCCGGGCACGTGCTTGCCCGCGGGGTCGAAAGCAACGACCGTCGCCGGCAGCTCTGCGCCGACCGCGAGGAAGCGCCGTGCCGGGCGCTTCAGGCCGAGATAGAAGGCGGCTGGGTGCACGAGCACCGTCGCTCGACGCGCGACGGTCTGGTTCGTCAGGTCCCGCACCTCGGCTTCGAGCGTGACCTGCTCGGGTCCCGCCATGCGCGGTAAATCGAGCTTGAGCGTGCGTCTCGCGGTTCCCAGATCGTCGAGCGTGTCGTCCGCATCGGAGAGCTCTTCCGCGCGCGGATTGGTTTGCACCGCGCTCAGCACCAAAGCTTCGTCCGTGACGGCATAGGCGCCTGCGCCGGGAGGCACGAAGCTCGCCGCGCTGCGTCGGGCTGTCGTGCGAAGCGCCACGTTGCCCATCGGCGCGCCGAACAGGTACTCCGCGTGCACATCGAACGCAGCCGTGTCACCGCGAACGTATTCGCTCTTGGCCGAATCGAGCGCGACCTTGAATTCGCTGGCCTTGTAGGCTGCGAGCAGCATCTGCGAAGAAAACGTGGGGCTGCCCGCGGCGCTGAGCGAAGCGTTCAGGGTCGCGTCGCCGAGATGGCTGGTCTTCGGCAGCGGCACGTCGAGCGCGATGCCCCCGAAGGCATCGAGCTTTGCGCGGCCCTCGAAGACGCGTTCGCCCTGCGAATCGGTGAGCTCGAGGCGGACTTCGGCGCCTGGTGTTGTCTTCATGCCAGCCGCGTCGAACTTGCGGAACAGGCCGGCGAGCTTGAGCGACTCACCGGGGCGATACACACCACGGTCCGTGTACAGCATGCCCGCCCAAGTGCCGCGTTGTTGCAGATCGACGGGCACGGCAGAGCGCGCGCTCGCCATGGCGCGCTCGACCCGCTGATACGTCCAATCGTCGCCCGCGCTCACGAGCAGGAAAGCCTCGCGGTCGATGGCGCCGTTCTTGACTGGGTCGTACTGCTGCTTCGGGATCGCGACGAGCCCCTCGCTATCAGTGATTCCGCGGAATGCCTCGTGTTGATCGGTGGGGCGCTGCACGCTGACCGTCGCTCCAGATAGCGGCTGTCCCGTCGAAAGCCGAGTCACCCACACCAGGCTGCCGTAGCTGCTCATGGCGGCGCTGATGCCGAGGTCTGTCACCGTGAGCAACTCCGATTGGCGCGCGGACTCGGAGTCTCCGGGCCAGCGCACCGCGAGCAATGCCGCCCCATGCGCGCCCACTCCGCCGAGGAGCGTATCGAGGTCGATGTTCTTCACCGCGCGCGTGTTCTCCGGCACGCCCGGACTGATCCAACTCCAGGGCAGCGGTTCCTCGAACGAGCGAGGCTTCGCGCCGAGCCAGACCACGGCGTCTTCCGGTCGCATCTTCGCCGCGAATAGGCCGTACGTTGCGACGTTGACCGCGCCCACTGGGATCACGTGGGAGCGCTGACCGTCCTTGCCCACCGACTCCAACACGTGGCCTTTCACGCCCAGGGTCAGATCGTACGAGAGCACGGGGCGCCGCGGACGCGGGTCGTTCTTGGCGGCGACTTCGGGATCCACCTCGCGTGTTTGCTCTCCCTCGCCATCTTCGCTGGACGCAGTCGATGCGGCCTGCGGATTGGCACCGGACGCCAGCTGAGGATCGATCCGCTTCTTGCCATCGGCCGTCACGAAGGGCGCTTCCATCTCCACATCGAACGCGACGTCTTCGCCGAGGGTCTGCCCAAAGACGTCGCGCATCCCCTTCTTCAGGGTGATTCGGTAGCGCCTCCCCGAATCTGGATCGGCGCCGAGCAAATGCTCTCGCCTGGGTTCCTTCGCCTTGGCGCGCGCGGCGCGAGCAGCGGGGCTGTCGTCGCTCTTCGCCTGGGTCGCGGCGGCCGAGAGCTTTTGAGCAGGAACCGGCGCTTTGAGGTGTGCCTTGAACTCGGCCGGAGCCACGTCGTTGCTGAGCACCACGGTGATGTCGCGGTGCGCTTGGCAGCGCCCTTGCGTGACCTTCGGACAACGAAAGTCGGTCAGGCGAAGTGGCCCATACGTGCGGCTCTCGACGACGAACGGGGTCTTGCTGCCGAGCGGCCCAACACCCGATAGTCCTGCTTCGACCACCAGGCGGACCTCGCTATCGAGCGGCAGGGGCTCGAGCGGCGTGAGCACGATCGTGCGCTCGAGCGCCTGAAGTGACGGAATCTCGCTCTTCGGCGGGTGAGCGCCGCGTACGCCAATCGACTTCGGCGCATCTCCTGCTTTGGCGCGTACCCAGAGTCGCGTTTTGCGCGCGACGGCGTCCGAGTCCATCGCCTGATTGAAACTGAGGCGGAACACCGAATCGGCGCGCAGATTTCGATCGCTGGCGTTCGGGGTCACGCTCGTCACCATCGGCGGCTCGGTGAAGAACGAAAATGTGTAGTCGGTGGACAGCGAGTCTCCGTCCAGCGCGCGTGCGCCTGCCGCGACCGTCACCAGGAAGCGCGTCGAGCCCGGAAGCAAGCCAGCGGGCGTGAACAGCAGCCCGTGCGTGCCCACGAACCGCCATGTCCCGGCGATTGGTTGCCCCGCTTCGGTTCGGACCGAGACCGGTGGCAATCCCGCGTCGTCCGCGGCCTCGAACGTGCGCATCGCGCGGTTGAACAGCACCGTCACCGCGCCGCCCTCCAGCGGCGCGGCCTTCTCGCGAGGACCGGCGTAGACCACCGCGAAGGGCCCGTGGTGTCTCGGCCCGGTGCCGTGCGAGCCGGTGCCAAGCGACGCTCCCGGCTTCACCTCGGGCGGACGACTCCGCAGACAACTGACAATGGCCAACGCGAGGACCGTCGAACCGACCACAATGCCCAAGCGAAACGAACGCATCCTGCCTCCCTAAAATTCGGCTTCCCACACATACCAGGGCCAGCAAAATTGTGTTGAAAACGCCGCTCAGCAACCTCTGCTCCGGAGAATTGGCTGGCATCACGCGATGCGCACGCGCGCGCACGGACCGGGATCGAATCTCCAGGTGCGAGTCGCCACCGAGCGCGTTCGACGCGCGTTGCCAGTGGTGACGATGCGATCCAGCGCGTTTCCCGACGGAAGTCCGGGCGCCGAAAGGAGCTGATCGACCACTGCCTCGGCGGGATCGAGCAGCGTCGCCCGAGGTGCACGCTCCTGGATTCGCTCGGAGATGGCGGCGTAGTGTGTACATGCCAACAGCAACGCATCGGCCGAGCGCAGCGGGCGCAGAATGCGGTCGAGGTCTTGGGCGCAACGCTTGCCTTCGGTGCTTCCTGCTTCGACGTGAGCCGAGAGCGGCTGCGCGACCCGCTGCACGACGCGACGCTCGGGGCCCGCGAGCCCACGCAAATACAGCCCCGAGCGGATCGTTCGCGCTCCACCCAACACACCGAGTGTTCCGCGAAGGCTGCTCGGAACTCGAGCGAGCGTCGGCGCGATCATGCCCGTCAGCGGCACCGGGTGCTCCCAGCTCGACTCGACCTCGTCGAGCACGGTCGACGCAGCGTTGCAGGCGATGACCACGTGCGTGGCGCCCCAAGCCACGAGCTGTCGAGCGAGCCGAGACACGCGGGCGGCGAGCGCGCTGCGCGAGAGCAAGCCGTAGGGAGTGAAGCCTGAATCCGAGAGATACAGCACTGGCACGCGCTGCGCGCGACGACGCAGCGCGCGCATTACTCCCAGACCACCGATGCCCCAATCCAGCATCCCGAGCCGCGCAGGCAACGTCATGGGTAGGAAAGCGGAGCAACCGCCCCCGGCTCGAGCGGACCACTGTCGAAGGCCACGAGCCGGGCGCGCCGACCGACGCTCAAAGTCGCCAACTGCCGCCCCGGAAAGCGACTCTGAAGGAACCAACGGTACTCATGTTCGGCCCGAATGGGGTTGTGCTCGAGCATCGATTTCCAATTGGGATGACGGGTGAGCGCTCGCAGAGCCTTCGAAAATGGCCGTTCGACGAGACGCCGTTCCAGGTAGCGCGCGGCCGATTTCAGCAGCAACGGTGTGTCGCCGAGCCCCAGGGCTCGCTCCACCATGTCGACCAGCAGCAAGCGCCCGCCTGGCGCGAGAACGCGGCGGATTTCACGCAGCATCGGGTCCCAGTCGAGGTAGCGAAAGGACAGGAAGGAGCTGACCAAGTCGAACGCTCCATCAGGAAACGGCAGTACGGGGCCGTCAATCGTTTCGAACCGAAGCGACGGGAAGGTCGCCGCGCGCCGCGACGCACACTCGACCATCGGCCGTGAGGTGTCGACGCCCACGCCCAGTGCGATTCGCTCGCGCAGCTGACACAGCAGCGCGCCGTTGCCACAGCCGACGTCGAGCATGCGCAGCGGGCGCCCGCTGTCCGCCCGCGCTTGCTCGACGCGTTGCGACAGCCAACGCCACTCTTCTCGCCGAACGCGGATGTCTGCGAAGGCCCGATCGTAGAGCTCAGCAACTCTGTCGTAGCTGGTCACTGGCGGCGGTTCGGGTTCGCAGCGCACCATGGGCACGACGCGAGGCATCAGCGTGTATTTGCGTAGGCTTCCGAAAATCCCGTGCGTCTTTCGCCCAGGAACCGAGACCAAATAGATGTGAGCCCGCTTGCTCGCAAAGCCCTCGAAGACGAAGCGATCGGGGCGCGCGGACACGGTCGTGTACCCCTGGTGCCCGTAGGCCCTCACTCCGAAGGTGCGCGCGAAGAAGGGTGCAAACCAGCGCGCGCTGCGACAGGCGTGAAAATAGGCAGCTCCTCCAGAGGCGAACGGGATGTCGAGCGAGCGCCACTCGTGCGGGCTGAACTGCTCGGGCCATGCTTGGGATCCGAACATGATTCCGTACATGCCCGAGTGACCCAAGAAGTGCAGCTCGTCGATCTGCGCACCCGCCTCGCGGATCGCTTGCATCGCGGCCACGAACTGCGCTTTGTGCTCGACCACTTGGAGACGAACGTCCCGCGTTGGGTCAACGGCCAGGAGCTCATCGCGCAGCGTCCGGGCCGCACGCGCGAATTTGGCGCCGCCCTGGCGATATCGAGTCGTATGACAGATGAAGTACATCACCCGCGTCGCGCTCCGCATGGGGCGAGAACGGGAGCCCAGGCCACGACCTCACGGACCCCTGCGCCGCCTTGCGGGATCCATGCGCCGCCACCAGCGCCGACGAGCAGCGTGCTGCGCCGTTCGACGTCATACACACGCATCGCGAAAATCTCGGGCGTGTAGAAGTGCAACGTGAGCCCGCCACTGACTGCGTGCAAATCGTGAATATCACCGGCCTGCGCGCTCGAAAGCTCGTGAACGCCGAACTCACACTGCGCGGCGCACCGAAGCTGTCGGCCATCGAATCGATACCTGCTCTCGCGGATCTTCCCCTCGAGTACCAACACGAATCCCGAAGCGTCGCCGTGATCGTGCGGTGCCGAGCGCCCGCCACGCGCCCAACCCGCCAACATCACCTCCCCCGCTGCGCCTTGATAAAGCACCTGACGGCCATACGGCTCTCCCGCTCCAGGTTCGGGCCGCCCAGGCCGTGAGTCGGCAAAGTGTTGGGCGGCGCGCTCCCGGAGTTCTGCGCTCTCGCCGCGCTGGGCGAGCTCGAGCAGCTCCTGCCAAGCGCCCCGCTTGCTGGGAGCTCGCCGTCTTTCGATTGCTGCATTCGCACCGCGCGCCATCGTGCCTCGAGCGGTGCAGCGAGCATGCCATGCAGCTCCACCGTCGTTTTGGGGCCGCAATTGGACGGCGCGCGTGGCTGCTGGACCACGGTGCGAGTTCCGGAGGACACGCTCCGGGGGTCATGTGCAGACCGCAACCTGCTGATTTCTCAAACTGACGCGCCGCGCGTGGCGCGTGACCCAGCTGCACGACCTTTGCCGTACCGCTCGAGGTTCGAATTACGAACTCTGGCTCGCAACTTGGCGATCGGTGGTGTCGGGGTAGAGGCTGCTCGTGCGGGTGCCGGTGCCCGGGTGGGCTACGGTGCCGAAAGCGGCTTCGATGCGACGGCGGCGTTCGCGTTGTTGGAGTTCTTCGAGCAGGCGGCGATTGACGCTCAGTAGGTCGCCCAAGACTGCGAGCAGCGACGTCAGGAAGCCGACGATCAGCATCACTGCAGCGAAGATCAGGGATTGGACGTGGCCGGTGCCATTCCCACCGAAGAAGTACCAGAGAAAGCGCGCGCCGATGGCTAGGCCGACGCCGAGCGGAAACAAGCTGACGGTCAGGAAGAACTTCAGCGGCTGATAGACGATGAAGATGCGGAACATCGTCACCATCGAGCGCTTGATGTAGTTCGGAATGCTGCGCACCAGGCGTGATGGGCGCAAATCTCCATTCACGCGAATCGGCACCGAGACCACGGTCATGTTGCGCTGACCGGCTTGGATGATCGTCTCGAGCGTGTACGTGTAGCTGTTGAACACGTTCAACATCAGCGCGACGTCACGCGAGATGGCGCGAAATCCGCTCGGCGCGTCGGCCACGTCCGTACCGCTGACGCCGCGCACGATCGAGCTGCCGAGGTGCTGCAGCGCTTTTTTGATCGGTGAAAAGTGCTCGATGGTGTCGATCGGGCGAGCGCCGATCACGAAGTCGGCTTGGCCGTCCAAGATCGGGCGCACCAATTTTTCGATGTCTGCGCCGTTGTACTGATTGTCGGCGTCGGTGTTGACGATGATGTCCGCGCCGCGCTCGAGACACGACTCGAGACCGAGCATGAAGGCGCGCGCCAGGCCTTGGTTCTGCCGAAAGCCGACCACGTGGTGCACGCCATGCTTGCGCGCGACGGCCACCGTGTCGTCGCGGCTGCCATCGTCGATGACCAGCACTTCAATCGTGTCGATGCCGGGGATGTGCTTGGGCAGCTCGGCGAGCGCAATGTGCAGGGTCTGCGCCTCGTTCAAGCACGGGATTTGGATGATGAGCTTCATGTTTGCGGTAGCCGAGGTCTCCGCCCGCCGGCCGGGCAGGGTGTAGCACCTTTGAGACGACTTGATGCGGCTAAAGACTGGTCCGCTAGTTTAGAGCGAAAACTGCAGGGAGAACACGTCGAAGCCCTGACTTCGCAAGCTTTGCGCCTGGGTTTTTGCCACGCGACCCGAGCCCGTCGTCAGCACGCGAGTTTCTCGCTCCGGCCCGTCGCCAATGGTCTTCTGTGAGTTGCGCTTTTCGCGGAGCGAGGGCGTTTTTGCGGCGGCCCAGGCCTCGAACTCGGAATAGGAGAGCAGGTACTCGCTCTCGATGATCGCCTTTTTGGGGTTCGGCGAATTCATGAACTCGCGCGCCCGGGCATGCAGCGAGCCGATGGAGCTTTCGACTTGTTCGGTCGTGAGCACCACGTTCACTCGCGGTGTGACGCTGTTGTTGCCCGTCAGATCCATCTGCCCCAAGGCGAACAGCAGCACGATCAAGATCCACGCGCGTCGCGCGCGTTGCTCGACGAGCTGGAACAGCATGGCCACCGCCAAGAACACGAGCGGCGGAAAGGCGGGCAAGTTGTGGCGTGCCGAGTTGCCCGGTTTCAAGCCCCAGAACAGCATTGGTGCGAGGCCCCACGCTGCCGCGCCGAAGGTGATCCAGCGCCAGCGCTTGTTCGAAAGAGCGCCTTGGAACAGCGCGAGCATGCAGACCGCGAACAGCAGTGTGCCGGCGGCGTGCGTGATCGGCGCGTTGTTCTTGGGATCGATCAACAGTGAAAACTTGAACGGAAAGCGCCCGTTCCAGCTCTCGAGGAAGCCGCCGACGGCGTGCGTGTTCTTGGGCACGGCCTCGACGACCGGTAGCGCAACGTGGCGAGCGTAGCTGATGGTGAAGAGCGTCCCGAAGCCGACGATCAGCACGATGCACGCGAGTAGGACTGGCCGCAGTTTGCCGCGCGCGATGAGGGCCAAGAGCAACGCGCCACTGGACAGCGCCATGTCCGCCTTGATCGAAAACGCGAGCGCCGCGAGCAACGTGGAGAGCGCGATGTAGCCGGCGAAGCGCAGCGAGCGGAGCTCGCGTTGATCGGCGGCCTTGCCGAAGGCGAGCGCAGAAAAGACCAGCAGCGTGAGCGCTGGCAGGGTCGGCATGCCGTACACGCTGCCCAGCCAGAAACACGGCGTCAGCGAATAGACGATGGTCGCCGCGGCTGCGATGGCCGGCGTCGAAAGCTGACGAAACAGCAAGTACAAGCCGACCATGCACGCGCTGCTCGCAACCACGCTCAGGCCGTTCATGAACCCAGGCAGCGCGCGCACGGCGAGGCCGTGATCCAGCATGAGCTTCATGCTGTGGATGTAGAGCGGGCTCGTATGCAGGCGGTAATCCACCTTGGTCATATCGATCGAGCCCTCGAAGTGCCAGTTGATCGCATCGATCGCCAAGCGCCCGGCGTCTTGCTCGCCGAAGCCGGACACGCGAAAGTGCCAATGCAGCGACAGTGCCGCGAGCGCGCCTAGCGCGATGAAGATCCACTCGTAACGACCGAAGGCCGTACCTGGCGTTGCAGACTGAGTCATCGGCAAACTACGGCTGATCGCTCGTGGCGTTGGGGTAGAGTGTGTACAAGCGGTAGCCAGTGCCGATCATGCGAACTGTCGAGGTTTTAGCCAGAAACCTGACCGGTGAGCCAGTCTCACGATTCAATAAAACGTGGCTCACGCCGTAGCGCGCCAAAATCTTGCGCCGGTCGGCGTCCGAACCGGACTGGCTCAAGAAGCGCTTGACCGAGTGCTCTCGCGCAACGGCGTCCGGAACCAGCGGATCTTCGTGAAAAAGGGCCAGCACTTTGGGGCCGAACGTGGGCAGTGGCCAGGACAGCAGTGGGTTTGCCAACACCACCGCGTTCGGCCCAGCCGCTTCCGCGAAAGTGCGCATGTTGCGGACCACTGGGCTCTCTCGCCTCACACGAAAGCGTGGATCGTCGAACAGGCCGCGCGCGACCAGCACGCTGTGCGTCGAGAACACGAGCAGCGTGAGCGCGATGAGCGACGCACACAGGATGCCCCAAACGCGCCGCTGCACGAACCGGAACGCGTCGGGAAAGCTCGGGGTCAGCCGCAAGAGCAACCAAACCAACCCGATTTGCAAATAGACGATCGCGAGCAGCACGAAGCGATGCCCGAGCGGCAGCTCCACGAACACATTGCCGACGAACGGCACGAGCATCCCGAGCGCGCCCAAGCCCACGAACCAACGCTCGCGACGGAGCAAGAAGTACGGCAGGCAGACCACGGTGATACTGCTCAGACCGAGCGCGGCCAGTAAACCGAGCGGCTGATAAAACTCGTGCAGCTTGCGCTTTACGTGGAGGTCGGCCGCTTGCTGCAAACTCTGCTCGGCCCACTCCGAGGCTTCGCCATGGCCGCCGCGCAGCACCACCCACGGCGAAAAATACGGCCAAAAATGGCTCAACGCGAGCCCGACGACGACCGCGCCCGCGATCTCGAAGCGCAGCCGCCACGTGGCATCGGGGACCGAGAGCGCGAGCAAGAATGCGCCCGAGATCGACATCATCGCGGTCAGGGGATGAATGATGAACACGGCGCCCGCCCACGCGCCGACCACGAGCAGCCACAGCCTGGGCCGGCTCAGCTCACCGCGCAGCAAGCGGACGATCAGTGAAAAGCCGAGCAGGCTCAGCCCCAACGCGGTCGTCGACGGGAACGACGCGACGCTGAACAGCACCGGCAACGCGAACACGTTCGAGTAGTGAAAGCCAACCCACCAGCCGCCGAACATCACCAAGACGGCATACAGCGGCGCGAGCGGATGCCTGAAATAGCTCAAGAAAAAGGCGCGAATCGCGTACAAGAAGAGCAGTGTGTTGAGCACTGCTGTCAGCGTCATCGCTTGCAGCGCGTCCCAGTGGAAGGCGCGCGCGATCAGCGCAATCAGCAGAAATTGCGGACCGAAACGCGGCGACCCCGCGTGCACCGCCAAGTGCGGATGCTGCGGGTGAAAGGGACTCTCGATCAGCGCGTGGAGCGTGGCCGAGTGCTCCCAATAGTCCGCGCCATTTTCCCAGGTGATCATGCGCACGTACCCGGCTTCCCAAGCGACCCAGCCCCAAATCCCGAGCGCGCAGAGCACGAACAGCACAGTTGCCCAATGGCGCGCGAGCAGTGTCAGTGGTTTGCGGAGTGCCGGACTAACCATGACGTAGAGCCCGCAGCCGCAACTTCCAAACCGTGGTCACCGCTTCCAGCACGATTTTGCGGTCCATCTTGGACGCCCCCACTTGCCGATCCACGAACACGATCGGCACCTCGGTCACTTTCAGACCCAAGCGCAGCGCGCGGTACGTCATCTCGATTTGAAACGAGTAGCCGTTGGACACGACATTCCCCGCGATGACGGCCTCGAGTGCGTCGCGTCGAAACGCCTTGTAGCCGCTGGTCAGATCGCGAACGCCCACGCCCAAGATCAGCCGCGAGTACAACGAGCCGCCCTTGGAGAGCGCATGCCGACCGGCTCCCCAGCCCATGACGTTACCGCCGCGGATGTTGCGCGAGCCGACCACCACGTCCGCACCCGCCTCGAGCGCGCGAAAGAAATCCGGTAGGTGCCGCGGGTCGTGAGACAAATCGGCATCCATCTCGAAGAAGTGCCGGTAGTTCTCGTGCAGGCCGAGTTGAAACGCGGCGATATACGCCGTACCGAGGCCCAGTTTGCTGGGTCGATGCAGGACGCGCACACGCTTGTCACGCGCGGCCAATTCGTCCGCCAGTGCGCCCGTACCGTCGGGTGAATTGTCGTCCACGATCAGGATGTGCGCTCCAGGCGCAACGCCGAGCGTGGATTCGACGAACGCCTCGAGATTCGAGCGTTCGTTATAGGTCGGGGTGACGATCAGTGCGCCCTGCCCAAGCGCGGTTTCTGGGGTCACGTAAGTCATCGGGTCAGTCGCCACCGGAGGCGTTTACCATGCTAAAGCACGCCCTGAGGACAGCATGACCAAGAACCGCGTGAAAGTTGGCTTGATCCAAACCCGAGTTGGTCTGGACAAGGCCGCCAACGTCGAAAAAACCTCCTTGGCGATTCGCGACGCCGCCGCGCGTGGCGCGACGTTCATCTGCCTGCAGGAGCTGTTCGCAACGCAGTATTTCTGCCAAACGGAAGACGCCTCCTTCTTCGACTGGGCCGAGCCAAGTGACGGACCCACCGTGCAGGCCATCGCCAAGGTCGCCAAAGAGTGCAAAGTCAGCGTGGTCGTGCCCTTCTTCGAGCGGCGCGCGCCGGGCGTGTATCACAACAGCGTGGTCGTCGTCGGCCCCCAGGGCAACACAATCGGGCTGTACCGCAAGATGCACATCCCCGACGACCCGCTGTTCATGGAGAAGTACTACTTCACGCCCGGCGATCTCGGCTTTCAGTCGTTCGACACGCCGGACGCCAAAGTGGGCACGTTGATCTGCTGGGATCAGTGGTACCCGGAAGCCGCGCGCCTCACCGCGATGCGCGGTTCGGAGTTGCTCACGTACCCGACCGCTATTGGCTGGCACCCGTCCGAAAAGGCGGAGTACGGCGCCGCGCAGCTGTCCGCGTGGCAAACCATTCAACGCAGCCACGCCATCGCCAACGGCGTGTTCGTGATCGCGGTCAACCGCGTCGGACACGAGGGGCCGAAGGACGGAGGCATCGAATTTTGGGGGCATTCCTTCGTGGCAGATCCCTTCGGCGTGGTGCTGGCGGAAGCCGGGGAAGGTGAAGAAACGCTCGTCGTCGAGTGTGATTTGACGCGGCCCGAGTGGGTGCGTCGCAACTGGCCATTTTTCCGCGATCGTCGCATCGACGCTTACGGCGACATCACGCAACGCTTTTTGGATCCGATCAAGCGATGAAGAAACGCGCCACGGCTGCTCGCGCCTCCAAGCGCACCGCAGCCTCCAACACTCCGCCCGCTCAGCTCGACTCACTCGCCACGCCGCACTCGCTCGGCTATCGCATGCCCGCTGAGTGGGAGCCGCACGCTGCCACTTGGCTCGCGTGGCCGCACGAGCCCACGGACTGGCCCGGCAAGTTCGACGCCATCCCGTGGGTGTTCGCGGACGTCGCGCGTCACCTGCAAGAGGGTGAACGCATCCGCGTGATCGTGGGCGGCAAGCGCGAAGAGGCGACCGCCAAGAGCGTGTTCAGTCGCTCGGGCGTGAACCTCAAGCAGGTCGACTTCGTGCACTTGCCCACGGACCGCTCGTGGACGCGCGATTTCTTACCGCTGGGCGTAGTCCGAGGCACCGGCAAGAAGCGCGAAACCGCGCTTGTGAAATGGAAATTCAACGGCTGGGCGCGCTACAAAAATCACGCCCGTGACGAAGAAGCCGGACTCGCCGTCGCGCTCCAACTCGGCGCGCCACTCGCGCTTCCCGAAGCGCAATTCGGCCGAAAACGCGCGCGCGTCGTGCTCGAAGGCGGCGCCATCGACGTCGACGGCGAAGGCTCGCTGCTATGCACCGAGGAGTGCTTGCTCGATGGCCGCCAAGCGCGCAACGCTGCGCTCGGCAAAGCCGGCATGGAAGCCGTACTGCGCGATCACCTCGGCGCCGAAAAAGTGCTCTGGCTCGGCGCAGGCATCGCCGGTGACGACACTGCGGGCCACATCGACGACTTCGCACGCTTCGTCGCCCCCGGCAAAATCGTGCTCGCCGACGAAAAGAGCAAGCGCGACCCGAACTACGCCGTCCTGCGCGACGCAGCCCGTCGCCTGAGCGGCACCCGCGACGCCAAAGGCCGCAAGCTCGAAGTCATTCGCCTCCCCATGCCCGCGCCGATCATCTTCGACGGACAGCGACTCCCGGCGAGCTACGCCAACTTCTACGTCGGCAACGCCGCCGTCCTAGTGCCAACCTTCAACGACCCCAACGACCGCGAAGCCCTCGGCATCCTCGCCGAGCTCTTCCCTGATCGTCGCGTCGTCGGCATCCACTCCACCGACTTCGTACTCGGCCTAGGCACCATCCACTGCAGCACCCAACAAGAAGTCGTCTAACCCCGTCACGAATCGAAAGAGTGGGCGCTCGCGACCCAGCATCGCACCTCAAAGAGCACACTGTCCCCGTCGCACCGCGTTTGTCCGCGCGCACACGTCGAATCACGGCGCGCGCCGACGTTATTTGCGCCAGGTACGGCTCCCAGAGTTTGAACCGCCGAGCCGCAGAGGTCGCAGAGATCTGAGGGAGATTTTGGGGGTTCGCTTGGGGCGTCGATTTGCGTCGTAGATTTTCGTGCAACAGCGGCTTGTATCGGGAACCCAAATTTCACCGTGTTTCTCGGGTGCGCCTTTGTTTTGCTGGGTCTTGATGAGGGCTCTGCGGCCTCTGCGGCTCGGCGGTTAGTCTCTCTCTCTCTCTCTCTCTCTCTCCGTAACGTGCCGCCAAAAGCCGGTGTTCGTCGTGCATCGACAGGTGTCGGTGAGGCTCCTGGGTTGAACAGCGTCGGTGAAAAGAGGGTGGAAAGTTGAAAAATGGTTGGGTTGGGCGCACCTTTGGGGCCGTGCGGTTACCGGCTTTGCCCTTGCTCGATCGACGGGCGCTCACGCGAGTGCTGGGCGGCGTGTTTGCGGGACTTGCTGTGGCGCCCAGTGCCGTGGCTGAGGCCACTTCGCGGGCGCCCCAAAACCAGGGCCAGGCGAGTGCCGGGCCGACGCGGACTGCGAGCTACATTGCTCGCAAGCCGGCGCCCGAGACCCAGGTGCAGACCAGCTCGGCGGATCGCGGCATCAACCCGTGCATGACGCCGGATCCGGGCTTCGGCGTGTACGGCAAGTGGGAGGGCGGCATCGGCATGGGGCAGTTCATCATGCCCGTGCGCGGCGGTCTCACCTCGAAGGGTGATTTCGACCTCATGGTGCACTTTCACGGGCATGAGCCGGTGCGCAAAGAGTGGGTGCAAGTGATGGACGGCGCGGTGCTCGTGGGCATCGATCTGGGCATCGGCTCGGGCGCCTATGAAGAAGCGTTTCAAGCGCCGGACACGTTCCCGCGCTTGATCGAAGCCGTGGAGCGCGCGGTCGCCAAGAAGGCGAACCGCAAGGTGGCGCGCGTGCGGCACCTCGGACTCAGCTCGTGGAGCGCGGGCTACGGCGCGCTGCAACACATCTTGATGCAGCCGTACGCCAAAGAGCGCGTCGACACCGTCGTGCTGTTGGACAGCTTGCACTGCGGCTACTCGGGCGCCGCCATCAATGGTCAACCGATTTTCATGTTTACCGAGTTTGCGAAGCGCGCGGCGGCGGGCGAAACGTTGATGTTCGTCAGCCATTCGTCGATCATTCCCCCGAACTATGCTTCGACTACCGAAACCGCGGACTACCTGGCCCATGAAGTGGGCGGCAAATTGCGGGACGTACACGGCGTCGGCCCGATGGGCATGACGATGATCACCCGCTATTCCAAGGGCAATTTTCACGTGCGTGGCTTCTCGGGCAACGACAAGATGGATCACTGCGCGCAGATTGGTGAGTTCCGCGACGTGCTCAAGGTGCACGTGAAACCGCGTTGGAACTCACCGCGAGGCCGAGCCGAGTGAGCGGCGGCGAGCAACGCTTCATCTTCAAGGATCTATCGTTTGCGGCGCCCGAGGGACGCGGCGCGCAACCGCTCGATCGCTTGTTGCGGGAGAAGCACGACGGCGCTAGCTGGGCCGAGGTCAGGCGGCTGATCGAGACCGGCAAAGTGTCCGTGAACGGCAACGTGCAGCGCGAAACGGCCGCGCGGGTCGCTGCGGGCGCGCAGATCGAACTGCGCATGGCCGCCGCACGTCACCGGGAAGGACCTCGCTTGCCGGCGGGCGCGATCGTGCACGTGGATCCGCACGTGGTCGTGGTGCAAAAGCCCGCGGGGATCAGCACTGTGCCATACGACGAGAACGAAACCGGCACGCTCGATGAGCTGGTGCGCGCCGAGCTCGGTCGCAAAGAAGCGCCGCTCGGCATCGTGCATCGCATCGACAAAGAGACTTCGGGACTGGTGCTATTTGCCCGCAATTTGGCGGCAAAGCTCGACCTGAAAAATCAATTCCGCGTCCACTCGGTGCGCCGGCGCTATCGGGCGATCGTGCACGGTGGCGTCAAGGATCGCACGATCTCCTCGCGCTTGGTGCAAGACCGCGGTGACGGCCGCCGTGGCTCCACCAACAATCCGACGCTCGGCCGTGAATCGGTGACGCACGTGTTTTTTCGCGAGGCGCTGCGCTGCGCAACGCTGATCGAGTGTCGCTTGGAGACCGGGCGCACGCATCAGATCCGCATTCATCTGTCAGAGGCGGGGCACCCGCTCGTGGGCGAGCGCGTCTACGCCAAGAACAACCCGCACCCGACGATCGCGGCGCCGCGCTTGATGCTGCACGCGATGCAGCTCGGCTTCCGTCACCCGACGACCAAA
>Ga0164309_10000606_pt1 | contig 19363 bp, 21 predicted proteins | sample Whisoiple_247_MG_FD_109984 | JGI IMG/M metagenome (GOLD analysis project Ga0164309, IMG submission 109984) | Soil microbial communities amended with fresh organic matter from upstate New York, USA - Whitman soil sample_247_MG | ecosystem: Environmental > Terrestrial > Soil > Unclassified >...
CGATCTGCCCGAGTTGCGTCAGCGCCATCGGCACCGCGAGCCGCAGCGTTTCGGTCAGCTCGGCGGCAAGATGGCGGCCGGAAGGTGCAGCGATCCGCGTGGCGGCTGGTTCACGATCAATATCGTCGATGGAAATCATGCGGCCAGACTAGCATTGCCGGCGCCCGAAAATGTGTCGGTCGCTTCATCGTTGCGTTGAGAGAGCGATCGACGACCGTATTTCGAGCTTAAGACTCTAACCGCCGCGGGTTCGCTCGGGAATGCGCGTGATCTTGGCGCCCAGCGCGTTGAGGCGTTCGTCGATGCGCTCATAGCCACGTTCGATCTGGTCTGCATTGTTGATGGTGCTGGTGCCTTCCGCGCACACCGCGGCCAGCAGCATCGCCATGCCGGCGCGGATATCGGGCGAGGTCATCGGCGCGCCGCGCAGCCGGCTTGGGCCAGCGACAATCGCGCGATGCGGGTCGCACAGCACGATGCGTCCGCCCATCGCGATCAGCTTGTCGACAAAGAACATCCGGGACTCGAACATCTTCTCGAACATCAGGATCACGCCGTCACACTGGGTCGCCGTCACGATCGCGATCGACATCAGATCGGCCGGAAACGCCGGCCACGGTTGATCCTCGAGTTTCGGCACATGGCCGCCGAAATCGTCGCGGATTTTCATGGTCTGGTTGGAAGGCACCACGAGATCGTCGCCCTCGACGCCGCAGACGATGCCGAGCCGCTCAAAGCCCATCCGGATCGAGCGCAGATGCTCAACGCCGGCGCGCGCGATACGCAGCGGCGAGCGTGTCACCGCGGCCAGCCCGATCAGCGAGCCGACCTCGATATGGTCGGGGCCGATCGAGTAATCCGTGCCGCCGAGCGTCGCCGGACCATGCACGGTCATCGTGTTGGTGCCAATGCCCTCGATGCGCGCGCCCAGTGCCACCAGGAAATGCGCGAGATCCTGCACATGCGGCTCGGACGCAACGTTGCGCAGATAGCTGGTGCCGTGCGCGGCGACCGCGGCGATCAGCGCGTTTTCAGTGGCCGTTACGCTTGGCTCGTCAAGGAACACGTCGGCGCCCCTCAGCTTCGAGGCGCGGAATTCGATCCGGTGGTTCGTGGTAACGGTGGCGCCGAGCTGCTCGAAGGCCAGGAAATGCGTATCGAGCCGCCTTCGTCCGATGACGTCGCCGCCGGGTGGCGGCAGTGCCACCTCGCCGCAGCGCGCCAGCAACGGCCCCGCCAGCAGGATGGAGGCGCGGATCCGCGCGCACAGGTCTGGATCGAGATCGGCGGCGCGAATCTCTTTCGCATGGATATTGAGCGTGTTGCGGCTTTGCCAATCGGCCGATGCGCCGACAGAGCGGATCAATTCCACCAGTGTTTCGGTATCGCGAATCCGCGCAACGTTCCGCAGCGTCACCGGATGTTCAGTCAGAAGCGCGGCCGCAATGATCGGCAGCGCGGCGTTCTTATTGCCGGACGGCTCGATGGTCCCCGCCAGGCGATGGCCGCCTTCAACCTTGAATTGAATTGGCGGCAAGCGGCTACGTGCCTCATACGTCGACGGTGGCGCTGAGCGAATTGTCCTGGATGAAATCGCGGCGCGGCTCGACCACATCACCCATCAGCTTGGTGAAGATATCGTCGGCCTCGTCAACGTCCTTGACCCTCACCTGCAACAGCGAGCGTTCGTTGGCGTCCAGCGTGGTTTCCCAGAGCTGGTCCGGGTTCATCTCGCCGAGGCCTTTGTAGCGCTGCAACTGGACGCCCTTGCGGGCGGCGTCGGTAACGGCCTCGAACAGGCTGACGGGGCCATGGATTGCGGTCTCGCTGTCCTTGCGGCGCAACAGGCCGGGCTTCGGATAGGCTTCCTGCAGCCGCGCGGCATAATCGTCCAGCTTGCGCGCATCGGCGGAGCCGAGCAGCGCGTCGTCGATCATGGCGACGTCCTTGACGCCGCGCACGGTGCGCTCGAAGAAGAAACCTTCGCCCTCGGTGAAACGTCCGGTCCAGCCGCGCTCGACCTCGTCGGCCAGCGCATCGAGCCGGACCGCGATGTAGTCGGCGGCGGCATTGGCGGTCGCGACATCTGCGGTGATCTTCGGGTTCAGCACACCCGCGATCGCGGCCTGTTCAACCACCTTGCGATTATACCGGCTGTGCAGATTGTTCAGCGTGACGCGGATCACCCGGGCATCCTCGACCAGCGCCTGGAGGTCGCGCCTGCTGCGATCCTCGCCCGAAGCCAGCTTGAACACGCAGTCGTCGATCCCGGTACTGATCAGGTAGTCTTCCAGCGCGCGCTCGTCCTTCAGATATTGTTCGGACTTGCCGCGGCTCACCTTGTAGAGCGGCGGCTGCGCGATATAGAGGTAGCCGCTGTCGATCAGCGAAGGCATCTGGCGGAAGAAGAACGTCAGCAGCAGCGTGCGGATATGCGCGCCGTCGACATCGGCGTCGGTCATCAGGATGATCTTGTGATAGCGCAGCTTGGAGAGGTCGAAATCCTCGCGGCCGATGCCGGTGCCCAGCGCGGTGATCAGCGTGCCGATCTGCTCGGAGCTCAGCATCTTGTCGAAACGCGCGCGCTCGACATTGAGGATCTTGCCGCGGAGCGGCAGCACGGCCTGGAATTCGCGGTTGCGGCCCATCTTGGCGGAGCCGCCGGCGGAGTCACCCTCGACGATGAACAGCTCCGACTTGGAAGGATCCTTCTCCGAGCAATCGGAGAGTTTGCCGGGAAGTGATGCGTAATCCAGCGCGCCCTTGCGGCGGGTCAGCTCGCGCGCCTTGCGCGCGGCTTCACGGGCGGCGGCCGCTTCCACCACCTTGCTGACGATGACCCTGGCCTCGGTGGGATGTTCTTCGAACCACGACGCCAAGGCCTCGTTGATGACGTTCTCGACGACCGGCCGCACTTCCGAGGACACCAGCTTGTCCTTGGTCTGCGACGAGAATTTCGGGTCCGCCACCTTCACCGAAAGCACCGCGGTCAGGCCTTCGCGGCAATCGTCACCGGTCAATGCGATCTTTTCGCGTTTGGCGTTTGCTTCCGCATAGCCGTTGACCTGACGCGTCAACGCGCCGCGGAATCCTGCCAGATGCGTGCCGCCATCGCGCTGCGGGATGTTGTTGGTGAAGCACAGCACGTTCTCATGATAGCTGTCGTTCCACCACAGCGCCGCCTCGACCCCGATGCCGTTCAACTCGGCATTGACCATGATCGGAGAGGGCACCATCGCCTTCTTGTTGCGGTCGAGATATTTGACGAATTCCTCGACGCCGCCCTCATAGTGCATCTCCTCGCGCTTCTCGACCGCGTGGCGCGCGTCCGACAGCACGATGTTGACGCCTGAGTTCAGAAACGCCAGCTCGCGCAGCCGATGCTCGAGGGTAGCAAAATCATATTCAACGTTGGTGAAGGTCTCTTTCGAGGCGAGGAACGTCACCTCGGTGCCGCGCTTGCCCTTGGCGTCGCCGACCACTTTGAGCGGCGCTACTGAATCGCCATGGGCGAACTCGATGTAGTGTTCCTTGCCGTCGCGCCACACCCGCAATTGCAGCTTGCTCGACAGCGCGTTGACGACGGAGACGCCGACGCCGTGCAATCCGCCGGAAACCTTGTAGGAATTCTGATCGAATTTACCGCCGGCATGGAGCTGCGTCATGATGACTTCGGCGGCCGAAATGCCTTCACCCTTGTGGATGTCGACGGGAATGCCGCGGCCATCGTCGCGCACGGTGACGGAACCGTCGGCGTTGAGCACGACTTCGACCGCCGTGGCGTGGCCGGCGAGTGCTTCGTCGATCGCGTTGTCGACGACCTCGTAGACCATGTGATGCAGGCCGCTTCCGTCGTCGGTGTCGCCGATATACATGCCGGGCCGCTTGCGAACGGCATCGAGGCCTTTCAACACCCGGATCGATTCAGCGCCATATTCGACGGGAATGGAATGCTCAGTGTCGGCGGTTGTCCGCCGGGCAGGTTCTGTCATGTGAGGCCTACGAGAATGTCCCGAATCAGCGGCGCGAAACAGGCGCTGACGGACTTCAGTTTATGCCATGAAAGGAGCCATGCGCATAGCGCAAAGGCCCCATCAACAAGCTATTGAATAGATGGGCCTTTTTGACAGTTTTTCAAGGCGCGGAAAAGCCGATTTGGCAACCCGGAAAAAGGGCGATTCGGGACCCGGTTGAAGGCTCGTAAAACCCTGTTTTTCGCCGTCAACGGACCAACCTCGGTCTTGAAGTTCAATGCCTACCAGCGGCCGGTCAGCCGTTGCCGCGGGGCGCGATGCGGCCGTTTTCGACATCGAAAATCCGGCCGGATGCATCGACGTCAGTGAAGGCTGCAGGATCAGCGCCGGTCATCCAGACCTGGGCGCCGAGCTTTGTCAGTTCGCCAAACAGCGCCGCGCGTCTGCCCGGATCGAGATGCGCGACCACCTCGTCGAGCAGCAAAAGCGGCGTGATGCCGGCCATCTCGGCGACCAGATTGGCATGCGCCAGCACCAGCCCGATCAGCAGGGCCTTCTGCTCTCCGGTGGAAGCGTCGCGCGCCGCGATATTCTTCGGCGCATAGACGACCTGAAAATCCGTCAGATGCGGACCGTCGAGCGTGCGGCCGGCGGCGGCATCGCGGGCGCGGCCCTGGCGCAGGATTTCGCGATAGCGGTCCTCGATGGAGGTCGCCGGCTCGCTCATCAGCGCGTTTTCCATCCAGCCGTCGAGCGTGATGCCAGCGGAGGGAAACGCCGATTGCGTCCCGCGCGCGCGCAACATCGCGGCCAGTTTTGTCAGGGTCTGCCCGCGCATCGCTGCGACCGCGACCGCAAGCTCCGCGGTCTCGCGTTCGATCGCGTCGCACCAATGGTCGTCGAAATTGCGCACCTCGAGCAGGCGATTGCGCGAACGGAGGCAACGATCGAGCGCGGCGACGCGGGCCGAATGCTCGCTGTCGATCGCAAGCACCAGGCGGTCAAAGAACCGCCGCCGCTCCGATGCGGCCCCCATGAACAGGCCGTCCATCGCCGGCGTCAGCCAAACCATGCGCAAATGATCGCCAAATGCGGCGGCGGAGCCCACCGGCTCGCGATCGATCCGGCAACGGCGGCTCGCGCCGGTGGTCTCGGTGGCCGGCGTGTCGATGCCGGTACCGAGCGTGGCAAGGCCCAGCGCGCCCTCGACCTCGGCGGACACCGCCCAGGATCCGTCGCCCTGGTTATCAGCGACGTCATCCAGCGTGGCGCGGCGCAAGCCGCGTCCTGGCGACAGGAATGAGATCGCCTCGAGGCAGTTGGTCTTGCCGGCGCCGTTCGGCCCCACCAGCACCACCACATCGCCGCGCGCCTCAACGCACGCCGACCGATAGTTGCGGAAGTGCGTCAGGGTCAGGCGGTGAATGCGGGAGGCGGTCATGGAGGAAGGAGCCGGCGATCTTTCTCAATCGTCATTGCCGGGCTTGACCCGGCAATCCATCGTCCGCTTCAGCGGACAATATCATCATATAGGTCTTTCCGATCGGGATTGCCCGCGATGATCAGGTCGACCTTCCATTCGCGCGACCAGTGCTTGATGTTCTTCTCGCGCTGAGCGCCGCCGCTATCGTGTCATGCGCCTCGAAATAGACCAGCATCTTGATGTCGTAACGCTTGGTGAAGCCGTCCGCGAGCGCTTCGCGATGCTCATTGACGCGGCGTATCAGGTTGTTGGTGACGCCGATATCGAGCGTGCCACCGGGCTTGCTGGCGAGAATGTAGAAATTCATCCTTCGAATGATGGATTGCCGGGTCAAGCCCGGCAATGACGGTTGGTTGAGATCACACCCGCATCGGCATCAGCACGTAGAGCGCGTCTTTGGAATCCTTGTCCTGCACCAAGGTCGGCGAGCCCGGATCGGCGAGCCGCAGCACCGCGACCTCGCCTTTGATCTGGGCGGCGATGTCGAGCAGGTAGCGCGAGTTGAATCCGATATCGAGCGCATCGGAGGCGTATTCAACCTCGAGTTCCTCGGTGGCGCTGCCGGAGTCCGGGTTGGTCACCGACAGCACCAGCTTGCCAGCCGACAGCGCCAGCTTCACCGCGCGGCCACGCTCGCTGGAGATGGTCGAGACGCGATCGACCGCTGCTTCGAAATCCTTTTTGTCGACCACCAGTTCCTTGTCATTGTTCTGCGGAATGACGCGGCCGTAGTCGGGGAAGGTGCCATCGATCAGCTTCGAGGTCAGCACTACATTGCCGATGGTGAAGCGGATTTTGCCCTGCGACAGCTCGATCTGGATTTCAGCCTCGCTGTCCTCGATCAGGCGTTGCACCTCGCCGACGGTCTTGCGCGGCACGATCACGCCGGGCATGCCGGCGGCGCCTTTCGGCAGCGGCAAATCGACCTGGGCGAGGCGATGCCCGTCGGTGGCGACCGCGCGCAAGGTCGCTGCCTTGGCGGCGCCGGCTGCATGCAGATAGATGCCATTGAGATAATAGCGGGTCTCTTCAGTCGAGATCGCAAACTGCGTGCGGTCGATCAGCCGTTTCATGTCGGCGGCGGCAAGCGTGAACGAATGCGTCATGTCACCGGCGGTGAGATCGGGAAAATCGCTTTCCGGCAGCGTCTGCAGCGTGAAGCGCGAGCGACCCGCGCGGATCGCCAGCACCGAGCGATCGCCGTCGCCTTCCAGCACGATCTGGGCGCCGTCGGGCAGCTTGCGCACGATGTCGTAGAACATATGCGCCGGCACCGTGGTCGAACCGCCGGTTCCGGATTCCGCCGGCAGCGTTTCCATCACCTCGAGGTCGAGGTCGGTTGCCTTCAGGGATAGTCGCGTGCTCTCGGCGCGCACCAGCACATTGCCGAGGATGGGAATGGTGTTGCGGCGTTCAACCACGCGATGGACGTGCCCCAGCGACTTGAGGAGTTGCGCGCGTTCGACGGTAACCTTCATAGCAATACCCGCCTGTATCAGATGGAAATGCCGGGCGGCCCGGAGGGCGCGCCAAGGCGTCTGAAACCCCGAAAACCCGATCAGCGCTGGATTGATCGAGCCCCTTTTTAGGGGAGCCCAAGGTGGCGCGGATAGGCCTTCAGCGCAAGGGATGCGTTGCGCCGTCCCCCACGTTTTGCCGGGTAATCCTGCTGTTCGTGGGCGGTCCCGTCGCTGCGCCGGCACCATTGCTACAGGGCTGTTTCGACCCCGTTGGGCGCGTTGAGACGGCAGCCTTATTTCTGCACTTATTCCTGCAACTGGCGCTTGAGCGATTCCACTTCTTCCGACAGCGCCGCATCCTTGGACACCAGCCCCTCGATCTTGCGCACCGCGTGCAGCACTGTGGTGTGATCGCGCCCGCCAAAACGGCGGCCGATTTCCGGCAGCGAGCGCAGCGTCAGCGTCTTGGCCAGATACATCGCCACCTGGCGCGGCCGGACCACGTTCGCGGTCCGGCGCGACGACAGCAGATCGGAGCGGCTGACGTTATACTGTCGTGCCACCACCCGCTGGATGTCCTCGATCCTGATCCGCTTCGGTTCCTGCGGACGGATCAGATCGCGCACTTCGCGCTCGGCCATTTCCAGCGTGACCGGCTGGGCGTTCAGTTTGGAGTGCGCCAGCAGGCGATTGATCGCGCCTTCGAGATCCCGGCCGTTATGGGTGATGGTCCGCGCCAGATAATCCAGCACCAGTTCCGGCACATCGAAACTCGCATGATGGGCGCGCGCCGCCGCAACGCGCGACTTGAGGATACCGAGCCGCAAGTCCTCGCCAAGCGATCCCATTTCCACCACGAGGCCGCCGGCCAGCCGCGAACGCACGCGATCGTCGAGGCTTTCGAGATCGGACGGCGGACGATCGGCCGCGATCACCACCTGGCGGCCGGCGTCGATCAGCGCGTTCAGCGTGTGGCAGAATTCGGCCTGGGTGGATTTGCCCTGCAGGAACTGCAGGTCGTCGATCACAAGCACGTCGATGCCGCGCAGCGCTTCCTTGAAGGCCAGCGCGGTCTGCGTTTTCAGCGCCGCGACGAAGCCGTACATGAATTTCTCGGCGGTGAGATACAACACCTTGCGCTCGCTGCCGGAATTGCCGGCCCAGGTCACCGCCTGCAGCAGATGGGTCTTGCCGAGGCCCACGCCGGCATGGATATAGAGCGGATTGAACATCACGCTGTCGCCGCGGCGGCCTTCCGCGACCTGGCGCGCGGCGGCATGCGCCAGCGTATTGGAGCGCCCGACCACGAAGCTGCCGAACGTCAGGCGCGGATCGAGCGGCGAGCCGCCAAGCGCATCATGGTTGGCGGAAACCGGCGCGATCGCGGTCGCACGCAATTCGGGCGCGGGACGGCCCTCGGACCGTTCGGCGCGACGCAAATCGATCGGCGCAGGCGTTTCCTTGGCCGGCGCGGCACAACGCATCGCGGTGCGCACAGTAAGATTGACCTGATGCACTTCCGGCATTTCGGCCTGCCAGCACGACAGCACACGATCGGCGTAGTGCGCCTGGATCCAGCTCTTGAGGAAGCGGGTGGGAACCGACAGATGGACACTTTCCTGCTGCACGGCTTCGAGATCCATCCGCGCGAACCAGCTGGTATAGACGTCTTCTCCGACGCTGGTACGCAACCGACCCTTCACCCGCGACCACCGATCCTGTTCCATGTCTGTCATCTGCCTGATTACTTTTCTGAAAAGAGTAATTCCTGGGGATTGAAAACCGCCTTGCGGACTTTCGCGAAGGCAGCGACATCGCGGGGCTCTCTTCAGACATAGACCGGCCGATCGGCAGCAAACGCTGCGTGGCAGATCACATGCTGGAAGAGGAGACCTCGGCGAGGTCAGCGCGTACGCGACAATCGGTCCAGCGCGCGCGCGGGAAGCCGCGTGCTCGCAGCCTCCAGGACATTCAATACAATATCGTTGAAAAATGAAATCCGATCGACCGCCGTGATGATTCCGTAAAGCATAAGAACCTCCCCCTCCTGCCGCAGTTGCCCATGGCAAGTTGTCACTCAGCGCGTGTTTCAGTTTCCGCTAGTAACGCCTGAAACGCAAAACTGTTCAGCCGCCCGTGCACCTCAACCCGTCTGTATCCACCGTTCACTCGCTTCGCTTCCTTGCGTTCACGGAGCCCGTTGGCTGCTGTGTACTTTTCTTGTCTGACGTCAACGAGGCGGTGAAACCTCGCCCGAGAAATTCGACACAAAACCACCGTTCTCATATTGCTATGAGTTTCAACCCGATCATCACTTGAAAACGCCGCTACGCGCACACCGCCGCCGATTTGCGCGTCCGCCCCTGGTTCTCAAACCGCGCTGATCTGGAGAGCCGTGAGCGTCGCGAACGATTAAGAAATACACGATGGGGGGCGCCTGACAATCCACTGATTGGACCGCCGTTAACGAGTCTTGGCCAGTGTTGCCGCGCTGCAATGGCAGGGCTCGGAGCAAGTTTTTGAATCCGCGCGAAAAATCGCGTGGCTCGGCCAATGTCACAAATCTTGCCACATTCGCAAAATTTTTTCGCAGAATTTTTACGTTGGGTCGCGCGCGGGCCGATTTTCAAAACGCTTCGCGTCGCTATGCCGATAAGTGACTAGTGACGCGAAGTTTTTCGCGATTGTTTTTTCAGGGTAACCGTCCTGTCGTTCGGACGGCAGATCGAAAGCTACGTCATCTAGCGGGCAGAACAGGAGATTTCGCTCGCGCGGATGCGAATAGTTTCCGATGCAGCAAAATTACATCACATAAAAACACGGAAAACGAACATGATGCGCGGGCGCGCAATCCGACAATTCGATCGCGAAAAGAAAAACGCCCGGCAGGCCGGGCGTTGACGAATATCTGTTTCGATCAATTCAATCGCTCGGTCGGCGGCTCATGGGCCGGATCGATTGCCTATCCGATGACCTGACCCGTTTACTTAGCGAGCTTGGCGATCTGGTGGGCCAACCGCGAGACCTTTCGGCTCGCATTGTTCTTGTGAATGATGTTGCGTTGCGCTGCTTGCATCAATTCCGGCTCGGCGTTAGCGAACGCCTTCAGCGCTGCCTCGCGGTTGCCGCTCTTGATCGCTTCTTCCACGGTGCGGACCGTGCCGCGCATCTGGGTGCGACGCGACTTATTGATGAGGGTGCGGCGCGCGATCTTGCGTGTCGCCTTCTTGGCGGAAGTCGTATTGGCCATATTCTCAAATTCCTTCGGCGGTGGCCGTCGCGGGTCGCCGGACCTGAACGCGTCGGCCGTTCAACCGCATGATCTGGTTGTCGTGGTCTTGCTATATTATTCCTTGGGAATGCCGTCGCCGGAGCCAAAGGCTTCACAGTGATGGCGGCGCTCAAAGAACAGCGGCGGCAGGATTGCGCCTGCCGCCATTGCCGCTCTTATAGAGTGCGTGTCCTGCAGCGTCAACGCTTTCCGACCCGGAGGAACCGGCCGACATGGCCTTTGATGTGCTGATAAGGTGCTGATGAGGTTGAATTTCCCCCGACGCCCCGCTAATGGCTGACGGCGTGGAAGCGAGAGGATGACCGATGATCCGCGGTTTTTTCCGTCTGGTGGGTCTGCTGCTGCTGGCCGGCGGATTTTTCTTCATGGTCTATGATGGCGCTCGCTGGGTGGCCGATCAGAGCCTGCGGTTTACCCGGTTCGGCGAGTTCTGGAACGATATCCATCAAGCCAGCCAGCAGGCCTTTCGCACCTGGGTGGAGAGTCACGCGCCTTGGCTTTGGACTAGCGTGATCCGTGTCGTGCTGGAGCAACCGGTTTTCGCCGTGATGGGCATATTGGGAATCCTGCTGATGCTGTTGTTCCGCCGCCGCAAGCCGTTGATCGGTTATTCCCGGGACTGACAACGCGATTAGCGGGCGGCTGGCCGTCCAACTCGCACTTTATACGATTTGTTAACCATGACAGGTGCAAGACTTTGGCTGTCTCGCTATGAGGGATGGCTCCGGTGCAGGTGGTGCACGCGTTTCGATTGCCGATCATTGCCGCCGCGACCGCGCTCGGCCTAGCGGGCTGTATGCACACAACCGGCCCGGTCGCGACCGCGCAGCCGCGGAGCGATCTCGATTATATGGCCTATGGCCAGCCCGACAATTCAACCCCGCATGTCATCGTCTCGTCATCGGATGCCGGCAATGGCGGCGGCGCCATCGCCGCGCTACGTGCAAGTTTCGCCGGGCCGCGCCCGAGCTCTGATCCATCAGCGCCGAATGCATCCGCAACCTATGCCGCAGCTGCTTATGCGGCTGCGCCGGCGGCGGTTGCTCACGACACCGCCTACAAGCTCGATGCCGGCGACAAGCTGCGGGTCGTGGTCTATGGCCAGGAAGGCCTCACCAATACCTACGCGATCGATGCCGGAGGCTCGATCACGATGCCGTTGATCGGCGCGGTTCCGGCGCGCGGCCGAACGCCGGCGGGACTCGCCGCCGGAATCACCGCTAAACTGCGCAACGGCTACATCCGCGATCCTTCGGTGGCGGTTGAGATCGATTCCTACCGGCCGTTCTTCATTCTCGGCGAGGTCGCCGCGCCCGGCCAATATCCCTATGTGCCGAACATGACCGTCGAAAGTGCGGTGGCGATCGCCGGCGGATTCTCGCCGCGCGCCCGGCGCGACTCGGTCACGCTGACCCACACCGACAACTCCGGCTCGATGCGTGTCGTGGTACCGCTCGGCACCGCGGTCAGCCCTGGCGATACCGTGCTGATCAACGAACGCTGGTTCTGAGCCGGCCTGTCACCGCGCGGGCTTTTCCAGCGGCGGCAGACTATCGATCGCGCGTGCGCGTGGGTCAGCACGCCACGTCGCGGTCGTTAAATTTGTAGCTTTACCGGTAGAGCCACGTTCATCATGCCTTTTAAGCGGTAAAGAACTCACCTTGAGGTAGGCTTTGCTTCGGCCGTCGCACAAGCCGAAGAGGATCCATGACCGCGTTAGCGAACAAGACTTCGACCAGACGCCGCTTGCTGCTGGCATCGGATCGAAGCGATCAGAGCAGCGAACTCGCCGACATTCTGCAATCCGTGAGCGACGTCGACGCCATCTCGACCGAGGATATTCCGGAAAAGCCCGACCGCAACCTTTCGGGTATCGTAGTCGATATCAACCTGCGCTCCTACGAGAGCGTGCAGCGGGTACGCAACAAGTTGCGCGCCGAAGCCTACCGCGAGCTGCCGCGGCTGTTCGTTCTGGCTACGGCCTTGCATCACAATTCGATGCAGGCCTGGGCGCTGGGCGCGACCGATACGATTTCACGGCCGTTCGATGCGGCAGGAATTCTGGCGCGGATTCGCTCGGCATTCCCCGACAGCGATGGATTCGACGCTACCGACCGGGGCCAGGCCCTTAACGTTGGCGTCGCCGCGGCCCACGAGGTGATGGTCAAGATCTTCAAGAAGCTGCCGGTCGGCATTCCCTTGAATCCCGACGACATTGTCGTGGCCGAGAACAAGATCATCAAGGCCATCAAGCATTCCTCTTTGCGGGAATGGCTGACTACCGTCGGCTGTCACCACGTCGGCAGCTATCGCCATTGCCTGTTCGTCACCGGCTTTGCGGTCGCGTTCGCGCAGCATCTCGGCATGCGCGAGGACGACCAGCGCCGGCTGGCGCGCGCAGCCTTGCTGCACGATGTCGGCAAGGCCTTCATCCCCGTCGCGATCCTCGACAAGCCGGGCACGCTTTCGATGGAGGAAATGAGCGAGGTCAGGGAGCACCCGCAGCGCGGCTATGACGTGCTGGCAGCCCAGGGCGGCTTTCCGCAGGAAATGCTGGACGTGGTCCTGCATCACCACGAATTTCTCGACGGCACCGGATATCCCGACGGCCTCAGCGGCAACCAGATCAGCGATATCGTGCGTCTGACCACGATCGTGGATATTCACGCCGCCCTGGTGGAAACGCGCGCTTACCGCCTGCCGTTCACCCACGCCAAGGCGTTCGGCATCATGGAGCAGATGGGCGGCAAGCTCGACCATCAATTGCTGCAGGCCTTTCGCCCGGTCGTGATGGGAACGCGCTGAGCGGTTCGGCGCATGCCGGCAGGCTTGTCGCCGCCGGATCGCGCGGCGATCAAATCGCAGTGGTTCGAAAACCTGACGGACCGTGGTGACGCTGCACGATGGGCCTCAGTTCGTCCCGCCCTCATACGAAGAAATTTCGATCAGGCTGCCATCGGGATCCCGGCAATAGATCGAGCGCAACGTGCCGCGGGCACCTTGCTTGTCGACCGGGCCTTCCTCGATCGCAACGCCGCACGCCTTGAGGTGCGCGACCACCTCATGCGGGGCGGAGCTGGTTAAAAAGCACAGATCATCACTCCCGGCCATTTCATGTTCCGCGGTGAACCACTCCATCTTGTCGGCATCGCGCGGCCGCACGTTGATCTTCTGGCTGCCGAACACCAGCGAGGTTCGCATCGGTTTGCCCTGACCGGGGTCAAATACCCTGACCTCCATGCCGAGGATCCTGCGGTACCACTCAACAGAGCGCGCGACGTCAACGACATTGATCACCAGATGGTCGAGCGCGTTGACCTTGACCGACATGACATTCCTTTCGTGATCGCGGACGAGACCATAAAATGGGAGAAGGTGGTCAAGTCCGCAGGCCTGAAGATAGAGTAGCGGCCGCATTCCAGACAGGACAGGATCGTGGATCCGGCCGATTGCAGGAACATTTCGAGGACGGACACGTTTTTCGGACAGAAGATCTGGTAAGATCCACCGGTTGCAATTTGAGGGAAGTGAACCATGCGCCACAACCTGCGTCATGCGATGCTGGCAACGTTAGCTCTGGCCTCGGCGGCTACCATCGTCGGCTCCAGGCCCGCCGCCGCGTTCGATTATCCCTATTGCCTGCAGGGCAGGGAAACCGGCATACCGGGCGATTGCGCCTATACGAGCTACGGGCAGTGCATGGCGGCCGCGTCCGGGCGCAACGCCTACTGCGGCATCAATCCGCGTGTCGCGTTCCGGCGGCCACCGCCGCCGCGGCATGGATATCGCTCGTACCAGCCGTACCCGGATTACGACGCATATTGATTTTTCCAGGCCGGTTTTCCGCGCCGATGTGACAGCTTATTGTCACGTACCGGCGCTACCGGTGCTGAACGCGGGAGTTGGCGCAGAGGTCGCGCCAGCTATCTTGATGTTGACAGCGCTAAAGTTGGACGATCTAGCAGCCGCGGCAGATCGATCCGATCATGCGATCGACCTTGCGGTCCTCCTTGTCGACGACCGGGTCGCCGGTGCCGAGCGCCGGACCCTTGACGGCGCTGCCGGTACCGGATGACGAAAGCGCCGTGCCGGCGGAATTGGTGCCGGGCGCGGCGGGCCGGGTGCCGGCCGCTCCGCCCGTCATACTCCCGCTCCTGGAAGCCGAATGATGCATCCCACCCGTGCCGCCGCGGCTCATCGCCGCCGCCGGGAGCAGCACGCCGAGAACGACGCAAACGATCGCCAGTGTCTTCATGACGTGATCTCCGAAATTGCCCGTCAACAAAGTCGAGCCGGGCAGGGTTCCGCAATGAGCGTGGTGTCATCTCAAGCTGACGCCGCGAATTTCTTCTCCCCTCCCCCTTGCGGGGAGGGGTCGGGGGTGGGTAGCCACGAGCGCTGTGCTTGGAGACCCCACCCCTAACCTCTCCCCGCAAGGGGGAATCAATCTCATGCCTTCGCGGCTTCCGCCCCGCCGAAAACAACCCCCTTGGCCTCGGTGCCGGCGGCGGTCAGCGCCGCGATGATGATCGCAACCGTTCCGGCGACGATCGCCAGCGCCAGGCCGTAATTGCCGCCGAAATGTTCGGCGAGGGTGGTCTGCAAGGTCGCGTTGACCGACGCCAGAAGATTGCCGAGCTGATAGACGAAGCCAGGGAAGGTGCCGCGCGCGGTCGATGGCGACAATTCGTTGAGATGCACCGGGACAATGCCCCAGGCGCCCTGCACGGTGAACTGGATCAGGAATGCGCCGATCGCCAGCACTACGGCACTGTCGGCAAACGCCCATAGCGGAATCGCCGGCAGCGACAATAGCGCCGCGATGATAATGCAGCGCCGCCGGCCGAACCGTTCCGACAGCGAGCCGAACAGGATGCCGCCGCAGATCGCACCGATATTGTAAATCACCGCGATGATGCTGACGACATGTGGCGTTAGCTTATGCTGCTCCTGCAGGAAGGTCGGGTAGATGTCCTGCGTGCCATGGCTGAAGAAATTGAATGCGGTCATCAGCACCACGGCATAGATCGCGAGCCGCCAGTGCGATTTCAGCACCGCGAGCGTGCTACCGCGTTCGACCGCGGCCTGTTTGCTCCAGCTCGGCGATTCCGGCACCGTGCGGCGGATATAAAACACCAGCAACGCCGGGATCACGCCGACCATGAACATGCCGCGCCAGCCGATGTAGGGAAACAGCACGCCGTAGACGATCGAGGCCATGAAATAGCCGGCGGGATAGCCGGATTGCAGCAGCCCGGAGACGAAGCCGCGGGCGTGCGGCGGAATGGTTTCCATCGTCAGCGAGGCGCCGACGCCCCATTCGCCGCCCATCGCGATGCCGTACAGCGCGCGCAGCACGATCAGCACGGTCAGGTTCGGCGCAAAGCCGGAGGCGAACTCCAGCACCGAATACAGCACGATGTCGACCATCAGCGTCGGCCGGCGGCCCCAGCGGTCTGCGGCGCGGCCAAAAATGAACGCGCCGACCGGACGCATCGCCAGCGTCAGCAGGATCGCGTAGGAGACCGTGGGAATATCGGTGTGAAATTCAGCGGCGATGTCCTTGAGCACGAACACCAGCAGGAAGAAGTCGAATGCGTCCAGCGACCATCCGAGAAAGCTTGCCGCGACCACATGCTTTTGTTCGCTGGTCCAGCCCGACAATGCTGCAATAGCCATGCTGCCTCAACCAAAGGGAGGCAGCAAATGTTCCAGCAAGGCTGCTGAACCATGGAAGGCTGCAACGCCGTCCGCCGGCGTGCGCCTATCCCTTCGATTTGTTCAAGGGAACCGGGAGCGCGCCGCCAACGAAATGGGTCCTCACCCCGGATTCTTGGTGCAGACCGTGACGATGCCTGCGGTTTTTGTGCACTTCCATTGATCGCTCAGTACTACGCTCGTGACCGGCCTCGACCGGGCCAGGCTGATCGAAACATACGCAGCGGCAGGGCCCAGTGTCAGGATCACCGCAAGGAGCGCGATCTGCTTGCGGGTCCACAAGCTCCGGTTCAGAGTAAAGGCCTTCAGGATCCGTGTCATCGTCCTGCACTCCTATTCCGATGGGTCGAAGATAGGAGCGCGCGGTTCATCACCTTGTGATCGAAATCACATCTCGTCGGGGCCGCCGGTCACAATAGCTTGAGGCGGTCGAGTTAGCCTGACACGGTCGCATTGTGCTTGGATCGCAAGACCCGTGAAACAGGGAGGGTGACGGTTGACCGGTCTCATTGCCCCGCCCGGCGCGCCCGGAATTCCCCCAAGCTGGACCTCGATCGAGCGCCAAGAGCGCGGCGGCGCGTGCCGAGAGTCAGGTCTGGTTCACCATCAGCCATGGCATTCTCGACGAGCGGGGCGGCTCGATACCGCCTGCATCCGTGATTTCGGCTTCATCGTTACTGCCAAGGATTCGGACAAGGATTACTTTTCCGAAGAAAAGCGCGACACCCATCAGTCCGTCGAGATGATCGAGGACGGCGTGCCCGCGTTTCGGCTGGTCAATACCTCGATCGACGGCTGTTACCGGATCACCAAGATCGTGTTCTCCGATCCGTTGCGTGAGGTGGTGCTGCAGCAGATTCATTTCGAGGCGCTGATCGGCACGCTTGCCGATTATAGGCTCATAGCCAATGGCGGCCGCGCGGTGTTGACGATATTCTGGCCGCAGCGAAATCGCTGGGAAGGAAGTGACTTCGGGGTTGCGATCGTCGTGGCGGCCTGATGAAAACGACATTTTGTACATTGAGGATGGGTTTTGAGCATGAGCGGACAAGACATCAAACTGCTGCTCGCCGATGTCGACGGCACGCTGGTAACCAAGGACAAGGTGCTGACCGAGCAAGCGACGCAGGCGGCGCGGGATTTGCGGGCCGCCGGCATTACGCTGGCGCTCACCAGCGGCCGACCGCCCCGCGGCATGAGCATGCTGGTCGCGCCGCTCCAGCTCGAAGGCGCGATCGCGGGTTTCAATGGCGGAGTGTACGTCCATCCGGATATGTCCGTTATCGAGAGCCACATGCTCGAGCTCAAGACGGCGAAAGAGACGGTACAACTGATCCTCGACCAGGGTCTCGACGCCTGGCTCTACACCGAAAAGGAATGGATGGTCCGCGACGCCAAGGCGCCGCATGTCGCGCGCGAGACCTGGACGGTGAAGTTCGATGCCAAGGTGGTCAGCGAGTTCACCGAGGTCGAGCTGAAGAAAGCAGTCAAGATCGTCGGCGTTTCCGATGATCTCGACAAGGTCGCGTCATGTGAAAAACTGGCGCAGCAGAAACTCGGCGATCGCGCCAGCGCCGCGCGCTCGCAGCCTTATTACCTCGACGTCACCCACCCGCAAGCGAACAAGGGGGCCGCGGTGCTGACTTTGGCAAAACTACGGAACATCAGGCCCGAGCAAATCGCGACTATCGGCGACATGCCCAACGACGTGCTGATGTTTCGCAAAGGCGGCCTGTCGATCGCCATGGGTAACGCCAGCGATGAGGTCAAGTCGCAGGCGTCCGAAGTCACCGATAGCAACGAGGACGAGGGCTTTGCCAAGGCGGTGCGGAAGTTCATTCTGAAGGCGGCCGGATAAAGAATCGTCCGGCCTTCCGTCAGCGGTCCGGGCGGCGAACGGCCCGGACCTCTTCAAATGACTGGAGTCAGAAATCAGTAACCGCAGAAGCCGCAGGGTAGCTGCACCGGCGCGAACCCGGCGAAATCATTTCGATGTGCTGCGGGTGCGACCATCACGGTCTGCGGCACCATGACGGTGCGATACTGCGCGGGTGTGCGATCGGCGACGATGCGGCGGGGAACAACCATCACGGTTTCCTCGACGGCCCGGCAGTTCACGGCCCGATGATCAGAAGCCTCTCATGCGACGATCGCAACATACCATTTGTTGCTGAATGTGAGCTTCCGTCGCCGCTCGTCCTCTGAAGCGAAGAAAGTCCGTCTTGGTGCTTTGATCTATATCAAAATCTGAACGCGCATTCGGGATTGGTCTTTCGCAGCTTATATTTTGGTCGCTACCTCCAAGGACTCGGAAATATGCGACGATTTTATAGTGTGATAGCGGCCCCTCTTTTGGCGCTCGGGGTGTGGGGGACCACGGTCGGTCCATTGCAAGCAGGCACGGGCACCGTGCGCATTCTCTTCGGCACGGCGGCTGTTGTCGGGGGTGTTGGAAACGGCAAAGGCACTCTAACATTCCAAGGGAAAACGTATCCATTTGAGGTTTCCGGAGTAAGTTTTGGAGCGGCGCTGACGGAAACGGTCAGTGCGTTGGAAGGGCGGGCACTAAACTTGCACAGTCCTGAGGACCTCGCGGGCAACTACATCGCGGTCGGACTTGGCGGGGCTATCGCGGCAGGAGCAGGCGTCGCGCGATTGCGTAACGCGAAGAAAGTTATCCTGGTGGTCCACGGCCCTAAACTGGGTGCCGGGCTGTCGGTCAATTTGGCTCGTGTCACGATAACAATGATATGATCGTTTTTCAGCACGGCCGAGGTATCGCTGCGTCGACCGTAAAATGTTCCAGCTGGGAACCCGGCGCGACAGCATTGTAATCGCTCTCTTTCATCAATGATCTGGAGGGAAACCATGACGCAAAGGGGCTGCCGCGCCGACGGCAAACAACCAGTTCCGGGAATCAAGCTGGTCCGCTACTATCAATTGCCGGAACAACCTCCACGTGCTACCACAGCGTCGCTCTGACTTACCACCATTGTGCGGATTAAGTTGTGCTGTCAGGAGCGTCCCGTGATCCTCGAGTTATTGATCGTCTCTGGAATTGGTTTCGGAGCGGGTTACGCGGTGAGAGAGATGATCTCCCGGCGCCGACGCCGGCGATATAGCCGCGCGAGGGGCATGTCGTTCCGGTAGACCGCGGTCCGTTTACTTGCCGATTGGAAGAAAGAAGGCCCGCGACGGGCCTCGCGGCGAGGCGAGCACACGGCATCCTCGCGACGGCCGATGTGCGCCATTTTGTTGCCATCGAGAGCGAAGCGCGCTCGGGAATGCCGTTGGCAAAGCCGCAGCGCCTGCGTGCCGGCAATGATTTGGTCGGCCAGATGCTCCAGCGCTGCAAGCAGCTTGCAAATCTGAACACGGCTAAGGATTGAAGTCCCCGGTGTTTTTGCACCCTGAACCGCCGGCCGATCGGTTGATC
>Ga0164309_10000607_pt1 | contig 19325 bp, 15 predicted proteins | sample Whisoiple_247_MG_FD_109984 | JGI IMG/M metagenome (GOLD analysis project Ga0164309, IMG submission 109984) | Soil microbial communities amended with fresh organic matter from upstate New York, USA - Whitman soil sample_247_MG | ecosystem: Environmental > Terrestrial > Soil > Unclassified >...
GGAGAGACGAGGCATGACTCGCGTCCATGCCGTTACCGGATTTTGCCGAGCTGCCCATGTGCAGCTCATAACAGTAAACTGCGTTGGCGGTATGGGCTTCGGTTTGGCCCCGCAGCGCCAGTGCGTACGTCGCCGGCATCAATCGAATGCTGGCGCCTCCGACGACGCCGCTGTCGACGATGTTCTTTTGCGCGTCGCTGATTTCGAACGTCTGGCGAACCGCTTGAGTGAGGTCGTCGCCGAGGCTCTTGGCGTCGCGGGCGTCGGAGTAGCTGCCTCCGCCTGCGGCCGCCCAGACCTCGAGCGTGCGTGCGAGTTTCTTGTCGTCCAAGGCGAAGCCGACGATCCGCTGATCACTTCACCGAGCGATCGGATCACCTTTCAAACCTCGGAAAGTCTTTTGAAGGCCCTCGCATTGCTGCAATAGGTGTCACCCCTGACGGTGACACCCACAACGGACAATTCCAATGTCGGAGCGACGGCAAGGACGGTCCCTCCACTTTTCGTAGTGCCGGAGATTAAAATGGGCCGCTCGTCGACGCCCGCTGCCTCAGCTAACGTATGATCTGCGGAACCCTGCCTATGCGTTCGACAATAATTCAATCCTGCACTGTTGCTGCTGCTCTCATGATCGTCGCGTGCTCGGGCGAATCAGTGACTCCGGCCGGCTCTCATGGCGGCTCAACGAGCCACGGGGGAACGATTAGCGCCGGAGGCTCGCCGACGAATCCCGGTGGATCGAACCCCGGATCGGGGGGCAGTGGTAATGCCACCTCGAGTGGCGGTTATTCCGCGACCGGTGGCTCGCCATTCGGTGCTCCGCAGGGGGGCTCGCCTGGAATTGGAGCTGGAGGTCACGCCGCTGGAGGCAGGCCAAGCAGCATCGGTACGGGCGGCAGTGGCGGCAAGGGAGCTGGAGGCTCTGCTGGAATGACCACGACCAGCAGCGGCGGTGCCCCAGCGCTCGACTGCAACGCCGTGATGCCCACGAGCGGCACGAAGCACACAGGACAGGGCCAAGGGGGCAAGGACAACCTGGCGTGGCAGCTCTGGGCCAACAACGCCGCCAACGGCAGCATCACCACCTTCACCACGCCAGCGTTCGGCGCGGAGTGGGCCAACGCTGGCGACTACTTGGCTCGCATTGGCTACGAGTGGGGGAACGCGGCCAAGACGTATGATGCCTACGGCACGATCACCGCACAATTCGCGTACAAGAAGACCGGGACGGGTGGCGGCTACTCGTACATAGGAATTTACGGTTGGTCCACCAACCCTTGTGTCGAGTGGTACATCGTCGACGACTCATTCAACGGCATGCCGGTAAACCCGGGCAGTACCACCAACAAGGGTACCGCGAAGATCGACGACGGTGATTACATCCTGTACACGCGCAACACGACCGGTACCGGCGGTTCTCGCTGCAACGCTTCCAGCTGGGTCCAGTACTACAGCGTTCGGAAAACCGCCCGCCAGTGCGGCACAATCTCCATCACTCAGCACTTCGATGCTTGGAAGGCCGCAGGCATGTCGCTCGGCAACTTGCTCGAAGCCAAAATCCTCGTCGAAGTCGGCGGTGGCACTGGCAGTGTCGAGTTCCCGGTCGCGAACGTGATGCTCGCCAAGTGACGCATCCGCTGCGCGGCTCGGACGTGCGCCAGCAGCTGGCCACCGCGTCCTGAGCCGCGCTGCAGCCCAAGTTTGCTCGTTTTCGGGGCGCGGCGTTGTTCGGCCTTGACGGGCGGCTTTTCGAGCTTAAAAAGAGAATTAAGGATTCTCTTTTATGGCGCAACGTCCGAAACCCGAGGTCCGAGAGGCCATTTTGAAGGCCGCAGCCGAGGCGTTCGCCGAGGGTGGATTCGAGCGAGCCGCCCTGAGTGATGTCGTAGATCGGGCAGGAACGTCCATCGGCAACCTCTACAAGTACTTCGCCAACAAGGACGAGCTGTTCGCCGAGTTCATCCCACGCGGGTTCACGACCGAGCTCACGCACCGGGTTCGCGCGCAGGTCGAGGCCCTGCGTGGCGAGCGCAACGTGTTCGCGTTGCACGCCGCTCACCCGTACCGGCGTGCCTCGGAGGAGCTGTTGTCCTTCACGATTGCGCATCGAGAGCGGGTGGTCTTTCTGTTGCTCCGGGCCCAGGGCACGGAGCACGAGCGTTTCGCGAGCGAGGTCGTGCGTCTGCTCGTCGAGCTAGCACTCGGCTACGTTTGCACCGCCTATCCGTCTCTCGCGATCACGCCAGCGTTCAAGCGAACGTTGGCGCGGATCTACAAAGGCTTCGTCACCAACCTGGGGACGATCCTCGCAGAAGAGCGCACCGAGCAAGCCGTGCGCGTGGCCGTCGCCTCGCATGCCGCTTACCACTTGTCGGGGCTGGAGGCGCTCTTCGCGTCCGCTCGAACCAGTGAGGTATCGCAATGACGCTGTCAAAACGCGCTGGCCACGAGCTCAGCCGAACGCGCTCACTCTTGAACGCGCTCATCGAGCTGCCCGATCTCGCCGCGATCGTTCAAACGCTTCCCGTACCCGCGTTTAGTGCGTTGATTCGCAAGCTCGGTGTCGAAGACGCCGGAGAGCTCATCGCGCTGGCGACGACCGAACAATTGGTTCAGGCGTTCGACGAAGATCTGTTCGTGAACGAGCGCGCGGGCGAGCGCGAGTCTCTCGATGTCGGGAGATTCGTCGTTTGGCTCGAGGTGCTGCTCGAGGCAGGGGACACAGTGGTGGCGGACCGAGTCGCCGAACTGGATGAAGACTTCGTGGCCCACGCCTTGGGAGGCGTGTTCATGGTCCTGGATGAAGACGCACTCCGCGATCGCCTCGACGAGGTGGGCGAAGATGAGGTGAGACAGGTCGACAAGAGTCTCGAGAGTGCGCTTACCGAGGAGCTCGACGGTTATCTGCTGATCGCGAAGCAGCACGACGGCTGGGACGCAGTTCTAGCCTTGGTGCTCGCGCTCGACCGGAACCATCGCGCGTTGCTCGTTCGCCTACTCGATCGGCTGGCGCTGGTGGGCGATGCGTCCCTCGACGATCTCGAGCAACTCTCGACCGTGCTCTCCGAAGGCGAGTCCCTCGCCGAAGACGCAGAGGCGGCGCGAGAAGAGCGGCGCAGTAGGCAGGGCTACGTCGATGCGCGGTCGGCGCGCGGCTTCCTGCTGCTCGCCAAGAAGCCAGCAGCTGGCGATGAGCGCCCTACCGAACGCGACCCACTCACTCGGGCCTACTTTCGCGAGATCGAGCGAGGACGACGGACGACCACGGCCGCACCGGTCGCTCAGGCCGCGCTGCAAGCACTCCCGGCTGTGGTCTTACACGCGCTCGGTGAAGATGCGTCGGAGAACGCCAAACTGCTCAACGGAGCGCCGGCGCGGACGACAACGCTCGGTGCGTTCAGCGAGGCGTTGCGCGAGCTGAGTCGAACCGAGCCGAGCCGCTTCGGCGAACGGATGGAGGAGTTTGCGTACCTCGCGAACGTGCTGATTGCAGGCCACGAGCGGAACGGCGCACGTCTCCGCGCCAAAGAAGCGGCAGACGCGGTGATCGCAACGGTGTGCTACGGCGCCGTGGTGGAGATTCGGGCGATTCGGGCGAAAACAATGCGAAAGCTTGCTCCGACGCCGCTCGAGTTCGCAGAGGTACTGCGCCAGCGCAGCGCGGACATTCTGTTCCGCGTGGGAAGCGGTGCGCTCGCGGCTGGTGTGTTGCCTGCGCAGAAAGGCACACAAGCGTCTGGATTGCTCTATTCGGAAGAAGAGTTGGTTTTGGCGCTTTCGTTGAAGAGGTGATCTCGTCTCAAGCGCTCACAATGCGTCGTCGCGTAATCTCACTCTGGTACTCACGCTCGCAATATTGGGAATTTGCCGACATGGGTCCCTATTCGACGAACGCATTGATTGCGCTGCATACGCGAGCGAAGCGCAATCGCTGCACCGGAGACCCGCCTCCTTTCGTCACTTTGCCGAAAGGACCAAGTCTTGCTCAGACGAAGACCAACGAAAAGTAAAGAGTCGTTCAAAAGGCCGACGTCCCTATCTTAGGTGACTGCCGCAGCCGTGTTGAAGCGACGATCCAAACGCGGTTTTCCACATTGAATACTCCTCTACGCTCATCCACTCGATCACTGCAACTCATCGCGAGACGCTTCTCTGCACTGGCACTGCTCGCGTTCTGCGTTAGTTGCGCTGACAAACCAAAAACGGCTCAACGCGCGACGAACACCGGCGGTAACGCTGGCACCGTCGAAGAAGGCGACCCAATCGACAACGCTGGTAGCGGTGTCGATGTAGGCGGCTCGCGCAGCACAGATGACGAAGGCGACGCGGGCGACGCCAGCGTTGCTGGCCACGCGAACGATCACGTCAACGTTGGCGGCGCTGCGGGTATGGGCGGCGCGCCCATCAGTACGGGTGGTACTGGCGAAGCTACGGGTGGCTTGGACGGCGTTGGCGGTGCAGGCACCGGCGGTAGCGACGTCGCAGTCGGCGGCGCCGAAGCAGCTGGAACCGGCGGTATCGCAGGCACCGGTGGTGACGCGACCTCAGGTGGTACAGGCCCAGTAGCGACCGTCGTCAAAGTGAACTACGGAGTCGCGCGCCAGCTTATCGACGGGTTCGGCGTTGCCACCTCGTGGGGCGTGATCCCGCCCACTGCTCGCTTGGATGCTTTCTTCAGCATCAGCAAGGGAGCAGGCTTGTCGATCGTGCGCAATCGCATCCCGTTTCGCGAGAACCCGGTCAACAACGACAACTTCATGGGCGGAGGAAACTACACCTCCACGACCACGGGCACCGGCACGGATGCGTACAAGACGTTCACGTTGAATTGGAACAATTGGGACCTGTCAGCGACGCGGAAGTTGATCGCGGTCTTGAAGGCCAATCCGGACTACCAAGTTCCCACCTTCTTCAGCACGCCTTGGACGCCACCGAACAACGATACCTCGCGTTGGAAGCTCGGCGTGGCCGACTACGTGAACTCGCCCGAGGTCGGCGGCTACCTGGACCCGGCGCACTACCAAGATTACGCCGATGTGCTTGCGGACTACGTGCTTGGTTTCGCGGCCAAGATGGGCGCGCCACTGGCCGCGCTTTCGCTGCAAAATGAGCCCAATTACAAGGTGACCTACGAGTCCGCGGATTGGTCCGCCGAGCAGTTTCACGCCTTCCTGGGCGTGCTGCGCACGGAGTTCGAGAAGAAGGGTGTTGCGAGCGCTCTGCCCGGGTTGACGATCATCGCGCCCGAGGCTGAGAACTTCAAAGAGGATCTGATCCTGCCGAGCCTTGCCGACAGCAATACCGCGCCGCTGATCGGAATCGTCGCTGCGCACCAGTATGAGTTTGGTCCGTGGAATGTGAACAGCTACGCGCCCACGCCGTTCAGCAACTCGATCGCCGCCGGGAAGCGCATTTGGATGACCGAGTGGAACACGGGCGCGTTCAAGTCGGAGACGCCGCTGTCGAGCGCCCTGTTGCTCGCGCGCTTGATCCAAACGGATCTCACGACCGCGAGCGTGAGCGCCTACGTTCACTGGTGGTACAAGGACCTCGTGGATAGCGCTGGCGCGCCCAACAAGAACCTGTGGGCACTTGGCCAATTCAGCCGCTTCATTCGACCAGGCTTCGTGCGCTTGGATGCGACCAACCGCGTCGGCAACGACTTGTTTCTCGCAGCGTTCAAAGACGCAGCCGGCACCGGCCTCACGCTGGTCGCCGTCAACCGCGGCTCGACTGACGTCACCTTCGCGATTCAGCCGGATTCGGGCACGCTGGGCAACGTCGCAACCTACCGCACCTCCGCGACCGAGGATCTTCAAGACCTCGGCAGCGCCCCGAGCGGCGGCTCCTTCGCGAACGTCACCGCTCCCGCACAAAGCATCAGCACGTTCGTCACTTCGGTGCAGCCGTAGAAAGCACGCGCGCCAAATCGCCGACCCGCGCTACTCCCCGACGCTCTCTGAGCTTTGCGCCGCCCCGCGCCACCCCACGCCCGCTACCCCACCCCAATCCCCAAGCGCGGGGCGCCCGCCGAGCGGAGCACCGCGCCGCTGCCCACAAACTTTGGTGCGCGCCGAAGGCGCCGCACGCATTCCCGCGTCAGCGCTGAGCGGAGTAACGCGCCGCTGCCCACAAACTTTGGTGCGCGCCGAAGGCGCCGCACGCTCGCGCCGGGTGCGCGGGAAGCATCAACAGCCGCATTCCCGGAACCAAAACGAACGTAAAGTCTTGGAAGACCAGATCACGATCAGCGAACGAGATGGAGACCTACAAAGAGCTGACCGAACAGGCGCATGCTTTCCCTCTTCTTCAGCGCGGGCGGCCAAACGCCACCGTCCGAGCGTGCGAAAGCGGGAGTCTCCCACCGTGCGCCGAAGGCGCCGCGCGTCAGTCTCTCAAACGCCATGCGCAGCACACGCTCTTCAATCACACCCAGAGACGGTATCGGTGTTTGTAGTTAGTGAGCAGTTTGAGGCGAGGCGACTTCCGCCACAGTTGCTCTCCGCCGGTTCGCTAATCCAGGTGTTGAGCACGAATCATGGTGTTGAATACGAATTGATGGACTGACGCTGCGATACCGGGCAAGGTGCGGGAGCTCGGGTTTTTGAGCAGGGGACAGGAGAAGGCCATGATGAAATTCGTGTTAGGGGTATCGTCTATTTCGTTGGCTGTGACTTTGGCTTTGGTTTTGGGCGAAAGTGGCGCTGCGCAAGCGAAGGCCGCGCCGCCCACGGTGAAGCAACTCGTCTCTTTCGATCCAAGCGTGCAAGAGCTGCCAGAGTCGATCACGACTGACGACGATGGTCACGTGTTTTTCTCACTCTTCAATGGCCAGATCCGCGAGCTTCTGCCGAACAACTCGACTGTGAAGATTGCGACCGTCCCACTGCCTACGGGAGGCGTCATGACGGGCATCAAAGTCGGCCCTGACGGGCTCATTTACACGACGAGCTCGAGTTTCTCGGTGGATCAGCCGGCGGCATTCGTGTGGCGGACCGATCCAGCGACCGGCGTCGTCGAGCAATTTGCCACGCTCGATCCGAGCGGTTTCCCAAACGACATGGCCTTCGAGGATGACGGCTCGTTCTTCGTGACCGATCCGTTTCTCGGTCAGCTCTATCACGTGGATGGTAGCGGTAACGCGACGGTTGCCACGGCCGATCCATTGCTCAAGGGCGATCCAGCTCATCCAGCATTTCCCACCCACGACTTCGGCGTGGACGGGATTGCCTGGGATCACAACAAACAAAACCTGTACGTGGGCGTGATTGACTCGGGGCGCATCGTGCGCTTTCCGTATGGTTGCCACGGGCTGGGCAAGGCGGTGGTCGTGGCGGAGAGTCCGCAGCTCGTCGGGGTCGACGGCATTGCGCTCGATCGCAGTGGCACCGTGTACGCGGCAGTCAATACGCAGAACCTGATCGCGACCGTCGATCGCCGGGGCAATGTCTCGGTTTACGCGCAGAGCTCGCTCTTCGACAGCCCCTCGGGCATCGCGTTCGGCACCGCGCACGGCGACAAGAAGACGGCGTACGTCTCGAACTTCGCAATCAGCAGCGTGCTCGCGGGCACTCCCGCGCACCCAGCCATCCTGTCGATGCCGGTACCTGTGCCGGGCGCGGATCTCGACTGAGTGCTTCGGATTCCCGGTAAATAGCTGAATTTCCTGTATCGCCCGCTGCCAGCGCCGGACCTGGGGCAGCGGGCGAGAGCGGCCAGCCGAACAAGTAAGCCGTGGGCGGCTCGCTCGTTCGCTCCGCCCGTGATACATCGCCGCAAATCAACTCATGATCCCGGCACCAATCAGCGCATTACTCAAGAACCCGATGCTGGCCCGGACGTTTCGAACCAGCGCTGACTGGATCGATCTCGAGTGGTGGCAGCTGAACGACAGCCTGCTGCATGCTGCGCAGTTTGCGCGCGGCGCCTTGCTGGACGTGGGCTGCGGCGACAAGCCCCACGAACACATCTTTCGGCCGTACATCGATTCGTACGTTGGGGTCGAGTACGGAGAGACATTCTCGAACACCAAAGCTTCGACGCACGATCGCAAGGCGGACTTCCTTTACGATGGTCTGACCCTGCCGTTCGAGGATCAGAGTTTCGACACGGTGCTGAGCGTTCAGGTTTTGGAGCACACGCCCAATGCGTTCGAAGTATTTGCCGAAATGGCGCGCGTGCTTCGAGACAAGGGCACGTTGATTCTGACCGTGCCGTTTTCGGGTCGCCTGCACGAGGAGCCGCACGACTACCTGCGCTTCACGCCGCACATGATGCGTGAGCTGTGCGCTCGCAACGGGCTCAAGGTCAAAGAGATCCGCCCGCGTGGTGGCTTTTGGAGCGTGCTCGGGCACAAAGTCAATTCGTACCTCGGCTTTCGCGTGCTGCGCATGGGCGGTCTCGTGCAGGCGCTGGGCAAGGTCAGCCAAGAAGCGCCAATCACCGCAACTCCACGGCTGTGGACGCTCCCGGTCGTCGCGCCGGCGATGGTTGCCATTGCGGGTTCCGCTAGGGTACTCGATAAGACGTTGCCCGATCCAACGGAGATGTTGGGTTTCTTGCTGATCGCAGAACGCGATCTCAGCGCCTCCACGCGCTAATTCGCGCCGCGTGCTACGCGCCGGCGCGCGATGCGTGACTATCGCAATTCTCCTCCGTGATACCTCGTCGAGTCATAGGTCCAGGCGAGGGTGACGCGCATGACCGCGCGTAGCGTGTCCAGGTAGCGTCGGAGTTCCGCATCTTCCGCCGCGCCAAAGCTCGGCAAGCTCTCTGCGACGGCACCGAACTCCGCGATCGCGGAGTTGATCAGCGCGATCGCCTGTGGCGCAGCCACGCTCGGCGGCATGTAACGATGGTGCTCATACACCATCACCAGGTTGTGAAAATCACCGTGGGCGCGCTCCTTCTCGTAGGAGAGCACGTCGTTGATCCAGCAGATGATGTTGCCCGCGAGCCGCGCCAGATGCTGGACGCCCGAATGAGCTCGCACTGCTGAGCTCAACCCGATGCGCTCCAACGGTTCAATAAGGCTGAAAAACGAGGGCACGGCGCCGGCCGCTGGTCGAAACGTCAAGTACGCGGTCTCCTCCGGAACTTGACCGTGCGCGCGGTTGTTGGCCTCCCACAGCATGCCGCCGAAGTACGCCCGATTGCCCTCGACGAATTCCGCCAGTTGCTCGCCGTTCGTGAACTTCGACACGCGCTGTAGGACGTCCGAGAGCCCGCGATCGAGCGCGCTGTCCGCGGCGCTTGGTGTTCGACCCTGCAAAACCAGCTCGAAACCCTGGAACAGGTCCATCAGCCGCGTGGGACGCTCACCAACCTCGGTCTCATCGCCAATGTCATCCAGGGCGAAGGCCCAACACACGTAGTCGGAGGCCAACTCCAGCTCTGCGAGGTGGGCAGTCGGGTAAAAGCCCGCGACTAACGTACTGAGGTGTGCCTTGCTCACTCGCGCTTGGTGCTTCAGCGTCGGCGTCAGACCGAGCTTCATTAACCACATCAGCGAGGCAGATTCAGCGCTCGCGAGGTGCGGGTTGATGCGCAGAGGAAACGGGCAAACAATCCCTGCCAGTAGCTGATTTCGGCTGGGAATTCCGCTGTCGCGCGGGCGAATAGCCTTCCGCAAAGCGGCGTGCGCGTTTGGATGTCGAATCGCCATAGAATCTCCCGTGCGAGTTCAAGCGTATTACTGAACGCTTGTATCATGGGCGATTCGGCAATGTGAAAGGTTTGGGACAACCCACTTTCTTTCGGGGACACACCGAAGGGTGATAGGTTGTCGACCCGATGCGTTCATCCGTGCCCGTGTCGTCGGTCGTACGTAGCGAGATCCGCAGCGAGTCGCTGGCGCCGAACCTGGTGGTGACATGGTTTACCGGGTACATCACCAAGACCCACGCCGAGGGCCAGCTTTTGCACTTCCGCGGCTTGCTCGCAGAATGTGTGAATCCCATCTGGATCATGGAGCTGACTCAGATGACTGGGTTCGATCCAATGGCCATCAATGCCGGCAGCGAGTGGTGGAAGTACTTCAAGAGCAAGCACGTCGGGCGGGGTGAGATCCTGCTGATATCGTCGTCGCAGGCTGCGCGGATGGCTGGTGCCAGCTTGAGCTTCAGCGTGGGAGTCGGCGTGCGATCGTTCGCCACGCTCGCCGAATGCTTCGAGATGCTCGGCGTGGTGCTGCCAATGGCGCGCTTGAATGCCGGCTAGTCTTCCGCGCTGGGTGCGAGCGTTGCCTCGTTCTGCAGCGTAGACTTCGACGATTGGCTGCGGTGTCGCTGCTCGCTTTTGCTCGTCGCATCTGGCAACGCCACCGTTGGAGCGTGCCACTGTCCTTCCTGTCCGCGATGTTCTTCGCGCGCCTGGGCTGGGAGCTACACGAGGGAGAGCTGGACGCGTTCGACGCTGGCGCGCAACGCCTGGTCGATAGCTGTCGTGGTTCGTTCGATGGGCTGATGGTGTTCCTCACCACGGCCGGTGATTTCACCCCCATGACGCTGACAGTGTGTGTGGCGCTGCTGCTGTTGTTCGCGGCGGGGCGACGTCGCGAATCGCGCTTCTTACTCTGGAGCAGCGTTGGTTGCCTGGTGCTCAACGTGCTCCTGAAATTGCTGTTCCATCGGGCTCGTCCTCACGCCGAGCCCGCTTATTTGTTGCCGCGACCGATTTCGTTTTCGTTTCCCAGCGGCCACACGATGGGCTCTGCGGGGGTGCTCGGCTCTCTTGCCGTAGTCGTACGCGTGCTGCGCCCTCGGCGCGCGGTGTGGCTCGGCTTTGGCGTGGTCAACGCGCTAGCCATTGTCGGCGTGGCCCTGTCGCGAGTGTATCTGGGAGCGCACTATCCTTCGGATGTGCTCGGAGGTCTGTTCGCTGCCGCGTCTTGGATCAGCGCAGTGACCGGCTGGGTTTACCCCAGGCTCCTGCCACACGAGCGCACGACACGCGCTCCTACTCGGCCGTGACTGAAAGGCCGAAGGACCCACCTGCGGGCCGTCCTGCCTCGACCACGATGGTGTAGTCGCCCGCGGGAACGTCACTCAACGTGATGGTCGAGGTGTATCCGCCGCCGTCCACCCCGTCGTCGTTACAACCGAGCGCAGTGCTCGTGTCACTGGCGCAGGCCGGCATCAGGTACAGCACCGTGTCGACGTCGGTCTCCGGGCGCTGAGTGGTCACGGTCAATTTGCTCACTGCGTTCGCCAAGTGCAGGCTCACGCTGGCTTCCGGAAAATCGAGATTTTCTGGGTTGGTGCACTCGGCGGGCGGGTCCCAAAGACTCACCCCGTCGATTCGACCGGCGGTCACGGTGATGCCCTTTTCTGGGTCGAGCTTCGCGTCCGCGGTGCACTCGGCGGTGCGCGCGGTCTTGAGCTTCGTGCAGCGACCGGTCACGGGCGAGGGGCCCGAGGGACCCGGAGCGCACACGTAGTCCGGTATACAAGCGATGAAGCCGCGTGGATCGCAGGTGATGCCGTCACCGGCGCGAGTGACGTTACTCAAGTTCGCGGTCGAGGGCGCGCTTTGATGGCCGAGCGAGTCGATCGCAGTCACGCGCACGCGGCTGACGAGCTTTTCGACCGGCGCTGTCGGGTTCTGTTGCTCCCAGAAGATCCCCGAAAGAGGCGCGTTCGCCGCCGGGTAGTCGAAGGTGGTGATCATCAAGTCGGAATCGATGATCACCGGCTTGTTGTTGGCATCCAGGAATTCCACGTGCACGAGGGATACGTCGTCGTCGGGATCGGTGCCACGAGTCAGAATTACCGGGCCATGCAAGTACTTGAGCTCGGCGATTGTGGGGGCAACGCCGTCCGTGCACACGCTTGGCTTACCGGTACAAGACTGGCCAACGGCACAGCGATCGTCGATGTTCTTGGGATCGCAGGCATCGCCGAGCGCGACCTGGCTTTGAGGAACGATTTCGACTTCGACCTCGTCGGATGCCTGGTCGCGACCATCGATCAAGCGCACCTTGGCATTCGCCAACTTGCTGACATTGGCAAGCGAGGTCGCCGTCGCGGTCGCGGTGAAGTCGATGCCCTTGACGGGAGCGTCGAACGCGATACGCCCTTCCGCCGAGCTTGCCGAGCCGTCCCAAGCAGCGTCGAACACCTTCACGGGCGCGTTGCTGCCGTCTTCGAACACCACGGAGATGCTGTACACACCCGCGTCCGGTTGAGTCCCCGTGACGGTGAACCGCACAGCATCCCCCTGTCGCCCGATGACGTGCGCCTCGACCTTCGTCAACGAAAGTACGCCGGTGCCTTGGAAGCCCGCGCTGCCGCCGTTTCCGCTGCCGCCGTTCGGTTTGCTATTGCCCCCCGTCGCCCCGCTGCCGTTGTCTCCGGCGTCACCGTTATCGCTGCCGTTGCCAGCACGTGAACTGCGCCCAGCGTGCGCCTGGTTGCCGGGCGCATTCGGATCGACAGCGGAGCCGACGCTCGAACATGCGGCCGCGTAACCAATCAACGATACGAGAAGCAATCCGCGAGTTCTAGTCATGGCAGGGCCCTTCGCTATCCGTCGCCCGCTAAAGCAAGCTGTGTGCCTCGGCGTCTCAGGGCGAGAAGCGGCCGCTCTGCGCAGATTCATAATACGTGACGACGGTGGCCACGCGATCCGCGTCACTTTTTTGGCTGTCGTCACTTGGCTGACGCCAACAAAAAGCGAAACGCCACGCGGCGAACCGCGTGGCGTTCAAGTTTCAGTTTCAGTAACGAATCAGAATCAGAATTCGCAGTTGCTGCGCAGTGCGCCGGTACCAGTACCTTCGCCGAAGCCGATGTCGCCGTCGCCAGGGCCGCAGTCGAGCTTGTTCACTTCCGTACCGCCGCCACCTTCGAGCACGTCGTCACCAGCGAGGCCGTTGAGGGTGTCGTCGCCGACCCCGCCAACGAGTTCGTTCGCGTTCGCGTTGCCGGTGATGATGTCGTTGTAGTCGGTGCCGATGACGTTCTCCATGTCGGTCGCGAGCAAGTCGCCTTCGCCCACTTCACCGGAGCCCGTCACGCCGTCCAAGGTCACCTTCACCAGCGCGGTGCGCTTCGAGTAGTCGATGGTGTCGACGCCCGTACCACCGGAGATGGTGTCAACGCCGTCCTTCGCAGTGCCGGTCAAGAACACGTCGTCGCCCGCGCCACCGTTCAGGGTGTCGTCCAGCGCGCCACCGGTGATGGTGTTGTTCAGCGCGTTGCCGGTGATGTTGTCCGCGTAAGCCGTGCCGAGGATGTTCTCGACGTCGGCCTTGCAGTTGTCACCTTCACTGATGTTGTTGGTAACGGCGCCGTCGTTCGCGCCCGTGCCGTCCATCGTTACCGTGACGCCCGCACCGCGCAGCGAGTAGTCGAGCGTGTCGGTGCCGTTGCCGCCGTTGAACACGTCGCCGCCGTTCGCGGCCGTTTCCTCGTCGAAGATGTCGTTGCCGTCACCGCCGTTCAAGATGTCATTGCCGCCGGCGCCGCGCAGGGTGTCGTTGCCAGCGTCGCCGTTCAGCGTGTCCGCGGCCGAGTCACCGATCAGCGTGTCGTCACCAGCGCCACCGTTGAAGGTAGCGGCGACGCCCGTTGCGGCGGTCATCGTGTCGTTGTTGGTGCCGCCCGTCACGACCTCGACGTCGGTCTTGATATCGTCGGCTTCACCCGTGACACCGTCGCCGGTGTTCGTGGCACCGACCGTGACCGTGACGATGGCGGTGCGGCTCGCGTAGGAGACGGTATCGGTGTCGGCGCCACCGTAGATCGTCTCACTGGGCGTGCTGGCTGTGCCCTGGTTGAACAAGTCCGCACCTGCGCCACCGTACACGGTGAGCGCGGCGCCGAACACGCCGCCGATCGCGGTGCCGCCGGCCGCGGTGAAGGTGTCCGCGCCGTCGCCCAGGTACACGACGTTGTTTTCGACGCTGGTCAGCGTGATGTCCTTGAAAGCGTCGTTGTTCAGGTTCACGCCGCTCGCGCCGTACGCGATATTGTCGGCGGCGGCCGTGCCGCGGATGCCGAGGGTGTCACCCGTGGACGTGCCCAGGTTCGCGTCGATGCCGGTGTTCGCGGAGCTCGTGCCCACGCCGAACAAGCCGTTGGTGAAGTCGAGGATGACGGTCTTGGAGCCCGCGACGTCGCCGACGATGGCGAGCTTCTTGAGCGTACTGCTGGTGGCCAGGTTGTCGCACGACTGGCCGTTTTGGAGGATCGCGGAGTCGGCTGCACGGCGCGAGATGATGGCAGTCTCACCCGCAGCAACGTTGACCGTCATCAAGCCAGTGCTGGCGACGAAGGTGCACTGAGTTGCCAGGGGCGTCAGCTTCTCTTCTGCTTGCTGGAACGGATCATCAGAAGAAGAGGACACCGGAGCGTTGCTCGAAACGCTGCAGCCAGCCAAAGCGAAAAGCATCAAACAACTGAGGGGAACGAACGACAGACGGTTGCGCATGAATGGACCTCCTCGTGCGGGCCGGTCGCAACCCTGCGACGCTTACTCCCGATCGACTGGCACTGATGAACGGGAGGGGATCGACAGCCTTGAGTGAAATATTCCGCTGGCGTGTCGGAATTTATTGACCGTTTCTGCCCTTAATTTCGCGCTTTTGCGTGCCGTTGCCGACTGGTTACACAAACTGCCGTTTTGGAAACCGCGCTCTCGGTCACGCTCACGCAGTGTCCGACACGCCGCATTCTCACAGTCGATCAGGCAATCGCTCGTTGCGAGTTGTGCCGTGAGGTGCGCGATGCACCTACCAGCGCCGAGGGGTCCGTGAATGACCCCGGGGCAGCGTACGTCGCGAGGCGGGAGTAACGCCTGGTACGCTGCCCGAAATTTCTAACAGTCGCTCGATTCGTTCCGCAACGCGCGGGTGCAAAGCAATCGATGTCGAGCTTTGCAGGCCCGCGCGGGTGCTGCTTCGTTTACGGGGTCTTCGGCACGCAGGCGTGCGAGTTCACCTCGGTGCTCGTCTGCGGTTCGCACGATGCGCAGGTTGGGGCTGACTTGAAGGTGCCGTCCTTCGTGATGTAGCTGCCCTTCGGGCAATCGACGTAGGTCGCGCAAACCAGCGCGTCGGTGGTCGAGGTGTACGTGCCGGGCACGCTGCAATCCGTGCAGACTTTGGGCTTGATCGGGCTACCGGGATCGGAGACGTACGTTCCAGGTTGGCAGGTGAGGAACGGGGTGCAGGCCGAAGCGTTGTTGCCAGCGGAGTAGGTTCCCGCTGCACAAGGCGAACACACCTGATCCGTCGACTTGGTGCCCACTGTCGAGATGTACGTGCCAGGCGTGCACGGCGTGTAGCCACTGCAACTCGCGGCACTCGGTGCGTTCACCGTTGTTGCGTTGAACGTGTTGTCTGGGCACGGTTTGCACGTGCGATTGCCCGTTGCAGTTCCGGCCGCGTCCACGTAATTGCCGAGCGCGCAGGTCGCCCATGCGGTGCATTGGCTCGCGTTCGTGGTGGCCGCGGTCTGCGGCGGGGTCGCATTGAGGTTCGGTGTGCTAAACGTGCCGGTGGCGCACGCCGTGCAGACGCGGTCGTTCTGGGCGGAGCCCGCAGTGCTGACGTACGTCCCGGCAGCGCAGTTGCTGAGCGCGCGGCAGGTGAGGTTGGTAGCGGTGCTGAACTGATTCAGCGGGCAGTTCTGACAAATCGCATTCGAGGTCGGCGTACCAGCCGTGGCCTGCGTGCTACCGGCTGGACATATCGTCCACGTCGTGCAGCTCAGCGCGTTTTCCGTCGAGGTGTATGACCCTGTGGCGCAGTCGCTGCAAGTGCGGTTGGCGGTGGGGCTTCCCGCCGTAGCGACGAACTTGCCGGCGACGCAAGTGGTCTGGTTCACGCACGGCGTCGCGGGTGATCCGTCGTCGTCCCACGTGCCCGCGGGGCAGGCGACGGGAGCATTCGTCCCGCCTTTGCACGTTGTTCCGGCCGCACAAGGAGTACAACCAGCCGGCGTGCTGCTGGTTGCTGCCGTCGTTTCTTGGCTGCCAGAAACACAAGCCGTTGGAGCAGTGCACTCCAAGAGATTGGCCGTGAGGGCCACGGTGCCACTCGCACACGCGGCGCACGTGCGATCGACCTTGGCGCTGGGCGCGCTGCTGATGTGCGTGCCTGGCGCGCACACCGTCCACGGTTTGCAGCTGGATTGGTTTTGCAGCGTGGTGAAGGTGCCAGATGGGCAGCCTGCGCAGACCTGATCGGTCGTCGCCGTGCCAGGCTTTTCGATGTATGAGCCGGCGTCGCACGCGCCAAAAGGCAGACACGCCTTGGAGTTGACCCCCGGGGCGAAGGAGCCGGCTGAACAGGCAACGCACACGGTGTCGCTCGTCGCCGTGGCCACAGCGGCGACGAAGTTGCCGGCTTCGCAATTCTTGACCGGCTTGCACTCCGTGGCTGGATCCAAGTCATCGTCGAAGGTTCCGGCTGCACAGGCAACTGCTGGAGCCTCGTCGCCGGCGCAGAAAAAGCCCACTTTGCAGGGATCGCACTTGGCTCCGCTGGTGCCTGGCTGACAAGTGACGGCGATTGCGCCGCCGGACCCGCCTTCGCCTGGTTCCGCGCTTCCGGCATAGCCGCCGCTAGCTTCTTCGCCCGCGGCGCCGGCACTGCTGCCCGCTGCTCCATCCGGGATTCCGCCGGAGCTGCCGCCTGACGTCCCGCCTGAGGTTCCCCCAGAGGCTGAATCCCCAGCTTCGCCGGCCCCGGCATTGGGGGCACCCGCGGCGGCGACCACAGGGTCGCTGTCGCTACATCCTGCAAAAAGGGAGAGGGCCAAGCCGGCCACTGTGAAGGGTATGACTACAAAGCGACTTAGTGAGGACATTTGAAAGCCTTAACTCCAACTACCCAATGAACACACAACTGCTCACAGTGAAGCCACAACAATGTGAATGGTACAACCCTAAAGTGGCGTGTCGAACGTCGGAAAATTCCCTTGATTGCGCGCCGATCGCGCCCCGGGTTGTGTTTGATTCCGTCGCGTGATCTGGAGTTGTCTGTAGTGTTTCGCTTTGTAGTCTAATTAGTGAGATTGTTAGTGTTGCAATGTGTGATCGCACATTGCGAGCTCGGGCCTGGGACGGGCCGCATGGGACGTACCACTTTGCCGGTCGCTTGGCCGAATGGGCGAGCGAGGAATCGCCGTGCCGACCCTTCTCATCGAAGGGGTGCTTGGGCGTTTGCGTCCGGCACGAGTTCGCTGTCCTCGCGCGCTTACGGCAGCGAGTCGACTCGCACGAGGGGCCGCCACCGTACTGGTGGCGCTCCCGCAGGGGCTAGCGCGTCCCAGGTGTCGTGTCGCTGCGCGTCACCACGAGCGTCGAGCTGGGGCCCGGCGAGAGCAGATAGAAGTGCCGCAACTCCACGACCTGTGAACTGGGCGTTGTGGCGTGGCCGACTTGCGCGGGTGTCGTTGTTGCCATCGTGGCGGGTGGCGCGTTGCGACTGGCGCAGCCAACCGCAACCAGAGCAAGAACTGCAAGGCAAGCAATAGGCTTCATGGTGATCGTCCTTCTTCCGCGCGGAACAACGCGCACACGATCGCCTAGAGCAACAAGCAGGCCACCCGCCTCAGCTCGAGAACGTGACGAAAATGCGTTACTAAACCAGGCTGAGGCTCAGCGCCCCACGGTTTTGCCCCAGGTTTCTCGCGCGCTCACCCGCTTCCACCAAGCAGCGACGTGGGGGTGCTCGTCGAGCTTGGCCGCCGCCGGGGAGAGCGCCAAGTACTCCAAATAGGGCATGAAACAGAGGTCAGCGATAGAGAAGGATTCGCCGGCCAAGTACGGCGAGCTCGCCAACCGCTTGTCCATCGTCCCATAGGCGAGGTCGAGACCCGCCCCAGCGTGCTTCAACACCTCGGGCGCCTGCTCGCGCTTGAACACGGAGTGATAGATGAACTTCATCGCGTGCCCGGAGTAGTTCGATGTCTCGATGCTGATCCACTCCTCCATGAGCGCGCGCGCTTGCGCTTCCTTGGGGGTCAGCGGAGCGCCTGCTTTGCCGTCGATGTAGCGCGCCATCGCGCGCGATTCGTACATCTCGAATCCGTCGTCGTCGAGCGCGGGTACTTGGCCGAACGGTTGGCGTGCCAAGTGCGGCGGTTGTTTGTGCTCACCCTTGGCGAAATCGACCAAAACGAATTCGAACGGCGTCTTCGTCTCGTTCAGGGTCATCAGGACTTTGCGGGTACAGGTGCTGGCGGGGTGTCCGAAAATTTTCATCGCGAAACGCTATCACGCTGATGCCAGCCGCGCGCCGCATCGACAGCCCGCGAGCTGCCTCGCGCGCAGCGGCAAACCGGTAGGCTTCGTGCCGAGAGTTGCGGCGCTGCGGCCGATGGTCCATGTCCGAAACAGATTTTCAACGAAATGGCAATTCTGGAAACCGGTCATGCGCACGAGTCACCGGCACGCGAAGGCTGCATTCGATGAGAACCTCTGACGTGGAAACGATCGAAGCCGGACGCCTGACGGAAGCGCGCATGATCGAAATGGTCTTCCCCGAGCAGACCAATCACTACGGCACCCTGTACGGCGGACAGGCCCTGGCCTTGATGGATAAGGCCGCGTTCATCGCGGCTTCGCGTTATTCGCGTCGCGCCGTCGTCACCGCTAGCAGCGAACGCGTGGATTTTCACGTCCCGGTGCGGCAAGGGCAGTTGGTCGAACTGCTCGCCCGAGTCGTGGCCACTGGTCGAACCTCGATCACCGTCGAGGTCGACATGTACTCGGAAGATCTATTGACCGGTGAAAGAAAACTCGGCACCCACGGTCGCTTCGTGCTCGTCGCCATCGACGCGGATGGACGCGCGGTGCCCATAATTCCGCTCAATCCGTCGGCAGTTCAGGATGGTCCCGCTCAATGATCCGTGAATACACGCTTCGCCTGCATGCAATACGCTTTCGCGCCAATATTGGAGCCTCCGCTGCCGAGCGCTCGATTCCCCAGGATCTCGTGGTCGATGTCGATTTGGAGCTGCCGGTGACGGCGCTCGCCAAGCGCGACACGAAGCGCGAGGTCGTCGACTACGACTTGGTAGTGCGGTTGGTGGTCGAAGTCGGTCTGGCCGAGCCGTATCGACTGCTCGAGATCTACGCCCAGCGGCTCCTCGAGCGGCTGTTGGTCGAGACCCCGGCGTTGCGCGTGCGCGTCGCCGCCACCAAGTTGCGAGTGCCGTCCACGTACAGCACCGAGAAAGCCATCGTGGAGCTGGTCGGCGTCCGCGACTCCTGACTGTCCGAGACCCGATGGGGGCCCTTCACGGCTCGTTGTTATTGAAAATGATATCCAAATTCATTTTCGCTTGACCGGGGCGGTGAGCGCGTGACATCCATGA
>Ga0164309_10000611_pt1 | contig 19235 bp, 23 predicted proteins | sample Whisoiple_247_MG_FD_109984 | JGI IMG/M metagenome (GOLD analysis project Ga0164309, IMG submission 109984) | Soil microbial communities amended with fresh organic matter from upstate New York, USA - Whitman soil sample_247_MG | ecosystem: Environmental > Terrestrial > Soil > Unclassified >...
GAGGTTCAGTGCCAGCCCGACCACGTCGTGGGGCAGGTCGAGCATCTCGAGCGACATGCAGTTGTCGAGCCCGTGCACACGGGTGATGCCGTCCGCGACCGAGAGCACGGTGCCCACCTCGGCGAGGTCGGCGCCCTCCGTCTCCAGGCCCTCGATGCGCTCCCGCAGGATGCTCGCTATCTCGTCCGGCTTGATCTCCACGTTTGTCTTAGCTCCTTCGCGTTGTCAAGCCGCTTTAGCGACTTCTTTCCTAAGTCTCTCCAGCTTGTTGCGAACGCTTGCGTCCAGGACCATGTTGCCAACCTGCAGCACGATCCCCCCGAGCACGTTCTCGTCAACGTCGGTCTCGAGCTCGATGGTCTGGCCGGTCTGCTTCTCGATCTGCTTCCCGACCTCCTCGACCAGATCGGGGGGCAGATCGACCGCGCTCGTCAGCTTCACCTCGAGGCGCCGCTCCTCCTTGGCCCACATCTCGTCGAACCGGCGCCGGATCCGGAAGATCGCCGGCATCCGATGCTTCTCTGCAAGCAGCTCGAGGAAGTTGACGAGCTCCGGGTCCGCCCCCGAGACGACCCGGCTGATGCCCTCTCGCTTCTCGGACGAGGAGAAGTAGGGGCTGAACAAAAACACCTGCAAATCGCGGTTGTCCGCGATCGCCTCGGCGACCTGGCCAAGCTGCTCGTGGATCTCGTCCAGCTTCCCCTTGTCGCGAGCGACGTCGAACAGAGCCTCGGCATATACGCGAGCAATTTCCTCCATCACATAGCCCCGCAGGTGCTCCGCTTCCGCAAACACCTGTTGCCGTCGCCCTGCGGGCGACGGCAATCCCATGCTGCTCCCGCGTCCGCTCTGCGGGGGTTTCCGAGATATGAGGTCACTGGTTCTCCGGTTCGCCGGCCGGGGCGAGGGCCGAGAAGTCCACTTCCTTCAGGGCGTCGTCGATCAGGCGCTTGTGGTCCTCGGAGTCGAGCGTCTTGCGAGTCACCTTCTCGGTGGCGAGCACCGTCAGGTCGGCGACCTCCTTGCGGATGCGGTCAAGCGAGCGCTTGGTCTCGAGCTCGATGTCGCGGCGCGCCGCGGCGACGAGCTCCTCGCGCTTGTCGCGGCCGGACGCCGCGGCATCCGCCTCCGCAGCCTCGGCGGCCTTGCGGGCTCGGACCACGATGTCGTCCGCCTGCTCTCGGGCCTCTTTGAGGCGCTCGCGGTATTCGCCGAGCAGCTTGTCCGCCTCGGCACGCTGCGCCTCGGCTGCGTCGATGCTGTCCCGGATGGCGTTGGCGCGCTTCTCGAGCGCCTCACCGATCCGCGGCAGGGCGACCCGAGAGAGGACGAACAGCGTCAGCCCGAACGCGAGCAGCGTCCAGATCATCAGCCCGAGCGCAGGCGAGACCAGGAAGTTGCCGCTTGAGGATGCGAGTGGGATCGTTGCCGCCATCTGAGGAATCTCCATCCAGCTTCCTAGAGGAAGAACGCGATCAGGCCGAAGATGAACGTGTAGAAGGCGACAGCCTCGGTCAGCGCGAACCCGAGCCAGCGGATCGCCTGCAGTTCGTCCTTCATCTCCGGCTGGCGGGCGACGGACTCGATCTCCTTGCCGAAGATGAAGCCGATGCCGATGCCGGCGCCGATGGAACCGAGCCCGGCCCCGATGCCGAGCGCGATCGCCTTGCCGGCATCGGTGACCCCGCTGTCGGTAAGGCCGCTCGATGCGGCTAGTGGGTCAACCATGAATGAACTCCTTTTGTTTCTTGACGCATCTCAGTGACTCGCGGAGGTCGCGCCTCCGAGGTAGATAGCGGTGAGGATGGAGAAGATGAATGCCTGCAGGGTGGCGATCAGGACCACCTCGAAGATGTAGAACGCGAACGCCATCGGGAAGGTCAGCGCGCCCAGCGCCGCCAGTCCGAGCAGCACCGCCAGCCCTCCCGCCATGAACAGGATCAGCAGGTGGCCGGCGAGGACATTGGCAAAGAGTCGTACGGAGAGCGAGATGAGGCGCACGAAGTGCGAGATCACCTCGATCATGAAGATCGCGGCCTTGCCGAACGGGTTCATGTCCTCGAGGCCGGGCGGCAGCCAGGTCTTGAAGTAGCCGAAGAACCCGTGCGCCCTGATCCCCTCGATGTTGTAGGAGAACCAGACGATGATCGTGAGCATCAGCGGGATCGAGATATTGGCGGTGGCCGCGTAGAGGGAGAACGTCGGCACCGCCAGCCCGAAGATGTTCACGGTCTCCTCGGTGTTGGTGGGCAGCGGGATGTAGCCCATCATGTTCGCGAACCAGATGAAGAAGAAGAGCGTGGCGCAGAACGGGAACCACTTCGTGGCGTACTTGCCCTCGAGGTTCTGGCCGACGATGTTGTCGCGGGTCAAGTCGTACGCCGTCTCGACCGCCATCTGAACCCGGTTGGGCTTCTGCTGCATTCGCCGCGCGATCCAGGTCATGGTCACGATCGTGAGCACGGTCCCAAGGAACAGGTAGAGGACCGCCCGGTTGACGGACAGGTCGATGCCGAAGACCTTGATGTTGACCCACGCCGGCAGCTTGAACTCGTTCTGCGGCTGGAACTCGTCGTTCTTGCCGGCATTTCCGAAGAGGACCGCGAGCAGGATGATGACGAGGAGATAGACGCCGAACCCGATCAGGACCTTGTTGCGGGTCCTCATCGCTCGTCCTCTTCCGGGTACAGCAGCCGGTCCAGGACCTTCGCGGCCATGTACAGCGTGAACAGGGCGAGGCTGAGAATCGCGGCCGCCAACCCTGCCTCGCGTTCGACGAGGCCCACGACGAGCACGGAGAGAGTGATCAACCAGACGCGCCCGAGCGTTGCCGCGGCCATCGTGCCGAGCGCCGTCCGGCGCTCCCCGCTGGCCAACGAGCGAATCGCGCGTCGCTTGGCCGCGTACTCGATTCCGCGGCCCGCGAGCCACGCAGCGGCGGCAACCGCGTACCCGAGGAGAGGCCAGCCCGCGACGATGAAGGCCGGCAGAGCCAAGGCGAGCAGTCCGAGATCCGCGTACCGGAGCGCCATCCCGGCCCGGCCACGGCTGGTCTCGGTGCTAGATCCGTCTAAAGCGAGCGTAGACAAGGGCAAACCCCACGACGAGCCCCACGAAGAGGCCGGCGAGTCCGAGCGGGACCGCAAGGCCCACGACATAGCCGAGCCCGTACCCTGCCGCACCGCAAACCAGCATCGCGGCGATGAGCATGGCTCCGGCCGCTGCCGCATCCGCCCCCCCAGGCGGGGTCTCGGTCATTTGGGGTCTCGAAATCGGGACGAAACAATAGGAACCGCTCCAAAGGAAGAGATAGCCGCGCAGGTCCGGCGGACACCGGTGCCAGGCGGCTCGGCGAATATATCCCAAACCGAGGGCGGCCGATACGGGGTCCTAGTGCCCTTCGGCACACCCCTGGGCCAGGCGTCAGCCGTCCCGTTCGAAACCAGCCGGTCCCGTTCCGGACGGTTCCGGGGGCTGGTTTCCAACCGATCGCCCGTCCGGGGCTCTCTCGACCGCCATGAACTCGCCGGTCTCGGGATCGACGGTCGGGAAGGTGCCCGTCTCCAGCTCGCGAGCGACGCCCGGGTCCACCTCCTCAGGGGCTGAGACCGGCACCCCGAGGCCCACCAGCTCGCGGAACCGCGACATTCGCAGCTTCAGGATCTCGAGCGCGAGGAGCAGGTAGACGCTCGCGCCCACCGCCGCGATCCCGAAGACGGCCATGACGATCGTCCATACCGGGTCGAAGTGGCCGTGGTTGTCGCTGTACGGCACGAAGCGCAGCGCGAGCGCCAGGCCGGCGAGCACCAGTGCCCACCCGTAGAGGTAGACGAGCGTTCGGCGCTGCGAGAAGCCGATGTTGGCCATCCGGTGATGGAAGTGCGATTGGTCGGCCGCGTAGATCGGCTGCCGGTGCTTGATCCGCTTCGCGATCACGAAGCCCGAGTCCAGGATCGGCACAGCGAGGACGCACAGGGGGAAGAACAGGGCGACGACGGCATTCGTCTTCAGCGATCCTAGGACCGTCACCGCCGCGAGCAGGTAGCCGAGGAGGTTGGAGCCTGTGTCCCCCATGAAGCTGGAGGCGGGCGGGAAGCCGTGTCGCAGGAAGCCCAGCGCGGCGCCGGCGGTGAGCGCCGCCAGCACGCCGGCACCCGGGCGATCCAGCGACAGGGCGATGATCGAGAGGGTCACGGCCGAGATCAGGCAGACGCCGGCGGCCAGCCCGTCCACGCCATCGATGAAGTTGATGACGTTCATTACCGCGACAAAGCCGATCACCGTGAGGATCTGGCCGACGGTCACCCTGCCGAGCAGCGGGACGTTGTGGAACAGGACGTGAGTCAGGTCAACTCCGCCGACGAACGGCAGCGTGAAGTCGGCGACGGTCACCCCGCTGAACACGGGGATCATCGCCGCCACGGTCTGGCCGATGAGCTTGACGCCGGCGGGCAGGTCGAAGACGTCGTCGAGCACGCCCACCACGGAGATCAGGACCGCCCCGGCGAGGATGGCCCTGGTCACCGGCGCCCACGGCAGGAACAGAAGCCCGGCCACCAGGACGCCGGCCAGCATCGCGAGCCCGCCGAGCTTGGGCGTCGGGATCGCGTGGAGGCTGCGCTCGTTGGGGACGTCGATCGCGTTGATGCGGCGGGCGAGCTTCTCCGTGGCGGGGACCAGGACCCAGGCGAGGACCGCGGCGACCGCGAACGCGTACAGCGCGTAGATCTCCGCCGGTCTTCCGTTGACGAACAATGGGCCTCTCCGGCGGCGAGACTAGCGCCCGGTCCCCACGGCCCCGAGGATTGCGTCGACGAGCAGGTTCGGATCCTGCGGCGCCCCCGGGCCTGGGCCTGCCTCACGCTTGGCCAGGAGGAGCTCGCCGGGATCGCGGAGCGGGATGAGCCTCCCCTGGGCGATCAGCTGCTCGTCGATGGCGCCCATGCGTCCGCTGAAGATCGTGTACGCGGGCGTTCCCAGCGCGACGGCCTCCCGGTTCATGGTGCCGCCGGCGCTCACCACGAGGTCCGCGAAAGCGATCAGACTCTGAGCGTCGATCGCCCGGTCAGGGACGATGAGGTTCGCCGCCCGGCGGGCGCGGATCCGCTCCGCCTGGGCCTCGGTTCGAGGGATCACCACGCAGGTGACGTCCTCGGCGGCGGCAAGGCGATCGAGCACCTGCTCCTCGAGCGGGTTGGCAGCGTGGTAGGCGGACGTCTCGGGAGACGGCCTCATCACGACGAGCACTCGATCCGCGTCGATCCCGAGCTCGTCGAGGACTGCTCGGTCCGGCTGGAAGTCGGCGAGGTAGTAGTCCTCCTTCAGCCCCGGGTACCGGAACAGCTTGTCCGGGTTCGCTCCCGCGCGCCGCATCGCGTCCGGCGGAATCGCGTCCGGGACGAGCACGCGACGCGCGACCCTGAAGGCGACCTGCCGCTGGAGGCCCGCATGCTCGTAGTCCTGCATCTGAACCGAGGGGATCCGGAGGAGCGCGGAGACGACGCCCAGGTCGACCGACCCGTGACCGAGCGCGAGCTCGAAGCGCTGCGGCCGCGCCCAGCGCGCCAGCGAGATGCTGCGTGACGCGACCGCGCCCGCCTTGCGCGCCACTGACGCACCCGCATGGCGTCCCACGGCCTCGTACGGGATCCCGAGGCGGTCGAGCACGCCCAGGGTCTGCCCGTACTCCCGGGCGGTCACGCGGACGTGATGCCCGCGCGCCTGGAGCCGCTCGATGATCGGCCGCAGGACGAGCGGGTGCGCCGCGGCGGTGCAGTCAACCCAAACCTTCATACCGGGGCCTCCGGCTGGCTGTACGTGTGCCAATAGAGGACCGGGCCCTCGCCGAATGCTCCGCTCGCGTTCAGGCCCAGGAGCGCCGCGACCGCCTTCGCCGTGTAGACCGGGTCGAGCGTCACTCGCTCGCGCTCGACGAGCTCCATCGCCTGCTCCGACTCCGGGGTCGAACGGCCGTAGCCTGGGCCGAGCCAGCCCCGCTCGAGCCTCAGCGTGCCGGCTTCCAGGGCCGCGGGCGCGGCGGCGCCGTGCTCGGCGAGGAGGCGGAGCGTCCGCCGGGCCAGGCGCGCGACGCTGCGGGCCTCGAGCCGGATCGCGTCGCTCACGACGACGCAGAGCAGGCGCGACCTCAGCCCGCTGAGGCGGATGCCTGCGAGGAGGCCCGCGGCGGTGCCGCCACTCCCCAGGGCCACGACGATGTGGGACGGCTCCGGCAGCTCGCCCGCGATGACCTGGTCGCGGAGCTCCAGGGCCGCGCGAACGTAGCCGACGCAACCGAGTGGCGTCGATCCTCCGGGGGGCACGAGGTACGGCGTCCGCAGCCCGGGACCGGCCTTCGCGACAGTCAGCCACGCGGCAAGCAGAAACGAGGTGTAGAAGCCCGGCGCGATGTGGATCTCCGCGCCTGAGGCGCGCAGCCGCGCGAGCTGCGCGCGGACGTGATCGGTCTCCGGCTGCGGTGCCAGGACGAGCACCGTCCGCATGCCGAGCCGACGCGCGAAGACGGCCGTCGCCAGGCCGTGGTTGGTCCCGGTCGCGCCTCCGGTCAGGATCGTGCTCTTGCCTCGGCGCCGCGCGTCGGCCAGAAGCCATTCGAGCTTGCGCGCCTTGTTGCCCCCGACGCGGGTGTACGCGCCGTCGTCCTTGATCCAGACCGGAGCCTCGCCACGGTTCTTCCCCAGTCCGGTGAGCTCACGGACCGGAGTCGGTCCGTGCCCGAGGGGCACTCGGTCGAGGTCGGTCTGGAGGGGCATGGCGCCCGCTATGCGCACGTCGGGCTGTCGGCGGTGGAAAGGGGCTTCGCCCCCTGCGGCGTCAGGTCAAAGCCCACCGGGTTCGCGGCCGAGGGAATCGACACCTGCTTGCCGTTCAGCTCGACCTGGATCTCGCCGTTCCCGAGTGTGAGCTGCATGTCTTTGGCCTTGAAGGGGCCGCGGCTGTCGCCCGTTGTCAGCGTCTCGCCGTTGACGAGCGCCTTCCCGGACTGGTCGACGAGGCACACCCACACCGTCCCGGTCGGGGTCAGCGACACAGTCGCCTCGGACGGGGTGGTCGTCGTGGTCGAGCTCTGAGCCGAGCCCTGCTTGTCGCCGCCGCGGTGGTGTTGGTGGTGATTGTTCTTCGGGCTCTGACTCGAACCGCCGGTGATCCCGAGCACGATGAAGAGGGCCGCAAGGGCAGCCGCCACGAAGATCGCGCCCCAGCCGATGCGGCGCATGGTCGGGTTGCCGCCGTCCATCGGGCGTGGTGGCTCGAATGGCGCGTCCATCGAGCGCTCCGCCTGTGCCGGGACCTCCTGGCGGTCGTACTCGTCCACGAGCGCCGCGCCGTCGAGGCCGAGGAAGTCGGCGTAGGTGTGGAGGAAGCCGCGGACGTAGGCGTCGCCGGGAAGGACGTCCCACTCCTCGTTCTCGAGCGCGTCGAGGTACCGGATCCTGATCCGGATCGTCCGCTCGGCATCGTCGAGCTGGATGCCGGCCGCGGTGCGGGCCTCCCGCAGGGTCTCCCCGATCCCGGGCATGACCATATTGTCGCGTTAAGCGACTAGACCGGCGTCGCGGAGAGCTGCGGGTAGAGCGGGTACTCGTCCATCAACGCGCTGCTGCGCTCGGAGAGCGAGTCCTTCTCGGCGTCGAAACGGTCCGAGAGAGCGATGCTGATGACCCGAGCGATCTCCCGCAGATCGTCCTCCGTGAGGCCGCGCGTGGTGAGCGCCGGCGTGCCGATGCGCAGGCCCGACGGGTTCATCGGCGGGCGCTCGTCGAATGGGATCGCGTTGCGGTTCACCGTGATGCCGACCTCCTCGAGACGGTTCTCGGCCGTCTTGCCGTCGAGCCCGGTCGGGCCGAGATCGACCAGCACGAGGTGGACGTCCGTCCCGCCCGTGAGAACGTCGATGCCACCCGCGATCAGCTCGTCCGCGAATGCCCTGGCGTTGGCCACGGTCTGGCGCTGGCGGGCCTTGAAGGGCTCGGACTGCGCGATCCCGAGGGCGACGGCCTTGGCCGCGATGATGTGCATCAAGGGGCCGCCCTGGGTCCCGGGGAACACGGAGCGGTCGATGTCCTTGGCCAGCTCCTCCTTGCAGAGGATCATGCCGCTGCGCGGGCCGCCGAGGGTCTTGTGGATCGTGGTCGTGGTGATGTCCGCATACGGAACCGGGCTCGGGTGCTCGCCGGCCGCGACCAGCCCGGCGAAGTGAGCCATGTCGACCATAAGCCTGGCGCCGACGGAATCGGCGATCTCGCGGAACGCCGCGAAATCAAGATGCCGGGGGTAGGCTGACCAGCCGGCGACGATCACCTTGGGCCGGTGCTCGTGGGCCAGCCGCTCGACCTCCTCCATGTCGCAGAGGTAGTCCTCGCGACGCACGTGATAGGCGACGACGTTGTAGAGCTTGCCCGACTGGTTGAGCTTCATCCCGTGGGTCAGGTGCCCGCCGTGATCGAGGGCCATGCCCATGATCGTGTCGCCCGGCTCCAGGATCGCCATGTAGGCGGCGTTGTTGGCCTGGGCGCCGGCGTGAGGCTGGACGTTGGCGTGCTCGGCCCCGAACAGCTCGAGGGCGCGGTCGATCGCGAGCTGCTCGGCCACGTCGACCTCCTCGCAGCCGCCGTAGTAACGCCGCCCGGGATAGCCCTCCGCGTACTTGTTGGTCAGAACCGATCCCGCTGCGTCCAGCACGGCCTGCGGAACGAAGTTCTCCGACGCGATCATCTCCAGCGTGTTCTGTTGGCGATGTAGCTCCCGCCGCAACACCTCGGCGATCGCGGGGTCGACCTCTGCGAGCGGCGCGGTCTGGAAGTCGTCGGGTAGGTCGGGCATCGATCCCGACGATAGCAACGGCTCTGGCGGCCATACTCCGGCCATACTCCGGAGGGATGAACGAGACCAACGCGGATCTGGTGCGCGAGCGATTCGCGCCCATGCGGGAGGGGGACGTGGAGGCGCTCCTGACGCTCATCCATCCGGATTTCGAGGTCACGACGCCCCCGGGGCTGGCGGCGGAACCGGACACCTATCGCGGGCCCGAGGGAATCCGCCGGTACTTCGACTCCTTCTACGAGATCATGGACCGCGTGAGCTTCGAGCCCCACGATTTCATTGGCGTCGGGGAGCGCGTCGTGGTGCCGGTGACCCTCCGGGCCAGAGGACGGACCACGGGCATCGAGACGACCCAGAAGCTGGTCCAGGTCTGGGAGCTCAGGGACGAGAAGGCGTACCGCATCGAGGTCTATGCCACTCTCGAGGAAGCGATGGAAGCGGCTCGGTCAGCCGAGAGCTAGGCGGTCGGCGAGCTCTTCTCGGCTTAGGGCCCCCTCGCGCAGCACCGCCCACGTGCCCCCGTCATCCAGGGCCGTGAGATCCACCACGGTCGACGGCGCGCCGACCAGCTCGCCGCCGTCGATCGCCAGGTCGACGTCCGCGAGGAGCCGCTCATCGATGTCCTCGAAGCGGCTCGGCGCCCGCTCGCCGCTGCGATTGGCGCTGGTCTGGAAGAGCGCGCAGCGAGCTCCGGCGAGCGGGCCTTCGATCAGCCGCAGGCCGAGGCGCTCCGGGTCCTCCCGGCAGGCGAGCGGGTAGCGGTGCTCGGGGTTGGCCACGACCGCCGTCACCGGGCCCGGTAGCAGCGCGCCGAGCGCCTCACGGGTGCGAGGGCCAAGCGCCGACAGGATCTCCCTCATCGCCAGCGGGGCGAAGAACATCACCGCCGAGGGCTTGCCGTCGTCCCGGCCCTTGAGGGCGTGAATGCGCTCGACGGCATCCCGGCGCAGCGGGTCGCAGGCGAGGCCGTACAGAGTGTCGGCCGGGAACGCGGCCACCCCGCCCTCGCCGATGCAGCGCTCGAGCGCCCTCCTGGCCGCCTGCCCGCCATCGCGGGTGACGGAGACGACCATCAGGCCGCCATGCGACCGAGCACAACGCGGGGAATGCCCGCCAGGTCCTGGCGTCCCTCCACCTGCCCGAACCCGAGGTCGAGGAGGAGCTCGGCGGCCCCGCCGGCCTGACCGGCGCCGACCTCGAGCGCAACGGCGCCCGCGTCGGTCAGCGCGGCGCTCGAAGCTGCGGCGACCGTGGCAATGGTCTCGAGGCCGTCCTCGCCCGCCACCACGGCCTGTCGCGGCTCGTACTCGGTGATCTCGGGCTCCAGCGCGACCATGTCGCTCTCGCGCACGTAGGGCAGGTTGGCGACGACGAGGTCGAACCGCCTGCCCGGAGGCACCGTGCCTCGCTCGAAGGCGACCCGCTCGGCGAGCCCGAGGCGCTCGGCGTTCTCGCGGGCGAGCGCCAGGGCGTCCTCCGAGGTGTCGGTGGCAGTCACGTCGGCCTCAGGGAGCTCGTCGGCGACCGCCAGCGCGACGGCTCCCGACCCGGTGCCGACGTCGAGCACCGAACCCGGCTCGAGCTCGACCGCGATCTCGACGAGGAGCTCAGTCTCCGGCCGGGGGATCAGGGCGCGGGAGTCGACCCAGAGGTCCAGGTGGCGAAATCCCTTGCGGCCCAGGATGTAGGCAACCGGCTCGCGGCGGACCCTGCGCCGGACCATGGCGCCGAACCGGCGCGCGGCGCCCGAGTCCACTGACGCGTCCGGCTCGGCCGCGAGCCGCGCTCGATCGAAGCCCGTCGCCTCGGCGAGCAGGACCTCCGCGTCGAGGCGCGGAGTGTCGACGCCGGCGGCCTCGAAGGCGTCGCTCGCCGCCTCGAGGGCCTCACGTACACGGCCGGCCACGGCGGCGGGCATCAGGACGCCGCCTCGGCGGTCTGCGCCTCCAGGCGCTGCCGCTTCTCCTCCCCCGCGAGCGCGTCCGTGAACTCGCGCAGGTTGCCGGCAAGCACCTCGTCCAGGTTGTTCACAGTCACCTTGATCCGGTGGTCGGTGACCCGGTCCTGCGGGAAGTTGTAGGTGCGGATCTTCTCGGAGCGCTCGCCGGACCCCACCTGGGAGCGCCGCTCCAAGGCGATCTCCGCCTGCTGCGCCGCCAGCTTCTGCTCGTAGAGCCGCGCACGAAGGACCCGCATCGCCTTCTCCCGGTTCTGCAGCTGGGACTTCTCGTCCTGCATCGAGACGACGATCCCGGTCGGGACGTGGGTGATGCGCACCGCCGAGTCGGTCGTGTTGACCGACTGCCCGCCCGGCCCGGACGACCTGTACACATCGATCTGGAGGTCGGAGGGCTCGATCTCGACCTCCACGTCCTCGGCCTCCGGCAGCACCGCCACCGTCGCCGTGGACGTGTGGATCCGCCCCTGCGACTCGGTCTTCGGCACCCGTTGCACGCGGTGCGTCCCGCCCTCGTACTTGAAGATCGAATAGGCCCCCTCGCCCTTGATGGCGAACGTGACCTCCTTGAACCCGCCGACCTCGGCCGGCGAGGAGGACAGGACCTCGGTGCTGAAGCCCCGCAGCTCGGCGTAGCGCGTGAGCATCTTGAACAGGTCGCCGGCGAACAGAGCAGCCTCGTCCCCGCCGGTGCCGGCGCGGATCTCGATCAGGACGTTCTTGTCGTCGTTGGGGTCGCGCTCGACCATCGCCAGGCGAATCTCCTCCGCGAGCCGCTCGAGCTGGTCCGGCGCCTCCGACACGAGCTTGCGGAGCTCGGGGTCGTCCCCGTCCTCGTCCAGGAGCTCGCGGGCGCCCTCGAGGTCGTCACGAAGGCGCGTGCACTGCTCGGCCAGCTCGTGGGCGGCCTGGAGCTCGCGGTACTCGCGGCCGACCTCCGCGTAGCGCTCGCGGTCGGAGATCACCTCGGGGTCGGACATCTGGCGCTCGAGCTCCGCGAACCGGTTCTCGATCTGTTCGACGAGCTGGTCAAGCATGGATGTGTGGGGCCGGCGCCGTACGGCGCCGGCAGTGGCAGGTGCGGTTCATTTGTTCAGTGTGACGCGGGCCGCTGCAACGCGGCGACCAGGGGGCTAGGCGACGATCTCGATGTCGCTCTCGAGCGCGGCCTGCTCCGGGTTCTCCACCGCGAGCACCGCCTCCAGGGACGCGATCGCGACGGCGAGCTGGTCGCGGTCGGGCTCACGCGTCGTGAGGTTCTGAAGCAACAGGCCGGGATACATGATCGCCCGCACCCAGCGCTTGCGGCGGTTGCGGCCCGCCCACTTGATGATCTCGTAGGAGATCCCGGCGATCAGGGGGATGCCGAGGATCCGCGACGCGAGCAGCCAGTACCAGGCCGGAAGGCCGAGCGGGGCGAAGACGAAGATCGCGACGATCATGACGACGAGCAGGAAGCTGGTGCCGCAGCGCGGATGAAGCCGCGAGTAGCGCTCGGCGCGCTCGGGAGTGAGGCGGTCGCCGGCCTCGAAGCAGGAGATCGTCTTGTGCTCCGCGCCGTGGTACTCGAAGACCCGTCGCAGGTCGTTGAGGCGGCTGATCAGGGCCAGGTAGCCGATGAAGATGGCGGTGCGGAGGCATCCCTCGACGAGCCAGAACAGCACCGACGAGCCCAGCTGGTCCTTGATCAGGCTGGTCGCGCCGACGGGGACCACGAAGAAGAGGCCGATCGCCAGGATCAGCGACAGCGCGATCGTCGCGCCCCAGGTGAAGCCGCCGATCTGCGGTGGCTCCTCCTCGCCCTCCTCGGGCTCGATCTGGGCGTTGGCCGAGATGGCCAGCGCGCGGAAGCCGATCTTCAGCGACTCCGCAAGCGCCACGACCCCCCGGATCACCGGCCAGCGGAACACCCGGTGTCGCTTCGCCCAGGCGACGAGCGGCTCCGAGCTCACCTGGACCTCGCCATCGGGCTTGCGGACGGCCACCGCCCAGGTGGAGACGCCGCGCATCATCACGCCCTCCAGGACCGCCTGGCCTCCCACGGGAGCGTCGCGGTTGGCGACCGGCAGCCCGTCGGGCATCCGCTGCTCGGCGAGCTGCGGGCGGCCGTTCAGCTCCGGCGAGCCCTCGGTGGGCACTTCGAGGTCCTGCACGCCCTCCCCTGCCACGGGCGTGCCTTACCTAACGACGGCTGCGGGCGGCGCGGCGATTGAACCGCTCGACTCGGCCGACGGTGTCCACGAGCTTCTGCTTGCCGGTGTAGAAGGGGTGGCACGCGGAGCAGATCTCCACGTGGAGCGCCGACTCCGTGGAGCGCGTATAGAACTCGTTGCCGCACGAGCAGCGCACATGGGCGAGCGTGTACTCAGGGTGGATCTCAGCCTTCATCTCAATCAATTCTAGCGGCGCCGGTCAGCCCGCTCGAAGGCCGTCCAGCGTCCCGCGGAGCACGCGGCCCATCTCGTCGCGCGCCGCGTCGGCGTCGTCCGCTCCCGCGACGTAGAGGCCTGCCTCGGTCAGCATCCCCAGCATCGCGTGCGCGAGCGGGTCGATCGGCTGCGGCTCGGCGATGCCGGCGTCGATCAGGTTCTGGAGCCCGGCCTGGATCAGACCGAGGCTGTAGCGCGACTCGATCTCCCGCCAGGTCGTCCAGCCGAGGACGGACGGCGCGTCCAGGAGTGCGATCTGGCGGACCTCCGGCTCGCGGCAGACATCGAGGAAGAGCTCGAGCCCGGCGACCAGGGCCTCCCAGGGATCCGGCACGGCGAGTGCCTCGGTGGCGAAGCGCTCGGAGAGCTCGGCCTCGATCTGCTCGAACACGGCCGCAAACAGCCCGGCCTTGCCGTCGAAGTGGTGATACAGGGCACCGCGGGTCACCCCCGCCGCCCGCACGATCTCCTCGGTGCCCACGCCGGAGTAACCGCGCTCCGCGAAGAGCCGCCGGGCCGTCGAGATCAGCACGGCCTGCGTCGCCTCGGACCGCTCGGCCTGCGTTCTTCGCGTGCTCTCCACTTCCATACAGTCTGTATGCTACTTGCGTACCGACTGTACGTAACCTAGTTTTCGAGGAGGACGCCATGCCCGCACCCCCAGCTGCACCCGAGAGGGTCGATCTCGACGCGGGGACCATCCACTACCGCGACTCCGGATCGGGCCCAACCATCGTCTTCGCCCACGGCCTGCTGGTGGACGGAAGCCTGTGGCGGAAGGTCACGCCACTCCTCGACGGCGAGTTCCGCTGCGTCGTCCCGGACCTGCCGCTCGGCTCCCACCGCGAGGCGATGAGGGACGGCGCGGACCTCACCCCTCCCGGCGTGGCGAGGATCCTTGCCGACTTCATGGGTGCGCTCGAGCTCGACGACGTGACGCTGGTCGGCAACGACACCGGCGGCGCGATCTGCCAGCTGGTGGCGGCGAACCATCCGGAACGGCTCGGCAGGTTGGTCCTGACTCCATGCGACGCGTACGAGAACTTCCTGCCGCCGTTCTTCCGGCCCATGCAGTACGCGGCAAAGGTCCCCGGCCTCTTGACCGCCCTCGTCCAGCCCGTCCGCCTCCGCGCAGTGCAGAAAGGACCGCTGGCCTACGGGATGCTGATCTCGCCGGAGAACATCGACCCGGACGTGCTCGACTCCTGGGTCCGCCCCTACCTGAGCGACGGTGGCGTGCGCCGCGACGCGATCGGGTTCCTGCGGTCGATCACCAACCGGTACACGATCGAGGCGGCCGAGACGCTGCGGAGCTTCGATCGCCCAACCCTGATCGCGTGGGCACCCGAGGACCGCTTCTTCAAGCTTCGCTTCGCGGAGCGGCTCGCGGAGGAGATCCCGAACGCGCGCCTCGTGCGGATCGAGGACTCCCGCACCTTCGTCTCGGAGGACCAGCCGGAGCGCCTGGCCGAGGAGATCGCCTCGTTCGTGCGCGAAACGGCGCCGGCGCCTGCGACGGGATGAGCGAGGCCGACCTCGGCGTGCGCTCGGCCGGGGCCGCGGACGCAGAGGTGATCGGCAGGCTCCTCCACGACTTCAACACGGAGTACGACGAGATCACGCCGGGCCCGGAGGCCGTCGCGAACCGCGTGCGCGAGCTCCTGGCGGGCGAGGACTTCGCCGTCCTCCTTGGTGGCAGCGAGCCGCGCGGGCTCGTGGTGCTCCGCTTTCGGCCCTCGATCTGGACCCCTGGGCTCGAGTGCTACGTCGCCGAGCTCTACGTGCAGCCGGAGCATCGGAGGCAGGGGCTGGGCCTGGCGCTCATGAATGCGGCCCTGACGGCGGCCCGCGCCCAGGGAGCCGACTACGTCGAGGTGGCGACCAGCGAGGACGACACCGGGGCGCGCGCCCTTTACGAGCGTTTCGGGTTCGTCAATCGCGAGCGCGGACCCGACGGGCCCGTGATGCTGGTCTACGAGCGGGAGCTCTAGCCGGCTCGGAGTAGCATCGGTCGGTAGTCGGGGGGCCGAAAGGGTCCCTGATGAAACGACTGCGGCGATCTCATCTGGCGTGGCTCGCAGCCCTCGTGCCGCTCGCGATCGTCCTCGTCGCCATCGCGTTCGGGATCGCGTGGCTCACAGCACCGAGCGTGAGCGGGCTGGGTGCCCGCGTACGCATGCTGGACCGGGCGAACGGCAGCACCCCGGTGAGGCTCGCGGCCGTCGCGCCCGTGATGCGCGAGGCGGTTGTCGCAACCGAGGACGAGCGCTTCTACCGCCACGACGGAATCGATGTCATCGGGATCCTGCGGGCGGTCCCCTACGACGTGAGCCACTTCTCCCTCGCGGAGGGCGCCAGCACGATCACGGAGCAGCTCGCCAAGCTGGTCTACCTCGGCGGCAACGACCACAACCCCTGGGCGAAGCTCCGCGATGCCGCGATCGCCCTGCGCATCGAGGGTGCGTACTCCAAGGACCAGATCCTTCAGGACTACCTGAACACGGTCTACTTCGGCGCCGGCGCCTACGGCATCGAGGCAGCGAGCAGGCGCTACTTCGGAGTCGACGCCTCGAAGCTCGACCTCGCCCAGGCGACGCTGCTCGCGGGCCTCATCCAGGACCCTTCCGCCGACCAGCCGTATGCGGACCCGGCGGACACCAGGCAGCGACAGGCTGACTCGCTCGCCTCGATGGTGCGGGATGGGTACGCCACGGTGCACGACGCAAGGGCCGCGGCAGGCGAGCCGCTGCGTCTGGCGCACGGCCCGCCGCTTGCGCCCCTCGGCCACATCGACCTGAAGCGCGAGTCCCTCTTCGACTGGGCTGAGCTCGCGGTGGGGGCAGCTGTGCTCCTACTCGGCATCGCGGGCTTCGCCCTGATCCGCCGCTACCGGCCGCGGATGGCGAGGGCCATGCTGTTCAGCTCGCGGCTCGCGGCGCTCATCCTGGTCGTCGCGGGCACGCTGATCGCGTTCGCATCGCTCCGAGGCGCCTGAGCCGTCGCGGCGCCGGCCCCTTGAACTACCGCCGTGAGCTCCGCCAGCGCCGGAAATCGCTGACGAGGCCCTGCGTCTGAGCGCCCAGCAGCTCCCAGGCGCGAGCGATGCCGATCGCCGACAGGACGACGCCGATGACCGCGATCCAGGTCACCGCGGACCGGTCGTCGGGCGTGGCCAGGATCGCGATGCCGCTGGCCAACTGGACCCCGAAGACCAGCAGGGAGGCGGCCGAGAGGCCCACCCACCGCCATCCGGGCGCCTGGGCTCGCCGGCGAACGAAGATCTGCGCGGAGAGGGCGAGCGTCGCGCTGATCGACCAGCCGGCCATCACGACCGCGGCGACGCCAACGTGCTCTCCGGGGATCAACGCGAGCAGGGAGACGACGAGGGTGTTCGTGAACGCGATGAAGGCCAGGCCCGCCGTCGCCTTGGCCACCGCGGTCGCCGCCCCGCCAACCGTGCGCTCGGGAGCCAGCGAGACGGCGACGAACAGGAGCCCGATCAGAGCGCCGCTGACCGCGGCGATCGCCGCGAAGAAATCGTGGAAATCGGCCGGGACCACGGGCCCAGCCTCCCACAAGCCGGACGCTCCGGCCGGGCTACCTCGGCAGCGGCTAGGTCTCCTGGTAGCGCGGTCCGTCGCCGCCCTCGGGGGGCGTCAGACGGCCACCCTTGGCGGTGATCGCCCCGCACTGCACGCAGTTGGACGGCGTGATGTTCAGGTCGATCTCCTTGGCGCCGTTCTCCGCCTGGTCCTCCGGGATCTCGTAGACCTGCGCGGGGCACATCGCGACCCAGGTCTCGGCCACCTCGAGCGGCACGCGCCGCTGGACCTTGATGTGGTTGGGCGCGTCGTCGCGGGTGGCGTTGCCGGAGGCGAACACCGACGAGAGCTTGTCGAACGTGTACTTGTTGTCCGGCTTCGGGTAGCGCTTGGACGCGCCATCCGGCTCCATCGCCTCCTCGGAGTCGGGGTGCTGACTCCAGCGGCCGGGCGGCAGGGCGCCGCGTGTGAGAAGCGCCATGTTCGCGATCGCGCCGCCGAAGAAGAAGCCCCTCCCGAAGGCCTGACGGACGTTCCGCCACTTGTAGAGGTCTTGGGTGATCGCGCTGTTGCGGACGCGCTCGTCGTAGGCGTCGAAGTTGACGGAGTCCTGCTTCAGGGCCGCGACGATCTCCTCGGCCGCGTACATCCCAGCGTGCATCGCGTAGTGGATGCCCTTGAGCTCCGAGACGTTGCACATGCCGGCGCCGTCCCCGCACATGATCATGCCGGGAACCGTGAACGTCCGCGGGAGCGCCCAGTAGCCGCCGGACGGGATCGTCTTGGCGCCCCAGCCGACCCGCTTGCCGCCCTCGAGGATCTTCCGTACGAATGGGTGGGTCTTGAACTCCTGGAGCGTGTCGTGGACGGAGAAGGTCGCGTCCGTGTAGTCGAGCCCCGCGACGAAGCCGATGCAGACCTTGTCCTCGCCCATCGGGTAGATGAAGCTGCCGCCGAACTCGTTCCACTTCGCGCCCTTGCGAAGCGGCCAGCCCATCGTGTGGATGACGCGATCCAGGGGCTTCTCCACCTCCCAGATCTCCTTCACGCCGAGCTCCCAGCGCTGCGCCTCGAGCCCGTGGAGCTCGAAGAAGTCCATGGTGGCGCCAGTCAGGTGACCCTGTGTCCCCTCGGCGAGCACGGTCGCCTTGGCGATGACGTCCGAGCCGGGCTCGAAATTCCCGAGCTCCTCGCCGTCTCGCCCGCGGCCCTTGTCCCCGGAGCGCACGCCCTTCACGACGCGCTCCTCCACCAGGAGCTTGTCGGCCGCGGTCTCGGTGAGCAGGTAGGCCCCCGCTTCCTCGGCCTTCTCACCCAGGAACCGGCCCAGCTTCGCGATCGAGGTGACGTAGTTGCCGTGGTTGCGGAAGTTGGGCGGCGGGGGCTTCAGCGGGATTGCGTTCCGCTTGGTCAGCAGGTAGACGGCGTCCTTGGTGACCTCCTGGTACACGGGCCACTCCGACCGGTCCAGGTCGGGGAACAGCTCCTCCATTGCCGACGGGCGCATGTTGGCGCCCGACAGCAGGTGCGCCCCCGTCACCTGGCCCTTCTCGATGACGGCCACCGGGACTTCGCCGAGCTTCTCGGCGAGCTCCGGCTCGTCCTCGAGCAGCTGCATCGTCTTGATCGCGCAGGCCAGGCCCGCGGGGCCGCCGCCCACGATCGCGACGCCGACCTCGATCCGCTCCTCCTCGGGATCGGTCGGCTCGGTGACGTAATCCTCCGCGGGATCGACCGGCGGCGGAAACTCGGCGGGAGCGATTCCCATCTACGACCCCTTCTTCGCCTTCACGGCCTCGGTCAGCTTGGGCAGGATCTTGTGGAGGTCGCCCACGACCCCGAGGTCGGAGAACTCGAAGATCGGCGCGTTCGGGTCCTTGTTGATGGCCAGGATGTTCTCGGAGCTCTGCATCCCGACCTTGTGCTGGATCGCGCCCGAGATCCCGGCCGCGAGGTACAGCTTCGGCGCGACCGTCTTGCCGGTCTGGCCGATCTGCGCCGCGTACGGGTACCACCCGGCATCGACGACGGCGCGGGTCGCGGCGACGGCACCGCCCATCGCGTCGGCGAGCTCCTCGGCGAGCTTGAAGTTGTCCGCCTCGCCGAGCCCGCGGCCGCCGCCCACGAGGATCTCGGCGTCCTCGATGTTGACGTCGGCGCCGCGCTGCTCGCCGCGCGTGACCATGCGCGCCTTGGTCGACCACTCGGAGAGCGCAGCGTCGACGTCCACGACCTCCGCGGAGCCGCCGCCACCTTCGTTCAGGTCGAACGCGTTCAGTCGGCCGATGATGATCCCAGGATCGGCCACGTAGCCGACGTCGGCGATCTGGGAGTCCTGGAGGATCGGGCGCTCGGCGACGAGCTTGCCGTCCTGGGCCTTCACGCTCGTGACTTCCATGGTCACGCCGCCGCCGAGGCGGGCTGCAAGGCCGGCGCCGATCTCGAACCCGAGAAGGCCGCCGCCGA
>Ga0164309_10000612_pt1 | contig 19221 bp, 23 predicted proteins | sample Whisoiple_247_MG_FD_109984 | JGI IMG/M metagenome (GOLD analysis project Ga0164309, IMG submission 109984) | Soil microbial communities amended with fresh organic matter from upstate New York, USA - Whitman soil sample_247_MG | ecosystem: Environmental > Terrestrial > Soil > Unclassified >...
AGGGAGAAGTTCACCACGCCGATCTCGCTTCGCCCCTCGTCCGGAACGATGCGCTGGGAGACCGCGTCCTTGACGGTCAGCACGCTCTCGGTGATCACCCCCGGCACGTCGACGATGCCAGCGTGGCTCGTAAAGTACAGGCTCTCCTCGTCGAAGAGGATCCCGACAACGAACCGCGGCGACTTCTCCGAGGCGTTGTTTGCGTAGGCAAATGATGGCGACGAGGTTCGCATGGCTAGGTGCAGTCCAGTTCGATGTCGTACACAACGGAGCCCATGACGACAGAGTCCGCCTTGCGACGGATCGTCATCGTAGCCTGGCCGGTCCAGTTGCCCGAGGAATTGAAGAAGAAGCAGCCGACTGAAAACCTCGGGGTTGTCGAGGCGAGGTCAATGAAGGACCCCCACGTGCCCTCTGCCGCCCCGACAAAGCACGCAGTCGCTAGGGTTTCCGTGAGGTCCATCTTAACTTCGTAATCTGTCTCTGGCGGCGCGCCCGGTCCGACCCACCACTCGTCGGTCAACTCCAGGCTGTTGTAGTGGGCGACGCCATCCACATCAAAGCGCGGATCAATGAACGATCCGGCATACCTACCGCGCAGCAGGATGTTGCCAAAGGTCACGGAGTCGCCGTCGACCGTGGAGAAGCAGAAGGACACGCCGGCTTCCTGCGATCCGGTGCCGGTCATGCCCGTGTTGAAGATGTCGTGCGCGTACAGGGACACTTCGAGGGCTGAGAGCGGCGGGCCCATGCCCCCGCCGCCGCCGCCGCCCGTGTCGTTGGTCTCGTCGTAGATATCGCCAGCGTCCGTGTCGGAGATCTCCCCTCCGATGGTCTGCGACGACACCAGCCCGCGGATGCTCACGCTAAAGCTGTCGTCTTGGCGCGTGCCCTTGCGGATGAACGCCATCTCAGTGTGGCCGTCATCGATGCGCTTGATGATGATCGGGTGCTGCCGTGGCGAGTCCGCGTCTTCGCACACATAGACCCGGAAGGTCTCCCCGCTCTCGGTGCTGTCCATGAATTCGCGCAGCTGCATCAGCTTCGTGCCGCCCACCAGGATGATCTGGATCGGCACGTATTCGTCGATGCGCTCGAGGCCCTGTTCCATGCCGCCGCCTGGGCTTCGCTCGATGAACTTCACCTCGTCGATCTCGCGCTGGGTGCTGTCGATCGCGATGTCCACTTCGATCTCGTACCGCGTGCCGGCGATGTGATCGGCGTAAAGGGAGCGGCGGGCGGTGTACTCGATGATGCTCATGGCTCGGTCTCGATCGCCGTGAAGGAGACCGTATGCTCGTCGTTCACGCGGAGGCTGGCGGTGCGGATCCGCGCGAAGGTGTAGCCGGTGTTTGTGCGCCGCAGGTCCAGGTACGTGCCCGGCGAATCGTCCTCGTCGTAGATCCAGGCCCGGAACTCCTCCCCCTCGGCAGTGGAATCCAGGAACTCCTTCACCGCCCCGTTCATCTGCTCGGTGTTGAAAGGCCCGAACACCAGTTCCCAGGAGGTATCCGCGCCGTAGTAGATCGTCTCGGTGATGCCGCCGCTCGCCCGGTGCACTTCCTTTCGCACGGCCCGGGACCGGATGGCATCGCGGAACTCGATGTCCAGTTCCACCGCATCGTCCAGGTCGTGCCCGAAGACCGGCGATCGCTTCACCGTGTAGGCGACCTTGCCCATGCCTAGCCCTTGAGCTCTATGGCCTGCCGGCTGTTGAGGCGAATCGGCACCCGGTCGCGCACGTTGATGCCCGTGTCGAGGGCGTCGAAGACCTTCTCCTGGAAATCATCCAGCCCGTACACATCGCCCTGAAAGATCACCTGGGTGACCGGCTTGTCGTCCACGCCGCGGCGCCCGCTCTCCTGCTCGGTGGTGTGGATGGGGTTGTCCTGGCTGCCGGGCGGCACGAAGCCATTCCCCCCGCCGCCGGTGATGATCCCCGCGGTGCCGGGGTTCGTGGCCACCATCTCGGCAATGGAGGCCGCGCCGATCGCGCCCACGGCGATCGCTGCCGGGATGCCCCACGGGTACCCCAGCTTGGCGTATGTGGCCATCACGGCCTTCTTCGTGTCGATCACCGCCTGGGCGATCGCGTGGCGCTTCTGCAGCAGGAAGATCGCGGCGGCCACCACCTTGTGCTTGCCGAAGAGGATGCCCAGCAGGTTGGCGCTCGCCTGGATCCGCGACTCCTCGAATGCGGCGATCTGCTCGTTCTTGTCCCGCTCCAGTTCGATCTGCCGCTGGGTGATGTCGGCCAGGTCATCCAGCTGCTTTTTCCCGACCTCGCTGAACATGTCCACATTGGCCGCGGTCAGGTCGTTCACCGACCGGTAGTACTGGTCGTCCAGTTCGTACCGCTTCTGCAGTTCCTGGTCGTGCAGCTCGGTGACCAGCTGCTCCACGGCGTAGATGCCCTCGCCCTCCTGCTGGGCGATCTTCAGCTTCTCGGCCATCTGTTTCTTCGTAAGCTCGACCGGGTCCTCCTCCGGCGTGCCGCCCGTCACGAAGTTCAGCGGGCTGTTGAGGTCGAAGGGGTTTGCTATGTCCGGGGTGTCACCCTTCGGCTTGGCCGCGTCCATCTGCCGGCGCAGGTTGATGGTCTGCTCCAGCTTGTCGATCAGCTTCTGCTGGTCCTCGAGGGCCGATGGGTTCAGCAGCGTCGTGATCCTGGAGACCTTCAACTCCTCGAGCGTTGCTTTCGCCCCGCGCAGGTTCTCGGTCAGGACCTCGATCGCCGGAATGTCCGGCTGGTACCCGAGCAGGAAGTCGAGGCTCTGCTTGGCGCCGGTGATGAACTCCGAGATCCCGACCGCGGCTTTCGCCGCGACCTCGATGATCTTCGCGAAGCCCGACACGATGGTGTCGAAGCCCTGCTTTATGCGATCGCTGTTCAGTAGCTCGGTCAGGCTGTTGATCGATTCGGTGGCGGCCGGGAATCCTGACTTGCCCTCGAGCAGATCATCGAAGCTGTTTTTAAGGCCGGCCAGCGCACCGCCGAAGGTGTTTCGTGCCGCCGCCGCCGCGCCTCCGAACCGCTGTTCCAGTTCCCCGAGGATGATCCCCTGGGCCTTGGCCGCCTGGCCGGAATCGTTGAGCGCCTTGATCTGTGCCTTCTGCTGGTCGCTGAAGATCACCCCCGCACGCGTGAGGGCGGTCATGCCCTTCTCCGGATCCGTGAGGGCCTTGCCCAGGATCTTGGCCGCGCTCGAGGCGTCGATGCCCATGCGGGTGGAAAGGTCCAGCACCGCCGCCGTGGCGTCCTTCACGGTCTGTCCTGACAGCCCCTGGAACGACAGCAGCAGGCTCTCCACCTGGATGATCGCTTCGTCGTTGAACGTCGTAGTGCGCTGCAGCGCCGTGGCGAAGTTCTGGAACTCGGCCGAGGCGAGGGCGACGTTGGCGCCGGTGTTCTGCAGGGCGTTGTTCAGCTGGGCCTGGGCGGCCTCGGCTTCGCTGGTCGCCTTGACGATCGCGTGGAAGGCGGCCCCTACGCTGATCCCCGCCAGCACGCCGGCGATCGTGGTGCCGAAGTTCGACCAGCGCTTCTGGATCCCACTGAGCAGCGTGGTCTGGTCGCGGTCGAACCGATCGAGGCGCTTCTGTGCCTGGTCGAGTCCGGCCTGGTACTTCGCCGTCTGGGCCTCGAGGGCTACGACCAGCCGTGCCAGATCTGTCATGGGGTGCTCCGGCGCCTACGGGGTTTCGGCTTGACCTCAGATACGTGCTTGCGAATCCCCCCCGCCATGGCCTGCAGCGAAGCTACAAAGTCCTGGTTTCGCTTCCGCGCCAGGCGCCTGGGGTGCGCAATCATGAACCGATCGATGTCGATCTTAGCCTTCGGCGTGAGCGTGCGCCTCACTTCGCCGGCGATGATGGCCGCGTGCAGGTTGTCCCGGTAGGCGCCCCATGGCTCCTCGCCCCAGTACCGCAGCAGAAGATCGTAGTCGGTCGCCGGCAGTTCCCCGACCTCGCTGGGCGTGCATCGCAGGAAGAAGGCGATGCGGCAGGTCGCCAGCTGCTCTGGCGTTAGGAGACTGTCGGCTCGGCTTTTTTTTCCTTCTCCGCCTTGATCCCCGAAAGCTCGAGGATCTTCTCACCAGCGGCATCGGAAAGCTCGGCTGGCATGTCGCTGATGTCCTGGTCGGAGTAGGCCGGCTCGCCAATGCAGCCGGTCTTCAGCACGTACGACTGCACAGCCAGGGCATCCCCCTCGCCGGTCTTCGCCGCCTTGGAGCGCCGGAACATTTCCTGGCGCTCATCGTGCGTCATGCCCCGCACCTTGACGCTGTTCTCGCCGACGGTGACCTTCTCGGTCTTCGTCGTCCAGCGGCTCAAACGTACACCCACTCAACTTCGCCGCTGATCTTCAGCGTGAACGACATCGTCGCCTTCTCGCCGACCGGTGGTGCAATGTTCCAGCCCAGCACCGCGGCGGAAAACGAGAAGTACTCCTCCGGGCTGGTGTCCAGCATGTTGAGGCGGAAGTTCACGATCTCGTCCGACTTGTAGCTCTGGAACAGCGCGCGGGTCTGGGTGTCGCCGGGGATGAGGTTCGCCGTGACCGTGACCTCTGCGCCCTCCGGCAGGCCGCCGCGGAACTTGCGGGCCAGGTCGCACAGCGTGGTGACGTCTACCTGCGGCTTCGTCTCGCCGATGCCCGACACTTCGCCGGCCGCGCAGAAGTCGAAGAACTCCTCCGGGCTGTTGCCGTCCCCGATCTGGAGGCGCAGTTCATTGCCGAGCAGGGTGTCTTCTGATTGTGACGGTGGCATGTGCTTTCCTCCGGGGAGTGGACGGCGCGGGCGGGGCTGATTCTCGCCAATCTAGGCCCCTGCCACAACTGGCGCGTTATTCCACGTGCCAAATCGCCCAGGACTGGGACACGCGGTAGATGCCTGGTTCGATGTCTACTAGCTCGATCTCGGTGTCCATGGCCGCGTTGCGCACGTCCAGGATCTGGCCGAGCATTCCGTTGAAATCCTGCAGCACCTGGCGCACTGCGTCTGCCAGTTCCTTCGCCTCATCGAAGGTCAGGGCGTAGCAGTCGAGGTTGACGCGGCTTCGCACCAGGCCGCTCGTCCCGCAGTACAACACCTGGCGCTCGACGCTGGTCAGGGCGGTGACCACCGCGGGCAGCTGCGGCGCTCCGCCTGGCACCTTCTGCGGAATCATCAGCGGGTAGATCCGGTTCGGTGCTCCGGCCAGGCCGGCGAGGTACGTGGCCGTCGTGGTGTTGGTCGCCAGTTCGGCATGGAGTGCGGCGGCGAGGTTCATCAGATCAGGTTCCGTGTGGCGCCGGCGCCCGCGCGGCGCCTGGCGATCGCGTCGATCGTTTTCTTCATGGCCGCTCCGACCTCCTGCACCGCGCCGTCTTTGCTGGCCTCGAGCGCCGGCACCAGCCAGGGCTGCTGGGGAATGTACGCGGTGCCCTTCTCGAAAAACTGCAGGGCGTAGAAGGCTTCGGCGCGCACGCCAAGGATCGCCCGCGCGGTACCGTTGCGGCCCAGCTTCACCACCATGCGCAGGTTCCTGGAGGCGAAGCCGGCGCCCACCTGGCGGCCTCGGTAGGTTTTGTGGATCAGGGTTTTGCCTGGCGAGATCTTCGCAATGTTGGCGCGCGCCCGCCGCATCACCTGGTTCATCGGCTTGCGCACGGCCCCCCGCAGCGCGGTCTTCCACTCAGCCGTGGTGAAGTCGGCCAGGTCGGTCAGGGCCTTGTGCAGCTCGGCCGCACCGATGACGGCGCTGGTCATGAGGTTCTCCACCCTTCGGCGGTTCCCTTCGTGCAGTACAGCAGCAGGTCCTCGCGCCCGGTCTTTGCGTCCGCCACCGGCGGTGCAGCAACGTCCCAGAACTCGATCAGCTGGGGCTCGTCGTGGCGCTTGATGTACTTCACCTTCCAGGTCTCGTCGATGTCGTCCCGGTACCGGATCCGGATCTCCGCGATCGCGGCGGCCTGGATCTGGGCGGCGGCGAAGAACTCTCGCCCGCGGCCCGGCATGATCTCGGCCCAGACGTCAGCCACGTCCTCGACGCTATGGACGACTTGGCCGCTCGGTGCCTGGTTGTCCACCCGGCGTTGCAGCGTCACGAGGAACCTTAGCTTTTGGCTTTGCATCGAGTCTCTGCTCCAGCCGTTCGAGGCGTTGCCGCAACACGCGGGGCAGCACGCGGCGCATCTTCCCACATCGCCCGCAGGCCATCAGGTCCCCCCGACCATCACCGCTCGTCCTCGGACTGGGCGGTGAAGCACTCCTCGAGGATCTTTGCGATCTCCTGGAGCAGCGCGGCCACCCGGTTCTCCTCGAGCACCGTCTCCAGGCGCGCGATCGCCTGGGGCACCATCGTCGCCAGCTTCTCCCGGTCGACAACGATTCGCAGTTTCATACCCCGAGGCCTATGCGGTAGGGCCAGAGCAGCCGTTCGAATGCCTTCTGGAAAGCCTCGATCTGCTTCTCGTCTCGATCGAAGTAGATCTGGACATGCAGCAGGATCGCCGACTTCACGTCTTCGGGGATGGCCGGCTGGCCGATGACCGGTGGGCTGTCCTCGAGATCCTCGAGGCTGTCGATGTTCAGGAACTGCACCGCCGCGCGCTCGGCCGCGGCGAGCAGGGTCTCGAGGCGCTGGTCGTGGTTCGGGTTCGCGCGCTCAACTACGCACTGATCTTTCGCCTCGTTCAGGTCGACGTATCCGGAAAGCGCCATGGATTCCAACTCCCGATCGGGGTGGCCCGGATACTAACGCCGTGCGACGTATCCCTTCCACAGCCGCGTGGCCCAGGGCCTCGGCTGCCCGTGAAAGCAGATGATGTCCGCGCTGGCCGGTACGCCGGTCATCCGGCAGTGGACCTTGTAGCTCACAACGTTGCTTCCCCACCGCGGGCCCGCGGCCAGGAACGGGGCGAGAAAGCCCTGATCTCCCCAGCAGGTCCGGGTCGTGCAGCTGGCCATGTGTCCTTCCGGCGCCAGGATCCACTTCTCCCAGATCCTCGCGCGGTCGGCCTCGGTCACGAACAGGAAGCCGCTCCCCATGAGCGCCTGGTCGGCCGGCCGGTAGAAGTCCGGCAGGACCGTGCTCACGGCCGGCAGGGCGGGCAGCCTGCGCACGATCGTGTCCAGGTCGAGCATCAGGATGTCGCCGGTGATGCTCGGCCCGTAGGCTTCCATCTTCGCCCACCAGCCCTTCCAGCCGTATTGCAGGGGCCGGGTCTCCACCCCTGGCACTGGCTGGTCCGCGAGGCAGATCAGCCCTGGGACGTGCTCTGCCATGGCCTGGACGTGCTCGGGGAGGAAGTCCCCGCCGGCGCGCAGGACGGTCACGAAGGTGGTGCTCATGAAATGATCCGGTACTTCAGGCCCCAGTTGTGCTTCGAGCGGCACCCCTTCTCGCGCTGGATGGTCGTGAAGCTGTCGTGGGCCTCGATCGGCCAGGGGTAGTACTCCCAGATCCGGAAGCGTTGCGGGCAGATGAACTTGTCCACCGGCTCGGCTCCGTACCGGCTGGCCGCGGCCACCAGCAGCCCCGCGCCGTCCGGGCTCAGGTAGTAGCCGTGGGCGCCGGGGATCTTGTCACCGGTGGAGAACAGCGGGTGAAAGCCCCAGATCACCCTGGGCCTCAACGTGCCGAAGCTCGGCTTGCCCAGCGTCACGATGTCGTGCCCTGGCGGGATCTCGGGAATCTTCGCCACCACCACGGCGTCGTGTTCCATGATGATGCCAGGCTCCTCGCTGTGGGCGATCTCCCACCAGATCCGGTATTGCGCGACGAAGTTGCCTACCACCGCTTCGGTCTGCGACCAGCTGGTGTCCCAGGTTCCGACCTTCAGCCCGTCTCGGTCTAGCTCTTCCAGGGCCTCGGTCTTCCACACCCCTGGCCGGTGCTGGGCGTCGAGGCCGAAGGCGACCGCCGAGGCAACGGCCCGGTTCGCCACGGCCACCGATTCGGGCAGGTTCATCAGCGTCACAACGTAGGCTTTCATTCCGGCTTCCACTCCGGCCGTTCGGCGATGTAGATCACGCTCGGGTGCTTGCCGCAGCCGCGGCTGTTGAACTGCCCGCGCACCAGGTACCCCTCCTCCTGGAGCATGGCCACGATCTCCGGCCCGCTGATCTCCACCGGATCCCATGGCCGCGCAACGTTGTCAGGCGCGTGCTCGAGGAACAGGCACCGCCCGCATGCCAGCTGGCGGTGCCATGTCTGCAGCGCCAGGCGCGGGTCGTAGGCGTGGTCCCAGGAGTTTGTGTACACGATGTCGAAGCGCCCCAGCCACTCCGCCCTGGGCTTATGGAAATCATGCTGCACCGTGTTCTGAAACTGCCCGGCGGTGTCGGCGATCTCCGTGCCGATGATGTTGGCGGTCGGGAAGAAATGCTGCAGCAGCTTCTGCTCCGCGCCGTTGCGCGTGCCGTGGCAGAGAATGCGCCGCACCGGATATTTCACCCGGCGCCAGATCTCCTCGATGGTCTCTCGCATCACCCAGACGTTGCTGATCTTCTCGGCATTGGCCTCGTTCTGGGCGGCCACGTATGCCTCGTAGCTTGGGTACTCGTACACCTTCATGCGGTTCTCCTGGCGAGCCACACGTGGTCGTGCCACTTGCCGGCCCGCGTTTCCATGCTGTTGCTGCGATCGATGAAGTCTACGATCGTCTGCAGCCCGCCGACCTCGGCCGCAATGAACCGGAAGGCATCGTCCATGAAGCGCCAGCCGTCCTGGGCGTCATGCCTCGGCCCGGTGCTGGGGACGATCACGGCCAGCAGGCTTCCCACCTTCAGCACGCGGCGCATCTCGTTCACGGCGCGGAAGGGGTTTCGGCAGTGCTCGAGCATCTGGCCCGAGACGACCAGGTCGAAGCTGCCGCTGTCGAAGGGCAGGGTGAAGGGGTCCGGCTTCACGTGGGTCACGGTCGGGTGCGGCAGGATGTCGCAGCAGCACCACTCGAGGCCCGGCAGGTCCTCGAACAGCCGGCGGTATGTTTTCTCCGGCGCCGTGGCAAGTCCGCCGTCATCGCAGATCCTGGGCGCCGGCAGGGCCTTGAGGTAGCCCATGTGCTCGCGCCTCAGCCGGCGCATGTGTTCCATGCTCGCCGGGTGCATCAGTAACCTCCGGCCATCGACTTGTCCGCCCTGACGCAGGTCACGAAGGGGAAGCACTCCCGCAGCCCGCCGATGATCTGGCGGCAGAGGGTGGCGTCGTTCGGCCACACCCCGAGGTGCTTGAAGGCGGCCATGGCCGCGGCGGCTGCATGCGGGGCGATGATGTACGCGGATCCGCCGGCCAGCCCGTCGGGGCGCTCGTCATCGAAGATCACCGTCTTCGCGTGGATCCCTGGGCCCTTCGCGCCGATCGCTGCCGCCCACTTGTCCCCGTTCGGGGTGGCGCCTCGAGGGTCGTTGATCATCACCGCGCTGCCGATGTACGGGATCTGCGGCAGCGGGCGCAGCACCACCGCGTCGTGCTCGAGGATCAGGATGGGCTCGGCCAGCTTCACGCACTTCTCCCACAGCAGGTAGTGCGACATGGAGCAGCCGATCCGCATGCGCTGGTCCGCGGTTTTGTAGGGGTGCTGGCGCAGGCCGGTGGTGGGGCAGCGCGCGACCGATGTGTTGTCGTTCGCCCAGGTCCACTTGAGGCCGTTCATCTCCATCGTAAGGTTCGCGGTCTCCGGCGACACCGCGCGCCAGGCGGTGACCTCGATTCCGTGCCGGGCGGCCGATGCGGCGCAGCGTCCGGCGGCGGCCTCGCTGTAGCTGTTGCCGTGGAGGGTTATGACGAAGGCGCGCATTGGGTCAGCCTCTTGATGATCGTGGGGATCTCGGCGCCCTTCTGCGGGAAGTTGGCGGCCAGGTTGAAGTGAACGAAGAAGGGCCCCTTCTCCAGGGCCTCGGGTTTCAGGTAGCTGTACAGGGCGTTCCACCGCCACGGTAGGTTCGTGGTCTTCATGCGGGTGGCCTTCACCCAGTAGTTCATCAGCGTCTGGTCGGTGCTCCAGCGCCAGCCGCCGACCCCGTTCACGAAGCGTTCAAACTCAGGCCGCGCGATGAACTCCTGCGGGGTCTGCCCGCGCAGGTACGGCAGCATGCCTCGGCTGAAGACCATCAGGCCCATGTTGTAAAAGGCGGCGCCCAGCTTGTTCCACAGCCAGTCGACCTCCTGGGCGAGCGGCCGGTACTGCTGCTCGCTGTACTGGATCAGCTTGCGCTCGTATTGCGCCAGCAGCGGAAGGTCCCGCTCGAGCACGCCGGCGAAGTCCGCGGCTCCGGCGGCCTCGAAAATATCAGGCGCGTTCGGCATGACATGAATGTCGGCGTCGACGATGGCGATCGCATCGTATTCACCGAGGTGCGCGAAGGCGGCTTGTTTCTCGAATATCGGCAGGTACCCCAGCCGCAGGGCGCGCTCGCTCCTCTGCGATTTCTTCGGCACCACCCGCATGATCGGTTCGGTCTGCGCGATGTAGTCGGCGCCGATGCGCTGGGCGTACTGCTGCACGGACGCCATGCACGGCCGGTAGAAGGGTGGCACCTCGCCCACCGCCACCTGGTAGATCAGGCGGCGCACGGTTCCTTCGCGTGCAGCGGCGGGATCCAGGTCTCCTCGTAGTCCCATGGTTTTCCGGCTCCGTTGAAGAACACCACGCGGGGCTGGCGCTGCCAGTCCTTCATCAGCGGCACCTGGCCCCACACCCCAATCGATCCGCTCTTCGTCGGTCGTGGGGTCAGAAAGTCCCGCTTGTAATTCAGGATGCAGCCTGGGTACTTGTACTGGAATCGCACGAAGTGGATGCGGTTGCGGCCGACGTCCTTCAGAAAGCCCTGATCACCCCAGTGGCACTGGGTCACGTAGCTCTCCATCACCTTCCGCGGGTCCTGCATGAACCGGTCGTACACCCAGCGATAGTCCCCGTCCCACGCCATCAGGCTGGTGTTGATCGCGCCGTATCTCAGGATGTGGATACCGGTCGACACCATGAAGCGCTTCTCGTTCTGGAAGAGGTATCGCGAGGGGTCGCCGATGATCACTGTGTCGAGGTCGACGTATGCCACGCGGCGAAAGACCCGGAACAGTTCCATCTTGCTCCACCATCCCGGCAGGTCATCCTGCAGCGGGATGGTCTCCACGCCTGGCACGTCGATGTCGGAAAGGCACACAAAGCGCCCCATCATCGATGCCTTCTCCTGGAACTGGGCTTGCAACCACTGCACGTGCTCTGGCCCGTACCGGACCTTGTAGGGTCGATCGGCGCGCGGCTTGAACTCCCCGCTCTTCAGCACGCAGGCGACAACGTTGGCGGGGTTCCTAAGTTGCAAAGGCTTCGTCCAGCGTCATGCGCGGTGCGGTGCGCCAGGCGGTGTCTCGGCTGCAGTTGATCAGTTCCACGCCGCGCGATCGCAGGTCCTTGTACAACCCATCGAGCGCATGCATCCAGCGCGTGAAGCCCATGCCGTTAGGAAGGTTTCCTTCGTGCTTGCCGTGCCAGTGCTCTTTGCCACCGGTGCGCTGCATGTCGAAGCCCAGCAGGATGATCCTCGTCGCGCCGAAGGTGGCCGCCAGATGGATGCCCTGGTACCCGCTGTTGCCTCCGCCGTTGATCGTGTCGGGTTCCGTGCAGAAGCCTGGCCCGCCGGCGTGCCGGATCCAGTACGTGCCGAACTGATGCTGGGCGTGCTCGGCCACCGACCACAGCTCGCCCCGGAAGCTCGCGCGCACCTGGGCGATGTACTGCTGCCAGAAGCGGAAATCGCAGGCGTACATGACGTCTGCCCACGGGGCCAACTTAAAGCTGGCGTTGATGACGATCACCCGGGCCTTGTCCCGGCAGAACTCCAGATCCTCCTTCGTGAGGCTGGGCCCGGAGGCGGCGACTACGACTGTCGCGCCCGTCCACCGCCCGGCGGCGGCCCGAGGAACTTCTCGCCGACCCAGCGGCCCGGCCGGGCCTCGCCGGGCCGGCGCCCGGAGGGCCCGGCCGATCGGCCTCCCGCGGGGCCCGGTCGTGGGCGATGTTGCGCGGGGCCTGTTCCATGTCGGTCGGCACGTGCAGCTTCGCCAGCCCCTTGCGGATGGCCTCCCTGCCGTACTGCTCGGCCACGGTCAGCTTCAGGCCGGTGCGCACCAGGCCGTAGTCGCGGCTGTCCCATGTGCGTAGTGCGATGATTTCCACGGGACGAATGTACTTGCGCGGCGCGCACAAATCAAAGGCCCAAAAGAAAAGGCCCGGTTTCCCGGGCCCTCTCCTCGGACGCTGATCGAGCAGCGTCTCTTCGCGGGGATGCACTCCCCCATCAGTCAGGTCAGGTCGTGCTGCCGCTCGGGAAGCTGCCGTGCACGAATGCCTGGGGCCGGCTGACCGCCAGGGCCAGGCGCTCCTCGCACAGGATGGTGACGAGGTTGCGGACGAAGTTGTCCTGGTCCTCGGTGCTCACCATGATCGCGGCATCTTCGCGGTCGAACACGGTTGCTGCCATCTGGAACGAACCCACCAGGAACTGGGCGGCGGGCAGCGAGTAAGCCTGCACCACCGGCCGGCCCCAGATCACTGCAGGCAGGTTGCCGGCAGGGGACGCCATGATGTAGCGGTTCTCGTTGTCCTTCGTCAGTTCGATGTTGTGCCAGTCGGTCGGCGTCACCACCACGCCGTCGGCGGGGTAGTAGGCCAGGGCCACCTGCAGGATCGCGTGACGGATGATGTCGATCATCGTGTCGTCGGCGCGGTTCAGCGTGGTGTTGTAGGGCGTCGCCTGCGGGATCAGGCCGAGGATGTTCTCCCCGATGCCATCGCCCAGCAGCAGCTGGTTCTCTTCTACCAGCTTCAGGCCGTAGGTCAGCCGCCCGTTGATCAGGCTCTGCAGCTGCGGGAAGTCGGCCAGCACCTGGCGCGTTGCCCGGATCCAGTGGGCGATCGTCCGCACCGGCACGTCATCACGGGTGTACGTGATGTTCGACTCCGGCTTCAGTGCGCCCTCCGAAACAACGTCGGCGTTGTTCGTGACCACGTTCTCCTTGATCCACTCGATCAGGTTGGAGTTGGTCCGGCCGGCGCCGAGCAGCTGGCGGATGGTCAGCGGCATCAGGTTCGGCTGCACCACCGACGGGAGGCGCTGCGACCAGATGCCCGAGGCACCGCTGCCGTCCAGGCTGGTGATCGTCTTCAGGCGGAACTTGTTGCTCGAGGAGCGGCCATGCGACGGGGCATTCTTCGCGTAGGCGACGAACTCTTCCGACTTGATGAACTGCTCGCCGGCGCTCAGCTCGCCACCGCGGCCTGCCATGCGGATCTGCGACTCGGCCCACTTCTGCTCGAGGTCGGTGATCTGGCCGACCAGCTTCTGGACGGCCACGTTGATATCGGCCATGGCCGACTTGCGGGCTTCCTGTTCGATGCCGTACTTGGCGACGTCCTCCTTCAGGGCGATCATCACAGCATTGGCTTCGCTGGCCTTCTCGGCCAGCAGGCCCTTGATGCCTTGCATCAGGGCGTCGCGTTCTTGTGGAGTCATGTTCGTAAATCCTCGATGGTGATGGGACGGGACGCACTCGCCTGGGTCAGCTCGTCGAGTATCGACTTCACGTCGATCGTCTCGTCGTCCCCGCTCTCGACCTCGCGAAGGAGCGGCCCCAGTCCCTTGCTGGCGATCGCCTTGGACTGGGAGTTTGAGAAGCCTGCCTCACGCAGGAACCCCTCGAATTGCTTTAGCGATGGTAGGCCATGGCCATCACGTATGTCATCCATGAGGCTCTTCACCGCCTCGATCTGGGCTTCCTTGTTTGCCGGGAAGGTGACGATGGAAACCTCCCAGAGGTTGATTTCCTTCAGCGTGATCAGCTTCGCCTTGCTGTCGTACTCCTCGACGACAACATCGAACCCGATACTCATGCCGCTGATCGCTCCGGCCTGCATCAGGGCACGCGCCTCGCGTGCGCGCTGCACGTCGTCCACCAGCAGCTTGCCCTCGACGTAGAGTCCCTTGGCGTCCTCTTCCATCTTCGTGAACGGGCCCACCGGCTGGGTGCGGTCGTGCTGCCAGAGGGCGGGCGGGAAGCGGCCCTTGGCCTTCCAGTCCCGCAGGCTCGCGGCGAAGGCGCCCGGGGCGACTACCTCACCGTAGCTGTCGATCGTGTCATAAACGCTGGCGTATCCGGAGAACTGGCCGGCCTCGCTGACGTCCTTTACCTCGAGGCCGAAGTCACGGGTCTTTCGCTTGAGCGCCATCGTCGTTCTCCTTCAGCCATTCACGCAGGGCATTGCGCACGGCCTGGCCACCGGCGGCGGGATTATTACCCAGTTGATTCAGTGGCGTCATGTTGGACTGCACGGTCAGTTCGTCGCTGCCTGGGATCTCCGGCAGGCTCTCGCGCTCGCGCGCCTCCTTCCGGGTGTACACGCCGTTCTGCAGCATCTGGCTCCAGAAGCTCGCCCGTGCGGCGCTGTCGCCACGCAGCAGCCCCTCGAGGTTGAACTCCGCAAAGACCCCGCCGGCCTTCTCGTCCTCGGGTAGCAGCTGCCGCCAGATCTCCTTCTCGATCGTGGTGAGCACCGGGGCCAGGCCCAGCTTCAACCAGCCGAGGATGATCTGCTCCACCCCGGTTCCCCACATGGTCTGCCCTTCGGCACTGTGGCTGATCAGGATCGGCGGGATGTCGTACCAGCGGCAGATGTCCTCGATCGAGAAGCGCCGGCTCGACAGCAGTTCCAGGTCCTGGGGCTTGATGTTGATCGCATCGAACTTCGTTGCATTTTCCGCGACGAAAACCCCGAACTGCTTATCGTTGCCGTCCCCGGTACCGGTGCCGACGAACTCGTTCACCTTGTCCCGATAGGCCTCGCGCTGGTCGGGCTTCAGCCAGCTGCCGATGGTCAGGATGCCGCTCGCCCGCAGCCCGTTCTTGAATGCCAGGCTGGCCGCGCGATCGCCGGCGATCGCCACCCCCATGGAATTGGCCGCGTACTGGATCCGGGAAAGGGGCGCGTACCCGTCCATGGTCCGGTCCAGGACCACGAACAGTTCATCTGCCGCGTAGTCGCGCTCGCTGTCGGGTGCTCCGCCTGGCGCGTAGTGGTACCGCAGCCGATCCTGGTCGTCCAGGTAGACCGTGATGTACGCGGAAAGCAGGGGCTTCAACCCCACCACCCGGTTGCCGATCTTCAGCTTCACCGCGGCGCCAATGCCCCAGGTCATGAACTGCCCGACGAATCCCTGCCAGAAGGCGACCGCCGATTGCTGGCTGTTCGGCTGGTCGTGCAGCACGCGGTACAACGGGTGGGCTCGGTATGCCTCCGCGCTGTTGCTTCCAACGGTCCGCATGAGGTGCAGGGGCAGCGTGCTGATCGTCTTCTGGTACCGGCCGACGCAGGCCCAGACGCTCGAGAGCATCATCGACAGTTCCGGCGTGATCGTTACCCCGCCGTAGCTCTGCGCGCTGTTGACCGGGCCCACCGCCTGGATCCCGAACATCGATCGCATCCACCCGCCGGCCCGGCGGAAGGGGAACGAGGTAAACACGGGCAACCAGAAACCGTCCTTCTTCCGGGTGCTCTGCACGAAGCGGCCCGGGGTCAGGGCCTTGACCATCTCATGCCCGTTGGGGTTGACGAGGTTCGGGAGGCCCGCGGTGCGGGCGGCTGTCCTACCGGCCATGTGCGACCACCGGCTTCGCGAAGAAGCCCGCGGCATCGTCGTTCTCTTCGACCTCGCGCACTGCCACTCCCATGCCCATCAGCAGGGCGACCATCCCGTCGATCTTGTCGGCGCTCTTCTTGCGGTCCGGGGCCATGTTCATGTTCACGTCATACCTCGGCACAAGATTCGCAGCGTTCCACCGCAGGACCGGGTTGCCGCCGTGACTGAAGTTGCCCTTGGTGTAGGCGACCTCGAGGGCCTGCATGGCGGGATGATAGCTGCGTGCGCCCTGAATGAATATCTCCAACTCCAGGCCCTGGTTCTGTAGCCGCGTCACCAGCTGGGTGGCGTTCCATGGGTCGTAGGCAATTTTGCGCGGGTTGAACATGGCGCAATCGGCCACCACGTCGGCCTCGATGCGATCGTAATCGGTGATGTCTCCGTCGGTCTGCTGGATCAGTCCTGCCCCTACCCAGCCGGCGTAATTCACCCGGTTCGATTCGGTGCGCTGGCGCACCTGGCTGTCGGGCACCCAGTACCGTCCCCACGTGTACCATCGCTTCTCGAGGTACCAGACCAGGCGCCAGGCGGTCATGTCGGTGGTGCTCGCAAGGTCGAGGCCCCCCCAGCACGGCGCCTCGCGCAGGGCCTGCAGGTCGGGCACCGCCGAGCAGCGGTTCCACTTGTTCAGCTTCACCCATGCCTTCGCGCTGGCCGCCGGGAGGTTGCACCGCTTGATCCGGAACTCCGCCGCGGTGCTCGGCATGTTCTGGGCGGCCGTTGCGATCTTGCGCATCTCGGTCCGGATGATCGGGTTCACGTAGATCAGCGGGTTCGCTTTCGGCCAGTTCTTTTCGTCGTACTCGTCGTCCTCGTCATCGAGCATCCAGAGCACGGCCAGGAGGTGGTCCGCTTCGACCACTCCCTGCAGGACCCGCTTGCCGAAGTCGCGCAATTCCGGCCAGGGCCCCGGGGTCTCGTACCCCTCGGTCGTGGTGTAAAGCCACAGCGGGTTGCGCCTGGCGCCGGCGGCCGAGCGCAGCACGTTCAGCAGATCGCTGTTCTTGTGCGCGTGGACCTCATCGAGGTTCGTGTGGCTCGGGTTCAGACCGTCCTGGGTGGATGCCTTGCTGTTGATCGGCTTGAACATCGAGCCGGTGTCGTAGCGCGCGATGCTGTTGGCGAAGGTCTCAATGTCGAACACCGCCCGCAGATCCGGGCGCCGATCGATCATCGCCTTGGCGATTTTCCACACGATGCGGGCCTGGCTGCCGGTGGTGGCCGCGCTAATAATCTGCGCGCCGTTCTCCCGCTCGAGGCAGAGGCAGCTGGCGAGGATGGCCGCGGCCAGGGTGGTCTTCGCGTTCTTGCGTGCGGTGGCGTAGACGGCCTCGCTGAACCGGCGGCTGCCGTCGTGCTTCCTGAACCCGAACAGCTGCACCACGAAGAAGATCTGAGGCGGCTCGAGCACGATGTTCTCGGTGGCCCACTCGCCTTCAACGTGCGGCAGGTTCTCGACGAAGCGGCAGTGGGCATTGGCTCTCTTCGTGCTGAACACGAAGGGCGGTTCCTTTCGCAGCGATCGGCGCAGGTCCTTCAGGAACCTCGAGGCGGCCAGGCGCAGCAGCTTGCCCGTCCACTCCCCCTTGCGATCGGCGATGACCGCCTCGGCATAGTCGATCGCGATCGCGGTGTAGTTCGGCTCACTCGTCGCTGAGGGATTTAAGGTCCCCGAACGCACTGCCGGCACCCGGCTTTTTCTTTTCGATCTTGACACGGGTTCGGCTGCTAGGCGTGAAGCCCATCTCGCTCGCTGCCTTCAGCATGAGCATGGCCTGCTTGTTCATGATGGAAACGTACGGGCTCTGCATCGGCGTCTGGTTCACCGGGCTCTTCACCATCTGCCCGTACTGCGCCACCTTCTGGGCGGCCTCCGAATGTGCATCGCTCGCGACCACCCACACCACGAAACAGGACGAGTCCAACTCGCGCAGCAGCCCGGGCGGGACGGTCGCCAGCGCGCAGCGCCAGAGGTCCTTCTGTCGTTCCGTCATCCAATGCGGCGGCACCTTGAGGTCGCCTTCCGGCTGCGGCTCATCCGGCGTCGCATGCCTGGCCTTGCCCGCGGTGCCATCAAGCACCCGGAGGTGTGTTGGCTTTCTCTTCCTGCCCTGCATCGCTCTTCGCCCTCGCAAACATCACGCGGTCGGATTCTCGGATGGCCGGCTGCCCGGCGTACTTCTCCCAGCGGCCGACGATCACGTCGACGAATTTCGGATCCAGTTCCATGAGGTAGCCGATGCGCCCGGCCTTGTGCGCCGCGATCAGCGTGGTGCCGGAGCCGCCGAAGAAGTCACCGACCTTGTCCTTCGGTTTCGTGCTGTTGAGGATCATCCTCTCCACCAGCGGTACCGGTTTCATGGTCGGGTGCTCTGCACTCCGGCTCGGCTTGTTCTCGATGAAGACCGAGCCCGGCGCCGATGCCACCGTGAGGTTCTCCCCCTTCACGATCAGGGCCCGCTCGCCCACCTGGATCAGGTACGTGCCCGGCTCGATCTCCTCGAAGGGCTGGCCCTCGCACTCCTGAATCGTCGTCTTGTTCCGCTCCCCATACCAGCGGTGCGCGGCGCCCGGCTTCCACCCGTAGAGGATCGGTTCGTGTTGCCAGTTGTAGTCGCTGCGTCCCAGCACCATGGCGTTCTTTTTCCAGACCAGGCAGCTGCTCAGGTAGAAGCCAGCGGCCACGAATTCGCGCCGGAAGTTCAGCCCCTCGGTGTCCGCGTGCGCCACGTAGATCCCACCGCCCGGCACCAGGCTCTCGAACATGGTCCTGTATGCCCGCTTCAACAGGGCGGCGAAGCGCTCGTCGGGCTTGGCGTCGTTCTGAATCGTGCCGGCCCCGCCCTCGTACGCGACGTTGTATGGCGGGTCGGTCCAGATCAGGTCGAGGTGGCTGCCGGCCAGGAGGCGCTTCGCGGCATCCCCGTCGCGGCAGTCTCCGCACATCACCCGGTGCGGCCCGCAGATCCACACGTCCCCCAGCCGCGTCTTCGCCCGGCCTGGCAGCGCCGGCGCCTCGGTCTCCGCGTCAGCGTTGACCTTCGGTTTGTCTTCCGGGTACAGGGCGTCTAGCTCCTGGTCGGAGAAGCCCATCAGATCGAGGTTGAAATCGTCGGCCTCGAGGGCGGTGATCTCCGCGCGCAGCAGCTCCTCGTTCCACCCGGCGTTCTCGGGCAGCTTATTGTCGGCGATGACGTAGGCGCGGATCTGCGCGCTCGTCCAGCCGCGGGCAATGATGCAGGGCACGTTCTCGATGGCGTGCTGGCCGACCAGCGTCTGGGCGGCGATCCACCGCCCGTGGCCCGCGATGATCGTGCCGTCCTCCTCGATCAGGATCGGGTTCGTCCATCCCCACTCCCGAATCGCGGCGGCGATCTGCTCCACCTGCTCGGTCGAGTGTGTCCGCGGATTTCCCACCCGCGGCTTCAGGCTGGCGAGCGGCCGGGCCTCCGGATTGCTGGCCGGCCAGGCGGCGGAGCCCCCCCTCACCTGGTTTTGATCCCCCCCTGAGACAATTTCGTCCGCACCAATTAAAGGC
>Ga0164309_10000613_pt1 | contig 19203 bp, 11 predicted proteins | sample Whisoiple_247_MG_FD_109984 | JGI IMG/M metagenome (GOLD analysis project Ga0164309, IMG submission 109984) | Soil microbial communities amended with fresh organic matter from upstate New York, USA - Whitman soil sample_247_MG | ecosystem: Environmental > Terrestrial > Soil > Unclassified >...
GCGCGTTGTTGTCGTGGATATCGATGTGCCGGTTCGCATTGGTGAACGAGGAGAACCCCGGCAGGGTGGTCATCGCGCCGTTGTTGTAAACCTGCACGTCGCTGCCGACGAACTGCACGGAGTTGAAGCCGTCGAGCGTGGTCAGCGCGGCGTTGTCGTGAACGACGATGGAACCCGTGACGTTGACCGTCTTGCCGAAACCCGAGATGGTCGCGAGCGCCGCGTTGGTATCGACGGCGATGCCGCCGACGTCCGTGAGCTTGGCGAATCCGGCCAAGCTCGTTTGCTTGGCGTTGTTGTTGATCGCGATCGTGCCGAGTACGGTTTGAGTTTCGGCGAAGCCAGCGAGCGAAAGCAGCGCCGGGTTTTGGGACACCGTGACGTTGGTGCCCACCGTCTTGAGCGCTGCAAAGCCGGCAATGCTCTGCAGCTGGGCGTTGCCGTAGATGTTGACGTACGTGCCGACCGAGGTCAGGGCGCCGAGCCCTTTGAGGTCGATTAGCTTGTCATTGCTATACACCTGCACGTAGCCCCCGACCTCAGTCAGCGCGGGGAAGCCGTCTAGATTCAGGAGCGCGTTGTTGCTCTGGACGTTGAGGAAGTTGTAAACCTTGACCAGGCTGGTGAAGCCGTTGACGTTGAGCAGCGCTCCGTTGTTGTAGATCTGTAGGTAGCCTTGCACGGTCGAAAGTGAGCCGAGGGCAGTCAGATCGGTCAGCGCGCCGTTCGATTGAATGTTGATCGAGCCGACGACGGTCTTGAGTCCGCTCAGGCCCGTGAGGCTGGTCATGCTGCCGTTGGAGGAGATCGAGACGTCGCCCCCCACCCATTGCAGCAAATTCAATCCGGTCAGATTCGTCAGCCCCGTCGAGTTGATGGTCAAGTTGCCGGAAATGCAGGTGGTGTTGGCGGCTGCGAAGGCATTCAAACTGGCTTGATCGGTGATCGTGACGTTGCCCTGGGTCACCGTTCCGCTGCAGCCGATGGGTTGAATTTGCGTACCGCAAACGCCGGCCAAACAGGTAGCAGGGCCTTGGGTCGTCGGGCACGAGGTCTTGTTGCTGCAGCTCGTGCCGCAGGAGTTCACCAGGTTGAGGTTGACCTCACAGCCATTGGTGATCGTGCCGTCGCAGTTCTTGGTTCCCGGGGGACACGCCGTGCAGCCCTGTCCCTTCTTGCACACTTGGGCGTCGGCAGCGCAGTCGGTGGTGGGTCCCCAATAGCCGTCGATGCAGGTACGAGTCGCGTTACCCAGGCAGTCCTTTTCGTTGGGCACGCACTCGCTGCCAATGACGACCGAGCCGCCCGTGCCGGCATTGCCTGAGCCGCCGTTTGGCGCGCCGCCCGAGTTGCCCGAGCCGCCGTTGCTCGAGTTCCCGGTCCCGCCGGAAGGATTGCCGCTGCCCGAGGTGCCGGTCGAACCGCCGCTGCCCGTCATGCCGCCGCCGCCGAGCGACCCGTTGCCGCCTCCGCCGCCAACGATGACGCCGCCGCCCTTGCACAAGTAGTTGTCGCAGGTGGCGCCGGGTAGATCGCAGTCCACGTCCGAGATGCATTGATAGACGCAGTGATTGGCGCGGCAGACCAAGGGCGCGCTGCAGTCTTGGCTGTAGTTGCAGGTCTTTGCCCAATCTGGGGGCGCGTTGCCCGGGGGTTGAATCACGCAGCTGCGTTCGAGGCACGCTTGGCCCGATGGGCAATCCACGTTCTTACGGCACTCGTCGGTGCATTGCCCGGAGCGACAGACCAATGGCTCTTCGCAATCGGAGTTGATCAAGCACGGCGGGCCGGCGTCGTTGTCGACGCAGCGGTTGTCGACGCAGTTGTGGGCGGAGGGACAATCCGCCTTGCCCAAACATTCGTAAGCGCACAGCTTGTTGCGGCAGATTAGCGGCTCGGTGCACTCCGAGTTGTAGACGCACGGCTCGCCGGGGTTCACGTTCGCGGCGCCGGCCGAGCCCGCGTCGCGAACGGGGAGGTTGCCCGCGTCGTCGAGTTCAGCGGGGTCTGCGCAGTTGCCTTTCTTGCACAGCTGACCTGTGACGCAGTCGCGGTCGCTCGCGCACTGGTCGCGGCATTGCCCGTCGTAGCCACAGACCTGCCCTTCGGGGCATTGGCTGTTGTAGGAGCAGGTCTGCTCTTGAGCGAGCTGACAGACGTGGAAGGGGCGGTCGCTCGCCATGCAGCGCTGGCCAGGGTCACAGTCGCGCGAGGTCTCGCAAGCGCTGTGGCAACGCTGAAATGCGCAAACCAAAGGCGAATCGCAATCCGTGTTGAGGGTACAGCCCGCCGCAAGTTTTGCGGTCTTGGGGTGCTCGCTGTCCGAGCAGGCCGAAGCGACCACGAGTGAGAGAACGAGCCAGACGAGCAACACCGGAGACTTAAGCAGATGCCCCATTGTTTCAGAATCAGCCCTTCTTGCTTCGGGGAGTCAAGGGTTGGCGTTTGGTGTTTTCGTCGGTTCCGCGTTTGTTCTTGGATTTCGAGGGTGTTGCAGTCACTATCGCAGTCGAGATCTCGCGAATGTTGGATGGCGCGCTTGCACCTGGCACCGTACTGGCGGGAAAGTTTCGTGTTGTATCCCGTCTGGGTGAAGGCGGGATGGGCGCCGTCTACGAGATTGAGCACGAGCTCACCAAGCATCGCCGAGCGCTGAAGCTGCTGCACAAGTCGATGGCGGCCATGCCCAGTGTGGTCGAGCGCTTCTTGCGTGAAGCGTCGGCGGCGGGCCGAGTGGGCAATCCCCACATCGTCGAAACGTTCGATGCTGGAGTGTTGGATACCGGCGAGCCTTACTTGGTGATGGAGATACTCCGCGGGCAACCGCTGTCGTCTCGCATCGCCGCCGGCAAAATGCCGCTGCTCGAGGTCGTGGATCTGATCGGTCAGGCGGCTGCGGGCGTGCACGCGGCGCACAACGCCGGCATCGTTCACCGCGATCTGAAGCCGGATAATTTGTTCATCACGGAGGGGGCGGACGGCCGTCCCTTCGTCAAGCTCTTGGACTTCGGGATCTCGAAGTTCGATCCGCAGAAGACCGGCGGGCTCCAGCTCACGCAAGAAGGCGCAGCATTGGGGACTCCCTATTACATGCCGCCCGAGCAAATCCGAGGCGAGGGGAGTCTAGATGCGCGAGCGGACGTGTACGCGCTCGGCGTGATCTTGTACGAGTGCTTGGCCGGTGTGCGTCCGTTCGAAGCGGAGACGCTCGCGCATTTGGCAATTTTGATCCACACCGGGCAGCCAAGGCCAATCGGCGAGCTCCGCGCAGATCTGCCGCCGGGCTTTGCGGCATTGGTGCACGGCGCGATGGCCACCGATCGCGGTCAGCGCATTCAAACCGCCGGTGAGCTGCGAAGCATGCTCGAGCACTACGGGCCGGTCGGCTTTCGCAGCCAGGTCCGCAATAGTCAGTTGCCTCCGCCGTCGATCGTTCCGGCCCGCGCGTTGTCGACCAGCGCAGCCGGGGTTTCACTTCGCCCGGCGCCCCCCGCGAAGCCTGCGACCTCTACCCTGTTCGTGGTGTCTGCGCTCGCCGTGGGCACGGCTGCTGCGCTCGGCGGCGGGTTGTGGTGGCTGCACTCGCGTTCCACGCCCGCCGAGATTTCGAGCGCGGCTCCGTCGCAGCAGCCGATTCCGGGCGTGGTGACCGCTCCACCAGGCGTCGCACGCGAACCGGCAGCCGAGGCGAGCGCACTCGTGGAAGCTCCCCGTCCAAGCGTTGCGCCCACGCTTCCGGACTCGTCGGCCCCGGCTGTTTCCGCGCCGCCGGTGAACTCTGCGCGCTCGCCTCAAAGTGGGTTAGGCTCGGCGGCGCCTCGCGTAGCGCCCCCGCGTCCGGGTCGCGCCGATGAGCGGGGTTTGGCCAAAGACAACCCATTCAAATGATCCGGCGGATATCTTGGCTGGCATTGCCCAGCGCTCTGTACCTCTTCACCCACACCGTCTGCGCCGCGGAGCCTGCACCGGCCACACCCAAGCCCGCGCCTGGCACGCCCAAGTCCGCGCCTGGCACGCCCAAGTCCGCGCCTGGCACGCCCAAGTCCGCGCCGACCGCGCCGAAGAGCGCGCCCAAAGCGGCTGCCGCAGCTCCCAAGGTCGACGGTCAAGCTCCGGGCGCTGATGCGACCGCTCCAAAGACCGAAGCCGACTTGAACAAGGCACAAGCCGCGCAGCGCTTCGATCGAGGGCTTCAGCTATTCAACGAAGGCGACAACGCGGGGGCGCTGGCAGAGTTCAAGCAGACGTACGCGTTGATGCCGAACCCGATCGTGCTGTTCAACATCGGCTTGGTGTACGCCGCGATGAGCCGACCGGTGGATGCGGTCGATGCGCTCGCCGCTGTGGTTGATTCGGCCACGCTCTCGCCGGAGCAGCGTGAGCGTGCGCAAAAGACCTTGGCTGATCAGCAGCAACGCATCGGCCGCATCTCCGTGACGACCGTGCCAGTGGGCGCGCGCATCGACGTCGACGGTGTCGAAGTGGCGCGCACTCCGCTCACGGCCCCGCTGCGCGTCGCGGAGGGCAGCCACGTGATCGGCGCGGTCGCCGAAGGCTACGCCCACGCGCGCAAGGAAATCATCGTTGCGGGCAATGCGGACGCGTCCGTCAATTTCGAGCTCGTGTTGGGGGCCGCCAAGCGCCCCGCCAATTTGACGATCCGTTCGCGTATCGTCGATGCGGAGGTGCTGATCGACGACAAATCGATCGGTAAGACGCCGCTGGCTTCATCGTTGGCGGTGCCTGCCGGACAGCACACGGTCGAGCTGCGCCGCGCGGGCTACCAAAGCGCCAAGCAGTTGGTGGAAGTGGGGGAGAGCTCGATCGCGGAAGTCACGCTCGACCTAACCGTCGATAGCCAAGCCCTGGCCAAAGAAGGCGCGGATCTCACGATCTCCGTGCGTGAGCCAAACCTCAATTTGAGCATCGATCAAGAGCCGCTGCGGCTGTACACGGGCAGGCTGCGTTTGCCCAAGGGCGTGCACCACCTGCACCTCGAGCAGGCGGGCTATTTGCCGTACGACCAGGACGTGACCCTCGACAGCCAAAAGCCGCTGCTGCTCACGCCGTATTTGCAGCCGACTCCCGAGGCGCGCAAAGCTCATAACGACAACGTCCGGTTCCACCGCACTTGGGGCTGGATCCTCACCGGCGCAGGTGCCGCAGTAGCCGGCGGCGGAGTGACTTGGCTGGTCGTGAACAGCTCCAAGAAGAGCGACGCGCTCGCCACCTACAATCGCTGGGTCGACGACGCCGCGAACGAGACACCCGGCACCGTGTGCGACAAATCCACCGTGACTGGCGATTTCGAACAGTGCAACGCGGAAGTAGCGAACGCCAAGGACGCCTACGATAGCGCCAAGGCGCGCGACATTCCCGGCTACATCGCGGTGGGTGTTGGCGTTGCTGCGGCGGCGACGGGCGTCGTCTTGTTGCTCACCGGTGAGAGCGCGCATCGTTTCGATCCACCCGCCCAGGGAGCGAAAGCCAAAGCCCCGAGCTTTGCGTTTGCACCTGGCCCGGGCCAACTCGGCTTGGGGCTGAGCACTGCGTTCTGACGCTTCGCGTTTGAGCCGGTCGCGCTGTGAGGTGCGCTGCAGGACCTGCGAGCGCCCCCAAAAGCATGCGCGCGCTGGGCGCGTCAGCCGAAAAAAGACGGGTTTTGCAGCGCGAGCGCGAACGCGGCCAAGGTGGCGTTGGTGCTCGCGTGCGCAAGCACGGCATCGCGCAGCCGACCGCAACGGATTTGAATCAACGCGTAGACGAGCCCGGCCAAGGTCCCGGCGAGCCAGCGTTCATGCAACGCGCCGAACACGAGAGAGGAGATCGCGATCGCCCACCAGGGCGCCGAGCGATACGAAACGTGCTCGAAATGGCGATTTTGCAAGACACGCAGCAAGTAGCCGCGGAACGCGAGCTCTTCGGCGAGCGGCACCACCGTCGAGAAGCCGAGGGCACGCACGATTAACCAATGCGCGCTCGAGCTGCTCGCGCTGTTGCTCGCCACCGGGAACGGCCAACCCGAGCCGAGCCAGGCGAGCCCGAGCGCAACGCCGAGCGCGCAGGCGACGAGCGCTCCCGGTTCGCGCCAGCGCAGATCGTCGTACTTGCTCCACAGCAGCGCTAAAGTGAGCACGCCGAACGCCATGCGCAGCGCATAGCCGCCGCCCTCACTCTGTCCGACCATGCCGCTGACGAGTGCGATTGCGAGCAGCACGGTGAGTGGCAGCAAGAATGCGGTCGTGAGTTGCTCGTCTGGTTCGCGGTCGGCGCGCGGCGTCGTTTTGACGAACCAAGGTGAGTGATGGCCGATGAAGGCGATGCCGAGCGTGATGGCCGCGAACAGCGCCCAGCCCGCTTTGGAGTGAAAACCATCCAGCGCCAGGTTCGGATCGATGCGCGCGCCGATCCACATCATGATCGCTAGCCGCACGCCGTTGCCGAGCCACGTGAGCAGAAGCCCGAGGGGCAATAGCAACAATGCGCGCGGAAAGCGCAATTGCCGGCGAAAGGTCGCAAGATAGAGTGACGTGAGCAAGAGGCCCATGCCCATGCTCTCGAGCCCGCTGCAGGCGCCGGCGATGTGCACGGTAAAGCCTTCGACCGTGAGCACGTAGTTCGCTCCGTCGACCTCGACGTTGGCGAAACCCTGCTTCAGGAGAAATGCTGCCATCGCCAGCGCGGCAGCCGAGAATGGTCGCCAGAGGTTTTGCGTCCAACGCCCGAACTCGTTCATGATCCAGGCGAGAGCGAGCGCTGAGCCCAGTGCGGTGAGTAGCGCCGCGGCTCGAACGCGCGGCACGCCGATCAGCCCGATGCACAGCGAGATCGCGCTGCCCGCGCCGGCCAAACCCCAGCCGATGAGCCAAAGCAGAGCTGGCCCGGGCGGGGGGAGCGCGCTCCGGAACATGGCGCGTGTCATGGCCCAGAACAGCGCGAAGAGCAGCGCGTGAGCGCACCACACCGCGCGCTCCGCGCGCTGCTCTAGCCGTTGCACCTGCATGCGGCTCGGTCGCAGCAGCACCAGCGCGCAGATGGCACACAAGAACGCGGCGCGCCCGAGAAGCTCGAAGTTGAAGAGCGCCGACCACCAGCCGCCGCGCGCCAGAGCCACGAGTTGCGCGTCGATGCCGCCCGCGACGGCGAAATACTCGAAGGTGAAGGTGAGGAACAGGGCCGCCCAGCGGCCCCAGCGCGTTTGTTCCGCACTTCCTCGAGCGCTCGCAGATGATTCGCCGGGCAAGGCTCCTCGTCGTCCGAAACAGCGAGCTTAGCTTGCGCGACGACGACGCGAGATGACGATTGCGGCTCCCGCGGCGATCAGCGCGAGCGCGGCGGGGGCGCCTTTACCGGCCAACTCGGGGGCGCTGGCGGGAGTGGGCTTCCTTCCGCCATCCCGCGGACCATCGTGGTCACGGCCGTGCCCGTCGGCAAAGGCGGCCGTGGAGGTCAGGATGACGCCAGCAGCGAGGAATGAACCGAGGACGTGCTTGAGTGCGGTCATGTCAAACTCCTAAAATCGGCAAATTCGCCGATCCTCTCAACGTAACCCGACCCGGGCGCCGACTTCAAGAGACATCCCTACAGACACCGAGAAAATCCAGGCTTTTGCTGTAGTCTTTCAGTCGCGCTTTTCTGTTTTGATCTGGGACGATTGGGACGGAGGGCTCGTGACCGACGATTGCGATGCGGCGCGGCAGAGCCTGCTTCGATGTGCAGTTCGAGGCAGGCGCGCGCTTTTTCGCCCGGCTCGCTAGGAGTAGATGAGGGTTTGGGGCCTTGGCAGCGGCCGCAACATTCCGGAAATATCTCGAGGATTCAGCCAGTTGCCGGGGCCCACGCGGTGGCAAAAGGTCACACGGACCGATTGCGTGCCTGGGGCTGCTGGAGTACGCCGGCAGGCGAGGAATTGCATATGACCGACCGCTCCCTTGACTCTTTTGGCACGCGCTCCGAACTCGACGTAAACGGCAAGAAATTCACGTATTTCAGCCTTCCGAAGTTCGCGGCGGCGAGCGGTAAGGACGCAGCGCGGCTGCCTTACTCGCTGCGCATTCTGCTCGAGAATCTGCTCCGCTGCGAAGACGGGAAGGCCGTCGTCAAAAAGGACATCGAGGCGCTGGCGGGTTGGGACCCCAAAGCAACGCCCGATACCGAGATCGCGTTCCACCCGGCGCGCGTCGTCTTGCAGGACTTCACGGGCGTGCCGGCAGTGGTCGACTTGGCCGCCATGCGCGACGCGATGGCGAAGATGGGCGGCGACCCTGCCAAAATCAATCCGCTGTTTCCCTCCGAGCTCGTGATCGATCACTCGGTGCAGGTCGACTTTTACGGCGCGAAAGACTCACTGCTCAAGAACACGAAGCGTGAGTACGAGCGGAACGAGGAGCGCTACGTGCTGCTCCGTTGGGCGCAAACGGCGTTCAACAATTTCCAGGTCGTGCCGCCTTCGACGGGCATCGTGCACCAGGTGAACTTGGAATACTTGGCGCGCGTGATCTTCGACAAGGACGGCGTGGCTTATCCGGACACCATCGTCGGCACCGACAGCCACACCACGATGATCAACGGCATCGGGGTGCTGGGTTGGGGCGTGGGCGGTATCGAGGCCGAGGCAGCCATGCTCGGGCAGCCGATCAATTTGTTGATTCCGCAGGTGATCGGCTTCCGCTTGTTCGGCTCGATGCCGGAGGGCGCGACCGCGACCGACTTGGTGCTGACGATCACGCGGAAACTGCGCGACAAGGGCGTGGTCGGCAAATTCGTGGAGTTCTACGGCGACGGTTTGGACCACCTGCCGCTCGCGGATCGCGCCACGATTGGCAACATGGCGCCCGAGTTCGGGTCGACGTGCGGCATCTTCCCGATCGACGCGGAGACCATCAACTACGTGCGCTTGTCCGGCCGCAGTGAAGAGCGCGCCGCGCTGATCGAAGCGTACGCGCGAGCCCAAGGTCTGTTCCGCGAGAAGGGCGCGCCGGATCCGGTGTTCACCGACACGCTCGAACTCGATCTGTCCACGATCGTGCCGACCATGGCCGGGCCGCGTCGCCCGCACGACAAGGTAGCGCTCAAGGACGTGGGCGCGGGCTTCGCCAAAAACCTGGGCGAAATGGTGGCGTTGGCGAAGAACAAGGGCAAAGGCGCGCCGGCGCCTGCCAAGCCCGAGGATCTGACGACGCGCGTGAAGACCTCGCTCGACGGCGCAAACTTCGAGGTGGGCCACGGCTCGGTGGTGATCGCCGCGATCACTTCCTGCACCAACACTTCGAATCCTTACGTGATGCTCGGCGCAGGCCTGCTCGCGAAGAACGCGGTGGCCAAGGGCTTGAGCGTGAAGCCCTGGGTAAAGACCAGCCTCGCTCCGGGCTCGAAGGTCGTTACGCAGTATTTGAATGCCGCGGGCGTCATGCCGAGCCTCGAGGCGCTCCACTTCAACGTCGTGGGTTACGGTTGCACGACGTGCATTGGTAACAGCGGGCCGCTGCCGGAGCCGATTAGCGCTGCAATTCACGAAGGCGACTTGGTGGCGGTCAGCGTGCTCAGCGGCAACCGCAACTTCGAAGGTCGCGTGAGCCCCGATGTGCGCGCGAACTATCTGGCGAGCCCGCCATTGGTCGTCGCTTACGCGCTCGCCGGTCGTATCGATATCGACTTCGCGACCGAACCGCTCGGCCAAGCTCCGGACGGAACGAACGTGTTCTTGAAGGATATCTGGCCCTCGACCAAGGACATCTCCGAGACCGTGCAAGCCCACGTGACGTCGAAGATGTACCAACAAGAGTACGCCGAGGTGTTCGCGGGCGACGACGCCTGGCGCGCCTTGCCGGTTCCGGAGGGCAGCCGCTTCTCCTGGTCGGAAGACAGCACGTACGTGCGCAAGCCCACGTTCTTCGAAGACATGAGCATCGAGCCTGCGCCCGTCAAAGATATCGTGAACGCGCGCGTGCTCGCGGTGTTGGGTGACTCGGTAACGACGGATCACATCTCGCCAGCCGGCAACATCGCCAAGAACTCGGCAGCTGCGGCGTACCTCGTCGAGCACGGCGTGAAGCCGGCGGATTTCAACCAATACGGCGCACGCCGTGGCAATCACGAGGTGATGATGCGCGGCACGTTTGCCAACGTTCGTTTGCGCAATCAACTCGTGCCCGGGGTCGAAGGCAGCGTGACCCGCTATCTGCCGACCAACGAGCAGACCTCGATCTACGAGGCTTCGGTCAAGTACCGCGCGGACAACACGCCGCTCCTGATCTTGGCCGGCAAAGAGTACGGTTCTGGTTCTTCGCGTGACTGGGCGGCGAAGGGCACGTTCATGCTCGGCATTCGCGCGGTGATCGCGGAGTCGTACGAGCGCATTCACCGCAGCAACTTGATCGGCATGGGCGTCCTGCCGCTGCAGTACCTCGACGGTCAGAATCGCGAGAGCCTCGGGCTATCGGGCGAAGAGACGTACGCCATCGCGGGCGTCGCTTCTGGCCTGGCGCCTGGCGTGAAGTTGACCGTGACGGCCACCTCGGCAGATGGCTCGCAGACGAAGTTCGAGGCGCTCGCGCGCATCGATACTTTGGTCGAGCTCGACTACTACAAGCACGGGGGCATCTTGCAATTCGTGCTGCGACAATTGCTCAAAGGCACCGCGTAACTCGAGCGACGGACGTGCACGGCGGGCATCGATTGCCCCGCCGTGCACGTTGCATCCAAATCGATTTCCGTCGCCGTGCGCGAGCTGCGCACGTTGCTAGTTCGACGGACTCCACCGAGCGTCACGCGCTTGACGCGGCGTGCGCGACTCGAGTCGTTGGCGCAGCCCGCGAGCGAGGTGCCTGCGCGAAGTCGACCTGCATTGAGTTGCAGATTGTGACGACGAATTGTTCTTAATCGATTCAGTCGCGACCCGTATTGGGAGCCCATGGCTACTCGAGGCGAGGAGTGAACACACGGTCGTGCGGGTGTTACTCGGGGAAGCGCGCGCACGAGTGACCGAATACTCAGTGCGCCCACGCAGCAACTCGCCGGTCACGCGCTGGCTCTGTCGCGCGCTCGATCTGGCTGCTGCGCGAAACGCGCGTTCGTCTGAGCCCAGGAGATTCAGCTCTCATTCATCGGATGCGCGGTGCGCGGTGTTGCGCACGAGAAACAGGAGGACAGATGCGTTTCAGAAGGCAATTGGGCTCGTTTGGGTTGGCAATTTTGACGTCTGCAGTCGCGGCTTGTTCCGGATCGGATGGGGCTCCCGGCTCCAATTCCTTGACCAGAAACTCGCCCGAGCCAAGCGGCGACAATTGCGCGGACGGCGGCACGAAAATCGAGATGGGGCTCGACAAGAACAAGAACGACGTGCTCGATGATGACGAAGTGACCAGCGCGGCCTACGTTTGTGGCCAAGTCTCGGACGCGCTCGTCGAAACGACGACGCTCGCCACTGGTGATGCGAACTGCCCCGATGGTGGGATGCAAATCGATATCGGCATCGACGCCAACTCGAACGGCAAGCTCGACGGCGACGAGGCGCAAACGAACTATGCCTGCAATGGTGGCAGCGGGCCGGTCGGCAGCGCGGGGCCAAAGGGTGATACTGGGGCGGACGGTGCGACCGGTCCCGCGGGTCCGGCGGGAAATGATGGCGCGACGGGCCCGGCCGGCCCAACGGGCGCGACTGGAGCAACGGGCGCGACTGGAGCAACGGGCGCGACTGGAGCACCGGGCGCGACTGGAGCAACGGGTGCGACTGGAGCAACGGGTGCGACTGGAGCAACGGGTGCGACTGGAGCAACGGGTGCGACTGGGGCAACGGGTGCGACCGGGCCGACTGGTGCGACGGGCGCGGTCGGTGCGACGGGTGTTGCAGGGCCGACGGGCGCGACTGGAGCAACGGGACCCGCCGGTGCTAGCGGTGCGACTGGCCCCGCAGGTGCGACTGGGGCCACCGGTGCGACTGGCCCGGCCGGTGCTAGCGGTGCGACTGGCCCCGCAGGTGCGACTGGGGCCACCGGTGCGACTGGGGCCACCGGTGCGACTGGCCCGATCGGTCCGATTGGCGCGACGGGAGCAACCGGCGCGACGGGCGCGACGGGCGCAACTGGTGCGACGGGAGCAACTGGCGCGACGGGCGCGACGGGAGCAACTGGCGCCAAGCTGCTGATGACGATGACCACGGAACCCTCAGGGAGCAACTGCACGAGCGGCGGCACGAAGTTCCAGAGCGGTCTCGATTCCAACAACAACAACGTCCTGGACGCGGGTGAAATCACTCAGACCAAATACGCGTGCAACGGTACGAGTACCGCGGCACCCACTGTGGTCGACGGCAACGGCGTCACGCTCGGAATCGCGACGTACATCGACAGCTACGCGGTCACGATCAAAAATAGCTCGGGGTACTTCTACAGCATCGGCTGGAACGGTGCTTTCTTCGACAGCCAAGTCTATTTCAACGGTGCGAGTTGCGCGGGCACTACCGCTTGGTTGAACGAGGGTGGAGGTAACGGGCCCGGAGGCACCAAAGTGAGCGGCAAGTTCCTCACCTGGGTTGCCAACGGCGACCAGCTCTACAAATACGCAAACCTCGACGCGAATGGTCTCGCGACTTCGGTCGGTTTCACGGGCACGTCTCTGTGGAACTACGGCAGTTGCCAGGGCGGGAGCACGAACACCGGCTGGGTGCTGACTCCGGTCACGCGCGCTTCCGTCGGCATTCCGGCGACGATCGCGGCGCCGATCACGGTCAACTGACGCGGTCGAGGCGGACGAGGTGGGTTAGGCGCGAGCCCGACCCATCTCGTCACGGCTCCGGCAGCGATCTTTTCAGCGCAAACTCAGGCGGGCCCATTGGCCGATTGCGCTGCTGCTGAGCTGCATGCAGGCGTGTGCGTGGTTAGCGTGAGAAAGGGTGAATTTAGCGCGCGCAAGTGCTAAAGGACCCCCCAATTCCTCGTGGCACGGCGCTCCGTGCTCGCTAGACATGGCTACACAAAAAGCTCTCACGCTGTTCGATACGTCGGTCGGTAAGAAGGCGGCGTTGGCGGTCAGTGGCGTAATCCTCTTCGGATTCGTCATTGGCCACATGCTCGGCAACCTTCAGGTCCTCTTGGGACCGGAAGTTTACAACGCCTACGGCGAAAGCATCAAACACAACGCGCTCTTGCTCTGGGGCACGCGTTCGGTGCTGCTGGTCGCGCTGCTCGTGCACACCGCGATCGTGCTCGAGCTGTACGGCAAGAGCATCGCCGCTCGACCCGTGGCGTACAAGGTCAAGAAGAACATCGCCACGACCTATGCGGGGCTGATGATGAAGTACACCGGGCCGATTTTGCTCGCGTACATCGTCTTCCACCTCGCGCACTTCACGTTCCCGGGGACCGCGCTCGGTGACTACGAGCACGTGCCGGAAGACGTTTATTCGAACTTCGTGCACGCCTTCTCGATCCCGTGGGTCGTCGTGCTGTACGTGTTCGCGAACTTGATGCTCAGCATGCACCTCTACCACGGTGCTTTCAGCATGCTGCAGTCGGTCGGTTTCAACCACCCGCGCTACAACGCGCGACTCAAGCTGGTCGCGCGCAGCCTTGCTTTCTTGGTGACCGCCGGCAACGTGTTCTTGCCGCTCACCGTGTTGCTCGGTCTCGTGAAGTGAGCCCGGGCTTGTCCAAAGCTTAGAAATCGAAAGTGATTCTCCGATGCAGTTAGACGCTCGTGCCCCTACTGGTCCCATCGAAGGGCGTTGGAACGAGGCGCGCTTCAAGAGCAAGCTCGTCAATCCGGCCAACCGTCGTAAGTACAAGGTGATCGTGGTCGGCTCGGGTTTGGCGGGCGGCGCTGCCGCCGCCACGCTGGGCGAGCTCGGCTACAACGTGTCTTGCTTCTGCTACCAAGACAGCCCGCGCCGTGCGCACAGCATCGCCGCGCAGGGCGGCATCAACGCGGCCAAGAACTATCAGAACGACGGCGACAGCGTGTATCGCCTGTTCTACGACACCGTGAAGGGCGGCGACTTCCGCGCGCGTGAGTCGAACGTGTACCGCTTGGCCGAGCTGAGCGTGAACATCATCGATCAATGTGTCGCGCAAGGCGTGCCGTTTGCGCGCGAATATAGCGGTTTGCTCGGCAATCGCAGCTTCGGCGGCGCACAAGTGGCGCGCACCTTCTATGCGCGCGGCCAGACCGGCCAGCAGCTGCTGTTGGGCGCCTATCAGTCTTTGGCCAAGCAAATCGAAGCCAAGACCGTAAAGATGTTTCCGCGCACCGAGATGCTGGATCTGATCACGGTCGACGGCGTGGCGCGCGGCATCGTCACTCGCAACATGGTGACCGGCAAGATCGAGGCGCACACCGCGGACGTGGTGGTTTTGTGCAGCGGTGGCTACGGCAATGTCTTCTACTTGTCGACCAACGCCAAGGGCTGCAACACGACGGCGACCTGGCGCTCGCACCGCCGTGGCGCGTTCTTCGCCAACCCGTGCTTCACGCAAATCCACCCGACGTGCATCCCGCAAAGCGGTGACTATCAGTCGAAGCTCACCCTAATGAGTGAGTCGCTGCGTAACGACGGTCGCGTCTGGGTGCCGAAGAACGTGGCTGACTGCACGAAGGATCCGAAGACGATCCCGGAAGCCGACCGCGACTACTACCTCGAACGCTTGTACCCGAGCTTCGGCAACTTGGTGCCGCGCGATATCGCATCGCGCCGAGCCAAGGACATGTGCGACCAAGGTCGAGGCGTAGGACCAGAAGTGGCAGGCGTTCGCCGCGGCGTCTATCTGGACTTCGGCGACGCCGTGAAGCGCCTCGGACGCGACGTGGTGGCCGAGCGCTACGACAATTTGTTCCAGATGTACGAGCGCATCACCGGTGAAAACCCGTACGAAGTGCCGATGCGCATGTACCCGGCCATCCACTACACGATGGGCGGGCTGTGGGTCGATTACAACCTGCAGAGCACGATCACCGGCCTGTTCGTGGGCGGTGAAGCGAACTTCTCCGACCACGGTGCCAACCGTCTGGGCGCCAGCGCGTTGATGCAGGGCCTGGCCGACGGCTACTTCGTATTGCCGGTGACGGTACCGAACTATCTCGCGGGCGTGAAGCCGGGCGGCCTCGACGAATCGCACCCGGACGTGCGGCGCACGGTTGCGGACGTCGAGGGCCGCATCAAGCAGCTCCTGAGCATCGGTGGCAAGCGCACTCCGGAGTCGTACCACCGTGAGCTCGGCACCTTGATGTGGGACAACTGCGGCATGGCGCGCACGGCACAGGGCTTGAAGTCTGCGCTCGCCAAGATCCCCGAGCTGCGCGAGCAGTTCTACCGCGACTTGAGCATCGTCGGCAGCGGTGAAGAGCTGAACGGCATGCTGGAGAAAGCCGGCCGAGTCGCCGACTTCTTCGAACTCGCCGAGTTGATGTGCGTCGACGCGCTGGCGCGTGAGGAGTCCGCTGGCGGCCACTTCCGTGAAGAACATCAAACGGAAGAAGGCGAAGCCAAGCGGAACGACGACCTATTCTCCTACGTGGCGGCCTGGGAATTCAGCGGCGCGACCAACGCGCCCACGCTGAACAAGGAACCGCTCAGCTTCGAATACGTGCATCCCAGTCAGAGGAGCTACAAGTAATGGCGCGTTTGATGAACTTGGTGCTCAACGTCTGGCGCCAAAAAGGCCCGAGCGATCCGGGTGGCTTCGTGCGTTACGAAGCGAAGGCCATCAACGACCACATGTCCTTTTTGGAAATGTTGGACGTGGTGAACGAAGGGCTCGCGCAAAAAGGCGAAGCGCCGATTGCCTTCGATCACGACTGTCGCGAAGGGATTTGCGGCGCGTGCGGCATGGTGATCAACGGCGTGCCCCACGGCCCGGCCAAGAGCACGACCACGTGCCAGCTGCACATGCGCACGTTCAACGATGGAGACGAAATCACGATCGAACCGTGGCGCGCCGCCGCCTTCCCGGTCGTGCGCGACTTGGTGGTGGATCGCAGCGCCCTCGACCGCATCATTCAGGCCGGTGGCTACATCTCGGTGCGCGCCGGCGCCGCGCCCGAAGCCAACTCACTGCCCGTCCCGAAGGTGGATGCCGACCTGGCGTTCGAGGCTGCGGCGTGCATCGGTTGCGGCGCGTGCGTTGCTGCCTGCCCCAACGCCTCTGCGGCGCTGTTCACGTCCGCGAAGATCTCGCACCTGGCGCTGCTTCCGCAGGGCGATCCAGAGCGCGCCGATCGTGCCCGCAAGATGGTCGCGCAGATGGACGCGGAGGGCTTCGGTCACTGCTCGAGCCACAAAGAGTGCGAAGCGGCGTGCCCGAAGGACATCCCCATCGGCTTCATCGCCAAGATGAATCGCGAGCTCTTGACGGCGATGGCCGCTGCTCCGAACCAGATCAAGGGTCGAGAGAAGGGTTGATGGTCACCGAGCACGGCCGAAGGCGTCGCAGCCTTCGGCGTCGTGTTGCGGATGATATGCGCAGGGACGGCGGTGACGTCGCGGGTAGCCTCAGAATGCGCCGCCCGCGCCCGCCATGGCCAACAGGCCTGAGCGAGTGCCACCGCCCATCGTTTCGCCCGCTGCCGGCGTCGTTCTGACCACGCTCGGCCCGAGCAGCGCCATCAGAGACAGCTGGCCGAGGCAAAAGATCGCCGTCGGCGCAGCCTGCAGCTCCCAATCCACGCTTTGGGCAGTGGAACGCTTTTCGTCTTCGGAGAAATTGAAGCGTGAACGTGCGTCGAAGCCGACGCTGAGCCAATCCTGCGCGGCGTACAGGCCGCCCAGGCGTAGCTCGAGCGACTGATCGTCGCCCTCGGGATCGGTGCCGAACAGCGTATTGGCGAACAAGCCGAGATGGCCGAAATGGCGCGCGAGCATCAGCCCTCCGACCACGTTGCCCTCGCTGCGAAAGTCCTTCGGCTGGTAGAAGAGGCCAGCGCCAAGGTCGATGCCATGCCGGCTTTGCTTCAAGATCCCGAAGCGCGCCCCCACGCTCAAGCGATCTTGACTGCCGGTGGCCGGACCGTGGTCGAATTCGACACGCAGCGCGAGGAAGTTGGTCAACCTTCCATCGACGGACGCGCGCGCCCGGGCGCTCGCGGCGGCGCTGTCATAGCCCGCGTAGCTCTGCGCGCTCGCCCGAAATGAGGGGACTGCCGCGGGCGTCGTGAACGGTGAAAGCACCCCATCACTCGCCGCCTCCGTTGCCTTCCCGACCGGCGGAGCCGGAGGCGCCTCGGGCTTCAGATCGCTCTCGAGGGCCTGCAAATGCAGCGTGCGCGGCTGATGGTCGTCGAACGGTTCGACCGTCGCCGACGCCACTTCGGGCTCGCGCGCGAGGGCCGTCGTAGAATGGAAGATCAGCATCAACGCTACTGAACCGTCGAGCCTCGACATCGAAAGCCTCCTTCGACTGCGAAACGCAATCACGAGATGAGAAAATTCTTGGTGAAGCGACAGCAACTTTCGAGCAGCACCTTGTTGCTTCGAGTCGCGCCCTCGTTGCAAGCGAACGCTAGTTCTTGCACGGCGGCCAGAACGAGCTTCATTCGGGCCGCCATGCGCCTCTCGCGCAATCTCAGTCGTCGTCCGCCGCGTTGCTGGCACCCTTGTGCTCAGGGTACGGTTTGTCGCCCATCAAGCCTTTCCACAAGACTCGATTGAACTTGGCCGTCGGGACTCGATCGGCTTCGGAGAAGTCGAAGCCGTTCGTCGCTTTGGTCCAGTACTGCGCGTCGTGCTGCGGTTTGACGGCCTCACCGCTCGTGTAGTTCACGCCCAGCGCAGCGATCAGCGCAGCGACGTCGGTGGTCTGCAGCACGGTCGACGCCTCGGCCGTGAACGTCCATTTACCGTGCGCGCGCAGATCGAAGATCTCCGTCATCGGCGCTTGGAAAGCGGTGTTCAGGTTGAGGTGCTCGGTGCCGAGGATGTCCTCGATGGTGCGGAGGACGTTGACCTGACTGTAGTGCTTGCTGATGATGGCGCCTTTCTTGACGTAGGCGCCCGTGATGTAGGTCGATGCGCGGTGGGAATCGACGTGGTCGGGCCCGTCTTGACAGTCGTCTTCGGTGACGATGATCAACGTATCGTCTGCAAAACGGCTGTTCGCGACCGCTTGAACCAACAGGCCGACCGCGAGATCGTTGTCGGCTTGCTGCGTCTCAGGGGTGTTGATGCCGGCAAACGCGGTACTGAAGTTACCCATGTGATCGTGGCTCAGGCGAACCAACGACAGATTCGGGAGCACGCCTGCGGCGGCGAATTGGTCGAACTCCCGCTTCCACTCTTGGTAGCGCCACAGATCCGGATAAACATTGTCGTACCCGCGGTAATACACATCGGTGAATGGCGCGAGATCGGGGGCCAGCGAACGCACTTGCACTTCATTCGCCGTGAACGGATCGACAATCGGCGCGGCTTTGCTGCCGACGCTGCCGATGTTGTTGGTCAGCATGCCGTAGTTGCGCACCGTGCCGCCCGCTTGCAACACCGCGCGGAAGATGTACCCGCCTTGCTCGTCGTCTGGTGCGTCGGACGAGGCGTGATTGCCGGTGCCAGCGAGCACGTTTGCGGTGCTTCCCAACAAGCTCGCGGTCGCGGTGCTGTAGTTGGTGGTGCTGGTCTTGCCGGCCACGAAGTCGCGCTCGGCCACGGTCGCAAAGTTGACCGGTACACCGCGGTTGGTGCCTTCCGACTCGTACGACAAGCCGCGATTGACGAACGCATAGTTGATCTGCTGAGTGATCGTCTCGACGTTGGTGACTCGCCCTTGCAGGCTCCACGACCAGCCGTCCATGCTGCCGTCCCCCGGATCTTTGAAGTTGTCGAGCGTGACGAACTGGCTCGCCAGACCGTGCAAACTGGGCGTGATTTGGCGAGGAAATTGCGTGATGCTGCTGTCCACGTTCGCGCCGTTGTCCAAATCGCCGAGCACCTGATCGAAGGTTCGGTTCTCCTTGATCACGTAAATCACGTGCTTGATGTGGCGGCGCAGAAAGCGCATCGTGCTCTCCGCTTCCGGATTGGTCTTGTAGAAGTTGTTGTCGGCGACCTGCGCCGTCAGAGCGTTCAAATCTGCTCGTCCAGGCACGGGTGCCGCGACCAGCGAGGCGCGCTCGAGTTGGAATTGATACTGGTTCGAAGCCTTGGCCGCGGCGTTTGCGGCGGCGTTCCCGCCCGGATAAGTGATCTCCGTGAGCGAGCCGGTGCTGCCCGACAGATGCCCC
>Ga0164309_10000615_pt1 | contig 19174 bp, 13 predicted proteins | sample Whisoiple_247_MG_FD_109984 | JGI IMG/M metagenome (GOLD analysis project Ga0164309, IMG submission 109984) | Soil microbial communities amended with fresh organic matter from upstate New York, USA - Whitman soil sample_247_MG | ecosystem: Environmental > Terrestrial > Soil > Unclassified >...
AGACCGCCCGAACCGCTTTGGCGCATCGGGTAAGGGTGAAAAGGTGGAGTAAGAGCCCACCGCGCAACCGGTAACGGTTGCGGCACGGCAAACCCCATCCGGAGCAAGGCCACATAGAGGGGCGTTCGAGGGCTGCCGGCCCGAGCCCCTGGGTAGGCTGCATGAGGCGTTCGGTAACGAGCGTCCCAGAGGAATGACCGCCAGCACGCCAAGGGCGACCGAAGCGCGCGACAGAACCCGGCTTACGAGAAGCTGCAACCACACCCCGAAGGTTCGCCTGAGGGGTGCGTCTTTTCTTGGGGGGCAGCTCTATTGGGCGGCAAACACGAACGGCACGTTCACGGTGGTCGTATCTCCAGACGGAGGGAACTGCCATCCGCGCACGCGGCTCGAGATGCACTGAGAAAGGCCGCGGTAACCCTTTGGGTCACCGCCGTTGACGACGGCGCTGGAGACGCTACCGCTCGGCAACACGGTGATCGCAACGTTCACGCGCGCGGTGGTAGGTGCGTCCTTGTCGCGCGTGTCGAGCGCGGGTTGCCAGCAGGCGCGCTTCACGCTGCCCGTGTAACGCGAAACTGTGCTTTGGATCTGCGCGCCGTCGAGCTGCCCGGTGCCACCAACGGTGCTTGATGGCCCTCCGACGTCCGGCCCTTTCGGACCAGGGATGAGCCCCGGCAAGCCCTTGAGGCCACCGCTCGGTTTGTCGGGCTCAGCGGTTGTGGATGGTGAAGCGGTCTTGGCGATAGCCGGTCCGTGCTTTGCTGGATTCTTCGGATCCGCTGGCGTAGTCACGCCCCCAGCGACGGCCGCGGTGGTATCTGGCGCAGCTACTGCGGCACTCGGGGCACCCGGCACCGGGCGATCGACGTATTTGATCACCTCGCGCGGCTGCGCGTTCTTGTTGAAGAGCACGAAGCCAATCGTGAGTCCGAACATCAGCGCGATGCCCACAGCGATCCACGCTGCGGGCGAAGTGCCGCTGCGCTTGGGAACCCCTGCAGCCTCGAACTCGTCCGTGACGACGGCCGCACCAGTCACGCCGTTGCTCGCGCCCGAGTAAGGTTCGACCTCTGGAGTCGAAGCCGCGGGAACAGCGATGAGGTTCGCAGGGCTCGGCGTGGGCACCAGCACCTGAGCTACCGGTGGCGTAAACGGAGTGAGCGATGCTCGAGCGCTCGAGAGGCTCTCGTCCACAATCGCAGACAGCTCGGGAAACGTCCCCAACGGTCGCCAGTCTTCGAAACCGTCACGCCAAACGAGCGACTCGCGATTGACGGACCCTGCGGCGGCTTTCGAGCGCAGCTCACTGAGGCGAATCGGACCAACGGGCACGCCGTTGATGCCAACGAACCATTCGTCCGCGGGCATACTCAACGAGTCCGGACCGGAATCCCCCTGACTGCCGACTGCGAGCGAGAAGGCACCCGCAAGCGCGCCGGCGGAGGCGATCCGCGTGCGCTCGTCTTCCTCGACGTCGGCGAACGAGACCACGGAAGCCGCGCTGGGTTTCTCGACGATCGCGGTGGACTTCGCCGCGACCGCAGGCGTGCTCGTAGCACTTGGAGGCGCAGGCTTGTCGGGTTTGCCGCCGAGCGCGCCGCTGACTGGCGCGGGCTTCGGTGACGGCGCCGGCCCGGCAACTGTTGGTTTTTGCGGGGACGACTTGGGCGCGGGAGTGGGCGCCTTGGGAGCGGCGGGGACCGGCGCTTTGGGTGCGCTCGGCGCAGCCGGCGCCTTGGGCACAGCGGCGCGCGGACCAGTCGCAACCGGGATTTTCTTCACCTCGGGCCGCTGCGCGGACGAAGGCGATCGCGTCGAAGCGGGCGCGCTCGCGGCGCTGGGTGCACTCTTCGCGGGCGCAGGTCGTGGTGTTCCCGCCGCGGGCGGCGGAGCACTCGGCATCACATCCGCAGGGAGTACATCCACCGCGGCAGCGTTGCCCACGACATCACTCGACGAGTCGGGCGGCGGAGGCTCGCTTCCAGGAAGTGCGTCACCCAGCCCCGGAACGCTCGAGACTTGGATCACATAGCCGCACTTGCGGCACTTCATGCGAACAGAGCGACCCGCGACCTTTTCGTCGCCGATCTGGTATTTCGCTTTGCAGCTGGGGCAGAGGAACTTCATTCAGCTGAGCGCCGCGTGAAACAAACGGTCTGAGGTTTACGGAGATTAACCCGAGCTCTGCCGAAGCGCGAAAGCTCTTTCACAGGAGGTTCAACAAGTGTTCTTTGATGGAGAGTCGAGTTGGCTCATCCGCGGCCAGTGTGAGCGCTCTTTCCCAAGTTTCCACGGCTTTATTCCGGAATCCTGCCTTCTGGTAAAGAATCGCCAGGTTCTTGACTGCAGCAAAATGGTGCGAGTTGATCTTGACGGCGGTTTCCAGCTCGCTGATCGCGTCGTACACCTGGCCCTTCTTGCCGTACAGTAGGCCCAAGTGGAAGTGGAGACGGTAGGCCAGCGGGTCGATGCCGACACCCCGAGCCAGGTGCGCGATCGCCTCGTCCAGCCGACCGGCTTTGTAAGCCGCAACTCCGGCATTCAACGCCTCTTCTGCCTCACCTGAGACGTCCGGCCGTTCCACCTTCCCTTCACCGGGACTCAGGCAAGCGTCGACCGCCGCAACCACCTCGGCGATCTTGAATGGTTTTTCGATGAAATAGTCGACGCCGCAGGTCTGCTTGAGGTCCTCGGCGTAGCGCCAGCCCCGATACACGGCGCTGACCATGATGATGGGGATCTGACCGTAGCGCTGACTGCCTTTGATGCGTCGCGCGATCTCGAATCCGTGCACTTCGGGGAGCATCGCGTCGAGCACGATCAAATCTGGCGCGTACTCTTTCACCATCCGCAGCGCCTGATGGCCGCGCTCGGCCTCGAGCACGCGATGCCCTTTGTGCGACAGCAGCCGGCTGAGCATTTTGCGGATCTCCGCCTCGTCGTCGATGATCAGCACGGTCTTCGCGCCGTCGGGCGCGGGCGGCAGAGTCTTTGCGCCTTCCACCGGAAGCTCGGTGACGACGCTCAGCTCGCGCGACGTGTCGCCGAACTCGCTCTCTTCGATGTCCTCGGAGCGGGAGATCTCCGAGACCGCGTCGTCAACCACGAGACCAGGCGCTTCGAGCGCGCGGCTCGGCTGATTCCGGTAGGTCGAGAGCGCGCCGAAATCTAGCGGGCCAGAAGGCTCTTCCGTGAGCGCATTTCCGTCACGATCGAGATTGAGCTTGGCCAGCACCTCCGCCGGACAATTGGGCCCCACATAGTACGCATCGCCGCGCGCTTTCCGGCCGTACGCTTCCGAGATCACGTGCGTGAGCGCCGCGTCCAGCGCGACGTACGGGTAGACCTTCTTGCCCGTGACGAACTCCAGTTCGTCGATCACTTTCTTCTCGCGTGGATTGCCCATCGCGATGAATAGGCGATCGTCACGCACCAGCACCGGCAAGATCAGATGCTTCTCGGCGATCTCACGCGGCAGGATTTCGAGGTCGTCGAGCTTCAGACAAATCTGCGTCAGGTCGATGCCCGGGATCCCATATTGCTCACTGAGGGCCTTCAGCGCGGCGACGTCGCTGATCGTGCCCTCTGCTGCAAGCCGCGACGCAAGCCGCTCCCCCTTCTGCTCCGCGAGCGCACGATCCAGCTGCTCGGGAGTGAGCGCGCGCTGTCGCAGCAAGATTTTGCCGATCTGCTTCTTCTCGCTCATCCGAAACTTTGATTATCCACGAGACAGCCAGTGATCTCGATGGAAAACGCCCAAAGTTCTCGAACAGGCTCAGGATTTGGCCCAGCGCGCCAGCAATTCTACCGACCACTCGGCAAAATCGCCTCGTAGGATGGCGGCCCGCGCCGCCGCCATCAAACGGCCATAGAAGTGGATGTTGTGCTGGCTGAGCAGGCTCAGGCCCAAGATCTCGCTCTGCAGGTACAGGTGGCGCAGGTACGCGCGCGAATAAGGCACCCGACACGCTCCACAAGCACAGTCTTCTTCGAGTGGGCGCGGGTCATTCCGATACTTCGCATTCTTGATCGTCACCTTGCCCTCCCAGGTGAACACTTGGCCGTTCCGCGCGTTGCGTGTCGGGATCACACAGTCGAACATGTCGATACCGCAGCCCACCGCGGTCAGGATGTCGCTCGGCATGCCAACGCCCATGAGGTAGCGCGGTCGCTCCACCGGGAGCGCGGGACCCACTTGCGCGAGCGCTCGGTACATGTCCGGAATCGGCTCCCCGACGCTGAAACCACCGAGCGCCAACCCGTCGAAGGGCAACTTGGCGAGCGCCTCGATGTGCGAAAGCCGCAGCTCTACGTCAGTACCACCCTGCACGATGCCGAACACGCCTTGCTTCGGCGCGCGTGCCGCGAGACAGCGCTCCGCCCAGCGCGTGGTGCGCTCGACCGCTTCGACCAACACCGGGCGCGGCGAGCCGCCGGGCGGGCAAATGTCCAACTGCATCGCGATATCCGAACCCAGCAGGCCCTGGACGCGCATCGCCTCCTCGGGAGTGAGCAGCATCTTCTTGCCGTCGAGGTGCGACGCAAACTCGAAGCCGTGTTCACTGGCGCGCATGTTTTTGGCCAGCGAAAACGCCTGAAATCCGCCAGAATCGGTCACGATCGTGTGCGGCCAGCGCGCAAACCCATGCAGCCCGCCCATCTCCGCGACCAGCTCTGGACCGGGCCTCACCCACAAGTGGTAGGTGTTCATGATCTGCATTTTCGCGCCGGTCGCGAGCACCTCTTCGGTCGACACGCCTTTGACCACCGCTTGGGTGCCGACGGGCATGAACGCCGGAGTCGGCACCTCACCGTGCGGTGAAGTCAGCACGCCGGTGCGCGCGTGACCGGACATCTTGTCGATGCGCAGCGAAATCAAGCGCGCCTCTTGGGGATCCACATCGCATCTCCATAAGAAAGAAAGCGGTAACGAGCCGCAACGGCGTGGCGATAGGCCGCCATCACCGCGTCATAGCCGGCGAACGCCGAGACCAACGCCAGCAACGTGCTCTGTGGCACGTGAAAATTGGTGAGCAGCGCGTCCACGACCTGAAAGCGGTAACCCGGCTGAATCATCAAGCGCGTCTCGCCATGCGTGACCCGCACCTCGCCTGGATGCCCCGGATCGGCCGCGCTTTCTAATGCGCGCACGACCGTCGTGCCCACCGCGACCACCGCTGCGCCTCGTTCCCGCGCGGCCCGCACTGCTTGCACGAGTTCTGGGCCGACCGCAAAGGTCTCGGCGTGCATCAGGTGATCGTCCAAATCATCGACCGTTACCGCTCGAAACGTGCCGAGCCCGATTTCCAGCTCGAGCCGCGCGACTTCCACGTGCCGCTCGCGCAAGCGCTCGAACATCTCGGGCGTAAAATGTAAGCCTGCGGTGGGGGCGGCCGCCGACGCCGTGCGCCGGGCATAAACGGTTTGGTAACGCTCGAGATCCACGACCTCATCCGTGCGACGCATGTACGGCGGTAACGGCAGGTGCCCCCGCTCAGCCAAGATTTGCTCGAAGTCCGCTCCGTGCGCAGCGACCGCCACAAGCAGCGTGCCCTCGGGAGATTTTTCGAGCACTTCGATCGAGATTTCGTCCCATTCGACGCGCGTTCCAACCCGCAGCGGTTTGCTCGCGCGACCGATCGCTTCCCAATGCTCGCGGCCATCCGCTGCCAGTGACGCGCGTCGGATGAACAAGAGCTCGATGCGCCCGCCACTTCCCCGCCTCGAGCCGAAGATACGCGCCCGGCGAACGCGCGTGTCGTTGACGACGACGAGCGCGCCCTCGGGGATCAAGTGCGAGAGCTCGGTGACCATCCCGTCTCGCAGCGTGTCACCATCGACAATCAAGAGCCGCGCGCCGTCCCGACGCTCAGCCGGATGCGCCGCGATCAACGCCTCCGGCAGCTCGTAGTCCAGGTCCGCGGTTTTCACGCGCGGAAACAAGCAGATTTATCGGCGGAACGCCAGCCTACACCAGGCCCACCGAGGGCAGCTGTCAACGATTTTCGAAAGTAATGCCGAGCCGCGTCATCTTGCGCCAGAGCGTGGTCGGGCTGATATCGAGCGCTTCCGCCGCCCGTTCACGGCTGCCGTCCGAGGCGCGAAGAGCCGCCTCCAGCGCCTGACGCTCCGATTCATCCACGATATCAGCGAGCGTTTTGCCGGGAGCGCGACCGGCCTTGCGTGGCACCTCTGGAAGCACGTCATCCACCGTAATCAGCCCGCCGGAACAGAGCGCGACCGATTGTTCGATGAGATTCTCGAGCTCGCGGACGTTACCTGGAAAATCATAGGCGGTGAGTTTGTCCATCACGCCTTCCGCGGGCTTGGCGCGCGCGTTCATCTTGCGATTGTATTTATCCAAGAAGAACTCGGCCAAGAGCGGGATGTCTTCACGCCGCTCACGCAGGGGCGGCAAATGGAAGCGCGCCACGTTCAGCCGATAATACAAATCCTGACGAAAACGGCGCTCCTCTACCGCCGCGCTCAGGTCGACGTTGGTCGCGGCCACGACGCGAATGTCGATCTGGATCGGCTTGTTTTCGCCGATCCTCCGCACCTCACCCTCTTGAATCGAGCGCAGGAGCTTGGCCTGGAAGCTGGGCGTGGTTTCGGCAATCTCGTCGAAGAAGAAGGTGCCACCGTCTGCCTCCTCGAACAGGCCCTTGCGCGCAGAAACGGCGCCCGTGAAGGCGCCGCGCGCGTGCCCGAACAGCTCACTCTCCAGCAGCGTCTCGCTGATCGCCGCGCAGTTCACGGTCACGAACGGGCGATGCGCGCGCTTGCTGTTGGCGTGAACGGCGCGCGCGACCAGCTCCTTGCCCGTCCCGCTCTCGCCCGTGATCAGCACGATGGCGTCGGTTGGCGCAATCTTGACGACGCGCGTGAGCACGTCACGAATCGACTGCGAGCGTCCGATGATCTTCTCGAGGTGATAACGCTCCTTGAACTCTTGGGCGAAGAGCTGCACTTGCCCGTGCAAGCGGCGGCTCTCGAACGCCTTCGACACCTTGACGATCAGCTCCTGCTCGCTGAACGGCTTTTGAATGTAGTCGAAGGCGCCCACGCGCATGGCTTCGACCGCACTCTCGATCGTGCCGTAGGCGGTCATCACGATCACCTCGGTCATGGGCTGCTTTTCTTTGGTCGCGCGCAGCACGTCGATGCCGTCGAACTCGCCCATGCGCAGATCGGTGATTACGACGTCATAGGCGCCGGTCGCGCCGAGTTCACGGCCTTGCGCACCGTCTGCTGCTTCATCGACCTCATAGCCACCGCCACGCAGCATCATCGCTAGCGTCGTGCGCATATTACGTTGGTCGTCGACGACGAGAATCTTACCCATGCTCGAATCGGATCCCTGAGCAGACTCTAGCGCACGGCTCCCAGGAAGCACACCGCGCCGGTCGTCGATATGACGGTCGATGCCGGCGTCGCTCGCTCCTCCTCGCACTTTGCGCTCGCCACCACGAGGTTCCTCACCTCTTGGCGCTCGACCCCGCTACCGGGTCTCTGGAATCTCGGGGTGCGGCGCGCGCTCCGCGAACGGCCCGCCGGCTCGGGACGGGACACGAAGCAGGGCTGATTCAACGCATGAAAATCAATACGAACAACGCGATGGCCAGCCCGGTCAGACCTATCGCGTAGCCAAGTACGCTCGCGGTACTCAGACGGGGCCGCGCCGGCACGCTGTGCATCACCGGTCGACTTGGGTGGTGCGGTGCCGACTGGACGGCGCTCGGCGAGGTTCCCGGCGAACTGAACCCACTGAGCCCGCTCAATCCGGTGTCAGTCACGTTGCTGACACCGCTGCTGGTGCCGCGCTCCTTGCCTGTCGGAGTGAACGCGGGATCGTTCGGTAGTAGCTGCGCCGTCGGCACCGCGCCACTGCTCAGCGCCCTGAGCGAGGCGCGCACGGCCTTGCGGCGCTGTTCGATGCGCTCGCCCAGGACGCGCTTCAGGATCCCAGCCACGCCGCTTCGCGGCACGATCAACCGCTCCGCCTTCAGATAGGCGTGCAAATCGTGCTCGAATTCAGCAGCGGTCTGATAGCGCTCGGAGACGTTCCGCTCCAGCGCTTTGAGCACGATGCGCTCGAGTTCGAGCGGGTACTTGGGGTCGATCATGCTCGGCTTGGGGATCGCACCCGAGATCACCAAACGCAGGGTCTCGAGGTCGTGATCGCCACGAAATAGCCGGCGGCTGGTGGTCAGCTCGAAGAGCACGATCCCGAGCGAGAAAATATCGCTGCGTCGATCGACCCCTTTACCCAGCGCTTGCTCGGGCGACATATAACCGAATTTGCCTTTGAGCTGCCCGGCTCGGGTCGCTTCGCTGATGCGCCCTACGGCCTTGGCCACGCCGAAGTCCACGAGCTTCACCGTGCCGTTCGTGCCGATCAGGATGTTGTGCGGCGAGATGTCACGGTGAACGACGCCACGCAAACTGCCGTCCACATCGCGCAGCTCGTGCGCGGCGTGCAATCCCGCCGCGGCATCGGAAATGATTCGAACCGCCAGCTCTGGCGGAATCGCGCGGCGTTTGCCCGCCTCGGCGATCACGGTGTGCAGGGATTCCCCCTCCACCCACTCCATCGCCATCCACATCATTCCGTCGTGCTCGCCGACGTCGTAAACGTCGACCACATTCGGATGGCGAATGCTGCGGACGAGCCGAACCTCGTCCAAGAACATCTTGATGAACTCGTTCTCGTCAGCGAGTTCGGTGAGCATCACCTTGACCGCGACAAGTCGGTCATCCTTGCTCGCGTGAGCGCGCTCACGCGCGACCCAAACCGTGGCCATGCCGCCCCGTCCAACTCTCAGCAGCAGCTCGTAATTGCCGAGCCGGGATCCTTGCTTGAGCTCTTCGGTCATCCAAAACCAGGGGCGATTAGCCTCGATTGCGCGCCTTTTTAGCTAAGGACCGCGCTCGAACGGGGGTCGGTATTACGCGCAAACCAACGGCGGCACGTCAAGTTCGTCGAGTATGACCGGAATTTGAAGCGACGGCTGTGCCCGTCCAGCAGAGCGCGGTATAAGGCGCCGCCATCGCCAGTCGCGGCGCTGGGCCGCGCCAGAAAGTAAGGAAATATGTCGAGCCTGCGGGAACAGATCGGAAGTGGAGATAAGCGGAACGCGGTGATCGCCGACGCTTGCCAGGTGTTGGACGCCGAGGTGGCGGACAAAGGTGGCATCAGCGGCATCGCCATCAAGGGCGCTTACAAGATCGTACAAGGAATCCGGCCCGGCTTCGTGAAGGAGACCGTCAACAACCTGCTGGACGATTTCCTCGATGCCGTCGACCCCGTGTACCAGGAAGCCGCCGCAAAGAAGGTCGCTTCTGGCGCATACCTGAAGCAAAACAGCACCCGCGTCGCACAAGCGCTGCTCGCCGTCACGGACGCCCGCGCCGCCCGCGTCGACAGCGCCACGATCAAGAAGACCTACGAAAAACTGCGCGGAATGGCCGAAAAACAAGTCGAGGGCGCCGCCCCACGCTTGGCCACCCTGCTAGAAAAGCACGCCGCCCCGACAAACTGACTCGCAGAGCACTCTCGCCCCGTAAACGTGCCCGTGCCCGTGCCCGCTCTTCCTCTCCCTTCTTGGGGGTCGCCTCGCGGCAGCTCGCGTGCGCCAGTGCGGCGCGGTTCTAGGGCAACTTAGGCCGATTTTCGGGCACGGGCACGGGCACGGGCACGTTTACGGGGTGCGAGAAGAAAGTATTTGCGCGACAGAGTGAAAAACCTCTGCTAGACAGCCGCCCACTATGGGAAGCCCGCAAGATCCTCGCACCGCACGCCGCAAGCGCGAACGCCGCGCCAAGAAGAACGCTGAATGGGAGCTGAAGCGCGCTCAAGAGAACGCGCAAGCCGCTGCCCCCAAGGCGCCGGCCAAGACCGCAACCTGATTCGGCGCGCCGCTTCGCGCGGCCCGATCGGTCGAAATTTTGGGGCGCCCACCGTTGCGGCGCCCCAAATTGCAAGCCTCTGATTTTTTCACGATGCCGTTAGCGAGCGTGCGCCCGAGCCGCCGTAGACGGGAACAAACGCGCGCCTGAAAAGGGGATTTCGGACCCCCCTCGACATTTCGGGCGAGCGTGCTCAGATTCAACCGGTACTTCATGCCGCCCAATGAGCGAGTGAACCCGGAACGCGATGACGGCCTCGCCATCGCCGAACGGCCCAAGACGAAACGGCCGCGCAAGTACGTGGTTGTCTTTCACAACGACGACTACACGACGATGGAATTCGTGGTCCACGTCTTGATGAAGTTTTTTCATCTAGACGAAACGGGCGCGACCACGGTGATGCTCAACATTCATCGCAAGGGCTGGGGTGTTGCGGGCGTTTTCACCCGCGATATCGCCGAAACCAAAGCCGCCCTGGTGATGGACTACGCGAAAGAGCACGGTCACCCGCTCAAGTGCACAGCAGAGCCGGAAGGCTTCGGAGGGTCCGACGAGTGAAAGTCAGCGCTGAGGTCGAACAAGCCTGCGCGTTCGCGCAAAGCGAAGCGGTCCGTCGTCGTCACGACGTCATGACCGTGGAGCATTTGCTCTACGGGTTACTGCAAGATCCCACCACTGCGCGCGCTGCAAAGGCCGCCGGTGGTGACGTAGACAAGCTCAAGCGCGCCTTGGATCGCTTCCTCGACGAGGAAGTGAGCCGCGTGCCGGAGCCCGAGGAGCTCGATCTGAGCGCATCGCGTGGTTTTCAGCGCGTGCTCAGCCGTGCCGCGTATAACGTACAAAACAGCGGCAAAGAAGAGCTCAAGGGCCACAATGTCCTGATCGCGATCTTCAGCGAGCTGGACTCACCTGCGGTCGCCGCGCTGACCGACGCGGGCATCACTCGCTACGACTTGGTCAATTTCGTCTCCCACGGCGTGACCAAAGATGGCGACGAGGAAGACGCCCTCACCTCCGGCGAACGCGCCGCCGAAAACGACGAAGACGGCGAGGCCGCTGCCCCTGCAGATGCGCTCGGCAAGTTCGCCGTCAATCTCAACGAGCAGGCCAAGGCCGGCAACATCGAGCCGCTGGTTGGCCGTGAGAAAGAGCTGCGCCGCGCCATTCAGGTGCTGAGCCGCCGGCGCAAGAACAACCCCATGTTCGTAGGTGACGCCGGCGTGGGCAAGACCGCGATCATCGAGGGTCTGGCGGCAAAGATCGTCGCCAAGGAGATCCCTCCATCACTCGCCAAGGTGGTGATCTACGCCCTCGACATGGGCGCGCTGGTCGCGGGCACGCGCTTCCGCGGGGACTTCGAGAACCGCGTCAAAGCCGTACTCAAGCAGCTCGAAGCGCTGCCTCACGCCGTGCTGTTCGTGGACGAGATCCACACCATGGTCGGCGCAGGCGCGGCCAGCGGCGGTACACTCGACGCAGCCAACTTGCTCAAGCCGGCCCTAGCCAACGGCAAGCTGCGCTGCATCGGTGCGACCACGTTCGAAGAGTTCCGTTCGCACTTCGAGAAAGATCGCGCGCTCGCACGGCGCTTCCAAAAGATTGACGTGCTGGAGCCGAGCCTGGGCGAGACCATCCAAATTCTCAAAGGCCTGCGCGCTCGCTACGAAGAATTCCACGGCGTAGCTTACACGGACGCCGCGTTGGAAGCGGCAGCAACGCTGGCCGATCGGCACTTGCGCGACAAGAAGATGCCCGACAAAGCCATCGATTTGATGGATGAAGGCGGCGCGGATGCCAAGTTGGAAGCCGCCATCGACGCCGAGACCGTGATCGTCGACGTCGATCGCATCGAGACCGTGCTCTCGCGCATGGCTCAAATTCCGTCGCGCCAGGTCACCGCGGACGCCAAGTCTGCACTCAAGAACCTGGAGCCGGATCTGCAAAAAGCCGTCTTCGGCCAAGACCGCGCGCTTGCTGAGCTGGCCTCGGCCATCAAGCTCTCACGCGCCGGGCTGCGTCCCAAAGAAAAGCCGATCGGCTCGTACCTGTTCACCGGCCCGACCGGCGTTGGCAAGACCGAAGCGGCACGCCAATTGGCCAAGACCATGGGCATCGAGCTGATTCGCTTCGACATGAGCGAGTACCAGGAGCGCCACACCGTCTCGCAGCTGATCGGCGCTCCTCCGGGCTATATCGGATACGATCGCGGCGGGCTCTTGACTGAAGCGGTCGCCAAGACGCCGCACGCGGTCTTGCTCTTGGACGAGATTGAGAAGGCCCACCCCGACGTCTTCAACGTCCTGCTGCAGGTGATGGACCACGGCACGCTCACCGACAACAACGGCAAACAGGCTGACTTTCGGCACGTGGTGCTGATCATGACCAGCAATGTCGGCGCTCAAGACCTTGCCCGCGGCTTGGTCGGCTTCGGTAACCGCGACGCACAAAGCAACGACTCGGCCGCCCTCCGCAACACCTTCAGCCCGGAGTTCCGCAATCGGCTCGATGCGCGCATCGCCTTCGATCCGCTGTCTCCGGCGGTGATGGGTCGCGTGGTGGACAAGTTCATCCGAGAGCTCGGCGATCAGCTCGCCGAGCGCGAGGTGACAATCGAGCTCGCCGAGTCCGCCCGCGCATACCTGGCCGAGAAGGGCTACGACAAGTCGAACGGCGCGCGACCACTCGGCCGACTGATCCAAGACGAGATCAAAAAGCCGCTCGGTGACGAGCTCCTGTTCGGCCAGCTCGAGCACGGTGGCCACGTCGTCGTCCGCGCCGAAAACGGCTCGATCACCTTCGATTTGCGCGGAGTCGATGCCGAGGGCGTGCCTCACCCACGCCTCCTGAACTAAGCTGCGGCGCGCTGGCTTTGGATTTCTTCATCGACCGCGGTGGCACGTTCACCGATTGCCTGGGGGTCGATGAGGCCGGCGCGGTGCACTTGGCAAAGGTGCTGTCGTCCGACCGCGCGCCGCTCGAGGGCATCCGTCAATTGCTCGGGCTGCGCGCGGACCAGGCGATCCCCCCGTGCCGCGTGCGCATGGGCACGACGCTCGCGACGAACGCGCTCTTGGAACGCAAGGGCGAGCGCTTCGCGCTGCTGATCACCCGCGGCTTTCGCGATCTGCTGCAGATCGGCACGCAAGCGCGACCCGACCTGTTCGCGCTCGCGATCCAAAAGCCGAGCGTGTTGTACGAAGAGGTTTTGGAAGTGGACGCCCGCTGCGACCGCAACGGAGTCGCGCTAGAGCGCCCCGATCGAGCGCAGCTGCTCGCAGATCTGGAGCAGCTGCGGGCACGCGGCATCGATGACGTGGCCGTGGTGGTCCTCGGCGATCATCAGAGCGGCGCGCTCGAGCTCGAGCTTGCCGAAATTGTTCGCGCCGCCGGCATCAGCCAAGTTTCGCTCTCGCACCAGCTCGCTCCGCGCTTGGGGCTGCTCGCGCGCGGCGACACCGCGAGCGTCGACGCTTATTTGACCCCCCGCCTGGCGCGCTACCTCGAAACACTGCAGGCGGAGCTTCCGGACAGCACGCTGCATTTGATGCAATCGAGCGGAGGGTTGTGTGACGCCGCGCATTTTCGCGGACCAAACGCGCTGCTCTCTGGGCCCGCGGGCGGCAGCGTGGCCCTCGCGCACCTCGCGAGCAGCTTGGGCATCGAGCAAGTGCTCGGCTTCGATATGGGCGGCACCTCAACGGATGTCTCCCGCTACGCCGGAGACTTCGAGCGTCGCTATGAGCATGAGATCGCTGGCGTGCGCGTGGTCGCGCCGATGCTTGCGATCCACACCGTGGCCGCGGGCGGTGGCTCGATCTGCTGCCTACGCGACGGGCGCTTCACGGTGGGCCCTGAAAGCGCCGGTTCCAATCCGGGTCCGCTGTGTTATGGCCGCCCCGCCGCGCAGGCCTTGACCGTGAGCGACGTGAACCTGGCACTCGGACGCCTGGCGAGCCATCGTTTCCCGTTTCCGCTCGCCCCCACGCGAGTCATGGCCGAGCTGCAGCGAATCGCAGAGAATCTCGCCGAAATCGGCCATGTGACGGACGCATTTCAGGTCGCCGAGGGTTTCTTCGAGATCGCCAATCACAACATGGCCGAAGCGCTGCGCCAGGTTTCGGTCGCGCGTGGGTTCGACGTGCGGGAGCACGCGCTGGTCGTGTTCGGCGGTGCTGGCGGTCAGCATGCCTGTGCGATCGCGCGCCTGCTCGGCATCGAGCAAATCGTGTTTCACCCGTTGGCGGGCGTGCTCTCGGCGTACGGAATGGCGTTGGCGGACGTGAGCCACCATGTCTCGATGGACGCCGGCGCACGCCCATTGAGCGACGCGCTGCTACGAGCGGTCGCGCCGGACTTCGAGGCCCTCGAACGACGAGCGCGCGCGGTCGTCGCTGCACAGTCGGGCACGAGCGAGGCGGAGTGCATTCGACGAATCGACCTGCGCTACGCCGGCAGCGAGACCACGCTCACCCTGCCGCTCGCGGGGGGCGCGCTCGGGGATGAGTTGCGTGCGCGCTTCGAGGCCATCCACGCTCGGGATTTCGGCCACGCGCGACCGAGCGCAACCCTCGAAGCGACCGCCCTGCGGGTCGAAGCTCGCATCGGTTCCGCGCTCGGAAACGCGCGCCTCACGAGTCTGCCAATCGGTGATTTGCCCAATCCCAAACGGCACACCGCGCTCTTTCACTGCGGCACACGCTACGAGCAGGTGCCGGTTTTCGAGCGAGAAATGCTCACTGTGGGAGCAATCGTCCGTGGTCCCGCGCTGATCGCGGAGGCGATTGCCACGATCGTGGTCGACCCGGGGTTCGAACTCGAGTGCCGCGCCGACGGCATCCTGCTTGCTCGTCCTTTAGCCGTGCAGTCGACTGCGACCGCCCCTTCCCCATCCGCTGAGCAAGCGACGAGCCCAAACGTCGATCCCGTCACGCTTGAGGTGATGAGCAACGCTTTCATGTCCATTGCCGAACAGATGGGGCACACGCTGCAACGCACCGCGCAGAGCACCAACATCCGCGAGCGGCTAGATTTTTCGTGCGCGGTGTTCGACCCAGAGGGCGGCCTGGTCGCGAATGCGCCACACATTCCGGTGCACCTCGGCGCGATGAGTGAGTCGGTGCGCGCCGTGCTCGACGCGCACCCCACGCTGAACCCTGGCGATGCCTTCGTGACCAATGACCCGGCGGCTGGCGGCTCACATTTACCCGACGTCACCGTCGTGCTGCCGGTGCACGACGAGCACGGGCAGCTCCGCTTTTTCACCGCCACGCGCGGGCATCACTCGGACATCGGCGGCATCACGCCCGGCTCGATGCCAGCGTTTTCGAGCTGTTTGGCCGAAGAAGGCTGCGTGTTCAGCGCGCTGCGGGTCGCGCGCGCCGGCGAACTCGATCGCTCGCTGATCCTCGGCACGCTCGCGCGTGGCCCCTACCCCGCGCGTCGTCCGCACGAGAATTTGGCCGATTTGGAGGCGCAGCTCGCTGCCGCGCGCACCGGTGCGCGCTTGCTGCGCGAGCTGGTTCGTGAGCGAGGGCAAGCCCAGGTCAGTCACTACATGCGCGCGGTTCAAGATCTCGCGGGCGACAGCGTGGCGCGCGTCATCCGCGCCCTCCCCGAAGGAAGCCACGCCTTCGCCGATCAGCTCGACGACGGCACGCCGATCGCGGTCACCCTGAGCGTGTCGAACGGCAAACTCGCGCTCGATTTTACCGACAGCGGCGCGGAATCCAACGGCAACTTGAACGCACCGCGCGCAGTCACGCTGGCCGCCGTATTGTACGTCCTTCGCGCACTCGTCGGGCGCGCGATCCCGCTCAACAGCGGTTGCCTGCGCGACGTCAGTGTCCGCATTCCAGAGCGCTCCATCCTCAATCCCTCCCCGGGCCGGGCAGTGGCCGGAGGCAACGTGGAGACGTCACAGCGCGTGGTTGACGTGCTGCTCGGTGCGTTAGGACGCGCCGCCGCCAGCCAAGGCACGATGAACAACGTGAGCTTCGGGCAAGACCGCTTCGGCTACTACGAGACGATTGCCGGCGGCGCGGGCGCAGGCCCCGAATTCGCCGGAACGAGCGCGGTTCACACCCACATGACCAACACGCGCATCACCGATCCCGAGATCATCGAACGGCGCTTTCCGGTGCGGATTCGCGAATTCTCGCGGCGACGCGGTTCGGGGGGGCGTGGTGCGCAACCAGGCGGCGACGGAGCGTGCCGCGAGTACGAATTCCTGGAACCGCTAACGGTGTCACTCCTCACCGAGCGACGCCTGACTGCGCCGTTCGGGCTCGCCGGCGGAGAGCCCGGCGCTCCGGGCCACAACTTCCACAATGGCCGCGAAGTACCAGGGCACGCGGTGTTCGAAGTCGCGATTGGCGATCGGTTGCGAATCGAAACGCCGGGCGGCGGTGGTTACGGCGCAGCCTGAGCCGGTTCCCGTGAAAGCGCGTCTTTGACGGCTAGCGCGAGCGCACAGCTATTGGTTTGGCGTTGCTGCGCCATCACCGTCTCGGGGTTCTGCACCACACGATCGCCAACAGGGACGAAATGGCCCGCGGCATCCGCCTTCAGTCTAAGTAGCGGGCTCTTGGTCTTCAAATCCCAGATCCCGATCCGAGCCGCGTGCGCCTCGCGCTGGACGCGCTCATCCGGCGTTTCGCCAGCGTCTGGAGCCTCGGGTGGAACGCCGCCAGCCGGGTCCTCGTCCAAAACCAAGGTGAAGTAGCGCGAGCGCGAAAGCAGCTCAATCGCCACCGGAACATCGCGCTTGGACACGCTGTCGAGATCGCGATCGTAGGCGTTCAAGCCGAGCTCGGTGTCGGCTTCATGCACCTCGTCCGTCCAGTCACTCGAAAGCACGCGCAGCGCGCGATACGCGAGCCGCATGTTGTACGGACGCGGTGGCTCGTTGCACGCATTCCATTCGTTGCACAGGAGCCCCGACGCGCAGTCCGAAGTCACGCGGCACGTCGGACCTTTGGTCGGATCCGTCGCTCCCACGCGCACGAACAGGCAGGACGTAAAGCCGTCGTGCAGCGAGGCTCGAGCGGCGGCGCGAATCGCCTTCACCGAACCGGTGTTGGCCATGCGCAGCCGGAAATACACGCCCGGGCTCGTGCTGATCTTCTCGAGCGAAGCGCTCGGATCCACGAAGTCACCGGGGAAATTCGCGGCCAACTCACGCACCCAGCCCTCGACCTGCTCACGGAACGGCACAATCTTGGGACCCAAGGTTTGTGCAATTGCGCGCTGCTTCGCCATCACTTGGCTGCGGCGAGTCTCGATTTGCCCTTGCGCGATGCGCCAATACACCACGCTGAACGCGCCCAACGCGATCGCCGTCCAGAGCCAAAACTGCGGGGGAATGGACGCCATCCGCACGCGGCCCAGTGCGATCGCACGGCGGCGCTCAGCGCGCGCCTCATTCAGCGAGGGCAGCCCGGACTCGGTGACGGCTTTATTTTTGGATAACGCCACGAAAATTCAGACCCTTAAAGCGACGAAGGGAGCCACTCCTTTGCGGAGTCGCTCCCTTCCTCTGACGCGACAGAGATTAGCGGCTAGGCCGCCAATCGGACGCTTTTCACTTACCCATACGACCGACCATGAAGCTCACGTTCGGAAAGCCCGCGAATGCCGCGGTCTGGAACACGCTCTTCACGACCAGTGCCTGAACCTTGCGATCGACCTGGAGCACGACGACGCCGGGGAATTCCTTGCCCGGGTTGATTTGCTTCCAGAGCTCACGCTTGTTCTTCAGCACGTTGAACAACTCGTCCACGCGCTGCAGGCGGTTAGCTTCTTCGATTGCACGGGTGTTACCCGCGGGCGTGCCGTCGACCAAGATTTGGGTGCCGGTGATTGCCACCATCGGCGCCTCGGTCATGTCCATCACGTTTTCGGCGTTGGGCAGCTTGACGTTCTTGTCCACGGGCAACTCGCCGGAGGCGGAGAAGCTCGCGAGCAAGAAGCACACGATGCACAACAAGAAGTCGATGAACGGAATCAGCGGCACTTCGTGGTTCGTCGCGCGACCACCGCCGCCGATGACCTTCTTTTTCACGAAGGCGAGCGGGATGGCGTGCATCAGACGGCGGCCCGGGACCGCGATCGGCTGATGAAAACGGCTGAGGGCTTTATCGGACGACATTTCAGTTCACCGCGAAGGTCACGTTGAAGGACGGCACTTTTTCGCTCTTGCCAGCGAAATCGAAATCACGCTTCGGCGAGTAGATCGCGTCGATGACGGCGATCACGTCGGAGAACGGCGTGGTGTTGTCCGTGTGCAGGATGGCGAGGTCGAACTTCTTGTCCGAACCAGCGCGGTGAGCGCCGTTGGCCGTCCACTCTTCTTCGATCTTCTTGGCCAGATCGGGGAAGCGGATGTCGCCGTTCGAACCGGTGGGGACCGCCTTACGGTCGACGTCGATCGTGTTGACGACGGTGTTGCCTTCCTTCCAAACGAGTTGGAACTTGGTCTCACCCTTCATCTCGACGTTGAGCTGCTTCTCTTTCTTCTGCTCTTCCGGCGGCTCATCCTTCGGGGGACCCGGGACGCGCGCGTCAGCGTTGATGCGGGCCATCTGCGACCAAACTGCGGTCACCAGGAGGAACGCCACCAAACACAGCAAGAAGTCGATGAATGGAATCAGCGGGATTTCGTGGTTGGTCGCGCGCTTACCGCCGTGACCGCCGCCAGTGTCAATACCAGCCATGAGTCGGCTCCCTTACAGAACTTGTTCCGAGTAAGACAAGCGGGGCCGGCCAATCCTTGGCTAGGCCCCGCCATTTTCGTGCTGAGGGTTCGCTCCCACCCTAAACGGGCTGGCGCCTCAGCACGAATCCATCAACCGTCGATGCCCTGGAGGTTCACCTTCTGGCGGTTGGCAACCACCAGATTGAGGACCTGCACGGAGGCTTCGTTGATGTCGTCTTCCAGACCCTGGGTCTTGCCGTTCAAAACGGAGAACCCGATGAGCGCCACGATCGCGGAGAGCAGGCCGAACGCGGTGCAGTTCATCGCTTCGGAGATACCTTCTGCGAGGATGCGCGCCTTCTGGCTCGGGTCGACGGACTCACCACCGACCGCGCCGAACGCCTTGATCAGACCGACGATGGTGCCGAACAGGCCGGAGAGCATCGCCAAGTTCGAGAACATGGCGAGGAAGCCCGTGCGCTTGCTGATCTTCGGCATCTCACGGAGCGCCGCTTCGTCCATCGCTGCCTGAACTTCTTCATCCGGGCGATTCACTTTGACCAGACCCGC
>Ga0164309_10000616_pt1 | contig 19121 bp, 17 predicted proteins | sample Whisoiple_247_MG_FD_109984 | JGI IMG/M metagenome (GOLD analysis project Ga0164309, IMG submission 109984) | Soil microbial communities amended with fresh organic matter from upstate New York, USA - Whitman soil sample_247_MG | ecosystem: Environmental > Terrestrial > Soil > Unclassified >...
CGCCCCCGCGGTTTGAACCTCCGACCAACGACGGCGAGCCCATCAACGAGTTGGGGGCTGACGTTCAGACGCATCTGCTGCTCCTCGGCTGCGCAGAGATCGAAACCGACCAATTGGCGATATGCCGGCCGGCGCCGGGGCGCGCGCAGCCAGCCCGTCGCAAACGACGGGGGCGCGCAGGCAACCCGCCGTCGCAAGCTAGCGGCGGCAAGCCGACGAGCGTTGCTGGTTCCGGTACGTTGCCCAGAGCCGGTAGCGGAAGCGTGAGTGCGGAGCAATGCGGCGCGGCGGTGTGCGAGTCCAACGCCGATTGCTTCGTCGCACCCGGCACCGTAGGCGTCTGCGTCAACGAGACGACGCTGACCTTGGGGGCAGCGCGTTCGGATTCGTGTCGACCACTTGGCTCTTCAGGGCGCTTTCGAATCGCCCGACGGCGGGAGCTTCGCCTCATATGCTCGAAGTCCCTGCCTCCCCTCCTTCTCATGCAGCGAGTCCTTCCGTAGGATGAAGCTCTGGCCCGGTCGAGATCGGTCGCGAGCCGGTTGAGATCGGTCGCGAGACGCTCCTGTCGCAAGGCAACACTCTGAAGCTCATCGACCACACCGCGTCCGCGGCTCGTCAACAGAGCAAGCGCCCCAAGCGTGAGGACCGCGATCAGCCCCGACGCAAGAGCGGCGCCCCTACGTCGAAACGCCCCCAGCAATCGCATCAGTGGTGCGAGCTCCAACGGCACGAGACCCTCGACGCGCCGAAGCAAATGGCGAAATCCCGCGTGCTCGAGGCTTCCATTCCAGGCGATGAGGTCCGCGGCTTGAATTTGGTCGAATGGCTCGTCGATTGCGATCGCGTCTAGGCGCGCGGGCGCATAGATATCACGTGCCATCGGGTTCCGTTAGTTTCTGGCAACGAGCTCGGCTGCTCCCCAATCAGCTTGCCGATCACCTGAGCGTGATCCCTCCGCGCTCGCTTAAGCTCCGTTCGCGTCATCGGCCCTCTCAGCAGCGACATCGCCCAGCGCGGTTGGAGCAGCGCGATTCCGTTTTGCACGTGGGCGTCGCGAATCACGAACCAGCGTTGCCCCAGCCGCTGAACGGTTCGATTCAACGCCGCGACATCGCTGCGGTCCGCGCCAATGTTGGCGGCGAGTCCATCAATCACGCGAGCGCGGTCTGCATCGGTTTGTAGTCGCCCGATGCACCACAGCCCGGCGTTGCTGAGCGCGCGGTAGTCCAGATCCATCGGATTCTGAGTGGCAATCACGACTCCGACGCCGAAGGCGCGAGCCTGCTTCATCAGCGCGACGAGCGGGCCCTTCGTGGGCGGATTGTGCGGATGCGGCGGTAAGAAGCCGTACACTTCGTCGAACACGATCAGCGCGCGGAGCCGCTGGCTGCCGGGCAAAGACCGCACCCAGCCCAAAACTTCCTCGAGCAACACCCCGAGCACGAGTGCTCGCTCTTCATCCTCCAAATGGGCGACACTGACGATCACCGCCGGGGTTCGCCCTTCGCGCGTCGTGAGCCACGCGCCGATGTCGAGCGGCGTCCCCTCGCGCCAACTCGCAAATGTGGGCGACGCGAGTAGCGTATTGAGAGCGGCGGCGAGCGCCTTTCGCTCGGCCTTTGGGATGAAGTCGTTGAGCGGCAGCGCGCCGACTTCATCGATCGGCGGATCGGTTAGATCATCAAGCAATGCGCTGAGCTCGGCATCATGACCTTCATTGAACCGGCGCTCCGCGAGCAAAGAGAGCAGCACATGATCGCGACTCTTCGCCGGATCGGGATCGCGTCCTAGCAGACGCAAGACGAGCGAGATCGCCGCACTCAAAGCGGCACGGCCCGCCTCGCGGTCTTCATCCCAGCGCGCCGAGCGACGTTCTAGCGAGGACAGCAGATGCATGGCTTCGCCGGCGCTCGATCCGGGGGTAATCACGCGCACCTCAGTCCGCGCTGAAAATGCCCTCAAATCGGCTTCAGTGATCCCCCACGCTTCGAGGTTATTGCGGCGCTCACCGTTGAGCGCCGCTGCAACGGCATCCGCAGTTCGCTCGTCCCCTGGCCCCTGGCAACCTTCAACCCAGGGCTGGAAGCGCCCTGGGTCGAAGTCCGGAAATGCCAGAAGCAGGTTGGGCAGATCCCCTTTCACGTCGATGACCAGCACGGGCACGCCCGCGCCAATCGCCTCCTCGATCATGACGGTGGTCAGACCGCTTTTGCCCGAACCGGTCATGCCGAGGACCACGCCATGCGTCACCAAGTGGTGAGCGGGCAGACTGAGCTTGGTCGCGGCACCCGTGCCATCCAGTGCGCGTGTGCCTCCCAGAAAAAACGCGGGTGCGTTGGCCATGGCTCAGCTCACTGCGCGCGGCGCAAAGGGGTTGCCTTGGGGGATCCCGGAGGTGCCCGCCGCAGGAGGCGCGCCGCTGCCAGCCGCCCCAACCGGTGCGCTGGGCTGGGTGCCAGCGGGCGCCGTCGTCTGCCCGGCACCACCCGGCGTCGTCGGGGTCACGACGGGTTGTTCGGGGTCAGCCTTCTTGCGAGTCCGACCAGCGTACAAAGAAGGCGCGATCTCTTCGATATCCTCCTCCGTCCAGCGCAAGAACGAGATCGCTCGGCGCACCTGATCGTACGCGTTGACCAGCAGCGTGAAGACCTGCAGGCGCTTCTGGATCGCATCCGCGAGTACGTCCGAGGCGTTTTCGCGCACCGCAACCGCGTGAAGCAAGCGTTCGCTCACATCCTCCGCCTGATCGAGCTCAGCCATGGTGACCATGGTGCGCGCGCCGATCTTGTCCCAGCTCCGACGCAGCAGCGAAGACAGCCCGACCAGATCTTCCGCCAGGTTCTTGTACCCCGTCGCAGTTTTGAAGTCCTTCAACGGCTCGCCGTTGACCAGACCGCGGTTCACCAATGCCAGGGCGTCCGAATACAGCGTGTCGCGCAGCGCAGTGCCCTCCTCATTGAGTGCAACGATCGCTTCCGGAGGCGACGACGCGGACACGTACTCGCCCTGCACGTGCATCAAGGCCAAGGCGTAGGTCTCGAGGTTGTCGAAGTTCTTGACGTCGAACTCCTTGAGCTGGCTGGCACGCTCACGGAACGACTTGATGCGGCCTAGCGCGCCGATCACCGTCGTATACGTACTCGGCACATCGATGTTGATGACCAGCAGTTTCGCCGGGTCGACGGCGATTTGGTCTGCAAGAACACGTTGGTAGGCCTCGCGGTAGCGCAGACGCGCGGTAACCGGCTCGGACGGCTGCGTAGGGACGTTGAGAGTTTGATTCGATTGATCGGTAGCCATGGTCGTTCCATTTCAGTTCCGCGGGACGCACCTCGCGTCGCGCACTGTTTGGTCGGCGACCGTTCGCGCCCAGTTGTGCTGAAAATGATCAAAAGGACTTTCAGCAGCTTTTCTTGCCGGGAAGCGATTCCACCGGCGGACCGCCGCCACTCTTGCCGGCAAGCAGTTCCGTTGGCGAAACGTCACCACGCTTGCCGGCAAGCAATTCCAGGCACCGGACGCCAATTCGCTTCCCGCCAAGCAGCTTGGAGGAGAATGACGGCGCGTTTGACGACGTGGTGACTGGTCGTTCTGCTTGCGGGCAAGCAAATCGAGCCACGCACCTGGCGTTCTTCCTTGCCGGCAAGCGAATTTGACGGGGTGCCTAGCTGAGTTTGCTTGCCGGCAAGCAACTTCAGGTCGAGTACCCCTCCCAATCTCCTTGCCGGCAAGCGAATCTGACCTAGGCGCCCTTCAGGTTTCCTTGCCGGCAAGCAAATTTGGACGAGTCGCGGGTCAATTTTCCTTCCCGGCAAGGGAATTTGACGGGGTGCCTAGCTGAGTTTGCTTGCCGGCAAGCGAATCCAAGTCTCGACACCTCGGATTTTCCTTGCCGGCAAGGGGTTTCGCCTTGCACGCCTCAGGCGTTGCTTGCCGGCAAGCGAGTTCGTTACCTCTTCACTTCCCTGCCACCCACCACAGCGACAACACCATCTCCACGTCCGCAAACGGCGCAAGCCGAACTCGCTCGTCATCGCCGTGGGCGGCAACTTCCACCCACGCGCCGTCCGCAAGCCGACTCACCGTGACGGCGCGCGCCTCGAGGTCCACGTACCAGAGCCACGCAACCCCGATGCGGGCGTAGAAAGGTCGCTTCTTCACGAGATCGTAGCCGCGTGTCGTCGGTGAATGCACCTCGCAGATCCAATCAGGGACGACGCGAATCGGTTCGTCGCGGGGGAGTTCGGGAAGCCGCTCTCGTCTCCAGCCCGCCACGTCAGGCGCGAGCTCGGTGAGCCTGGAAGCCCGATGCCGGGCTGCCCCAGGATCCACCAGCCGCCAGGACCGTTCCGGCCGAAATCGTACGGACCTTGGAGTTCACTAGCGATTGTCGTAGCTGCCCTCGCGTGGACCGCACGCGGCCGCGGCTGCACGTAAAGCTCACCGTCGATGATCTCCCCCTTCATGCCGGGTGGCAGGGCCTCCAGATCGGCGTAGGTCGCCGCATGGTCGAGCTTGCGGACGAGGGCGGCGGCGGACACGGGCTAAGGATACCAACTCCCCGCCAGGGTGCGACGCGCTTCCGCATGAGCGACCGGTTCAATCCCCACACCGTCCGCGTTACGCAAAGAGCCCGGTCATGAAGTCCCGCACAGACAGCGCGATCGCCACCGCCGGGTGTCCGGAACTTCCAGCGTTCGAGCAGGGTCTGCCACTCCTTCGCGTCAATTGGAGTGAGGTCGCGCACACTCGTCAGAGGTCGTCCCAGTTCCGACCCACCCTTCTCCACGCGAGCCGCGGCCGTGAGCGCCGGCTCTTCGTCCAACAGGAACAAGCCATTGACGAGGCCCAGTTTGTCGCCAGCGGCTTCCAGTGATCCAGATCCACCGGTTTCATCGGGGACCAGCGATCCAGCCGGTAGCGCGGCGATGGCGTGGCCCATTGCTGACATCAAACGCTGGGGCGGCAGGTCGGCCTGTGCACGTTCGGTGCGTTACCGGACCGCCGCTCCCCGGAGGAAGGGTTGGAGTCTGAAAATCAGGACTTCGTTCGATAGCCTATCTCGGGCACGAAGTGCTTCGAGCGCTCGGTGAGGCGCTCTGCGATGACTTGCGCGTTGAGTGGGTCGGGAAAGACCTTCGTCCAATCCTTGAAAGGCCGCGCGCAACGCAAACAAGTCTGGAACGGCTCACGCCGAACAGTTCGGTGGAGTGGCAGACGCAGGGGACCATCGTGGGCGGCACTCAAATAACTGGGCGCGCGGGTCAAGGTGGCAATGGCATCCGGCATGAACAAGTCGATGTGTGCCGTGACAGCGCGCTCGAGGGTTTGCGGGGCGATGGCGAGGCCCGTCCGCGCGAAACGCAGGCACTGTCGCTCGACTGGCTGGTGCTCGAGGAATTTTGTCGGCAGTGGACTCGACGATCAACGTGTCGCCGAGCTTGCAGCGCTCGACGATCGCGGGCGGGGCGGAGCGGGAGCGGAGACGATGGTGTCGTCGTTTGGACCGGCAACGGTCTCGTCGATTCGGCGCTCGATGAAGAAGCGCGCGGGACGATCTCGATCGTTTCGCACACCAAGTGCGCGACGGTCCCCGGGGCAGACTTATCCTGTCCCGGCTCGGCTTGACGCGCCGATGTGGCCCTGATGGGCTCGATGGCATGAGCAAGTGTGTCTTCTGTAGCGTCACAATGAAGCGGGGCAAGAGCGCACATGGCCGTCCAGAGCAGCGGGCGAAAGAACATGTAATCCCCGAATGGCTTCTCAAGCACCTGGACGTGCTTTACGAACCCGAACATGTGACGGTCCTCAGCAACGCTTCCGAGCCTGGGATTGGTCTTGCTAACGAATTTGGCGAGATCAGAATGGCCCAAAAAGGCGAACGACGCGTTGCGATTAGCGCCAACATGCAAGAAGGAAGCGTCTGTCGTGGCTGCAACGGCGGGTGGATGAATTCACTTGAAGGAGCGGTGCGTCCAATTCTAATCCCGCTCATCGACGGCACCCGCCAGGTCGAAGACATTCCAGGTGCAGAGGGCGAAGTTCTAACGCGCTGGATGTTGAAAACCGCGTTTATGTTCGCACATGCCGAAACCCGGTCTGACCTGGGTGACCTCATCCCGCGCGAACAGATTGATGCAGTCAAAAATGCCCTGCCGCTTCCCGACGGAATCGCTCTATTCGGTTACAGCTCCAAAACCAAAAACTCCCCAATGTATTTCGTTGATCGCAAATGGGTCAGCGTCCCCCAAAGGATTTTCGGCGGCTTAACGGAGTCATACAAGGCAACCCTCCAAGCCGGACGCGTTGTGTTGACGGTCGCGTTCTGGCCGACTGACCATGAACGCTATTTTGCCGTACGACGCGACTTTCACAAGCCAATGTGGCCGGCGGGTCTAACAACTGTTGCCCTTCCTTGTTCGATAGATTTGATGGGCAGCGATGCTTCTTACTTAGAATTTCACTACGGCCTCAACATGTCGCGAGAGCGCACCTGGCAGTTCTTGCAGAAACAACAACACCCCCGGTCTTCTCAAGCAGTCTTCGTGCATGAGGCCAACCTGTTGAAGGTCTGCGTGGAGGCATGGAACCGACTTATCTTGTGCGCCTGTGGGAGCGGCCGTTCGTTCGCCACGTGTCATGGTGCGGTTGCACCGTAGGGCGCGCGTTGGTCAGCTCCCGAGAACGTTTGCAGCCTTCCGGGAAGGATGAGCGAAACACCAAGCAGGAATACGTTGAAGAGAGCCCCGCGCGCAATGCGATCGCGTGTACTGCGAATTCCGGGAGCCTTTTGGCGATACGGCGCGCCCCCTATGAACGGTCGGAGATATCTGTCGTTTTCTGAACGTGATCACCGCGACAATCGATACCCAACGGTAATTGCGAATACTATTGCAAAAAAGGCAACTTTAAAGCAGCGAAGCAGGAAGTTGTGTGCAGCAATGCGGCGACAATGAGCCCGGAAATCGTGCTCTATCTGATTCCGACGATCGCTCCGTGCAATTGGGATGACATTGCCTGCTGAATCGTTGGGTTTCTTTGTGACTTGTTCAAAAAGAAACCTCAGAGCGTTCCGGTAGCTGTAACCTTGCGGGTTATCGCCGCTTAGTTCGAACGTTCCATAGTCCCGAACTATCGCAATCGCAAAGGGTGCACCGCCTCGCTGCCCCCCTGTGTCCGGCAAGAGCGTGGCTAACGTGGCATCAAGCAATCGCAGAGCCTGATCATAGCCCGCGCGACTAGCAGGCGGCAGCAGTATTATCACGCGGCTAAGGAGGCCGAGTTGACGCACTTGCGACAACTCCCAACGCAAGGATGGCGTCATTTCTTGAAAGGCCGGCAACACCACCACAATTGCTAGTGCGCGCCGCATCATCGTGATGACGTTGCGCATCCATAATTCGTCACTTGATGCCAGGTAGTGAGGCCCACTAGCGAGAACGCCGCTAGACTGATTGACCAATGCAACAGCGGAGCAGCCAAGGTAGTCACGCGCGCACTCCTGAATGATGTTCTCGAGCAATACCCTGGCGCTCAATAGCCAACGTGACGACCGCACCCTTGTTGCTGCATCTCCCTTGAAAGGTCGAAGCACTAGTACAATCGCGCCTTGAGAAGAGTCTAAAGCATCGGACGCTTTGCGGACTGCACGCCATCGGACCTGAGCGAAAAACAAATCCCACCTGTGAAACGCTGTCCCAATCAGCGCAAAAGCGATCAGTGATATATAGACATCTCCAATACCAACAATCGATCGGTATTGGGTCCTCAAGTCTATGAGCAAGACGATCGCAATAATGGCGAAAAGCGCACAAGTCACACCCAGTGCGAGGTTGCTAACTGCGCGCAGCCAGGGAATTGGGATTTTCTTCATGGTGAACGCGCAATCTCACGTAGGTTGTTCGCTAGCCATTGCTAGCGCTTCGCGTGGGGCCCAGAAATACTACGCCGCCGATGGCGATCAAAGCGCGGAGACTGAGTTTCCGAGAAAAGATGACTAAGCGTTCGCTCGTCATGTTTGCCCGCATCTGATCGGGCGGTTGAAGGTGGTGTTGCGGACCCGCCCCAACTCGCCACCGCGCTGGCAACACTGAAGCTCCCATCACTGCGGATCCTTGCTCAACGGCGCCATGTGATAGTCCACCGTGGCGCACGCGTAGACGAGGAATACATCCGTAAGACGGGCGACACGGCGACCCCGATAGGGGCTCGAATCGAAATTTCCGCGGGGGAACTTGCCGACTACTTCACACTCGGACTCAGCGTCGCCAAGGTACTGCTCGAGACGTGCTGGATCGCTGGACGGGGGCCAGCCCAGTAAAGCCGCCAGGGCCCGGTCGTGCTCGTTGCTCGACACGCGCAAAGCTCCGGTCAAAATGAATGAGCGCGACGGTTCGCTGACGTTCGGGCATGTCGCTCGCACCGTCCCCCCTAGCGTGGACATTGTTTGGCCGTCAGGCAAACGCGAATGACTGGACAGTTTGGTCAGCGAGGCTAGATAACTCCAGGAAGCGTCTACCGAACAAATGACTAGCAGGATTTGAGTACGACGCGGAGTAACGTTTGCCCGTTTATGCCGAGTCACACTGCGGCAACGGGAGCTCACGATCTTGCCCAACTACCGATGGTTTCATGCCTTCCGCCGGAATAGTCCCAAAGAGGTACTTGATGTTTTACGCCACGGACCGAAAGTGCACCCCAACCCCAAATGCGACACGCGACGACACAAGGGAACGCTCGGAATCGATCCAAGCTGCGTGTACGCTTACCTCGGTCGTACGTTGGAAGCGTTCGGCGACGTCGCCATGGTGCTCCCCACAAACGCAGTAAAGGGCAAGGTTTCGCCCTTCGACACCGGCGGTCTCGTCAACAAGATTGACCCCATCAACGGGTTGACGGAAGGAGAGAAGCGGACGTTCCTCAACGCTTTTACCTGGCCGATCTCGAAGATGCCGAGCCTCCTGCAGGTGCACCCGACCGACAAAAAAGCTCAGGTACTTAAATACCTGGACGGGATCTCACCCCCGTCCGCTGCAGGGCCTTCTGTCCTTTGGCCAAACGCCAAAGCGACGTCGGCAATCTGGAACGCCAAGAACGACTGGCGGGCGTGGACCTGGGAGGTGCGCTCACCGGAGCAGGTCGATGCGTCCAAGCTTGAGCAGTGGTCGTGCTCGACTACCCTTTACACAGACATTCTCGACTATGTTGACTCGCTCGGGCACTCTGCATCTTGGTTCGGGGATATAGCGGCGCGTTACGTGCACGGGGGCGTGTCTGATCTTGTTGTGCAGTGGAAGGCACGTCAGGCAGCCTAATGGCGGAAATTGTCGCCTTTGAAGGAAAGCGAAACTCACGCCTGTTTGTGGCGTGGGGTACGGCCGCCATTCGTGACGGCGAAGCGCTGATCAACACCACGCGACAGATCAGCGCCGAGTTTGACCCCGCAGAGTTTCAAATGCTTGTCAGTGAGGGAGTGCTGACCGAACTGGCAGCCCCGATCGGTATCTCTGAAGAGGATGCGGCTAATCCCCTTGTTGTCCTGGAGATCGACGTCGCCGAAGGCTTTGAAACCGAGCTCTATCTTGATCGCAACCGCATCACGACAGTGCTGGCGAGTTCGATATCAGGCACCCGCCACTGTTACGTGTTCGCGAGCCACGAGGTATTTCGTCAGGTCGCGAACACGTTGATCAGCCAGTTCCTGCATTGTCTGCTTTATGTCGAGAAGTGGAAGGAAGGGCACGACCAGCTTCTGCGCTCAGCGATCGCCCTTGACGCCCACCATCCAGTAGTCAACGCGCTGCGCGCGACTCGATCCAAGAGCCCCGACGCATTCCTCCCCATCGCGAAAAACAACCTGCGCACCGAAGAGGCTCGCTCCGTTTTCGAGAGCGCTTGGGCAGCGTTCACGCACGACGACTTGCGTTACGTGCTGAAGTACAAGGGCGGTCTTGTGCGCGATGAGGGTGGCATTCAAATTGGAGACGTTGCCAAACTGATGCGGTTGCTTCAATCGGCGCATGGCGTACTTGCGAGCTCGATTGCCCGCCTGCATCCGTTTCTGGACAGACCACCCGAAACCCAGCTCTACGAGCTGAAGGCCGCGAGTGCGGAGTTTCATTTCACTGTGCCACCGGTGTCGTTAGGGGAGCGACTTGCGCGGTACATGGAATTGCAGATGTTTGAACAAGCGCTAGACGGGCATGTTCCGAGCGACGGTCCAGCACACCCCGCCCTTGTCGAGGCGGTGCGTCAAATCGCGGCACCGACAGAAGAGACGACCGTGTTGCAGCGCCTCGGCGCGGCGGCGTTGCGCCCTGTAAGGTCTGCGATAGAGGTAACCGACGCGTCCGAGGAGTGGTCCGAACCGCTAACAGTTCTCGGATATCAATCCGGTTTGGTTCGGGATACGGAACAAATCGAAGTCAATCTGTTCCCCGGACATCGCATTTTGGTCTCGTCGACTGACAACGGTAGCGGCGATCGTCCAATCGGTCTCGATTTCCTCCAGACCAGCAGAGACTTTCTATTTCGGCCGGCGTTGTACAAGATTCAGCGTTGGCGTAGCGAATCACGGGAACGCTTTTTCCTCCAAGAAGTTGTCGTAATGCAACCGGGCGCCAAAGGAACGGCGACCGCGATCCATTCGTCGATCGTGCCCGGCGCATTTGTTTGCAATCTATCCTTGCGAGTCGCACGAAAGACCACGACCGTACTAACGTTTGGAAACGCCAGTCTGTCGGGCGTCGATGCACAGGCAGTCGGGGACGCCCGTAAGTGGATGCTTGCCTTTGCCGAGATATGTCGCGAGCTTGAGTTGACAGATACGCGGCACGCCCGTTTGGTGCCGCACGGCTTCAAGATGCCGAATCTCTACGAAGTCTTGTGGGCCGTGGCTGAGCTCGGAGGCAAAGCCCATCAAACCGAGGTGGTCCAAACAATCAACGCACGCTTTTCGAAGTCGGCCCTGGTCAACAACACCCGGAGAGAAGTGCTTCGCAACAAGGCGCTGCTGCAATTCGCCAAGACCGATTCACAAGTGTTCGTTCTGACTCAGGAGGGGCGCCGATACCTCGGAGCGTGCAATCGCATTACGCGACGTACACAGTAGGCGCTGCTTTTTTTGAACGGCAGCAGCGCGCGCACTGAACGGCACGCGGTGGATCCCCGCACCGCGACTTGCGCCGGAGTCGCGCGAGACGTGCCTACTCGAAGGGCTTCTCACTGCTAAGCTTGAGCAGTCGAGGAACAAGAGCCGTTCCGTCAACCAGTTCAAGCTTCTGCGGTATCAGCGGCAAGTACTCGGGCTCTTTTGCGATCCCTGGAGCAAACTCGGCAGTAGTCGTGATGACACCCTTGCTCGCGTTGTTGCGTCCGACCACGCCGATGAGTGCGTCGACCTCCTCCGCCGTAACTCGTCGCCCTTCGCCGAGTGCCTTCACCGATTCCAGAATACGGACTTGCACGGCACCCTCAAGCGTCGCGATGACATCCCGTCCACGATCGGCGGAACGGCGTGTCAGCTCCACCTTGAAGCCCGCCGCGCGGTACGCAGCGGCCACGATCTCCTCAAGTTTGCGCCAAGGGATCTCAAAGCGGAGTTGCTGATCTTTCGCGAGCACCGCCAAAAGAGCTCGCCAAGCGGGCTCCACCAGTTCGATGATCGAGCCGTCCTGCAGCTTGGCCAATGGCGTGATGATCGCTGGTACCAGCCACGCTGGTAGCGAGTCCTGCGCGAGCGGCGGGAGAACCTCTGTCGTGCTGTTGCTGAAGAGCGCCGGGTTGAAGGGGCGTCGTCTCGGGGGCTCCTCGACCTGGGGCAGCCAGGAGAGCCCTCGGCTCGTCGCAACTCGATCGAGCCGGATTCTTGGTAGCGAAGCCCGGACTTGAACCGGGGACAACACGCTTATGAAGCGTGTGCTCTAACCAGCTGAGCTACTTCGCCTTGAGGGGGCGGGAATATGTCGGCCGATGCGGGAGCTGTCAAGCCAGGAAGCGCCTCTTCTACCGCGTCGCCGTCGGGATCGCCCCGTACCCACCCGGACCCGGCCCGTCCCGGCTCACCACGTGGTTCAAGGCCGTGTAACTCATCGTAATCAGCGCCCTCTGGCCTAGCGCCTTGGGCAGCGGGCCAAACGAGGCGATGCGTTGCACGCCCTTGAGCACGTTGCCGTCGTACTCGGGGATCCCGCTGGGCCGGACCATGCGCACCCGCTCCAAGCGGCCGTCGGCGGTCAGGGAGAGTTCGAAGATGACGTGGCCGCTGCGGCCAGCTTCGATGGCCCAGTCTGGGAACGCGCGGCGGAGTTGGTCGTCGACGCGCTGTTTGAGGCCAGCGACGTAGCCTTGGATGCCGGGGTCGTTGAGGGCGTCGGGGCCAGGGCCGAAGCCGCTCGGCGTGGCTCGGGAGCCCATGCCTTCTGAACCTGAGCGGCCGGGGCGGCCTCCGACGGGTTCGCCGCCGACGCCGGGTCCGGGGGGTGCGCCGATGGTGCTGGCGTGGATCAGCGCCGCGACGCGCGCGGAGACGGCTTGCGAGCTGTCGTCAATGTCGTTCGGCCGTGCGCGGACTTCCGTTGGCAGGGCCGGACGCGCGCGCATCACGAAGGGCCGCGCGACGAGCACCTGAGCGCCCCGCGATGCTGCGGTATTCGAACCCAGTAGCGGAGCGCCGGATTGTGGCTCCACTTGTCTCCGACCAGGCACGGCTGCGCCGACAGTGGGATCGCCGCTGAGTCCAAGTTCATCCACTGCACCGCCCGCTACGCCTCCGAGCGATGACGCTACGGTGCCCGCGATCGAGCCGGGTGCATTGGCCGCGGGCGTGCGGCGTTCGCGCAGCCAGCCTTTGCCGGTCGCCAGGAACGTGAGCTGCATCGGTGTGGGCGTGGAACGATGGTCGTCCCAGGAGCGGCGCGTGTTTGCAGTGTGCAGGCGTTGCACTTGGCTGCGATCGAGGTGCGTCAGCGCGTCGGTCTCGAGGCTGATTGGGTCGATGTGGCTGTCGAGGTTGGTTGCGGCTTGCGTGGCGGTTAGGGAGCCACCGCGGCCTGCGCGTTCGGTGTCTGGGTGGCGCACGAGCGGGCCACCGCCGGGCTGCGCGGCTTCGGCTTCTTCGGGCGGGGTTTCGGTTTCGCGTTCTTGGGTGGTCGCGAGGGGGTCGAAGTTGGGGAGTTCGACTTCGACTTCAACCTGAGGGGTGACGTGCGCGGGCGGCGCGCTCGGGCGACTGCGCAGGGAGTGCGAGATGAGCAGGGCGCCGCAGGTCAGGAGCAGGCCGTGCGCGACGAGTGATGTCGCGAACGCTCCCGAGCCGACCAGTGGGCGAGCCATGAGCCCTTAGTTTGACAGAGCGCTCAACTCGGGGCCAGAGGCACGCGGAAGCAGCGGCGCGCATTCTCGGTCGTGAGTGAGGCAAGGTGCGCATCGCTCACGCCGCGCAGCGCGGCCACGTATTTGCCGGTGTGGACGACGTACGCCGGTTCGCACGGCTTTCCGCGCAGGGGCACGGGTGCCAGGTACGGGCTGTCCGTCTCGACTAGGATGCGATCGGCGGGCGCCCAGGCGGCCACCTCTTGAATCGCGCGGGCGGTCTTGAAGGTCACGATGCCGGAAAACGATAGGTAAAAGCCCAGGTCCAGCGCGCGAGCCGCGAAGGCGCGGTCCTCACTGAAGCAGTGAATCACTCCGCCGGCGTCGCGCGCCCCCTCACCTTCCAAGATTTGCAGGGTGTCTTCGGCGGCACTGCGCGTGTGGATGATCAGCGGTTTTTGGAGGTCACGCGCCAGGGCGATGTAGCGACGGAAGACTTCCGCCTGGGTGTCGCGCGGGGAATGGTCATAGTGATAATCCAAACCCACCTCGCCGACTGCGAGCAGGCGCGGATGGCTCCACAGGGCCGAGAAATCCAGCGAGCCGTCACGCGCTGCGTCGTGCGGATGCACGCCGGCCGAGGCGTACACGTCCGCGTGGCGTTCGGCGATGGCAATGGCTTGTTCGGCTTGTTCCATGCCGCCGACGCCGACGCACAGGAATGCGCTCACGCCAGCGCTTCGCGCGCGATCCAAGATCGCGTCCTCGCCTTCGCCGGATTTGCTGGTGTGGTGAGTATCGAGGTGGCAGTGGGTGTCGAACCAAGTCATCGGCGGAGTCTCGCTGTGCTGAACCATAGCAGAAGCGCGGCCGCGACGATGCCCGTCATCACCAAGAGCTCGGCGCGTTCCACGGCGCGCGCCACGAGCACCAGAGCCACGAGCGCGAGCGGCACGGGAAGCGCGTCGCGCAGCGACAGCCCATGCGCACGTTTGAGCGCGAGATGAGCAAGCGACAAGACGCTGACCGAGTATTGAAACAGCACTGCCACACTGGAGAGTACGAAAAGCCGGCTGAGCGCGCCCCAGGACAGCAAAATCAGCACCAAAACCAGGGTTACGAATAGCGCGCGCCCAGGCACTTGTTGCAGCGACTCTGCGCCCAAACTTGCAGATTTTCGGCCACCGAAATCGAGCGCCGCGAGGTAACGCGGAGTCATCGCCATCATCCCGAACGCGATTCCAACCGCAGACACATTGGTGCCCGCGTTGACGAGCGCGGCCAACTTGAACCCGCCCAATGCGCGCGCAGCGGAGACCAATGGCGCATCACTGAATTTCAAATCATTGACCGAGCGCACACACGCCCAATGAATCAACATGTACAACCCCGCGCACAGCGCGAGCGAGCCAATGGTCGCAATCGGAATCGCGCGCTGTGCCGATCGCACATGTGATCCGGGCACCGGGACGATCTCGAAGCCTTGCATCGAAAACACAATCAACAGCACCGCACGCGCCCAAGCAGGGTCGCAGCTCGGCAGCACTGGCGGAGCGCTGTCGTGCCTGGCGACAGAAAACACCCCCACGAGCAACACCAACGGCAGCAACTTGAGCACCGTGAGCGACGACCAAACCCACGCACTCGGCCTCAATCCGGCGCCCACCACGGCCGCAAACAACATCGCCGCGAGCAACGAAAACGCCTGCTTTTGCGCCCCAAACCCGAGCAACGGCGCGGTGTACTCCCCCAACCCAGCAAGCACCGCAGAAGTGCTCAGCACCGCCGAGGCATACGCCGCAAACCCGACGACAAACCCCACCGCCGGTCCAAACGCCGCGCACGCCCAAACATACGGGCCACCGTCGCGATCAAAGCGCGCCCCGAGCCGCGCGTAAGTCATCGCCACAGGTAGCAGCGCGAGCAACGTGAGCGCATACGCCCACACCCCCGCCGTTCCCGGCACCGCGAGCGCCACCAAGTTCGGCGTGAAGAAGATCCCCACGCCGACGATGCCGTTCACTCCGAGAGCGAGCAGCGACCACACGCCGAGTGCACGCCGCTGCTCCACGCTCACGTGACTCGCTCAGCGGTTGTACACGTCCGCAAACCGCTCACGCACCAGCGCCCATGCGGCGTCGCCCGCCGAGCCGCGCTGATAGCCGAAGCGGGAAATCAGCACATTCAGCGCCTTTTCCGCGGCCGTGCGCCGTGCCTCGTCGAGCCCCGTGCTCTCCTCACGAAGGAGCGCCACCATGTCGCGGCAAAGCTTGGCCACCGCCACACGCCGTTCCGCAAACGCCGACTCACGCAAGCGGCGTAGCTGAGACGCAAACACCTTTGCGTTGTCGAGCGGCTCATCCGGGTGATCGATCGCCCACGCGGCGATTGCACCGATCAAGCCGTGACGCAGATCTTCCGGCTTGTCCGGAGAGCCGAGCAAGGCTTCGACTTCGCGCATCATGCGTTCGTCGGGTTCTTCGTATTGACCGGTCAAGGGGTTCCGGAATTTCTCGCGCTTGATCCAGTAGTTCACGTGGATCACGTAGCGGTCGAACAGGTCGGAGTAGCGCGTTTCATCGACCAAACCGCTGGCGATGCGGAATTCGTCTTCGAGCGAATCGAGCAGGCGCGCGTGCAGCACTTTGCGGAACAACACGTGGTCGTGATAGCCGCCCGCCAAGCGCTCCTCTTGCAACCAGTTGTATTCACTGGTCCGCTCGCACAAGCGATCGAGCTCCTTGAGCACCGCGAACGGCGACAAACAATCGTAGCGAATGTCCTGTGCGGCATCGAGCAAGACGGTGCGCATTTCGCGCGGACTCGCGCCGATGCTGCCTTCGTAGATCGGGTAGGCTTCGCTTTCGCGATACAGTTTGCCGATCGCTGCGCGCAGGACCTTGACTGATTCATCGTCCAAGCGACTCGGCGCCGTGCCCACCGTATACAAATCGAGCTTTTCGATCGCGGTGAGTTCGGTGACCAAATCTTGCAGCGGCTTTTCGTAGCGATCGCTCGTGGGGCGGCGCATGCGCGTGAGCACCGCGAACATCGCCGCGATGCGCGTGGCGTGCGGCGCGACGTGTTTTTGCACCTGAGACGCGATTTGCGCGTCGTAAATGCGTTGTTCGTCGTGCCAGCTGAGCAGGTACGGCGCGCGAATCAGCTCCAAGCGCCCGCGAAAGCTCTCGAACTCCGGGTGGTCGCGAAACGCATTCAAATGCACTTCGTTGCCGCTCGCGAGCATCACGCAGTTAACCTGCACGTTCTGCGAGCGCAGCGCGACCTCGCCGGTCTCGGCAGTGATCTGCAAATATTTGAAGGCGTCGAGCGGACGCTTCAACAAATCCGAAAATTCGAGCAAGCCGCCCGCTGCGTCGACCAATTCGCCGTACGCCTCGAACAAAGTCATCGACTGCAGCGCAGTGGGCAACGCACCCAAACTGCGATCCGCCGTGACCTGCCGCTCACCCGCGTCCACCGACAACTGCGGTCCCAACGTGACCGCACCCACGCGATAACGACGCGAGATGAAATAGCGCTCCACTTGAACGTGCCGCAGCACCTCTTCGAGCGAACCGCCGTAGCTCGTGAGCAACGCTTCGTACACTTGCTGGCTCTTGTGCGAAAGCGTGCCGCGCAGCATCCACGCAGGCGGCGGAGCCTTCGCTTTGGCGTCCGCAAACAGCCGCTCGAGCAGCTCCTTGCGCGCCGCGAGCGGAATCAAAAACAAGGGATGATCGCGCACTTCTACGAATAGGCGCGAGTCGATCTGTTCGTCTGGCAAGTGCGCGTAGCTACCGTCGTCGGCCACGCCCTGCGCGCGTTTGCCACCGAAACCAATCGAACCGCGCAGCGTGGCTTGCGTCGGGAAAACCCAATGAAAGCGATACAGCGCGCCTTCATCGAGCGCCGAGTAATGCTCGAGCGCGCGCGCGATGCACGCGGCCACCGTGCTCTTCGCGGAGCCGTTCGGCCCGTGCAACAAAAGCACGCGGTTGGCCCGACCTTCACGCGAGAAATTACTGAGCGCGCGATAAATCTCCGACTGCACCGCCTCTTGCCCGACGAGCGCGTCGGAGCGCCCCTCCCCAGGATCCAAGAACGGCAGGTCGAACAAACGAAAGCGCGACAGCTCACCCCACGGCCGCGTCACCGTCTCGCGCCCGTAGTGATCGAACATGTCACGCAGGTAGCGTGAAGCGTCGCGCGAGTGGCGCACGCTGTCGGTCGCGAACAACGTCAGGTATTCGCGGAACGAAAGCAGACGGCGTTCCTCTTTGAACTCCTTCTGCACAGAGAGCGCGATGCGCTGCAGGTCCTCCAAGATGCGCTCGGGCATAAGGATCAGCGTACCATGCCTCAGGGCTTTTCATTTTTGGCTCGAAAGCCGCACTGTCCCACACGCACAGCCACGGCCCACAGCCACGGCTCACAGCGCTTGGCCGCGTTGTCTTCCAAGACGCGTGTGGTATTGAGTCTCCATGGCGCGTTTGCTCTCGGTTTCCGGTTCGGTTTCCCGCACGGCTCTCGTTTCCGGCCTCGCCCTCTTGGGCTGCATATGCGCCGTGTCCGCGTGCAAAAACCAACCACCGCCCGCGGCCGAGGCCACCGCCGCCGAACCCCCGCCGCCCGCGCCCGCCGCGACACCCGCAGCCGCTGCACCCGCCAACGCCGACCCCACAGCCGCCGCTCCCACCGCCGCAGCCGCCGCCCCCGCCGCAGCCGCCAGCAAATACAGCGAAGCCCCGTTCGACGTCGAAATCCAACCCAAAGGCGCCTACGCCTCTGGCCAAGCAGGCACGGCCGAGATCGTCATCAACGCCAAGCCCCCCTTCCACGCGAACGACAAGTACCCCTACAAGTTCAAACTCAACGAAACCCCGGGCCTGAAGTACGCCAACCTCGTCGTCGACAAAGACGCAGTGAAGGTCGAGAAAACCCGCGCCACCGTCTCCGTCCCCCTCACGCCCGAAAAAGCCGGCAAACACACCGTCTCCGGCAAGCTCTTCTTCTCCGTCTGCAACGACGACCAATGCCTCGTCGAAAAACGCGACCTCGCCCTCGAGATCGACGCCAAATAACCCGCCAGACCTCGACCTCGACCTCCGCCACAAACAAACCTCGACCTCCGACCTCGACCTCCACCACAAGCGACGTTCTCGACGTCCGCCACAAACCACCTTCTCGACGTCCGCCACAAACCACCTTCTCGACGTCCGCCACAAACCACCTTCTCGACGTCCGCCACAAACCACCTTCTCGACGTCCGCCACAAACCACCTCGACGTCCGCCACAAACCACCTCGACGTCCGCCACAACGACCTCGCCCCTGCGTGACGTCGCTGGATCTTCGAGAGCCTTGAGGTTGGGTTAGCGGACGCGGCCGACGAATGCCGGCCCAAAGCTCGCTTCGACGACCCCTGCGAAGAACCCCGAGAACGCCGCGCGATCGACACTCATTGAACGAAAAAGATGCTTCGGATCCGAAGCATCTTTTCTGCGCAAAAACGAGGAGCGATTGTCTTGGCCCGCACCCGCCGAAGCGGCGTTCCGTGAGCGGACCCCGCTTTGCTTCGCAAGGGTTAGCGGGGCGCGGCCGACGAACGCCGGCCCAAAGCGCGCTTCGACGACCCTGCGAAGCCGATCACACGTTGCGACGAAAGTGAACCCGCAAGAACGCCGCGCGCGATCGACGCCCATCGAACGAAAAAGATGCTTCGGATCCGAAGTATCTTTTCTGATTTGATCCCCACCTTCCGGACTGCCGAAGGGATGCGCGCCACGTCCATCTGCCATCAGCAAC
>Ga0164309_10000618_pt1 | contig 19097 bp, 9 predicted proteins | sample Whisoiple_247_MG_FD_109984 | JGI IMG/M metagenome (GOLD analysis project Ga0164309, IMG submission 109984) | Soil microbial communities amended with fresh organic matter from upstate New York, USA - Whitman soil sample_247_MG | ecosystem: Environmental > Terrestrial > Soil > Unclassified >...
AGGTAGTCGACGATCGAGGTGGCGAACTTGATGTTCGGGTGCCCGCTCACCGGTCCATGCGGCTCGAAGCGGGTGAAGGTGAACTGCTCGACGTACGTCTCCAAAGGAACGCCGTACTGCAGGCCCACCGAGACGGCCATGGCAAAGCAGTTCATCAGGCTGCGGAACGCGGCGCCTTCCTTGTGCATGTCGATGAAGATCTCGCCGAGCGAGCCATCTTCGTACTCGCCGGTGCGGAGGAAGACCTTGTGGCCGCCCACCGCAGCTTCCTGCGTGAAGCCGCGGCGCTTCTTGGGCAGGCGCACGCGCTGGCCATGGGGGCGAAGCGCCGGCGGCAGGACGGCCGGACGGGCCACGACCGCTTTGGCCGCCAAGGCAGCTTCGGCCGCCTCCTCCTTCTTAGCGCTGGCCTTGTCCTCTGCGTTGGCACTCGAGGTGGACAGCGGCTGCGATGCTTTGCAACCGTCGCGGTAGAGGGCCACCGCCTTCAGGCCGAGCTTCCAGCCTTCCTCGTAGACTTCGCGGATCTCGTCGACCGTGGCTTCGTTCGGCAGATTGACCGTCTTGCTGATGGCGCCAGACAAGAACGGCTGCGTGGCCGCCATCATGCGCACGTGCGACATCGGTGCCAGGTAACGCTGACCCTTCTTGCCGCAGCGATTGGCGCAATCGAACACCGGATAGTGCTCGAGTGCCAGGTGGGGGGCGCCCTCGATCGTCATGCGGCCGACGATGACCTCGTTGGCCTCCTCGATCTGCGCCGCGGTGAAACCGAGGTGCTTGAGCATGTTGAAGCCAGGCTTCGCCATCTGCTCCGCCTTGATGCCCAGTCGGTCGTAGCAGTCCTTGCCGACCACCCACGGCCCGAGTGCCAGCGAGAGCTCGAACACGCCGGGTAGGGCATTTTCGATCTTCTTGAGATCTTCGTCCGAGAAGCCCTTGTCCTTGAGGCTGGCGCGGTTGATGTGCGGGGCGCCGAGCAGGGTGTTCGTCCCGGAGACGTAGGCCACGATCTCGCGCGTCTGCAGCTCGGTGTAGCCGAGCCGCCTGAGCGCCGGCGGCACCGACTGGTTGACGATCTTGAAGTAACCACCTCCGGCCAGCTTCTTGAACTTCACCAGCGCGAAGTCAGGCTCGACACCGGTGGTGTCGCAATCCATCAAGAGGCCGATGGTGCCCGTCGGTGCGAGCACGGTGGCCTGCGCGTTGCGGTAGCCGGATTCCTCTCCGAGCCGTACTGCGGTGTCCCAATCCTCGGCCGATGCCTGCCACAGGGCCGCGGGGCATTCGTCGCGGTTGACCGCGTAAGCAGCGTCGCGATGCATGCGCATGACGTCGAGCATGGGCTCCCGATTCTTGACGAAGCCGGGGAAGGGGCCCTTGCTGCTGGCGATGCGGGCGCTCTGCGCATAGGCGCGCCCGCACATGATCGAGGTGAGCGCGCCCGAGATGGCGCGTCCGCGCTCCGAGTCGTACGGAATGCCGAGCAGCATCAGGAGTGAGCCCAGATTCGCGTAGCCCAGACCGAGCGGCCGGTAGTCGTGCGAGTTCTTGGCGATGTTCTTGGTGGGATAGCTCGAGAAATCGACCAGGATTTCCTGCGCCGTGAAGAACACATCGACAGCGCTGCGGTAGCCGGCCACATCGAAATTTCCCGCTTCGTCGAGGAATTTGGTGAGGTTCAGCGAAGCGAGGTTGCAGGCCGAGTCGTCCAAAAACATGTATTCCGAGCACGGATTCGACGCGTTGATGCGCGACGTGTTCGGGCACGTGTGCCACTTGTTGATGGTCGTGTCGTATTGCACGCCGGGATCGGCGCAATGCCAGGCGGCCTCGGCCACCTTGTTCCAGAGGGCAGACGCATCGAGAGTGTCGACGACCTCTCCGGTCGTGCGAGCAATCGTCTGCCAGGAGCCACCGCTGAGTGCGGCCTTCATGAAGTCGTCGCTGACGCGAATGCTGTTGTTCGAGTTCTGACCCGAGACCGTCCGATACGCCTCACCGTTGAAGTCCGAGGGGTAGCCTGCCGCGATCAAGGCGTGCGCCTTCTTCTCCTCGCGCATCTTCCACTCGATGAAGTCCTGGATCTCCGGGTGATCCATGTCCAAGCACACCATTTTGGCCGCTCGGCGCGTGGTTCCACCACTCTTGGTGGCGCCCGCCGCGCGATCGAAGACTTCGAGGAAGCTCATCAGCCCGCTCGACGTGCCACCGCCCGAAAGGCGCTCCTGCTTGCCGCGGATGGCGCTGAAGTTCGAGCCGGTGCCGGAGCCGTACTTGAAGAGCCTCGCCTCGTACTTGATGAGGTCGTAAATCGACATCAAGTCGTCGTGCACCGACTGGATGAAGCAGGCCGAGCACTGCGGCCGCGAGTAGGCGTTGGTCGTCTCGAACACCTCGTCCGTCTGGGGACTCCAGGCCCAGCTGCCGCCCGAGCCCTCGATGCCGTACTCGGCGTAGAGGCCGCAGTTGAACCAGACGGGGGAGTTGAAGGCGCCGTACTGGTTGACGAGCAGCCAGGTCAGATCTTCCTCGAAAGCGTCGGCGTCCTTCTTCGTGGCGAAATAGCCCCCGAAGTCCTCACCGGCTCGGCGGATCGTGCGAGCGACGCGGGTGACCACCTGGCGCACGCTGGTTTCCCCGTCGATGGCGCCTTGCTCGAAGGACCCCTGCTTGATGCCCGCTTTGCGGAAGTACTTGGACACCACGATGTCCGTGGCGAGCTGCGACCAGCCCTTCGGGATCTCGGCGCCCTCCATCTTGAAGACCACCGAGCCGTCCGGGTTGGTGATCACGCTTTGGCGGCGTTCCCAGACGATCTGATCGTAGGGATGGACCTCGCCGTCCGAGAAGGCACGTTCGAACGCGAGCCCCTTGGCCTTCTTGGCGGAGGTACGGACCGAGGTGCCCTTGGCCGCCTTCGTCTTGCTGGTGCGACCTTTCCCCGTTCCGGCAACCGACGCGGAAGGCAGCGCGGAAGAACCAATCCGACCAGCCACGTCTTGAGTGTGACCCAAGCCCTCGCCGAGGGCACCAGTGGCGCTGCCGCCGCGGCTGGTCGTGCTGGTCGTGGATTCGGTGACGAAATCGGTCATGGCATTCTCCTCTTCGGACGGCGGATGAGCAGGTTGCGAGCGGACAGGGCTCGGATCGGTCGGGCGGCGGTTGGACGGGACGGGCGGATGGAAAAGAAAAAGCTGCGCGGGCACGGGGAGCGCTCGGCGCCTTTCAGACGGGCAGCCCGCGGGACGGGGCTTGGATTCTGAGGTGCGACTGTTCGAAAATCACGTGAAAATTTGTTCAGGATGACGAGGTCGAACGGGCACTGGTCAGGCGTGTGCCTGCGTTGCACCCCTCCCCCAGACCCTGCTCCTTTGACCAGCTGAATTTCCCGGATTCGTGGGGCCTGGCTCACCGAAATGCGGCGCTTGCACGCCCGGAGAACCACGCCCTTTCGACCCTCGCCACGTGGGCGATGCGGCCGGCTGACCACGAAGGAGCGAGACATCGGTCTACTCCCAAGCCGCTACTCCGTTCAAGCAAAAACCACAACTTCTTGGGCCGAAGTGTCGCACCACCCCCTACCAGTTGGGCAGGGCAAGGTTCGGGCCAGATCGCTTCGAAACGAACCCGACACGGGGCAATGATGGTCAGATTGGAAAGTCCGGGCTTCGCGGGGTGCCCGCGCCCGGGTCCCTTTGGGCCTCGAGGACTCCTCCACACGGTCTAAGCCCTGAACTTCCTTCCGGCTTTGCACTTGTGCAGGTAGGCGCGAGGGCTCCTGAACACACGAAGTCCACTGCATCTCCAGGGACACCCCACAGTCTGTGCAGTGGTCATCCCCAAACTCGCCCCCGCCTGATCCCCAGGTTCCCCCCGTTCGCGCTGCGCTGGAACGCGGTGCCCCCCTCGGGACCAGAGCTTGTACCCGGCCGTCACCCAGGTTGTCCCCAGCCTGGGGACGGGGCAGTGGCTTAGTGCGCCAGTTGGAGCTTGTCCTTCGTTCGATAGCGATGCACCGCGAACCAGTCTTCGACGGCAAGCCGGGAGTAGACGTAGAGGTCGTGGCCGTCGACCACGTACCCCTGCTGCTGTCCTCGAGCGAGGGCTCGCCGCAAGGGCGCTGAGACGACCTGCACGAGCTCGACGTACCCCTCGGGCTCTCCTGGCGTCTCCGCGCGCTCCAGGACACGGCGGCTGACGACTTCCTTTCCATCCGCGGCGGCCAAAAACGAGTCGGTGAGCCCGGCGGTGTCCGGTGGATCGAGCTGCCTGACGACGGTCCTGAGCCACACGCCAGCGTTCGCGGCCCCAAGCAAGCGACCTTTCGAGCGGATGGGGCGGACCAGGGCAATGCGTCCGGTCTTGCCCGCGGGCCCGTACTTCGGGCGGGTCACCGTGGTGCCCTTTTCTGAGGCTGCGCGCTCGTACCATTCGGCACGTCGTGGATCGTAGCTCGCTGGGAACTCGCCGCGGGCCGGGAACTGCATGAAGAGACCAACCTCGAGCGCGACGAGCAGGCGCACGAAGCCGTCGTGGTCGCTCGCCATGAGGGCTTCTCGCTCGGTGGTCGAAAGCTCGCCGGCGCGTTCATCGATGACACCCACATAGAGGTCGATGAGATCCGCTTTGCCGAGCGCGAGCTGCTGAGCCGCATCGCGGGCTCCGGACCCGGCGTCGGGTAGAAACACGAAAACCGGCTCGCGATACGAGCGTAGCAATCCATCGACGGGGTTTCGGACCAAGCCTTCGAGGGTGCCCTCCAGGATGTCCTTTGGCTCGACCAAGCGCAGCGGGGCAGCGCTTACGGGCAGAGGCTGCTCGAGACGCATGCGCGCGATCTCTGCCAAGGCGCGCAGCTCGGCGTCCATTCCCAGCAGGTAGCGCTCGATTCCCTTGCCGTCTGCCTGCACCTTGGCAGCCAGACGGCTCAGGCTTTCGCTGTCCCGTCGTCCGGCCTCTGCGCGCGACGCCGCGCTGGAGAGGCCCGAGATGGCGAACGCGGCGAGTCCGAGCACGATCGCGAGCACGGCGCCGACCGTCCGACCAGGGCGCTTTTGCACGCCGCGGATGATCCTTCGGGCCAGGGAATCGGGCGCAACGCTCACCTCTTCGTTGACCAAGAAGGCCCGCAAGTCTTGGGCAAAGGCATCGACGTCCGGGTAGCGACCGGCCGGGTACTTGCTGGTTGCACGAGTGATGATGGCGGACAGGCGTGGGTCGAGCGCCTCGCCCCTCACCGTGACGTGAGGACACTGTTCACCCCGGACCGCCTGGCCATACGCGGCTTCCGTGTTTTCGTGCGGGCGCGCCGCGCGCATCGTGCTGAGCTCGAGCAGCATCAACCCGAGCGCGTATTGGTCCGAAGCAGGCCCAATCGGAGCACCGATCGCTTGTTCTGGCGACATGTATTGAGCGGTGCCGAGCACGGAGCCGAGCGCGGTCTGCACGGGGCTCGACACGCTCGTCGTGTACGCCGTCTCGCCATGGCCGCTCGGCGCGATCAGGGTGGGGGCCGTAGAGATCCGCTCCTGACCAGCCGCGAACGCGCGCGCGGCTGCCTGACCGCCGTCTGCCACCATCGCCCCTGCGGGATTGGTCAGGCGGCTCTCCGGCCACTCGTCGTCGCCGTCGACCCGGGCGATACCCCAATCCGTGACGAGCACCACGTTGTGGGCACCGAGCATGACGTTGTCGGGTTTCAGGTCTCGATGCAAAACCCCGCGACCGTGGGCGTAGCCCATGGCATCGAGCACGGGTAAGAGCTTGGCGATTCGTGTCTTGAGCGGCGGGACATCTCCCGCCGGATCGAGGGCAGCCTGGTTGGCTCTCGCGAGGTAGGCACCGAGTGACTCGCCATCGATGAGTTGCATGACGAATGCCGGACTGCCGGTCGGACTCAGCTCGAAGCCGTAGATGGGCACGATGTTCGGGTGCTCGAGTTGCGCGCCGATCTGCGCTTCACGCACGAAACGTCCCCAGAACTCGGCCTCTTGGCGCATCTCCCAACGCAATTCCTTGATGGCGACGCGGCGACCGAGCCTCGTGTCGCGAGCCGAGATCACCCGGCCCATGCCGCCTTCGCCCAACAGGACGTCGGTCGAGAAATCACGCGAATAGGTGCGTTCGCGAGGTGGAAGCGCCGTCGTATCGAAGGCAATTGCGTCCGGCCGCAGGGTCACACGCGAACGGGGAGCAAAGGCCATGGCGACAACCAGGTTACCATCAAAGCTCCAGGGCGCTGGAAAGGGAAAATTTTCGCCGGGGATGGCTTGGCTGCGATCCGCGCTCGCCTGGCGTGAAATTGCGTGAAATTCTCTAACGCACGAGGCGAAGCTCGTGCTTCGTTTGGTAGCGGTGCACGATGTACCAATCTTCCACCGCGAGTCGCGAGTAGACGAAGAGGTCCTGACCATCGACCAGATAACCCTGCGGGCGGCCCTGGGCTAGCACGTGGCGTAGCGGTGCCGAGAGGACGTCGGGCAGCGCGACGTAGCTCTCTGGCTCGCCCGGCTTGGCGTACGCCAGATCGAAGACGCGCTGGCTGGCGATCTCTTTGCCATCGGAAGCCGCGAGGAAGGAGCCGATCAAATTGCCCCGGCCGGACGCCGGGGGATCCAGTAGGTCGACGACTTTTTTCAGCCACACCGCGCCGTTGGCAGCCCCCAGCACTTGGCCGTGCGAGCGGATGGGGCGAGTGATGGCGATGCGGACGGTCTTGCCGAGGGGGCCGTACTTGGGGCGGGTCACCCGGCTGCCGGCCTGGCTCGTCGCCGACCGGTACCAATCGGCGTGACGAGGGTCATAGCCGGGCAGGAAGTTGGCGGCCGCCGGAAACTGCATGAAGAGCCCGCTCTCCAGGGTCACTAGGAGGCGGACGAAGCCAGCATGGTCGCTCCGCATGAGCGCCTCTTGCTCCGCGGCGGACAACCGGTGCGCCCGTTCGTCGATGGCGCCGACGTAGAGCTCGATGAGGTCGGCGTTACCGAGCGCCAAGCGCTCGGCTTCCGCGCGGGCCTCGGGCTTGGCGTTCGGCAGGAAGACGAACACCGGATGCCGGAACGAACGCACGAGGCCATCCACCGGACTCGTAAACTGTCCTGGCACCAGTCCCGCGCGCAGATCCTCCGGCTCGACCAGGCGGACCGGCACATGGTCCTTCGCCAGTGGCTGCTCGAGCCGCAGGCGCGTGACCTCGGCCAGACCCAGCAGCTCGGCGTCCAGTCCGAGGAGGTAGCGCTCGATTCCGGTTCCGTCCGCCCGCACCTTGGCCGTGAGCCGACTCACGGTTTCGCTATCGGCGCGACCGGCCTCGGCACGCGTCGCGGCGCTGTACAGGGCCGACATGGCGAACGCGGCTAGACCGAGCACGACGAGGGCTACGGCGGCCACCGCTCGGCCGGGATGCCGCTGCACTTTGCGGGCAATCTTGCGGGCGAGCGAATCCGGGGCGACGCTGACCTCGGCGTCGACGAGGAACGCTCGCAGGTCGCGGGCGAAGGCATCGACGTCGGGGTAGCGCTCGGCGGGCTGCTTGGCCGTTGCGCGGTGAATGATGGCCGAGAGGCGCGGTTCGAGCCATTCGCCGGTGATCGTCACGTGCGGCGCTTGCTCGCCCAGGACGGCTTGGCTGTACGCGCTCTGGGGGCTGTCGTGCGGGCGTGCGGGCCGCAGCGTTGCCAGCTCGAGCAGCATGAGCCCGAGCGCATACTGGTCGGTGGCCGGTCCGAGAGACACGCCAATGGCCTGTTCGGGCGACATGTATTGGGGGGTCCCGAGCACGGCGCCCAGCGCGGTCTGCACGCGGCCGGAGCGGGTTGCCCCGGCCTTGCCCTTGCCGTCCGCCACGAGCGTGGGCGCAAACGAGGAGACGTCCGGGGTCGGGACCGTGGCCATGGAGCCGACGTCGAGGAGGTGGGCTGGGGGCGGGAAGGTCCCTGCGGAGAGGCGCCCGCCCGCTTCGGTCGGCCCTTCTTCGTCGCTCTCGACGCGGGCGATCCCCCAATCCGTCACCAGGACCACGTTGTGGGCGCCGAGCATGACGTTGTCGGGCTTGAGATCGCGGTGCAGGACGCCGCGGCTGTGCGCGTAGGCCATGGCGTCCAGCACCGGTCCGAGCTTGGCGAGCCGTTCCTTCAGCGCTGGTGTCTCGCTCGACCCTTCGCTGGCGAGCTGGGTGGCGCGGTCGAGGTACGTGCCGAGCGACTCGCCATCGATCAGCTGCATGACGAAAGCCGGTCCGCCGGCCGGGCTCCGTTCGAAGCCATAGATCGGCACGATGTTCGGATGTTCGAGTTGTGCCCCGATCTGCGCCTCGCGCACGAAGCGACCCCAGAGATCGGCGCGCTGGCGCACGTCGTCTTTGAGCTCCTTGATCGCCACGCGCCGTCCGAGTCGCGTATCGCGCGCGGAAACCACTCGGCCCATGCCGCCTTCGCCCAATAGCTCGTCGGTGGAGAAGTTCTGCGAGTAGGTCGCTTCTGCTGCTGGCAGCGCCTCGGTGTCGAAAGCAATCGCGTCGGGGCGCAGGGTCACGCGAGAGCGGGGAGCGAAGGCCATATTCTGCGGCAGGCTATCATTAGGCCGACCGATATGACGCCTTTGCGGCCGTTTTTACGACTTCAGAGCAGGCCGAGGCGCTCGAGCATGGGCTCGAGCCGGGGCGGACGGCCCATGAACTCCCGAAAGAGTTCCATCGGATCGGCGCTGTCGCCGCGCGAAAGGATGGAGGCGCGGAAGGCGGCGCCCGTCTCACGGCTGAACAGCCCCTCGCTCTTGAAGCGGGTGAAGGCATCGGCGTCCAGGACTTCGGCCCACTTGTAGGAGTAGTAGCCGGCCGCATAGCCCACGGGGTGCGAGAACAGATGCCCGAAGGAGGCCATGAGCGCGTAGTCGTCCGGGAGGCGCGCCGCCGAGTAGCGGGACAGGATGCGGTTGGCGTACGTGTTGACGTCGCCGTCGCGCGCCGGGTCGTAGGTCGTGTGCAGGGCCAGGTCGACCGCTGCGAACCCGAGCTGCCTCATCTGCATGGTGGCCGCTCGGAAGTTGCGCGCAAGCAGGAGCTTGTCGACCAACTCTTGCGGGATGGAAGCACCCGTCTGGTAGTGCTTGGCGAAGCCGTCGAGCGCCTCCTTCTCCGTGCACCAGTTCTCCAGGATCTGGGAGGGAAGCTCGACGAAATCCTGGGCGACGCGGGTGCAGGAAAGGCTCCGTACGGGGACCCGACTCAGCATGTGATGGAGTAGGTGGCCGAACTCGTGGAATACCGTCTCCACGTCACGGAAGCTCATCAAGGACGGCGCCTCGGTGGTGGGCGGCTGAGCGTTCGCGCAGAACAGGGCCACGTGCGACTGGGGCGGCGTCGCCGCCACCAGGCCGTGCATCCAGGCACCATCGCGCTTGCTCGAACGAGGGTAGAGGTCGGTATAGAAAACGCCGAGCTCGCTGCCGTCACCGTCGAGCAAGCGATGCGCGCGCACGCTCGAGTTCCACACCGGCAGGTCGGCGGGGGTCACGCGGACGCCGTACAGGCGTTCGGCCAGGCCGAACACGCCGGCGAGCACGCGCTCGGCCGAGAAATACGGACGCAGCTGTTCCTCGTCGAAGTCGTACCGCGCCTTGCGTTGCTTCTCCGCGTAATAGCCGACGTCCCACGGCTTGAGCTCCTCGGCCTCGGGCCCCTCGATCTCTCGGCGGAAGGCCAGCAGCTCCGCCTGCTCGCGCTCGAACGCAGAGACCGAGAGCGCGCGCAATTGCTCCACGAAGCGTGCGGCCTCCTCGCCCGAGCGCGCCATCCGGTCTTGGGTCACCAAGTCGGCAAAGTCGGCGAAGCCGAGCAGGCGCGCCCGCGCCTGCCTGAGCTCGAGGATGCGCGCGACGATCGGCAAGTTGTCGTGCTCGGGCGCACCGCCCGTGCCGCGCTGGTTGAACGCGATCCAGATCTGGCGCCGGAGCTCGCGATCGTCCGCATGGTTGAGGACGGCGACGACCGACGGTGACTGGAGGCCGAAGAAATAGCCGGGCCGCCCCCGTGCCTCCGCGGCCTCGCGGGCGGTGGTGACGGCGGAGGGAGGCAGCCCGCTCAGGCGGGATTCGTCCACGAAGAGCTCGAAGGCGTTCGTGGAATCGAGGACGTTCTGCGAAAATCGCGTCGTTTCGAGACTCAGCTCGCGATCGATGCGTTCGAGCTCGAGCTTGCCGGCCGGATCGAGCTTGGCGCCGTGGCGCCGGAAGTCGTCCATGGTCTTCTGCATGAAGCGCTGCTGGATGGCGCTCGAGCTCTTGGCCGCCGGCGAGGACTGGAAGCGATCGAGCGCTTGGTAGAGGGCCGCATCGAGCGCGATGCTCGACCAGAAAGCGCTCACCTCTGGCAAGACGGCGTTGTACGCCTCGCGCAATTCGGGGGTCGACTCGGTCGCTTCCAGGTGCTCGATGACCCCCATGGCGAGCTCGAGTGGCTCGGTGGCGCGTTCCAGCGCCGCGAAGGTGTTCTCGTAACGATCGGCGCCTCCAGCACCGATGGTGCTGAGGGCCTGTCGAGCTCGTGCCAGCAGTACGGTGACGCTAGGAACGATGTCGGGCGGCTTGATGCGGTCGAAGGGGATCGGGAAGGGGAGTTCTTCGAGCAGGGTCGACATGGGTGACGGGCGCCGCACGAGCCTGTGTGCGCGCCGGGGAGCCTAGCAGGGCGACGCGAGACGCGTCAGCCGTCCGGTCAGTTGTAGTTCAGGCTGATCAGCGCCAGGATGCTGCCGCTGAAACCGCCGTTGCCGTTCGCGGTCACGTAGCCGCCGGTGCCGCGCAGCATGATGCCGGACGACCAGTTCGGCCCCACCCACCAGTCGACGCCGCCGAACAGCGAAGCGCCGGCGCCGTGGGCGGGCTCACCGGGCCCAACGAACCCGGAATAGCCCACCATCGCCCCGAAATGACCCCCGCGGCGGGGGTTCGGGAAGGCGTCGAAGAAGGGTCCCACCATGTACTGGAAGCCGCCCCCGCTATTGTTGGCGAGGATATTGGTGATGGCCGCACCGCCGAGTGAGAGGCCATTGGACGGAGAACCGCCCACCATGGCATCGAGGCCGAACGCGAAGGAATCCTCCACGTTGCCGCCGTTCGTGGCACCGACGAAGGCGGCGCCGGGCCCCGTGCTCATGCGCACGTAAAGCCCGTTGTGCATGTAGTCGCGCCGGGCGAGCGGGGCCGGGGGTGGCGGCACCGATAGGTCCATCTTACTGGTCGTCGGTTCTTCCGCGGGCGCAGCTGCGGGAGCGGCGGCTGGAGCTGGCGCTGGGGCGGGCGCAGGAGCCGCCGCTGGGGCGGGGGCTGGCGCGGGGGCAGGAGCCCCCGCTGGCTGAAGCTCGGTCTGAGCGGAGGCGGCGCGCGCGGGCAGGATGGGCAGCGCCAGGGCGAGCACTGTGTAAGCAAAGGTCCTGGTCTTCATGTCTTGTCCTCGTCGGGTCATGTACCACGGCCCGTGCGGTCTATTGTACGTCCCGCGCGCCGGCCGTCTTCCTCGCTCGCGCTGGGGCTCGGGCGGCGCGCCTGCGAAACACCTTTCGCCCCACCGGTCTCAGGCCCCGAGGGCGGCCGATTGCACGGTTTTCTCCCAGCGCTGGCGGGCTGTGGCCACCGCGACGTCGCTCTGATCGATCCCGATGGCCCGCCGGCCGGCTAGCAGGGCGGCCGCGACGGTCGTGCCCGATCCGCACATCGGATCGAGGACGGCCCCGCCGAGCGGCGTCGCCAAGCGCACGATGCGATCGAGCAGCCCAAGCGGCTTCTGGGTGGGGTACCCGGTCGTTTCCTCACGCAAGGGGGTATTGGCGCGCATGCTCGGCAGATCGGACCATACGCTGCCGAGCTTTCTGCCTTGGTCGGCGTAGTAGCGGTAGGTCTTGCCGCCGACGATGCGCTCGCGAAATCGTCTTCCGGCTTCGTCTACGAGGCGAAAGTGCATGCTCTGGCTGGTCGTCGCATACGGCTCTCTGAGGCTCGGATCGTCTGCGACGTAGTGGAAGTCCTTCGAGCGCGAATAGACCAGGATCGTTTGATGGGTGACGCTCGGGCCACGTTTGCGGCGACCACCGTTGCCGGGGCACCAAATGATTTCTCCCTCGAAGCGTGCGCGACCAAAGAGCCGATCGCACAGCACTTTGACGTCGTGCACGGCGCGATAGTCGAGGTGGATCCAGAGCGAGCCCGGCGCGCTCAGACTTTCGTACATCGCCTCGAGCCTCGGGCTCATCATGTCGAGAAAGCCATCGATGCCGCCGAAGTGGTCTTCATAGGCGGCGGTGCCCTGGCTGCGGAGGCCACCTGCCAGTCGCGCGCTCCGCGTGCCGCCGGCGGCAAAAGGTGGATCGACGTAGACCAGATCGAACGGACCGACGGCAGCGGTGGCCTCTGCGATCCGCTCCAGGCAATCGCCGAGCAGGATGGCCCCTTCAGCCGTCATCGCGGGCAGTTGGGTAGGCCACCCTGCCGAGAGCACCTGCAGGCGTCGCCCGGCTTGGTGGCTGTAGCTCCGGAGGCTTCGGGTAGGCGATGGGATCGGTCGCCGCAATCTCTGCCCACAGGCTGCTCGTGGTGTTCGTGAGGAACGGTAGGGGTGACAGCCACGGCCAGTGGGGCCCGCCGCCGGAGCAGCCGGCGACGGCCTCGTCCGGTCGACACGCAATGCGCATGTGCACGTGGTCTGCGTGCGGCAGGCTGTCGACCGGTTGCAGCATGACGGTCTCCGCGCGCCACACGAGCTCGAGATCGTCTTCCTTGGCGAGCGCGTAGTCGATGATCCTGGCCTCGAGCGCGCGGCTCATGAACAAGAACTGCACATCGACCTCTGGGTCCGAGAGCAGCGTCTTGAGCAGCAGCCACTCCCGCGGGAGATCGATGAGGCCGTATTGTCCGTCAGGGAAACGCGCGAAGCCGTCTTCGTCCAGCGCGAAAAAGCCGGGATTCTTCAGCGGGACGCCGCGCGGCGTTTCGACGAAGAACAGAAGGTCGACGTCGCGCCCCGTGCGGTGGGAGTTGTGACGGGGAATGCGCCCGCCATCCTGTTCGCTGAGATCACCGACGACCAGCGGCGCACCGCCCGGCATGTCGTCCTGAACCGTTTTGGCAGCTCGCTCGATCGCGGACACCAGACGGGGCAGCCCATGGTAGGACGGAGCGTGCGGCCGAAAGCGCACGTAGCCCGGACCGGCCACGGGCAGCTCGGTCGCCTCGGTCAGAACGCCATTGTGCGGAACGCCGACCGAGCCGGTCAGCCCCGGCGCCAGGGGCGTCGGCGTTTGCATGCAGCCTAGCGAAAGGGCGAGTGCAGGGGCGACCGATCCGAGCAAGAGGAGTCGGCTGATCAGGGCTTTGCGTCGTGACATCCTCGGAGATACGCCGAGATGGCGCCTTCCACTTCGGCCAGGGCGGCCTGTGATTGAAAGGGTTGCTCCAGCTCGAGCTTGCCCTCCCGGCTGCGAACGAACCCCATTTCGGCGAAGGCGCGAAGCGCGTTCTCCAGAACGGGTTTGCTGATGGCCTCTCGCCGTTTCACTCGACCCCGCGAGTATAGGTCGCGACCGAGGTCGAGTCCCGCTTTGAGCAGGTCTTTCTCCTGCCGGCCGGCACCGAGCAAAAGGTGGAGGCTCTGGGCGGCGATACAGTAGCCTTCGAAGAAGGTCGCCAAGATGGCGCGGTAGATGCCCAACCACGCCTCACCGCCGAAGCCGGCCTCGCCTGGACCGACGGTGAGCGCGGCCCCGTCCCGAGCGAGGTGCCCGCAAGCGGTCAGCTCGGCCACGGTGTCGTCGAAGATTTCCGCGAACGGCGCGTCCGCCCGAAACCGAAACTCGTGTTTGAAGAGCTTCGATGCCCACAGCACCCGGGCTTTGACGGCTTCGATTTCGGTCGGTCGCGCGCGCCCGTCGGCGTCCAAATCGAGGCTCGATGCCACGAGCGCCTGGGCAACGAAGAAATGGATGATGATGTTCTTGGACGTGTCGAGCTGGATGCGCCTGGTCTCGACGACCGTGTACAAGCGGTCGTCGTGACTCGGCTCTCCCCCGGGGACCGCGGGCACGGTGTCGACGTCGAGCAGCTCTGCGTCGGCGAACATCTGCAAGGACTCGCGGATCGACTGGCCGCGAATCGAACCATCGCTCTGCACCGTGGGCGTGGTGACGCGCGCGCCAGCACGATTGAGCACCAGGAGCAGCCGCTCGGCGAACTCGATCACCCGGCCACCGGTGAACGCCCGCTGTTCCATCGATAGGATGGACAGGGCCGTGAGCGAGCCTGGCGTCACGGCGGTGACCTTGTTGATCTCGTCCATCACACGGTTGCCGAGCCTGGTCACGATGGCGCGGCGCTTCGCTGGGCGTTGCGTGTCGCTCTGCGCGATGCCGAGCTCGCGCGCGATGTCTTCGAGCGTCATGATCTGGCCGAACTGCAGGTTGATGCGGCCGTAGCGTGAACGCAGGACCTCGCTGGCGCTGATCAGGTCCGTCGCCTCTTCCTTCTTCTTTTCGGCACCGCTGAGCTCACGCTGGTAGCTGTCGGCCTCGACCACCCGCTCATAGCCGATACTCACGGGAACGAAGTGAACCTTCTTGCTGGGGACGGCTTGTACGGCGTCGATCACCATGCTGAGCAGGCCGAACTTCGGGTCGAGGAGCTTCCCCGTGCGGCTGCGACCGCCCTCCAAGAACAGCTCGATCGGATAACCGTCGCGGATCAGGCGCCGGATGTAGGCATCGACGACAGCCGCGTAGAGGCGGTCGCCTTTGAAGCTGCGACGAATGAAGAACGCGCCCGAGCGGCGGAAGATGGGGCCGAGCGGCTTGAAATTCAGGTTGTCACCGGCCGCGATGAGGGGCATGGGCAGGTTGCGCTCATAGAAGAAGTAGCTGAGCACGAGGTAATCGATGTGACTCTTGTGACTCGGCAAGAGGACGAGCGGTCCGTCCTTGGACGCTTCGCGGACACGTTCGACGTCGGCGCTGTCGTACTCGATGCCCCGATAGATGCGGTTGAAGCCCCAGCGCAGGCCGACCCCCATCGCCTTGGTGACGTTCGGGTTCGGTGTGGCGGCCAGCTCCTCCAGCATCTTCCTGGCTTCACTCGTCTTCTCGGCGATGGCGCCCGGCTCGCGTCCAGCGAGGTCCGCAATCACCGTGCCCAGGCGGGGGCTGCGCAGGATCTCCTCACGCACGCGCGCGGGATCTTTGGCTACCGGACCGATCACCGCGCGCCTTTCGCGGGCGATGCGCCTGAGCACCATGTACGTCATGCGCCGGACCAGAACCTCCTCGCTGAGCTGGGCGTTTTGCTCCAGCACGTCGCGTAGGAAGATCGGGTCGGTGAAGCGCAGACTTGCGTAGCGCAGGTTGTACGCGAACTGCCCGATGGCGCGCGTGGGCGTCGGCCATGCGTGCGGGCCCAGGATGTAGTCCCAGGGGCGGACGCCCACCTTGTCCGGTGACTTCGACCACACGAACACGAGCGGGAGCAGGATGAGCGGCCGGTCGTGTTCCTTTTCCATGCGCAGAATGGCGCGGACCAGCTCGTCGCCTTCCTGCATGCCGCGACCGAACGTCGGGCGACTCACCGCATCGAAGACGCTCGGCGGCCGCTTCAGAAACAGGGCAGCGCTCCCGCCACTGTGGATGGCGTCGCGCAGGTCGGCCTCCTGGTTGTGGCGCTGGTTCGGCACCAGCATGTTCCGCAGGGCGCCCGCGCGCGAGTTCGGGCCGACGGGATTCAAAAGCCAGAGGCCCAGATCGTTGGCGAAGCGAATCGGCGGCAGACCAAATTGCTTATTAATGTGGTCGAGCGCCAGGAAGTCGAGCCAGTTCAAGTTGGGCAGGACGTAGAGGACGCTGCCCTGCGAGCTGAGCTGTCGGACCAGGGGAGCAAACCCTTCCTCGACCTGGATCTGCTTGAAGACGCGCTTGAGCAGAATCTCGAGCAGGGGATTCGGCTCGTACGCATGGGTCGGCTTCGAGTCGGCCATCGGACTGGTTTGACCTTTCGAGCCTACGTTGGGCCGAGCGGGCTTCGCAAGGCGAGCAGTGCCGTGGTAGAGGAGCGCCCGCCGGTGCCGATGACTAAGGCCCAAAGGACGGTGCTGCTTTGCACGCTTGCCGTGGGAGCGCTCGCCTGCGATCGGTCGCCGAAGGGCGGCGCCGGCTCGGGGCCTGCCGCCGCCAGCGCAGCGGAGGCGTCTGCCGCAAAGCCGCCGGCGACGCGCCCAGGCTGCGCGCGCTTGCCCGGGGCGCCGGCTCTGGCCGTCGGGCGCCTGACGGACGATCGGCTCGACCGCGGCGCGACCTCGGAGGCGCCACCTTTGGGGCCCGACGATCCGCCGGACAGCGCGGGCCCGCTCGCCGGGGTGGCTGTCGAGTTCGCACGCGCGGCCGAGGATGGTCCGTCGTTTTTGCTCGGGCTTCTTCAGCACGACAAGGAAAGTCGTGCTGGGGTGGCGGTGCTCGACGCCCCCGGCACTGCGCGCTACCTCGATCTCGGGCGCGTGGAAGAAGCGGCAGAGCCGCCGCGCGTTGCAGCGCGCGGGGGTCATTGGCTAGCGCTCGTGGTCGATCCCACTCCCACCGGCAGCGTGCTGCGGCTGTTCGGAATCGTTCGCCAGGGCGAGCGAGAGCAGCTCGTCCTCGGCCCGGAGCTGCGCCAGGGCCGGCGCGACCCGGATCATGCGGACCTGGCCGTGCTGCCCTCCGGTCGCGCCCTCTTGGTGTGGGATCGCGAAGGTCCTCAGGGCTTACCGGAGGTCGTGGGTTTCGAGGTCGACGCGCGCACCTTGAAGCCGCGCTCGGCACCTTTCGTGCTTTCTTCGCCCGGAGAGCCGGCGTCCGAACCACGGCTTTTGGCTACGGACACCGGCTACTGGCTGCTCTGGCTGGCCGAGACTCCACGCGCCGAAGGCGCCGAGGTCGACAGCGAGGCGGGACTTTTGGCCGAGCCACCTGCAGTCCTTTTCGTGAGCGAGCTCGACGTTGCGGGTCGGCGGCTCGGTCCGGCGGTCGCCCTCAATCGGGACGAGCCCGCCCCCGTCGTGCTCGATGCTCGTGTGCTCCCCGCCGGCCGCCTGCTCGTGGCGCATCGCCTGGCCCGGGCGGACCGCCCGACCGACGACCAGCCGATCCACTTGTCGACGCTCGGCCCGGGCGGCGCCGTCAGCCAGCGCGAGATCTCGAGCGAAGACCTGCGCGGGCCGGGTGCCCCGAGCGTTTTGGGACGGATCGGACAGGACACGTCTTGGCTCGCGCTCGAGGACAGCGGTGGCGAAGGCGTGCTCGCGCGCTTGCTGGCAGATGGCACGGCGCGCGTCGTAAGCGTGGCGGGCTTGGGCGGTCGCGTGGCCCTGGCCGGGGACCCGAGCCGCCTGCTCACGGCCGAGCCGCGTGGGATTGGGGTGGAGCTCGAAATCCTGACGTGCAGCCTTCCGTGACGGCGGCCCGTCCCGGCGCGGTCAAACCACTTCTCGGCGCTGATTTTCCGCGCAATCAACCGGCGCCGGTTGCGAAGTCCCTTTGCCTTCGTGGTATGCCGAGGGTGTCCTTCATGGCCCCGCCGCGCATTGCCCTTCGTCCGACCGAGCGCCCCCTGTCCGCTTCCGAGCGCCAGACCAAGATGACGGACCCTGCTTTTGGCCGGGTCTTCATCGAGCACATGGTGAAGGTACGCTTCGACGAGGCGCGCTCCTGGCACGATGCGGAGGTCACCGCCTACGGCCCACTCGAGCTCGATCCGGCCTCTTCGGTCCTTCACTACGGACAAGCGATTTTCGAAGGGTTCAAGGCCTACCGTCAGGCTAACGGTGGTATCGCGACCTTCCGGCCAGATGCGAACGCGCGACGATTCGTCGCGTCGGCGGAGCGGCTTGCGATGCCGCCGCTGCCAGAAGACTTGTTCATCGCCGCGGCTGACGCACTGATTCGCCAGGATCAGGCCTGGGTGCCGCCAGCACTCGGTGAGAGCTTGTATCTCCGTCCCCTGATGATTGCGACCGAGGCTGCGCTCGGGGTGCGGCCGGCGCGGGAGTACATGTTCTTGCTCATCGGCTCGCCCGTCGGCGTGTACTTCAAGAACGGAGTCAAACCGGTGAGCGTGTGGATCACCCGCGACTACGTACGCGCGGCCAAGGGCGGCACGGGCAACACGAAGTGCGCGGGCAACTACGCCGCGAGCCTCGTCGCTCAGCGCCAAGCGATCGAAGCGGGCTGTGATCAGGTGGTGTGGCTCGATGCGAGCGAGCGTCGCTTCGTCGAAGAGATGGGCGGCATGAACCTGTTTTTCGTTTACGGTTCGGGCAAAGACGCGCGCCTGGTCACGCCGGCCTTGACCGGGAGTCTGTTGCCCGGTGTCACCCGCGACAGCCTCCTCACCATGGCCCGGGACCTCGGCTATCGGGCCGAGGAGGGCACCATGACCGTCGAGCAGTGGCAGCGCGATGCCACGAGCGGAGCGATGACCGAAGCGTTCGCCTGTGGGACGGCGGCCGTCATCACGCCCATCGGGACCGTCAAAGGCGTATCGGGCTCGTTCTCGATGGGCCAGGACGGCGCGGGGCCCATCGCTGGCACGCTACGCGAGCGCCTGCTCGCCCTGCAGCACGGTCACGCCCCCGACGTGCACGGCTGGATGCATCAGGTCCCGCTCGACTGAAGGTCAAGGCGATGGCGCGTCCAAGTTCGGGTTGAAGCAGGCGACGCGGTGGTTGCGCGTCGTCCCGGGCACGAAGTCCAAGGCGGGGCGCTCGCCGAGGCATGGCTCGACTTCCCGGGGGCAGGCGCCGGCCAGGTGACAGCCGATGCGGGGCGAGCGTGGGTCATGTTCGGGGCCCGGCTCCGCTCGGAGCAGGCTGAGCGTCCGAGGGTGGGCGGGCTTGCCGAGGACGAGGCTCGTCGGACCAAACTCCACGATGCGGCCGGCATCGAGAATGGCGATGCGATCGGCAATCGAGCGCGAGATCCCCGGATCGCTGGTGCTAAGGACGAAGCTGCGCCCTTGTGCCTTCTCCGCGAGGAGGAGGCTCGTCAGCGTGCCGCCGTCCGCATCCACGGCACCGCTGCGCGGGGCATCGAGCA
>Ga0164309_10000621_pt1 | contig 19008 bp, 16 predicted proteins | sample Whisoiple_247_MG_FD_109984 | JGI IMG/M metagenome (GOLD analysis project Ga0164309, IMG submission 109984) | Soil microbial communities amended with fresh organic matter from upstate New York, USA - Whitman soil sample_247_MG | ecosystem: Environmental > Terrestrial > Soil > Unclassified >...
CCGTGGGTGGCACCCTGCGCACGCACCGGGGAGCCCAGCTGGCGCTGCGCGTCGCGGAGGTGGAAGGGCCAGCCGACCTTTCGACCGTGGTCGCCTCGGCTGGTTTGGCCTCGAATCTCGCGGCGCTGCGCGCGCTCGCCAGCGAGGGCATCCAGCGCGGCCACATGGCGCTCCACGCGCGCTCCGTCGCCGTGGCTGCTGGGGCCCAGGCAGACGAAGTCGAGCTCGTGGCAGCCCGCATTGCGGAGCTTGGCCAAGTCGACGTGGCGGCCGGAGCCAGTGCGCTCGCCGGCCTGCGCGAGAAGAAGTCGAAATCGACCCCGTAAGTTTGCTAAACGAGAAGGCGATAGCCGTGCAGTCGTTCGACCCACACCTCATTTTGCGCGACGAGCTCAGCGAGCTGAAAGCCTACAGCCCGACGGCAGGCGAGTACGAAGTGCGGCTCGACGCCAACGAGGCGCCAGCTCTCCTCGGGTCAGCGGCCCGGCAGCGGCTGGCCGAAGTGTCCCAGGCGGTGCTGTTCGAGCGCTATCCGGACGCCGGACAAAAGGAACTCCGGCAGGCCATCGCCACGCGCCTCGGCGTAGGTCCGGACCAGGTGCTGTGCGGCGTTGGCAGCGACGAGATCATCACCCTGCTCATGACCGTGGCCACCCGGCTGCGCGGGCGATCCCCTGCGCCGAGCATCGTCACGACCACACCGACGTTCGTCATGTATCGCCTGAGTGCTCGCATCCGCGGGCAACGCGTGGTCGAGGTGCCGCTCGACGGCGACTGGGACCTGGCAGAGGCCTCGATGCTGCGTGCGATCGAGATGGCCGCCCCCAACCTCGTCTTCATCGCCAGCCCGAACAACCCGACGGGCACCATGGTGAGCCGCGAGCGGCTCGAGACCGTACTGTCGGCTGCCAAGGACGCACTCGTCGTCGTGGACGAGGCGTACATCGACTACTCGAGCCGGCAGCAGCTCGATCTCATCGAGTCGTACGAGAACGTCGCCATCCTGCGAACTCTATCGAAGATAGGCTTCGCATCGCTCAGAGTGGGCTGGATCGTGGGCCAGCCCAACCTGATCGCGGAGCTCGACAAAGCGCGCCTGCCCTACAACCTGCCCACGGTCTGCCAACGTCTCGCCACCGTGGTCGTGTCGGAGCTCGGCTCGGAGATCGAAGCCATCCGAGCCGCCGTGCTCGGGGAGCGCGGGCGCTTGCGCGCCGAGCTCTCCAGCATCCCCGGTCTCGAGCTGCCACCGAGTGAAGCGAACTTCCTGTGGATCGGCCTGCCGAAGCCTGCCGAGCAGGTGTTCACCGCCCTCGCCGAGCGAGGCGTCCTGGTGAGAAGCTTCCACGGACGCGGTGGTCGCCTGGATCGCTTCGTCCGCGTGACCATCGGCACTGGGCCAGAGAATGATCGGTTTCTGCAAGCGCTGCGAGAAACGCTCTGAGCGGCGTGGCGCCATGCGAGCGTCCGCACTCCTCGCCGCCTCGGCCCTGCTGCTCTCGTCGTGCCTTGGACAGCAAGAGGTCGACCGGCGGCACGGTGCCCACGTCGAACGCGGACGCACCGTGTCGCCGAGCGCCTACGCTTGGTACGCCCGCGCGCGCCATTTTCATCGGTTGGGACAGCTCGGCCTAGCCCGCGAAGCCTACGACGCCGTACTCGATTCCGATCCGAAAAGTGGCGCGGCTTGGGCTGGCCTCGCGTCGACCTATTGCGAGGAGGACCCCGAGCGCGCCGAGGCAGCTTTCGAAAAGGGCCTCGCGCGAGCCGCGGAAACCTTGCCCCTCCATTTGGCGCGCGGCCGATGCGAGCTAGGTTGGGGCAAGACCGCTCCAGCGCTTTCCTCTGCACGCCTGGCTTTCCTCGTCGACCCCGCGTCGCCGGAGGCGAACGCCCTCCTGGTCGAGGCGCTCGCCGCCGTCGGCCAGCGAGACGAGGCCACCCGCGTCCAGCGAGGCCAGCGGCTCTACGCCAGGACCCAGGACCAGGCGACGCCCCAGAGCGCCACGCGGACACAGGTCGATCGCGCACTCAGCAGCGGCGACTTCGCCCTCGCCGAAGCACTGTCGCTCGAGCTGATGACGAGGAGCACCCTTTCCGCCCGAGCACTCGCGCTCGGGCAGCGCGAATATGCCGCCGCTGAAGCCGCCCTGGTCGCACTCGCGGCGCCATCCGATGTCAGGGCATGGGCCGTGCTGTCCCTGACCCAGGGCATCCGCGCAGAGCCGCCGGGCGGGCCCGGCGAGCTCGGGGAGCTCTTGACCTGCCTGTGGGCCCAAGAGCTGCGGACGAGCGTCGGCACCGCGGCTGCAGCCGCGTTCCTGAATGCCGGTGGCTCCGATGCTGCCTCGACGCTGCGCGCCTGGCGCATCGAGGGCGATCCCCTGCTCGCGGCCTGTGCCGCACGCCTCGAGGCTCCTACTTCAGCTCCACCTTGAGAGCTTGGTAGGCCTTGGCGTCGAAGCGGAGGGTGAAGTCGACGACCGTGGGTTGGTCGGCGCTGATCTCGACGTCCTTTTCCGCAACGGCCATGGTGGCCGGCAAGAGAGCACTCACCTTGGCTTTGCCGACCGGGATGCCGGTGATCTCGAAGGTGCCGTCGAGGTCCGTCACGTCGACCGTCGGGTAGGGAAGGACGAAAACGTCGGCCAAGCTGTAGATGCGCATGGCGTCGACCAGGCGAAAGCGACCCGGCTTGCGTGGTGGCAAACTGACGGGTTCTGCCCCAGGCATGGCAAACAGCTGCGCCGGCATGAGCTGGCCCATCAAGTCAGGAACGTAGGGGCGATTGTCGGCGGCCGTGATGCGGAGCATCTGGCCGAAGGTCATGGCGATCGTGCGCGTGTCCCAGGCGCAACCGATGCCCCGCACCAAATGCGCAGGTTCCTTCTGCAGAACGACGCCTTCGTAGCCGGTCACCGCAACCAGCGCGTCGGCCAGCGCGCGACCGGCGCCCTCGCGCGGAGTCTTCTCGAACATCGCCTGGGCGGCCTTGCAATCCGGGGCAATCTTCGTGAGCACCTCGGCCTCTGCTACCGCCGGGTCGCCCTCGACCCGCACCACGCCGCGCACGGTGCCCGTCGGTCCAGCGTACGGCGACAGGCCCTTCGGATTGACGATCTTGTCGATCTCGGCCTGCGTGACCGGGGTGGCCAGCACCTCGCGCAGCTCCTTGGCGCTGGGCTTGTGGGGCTCCGTCGTCGCGCTCGGCTCGGCGGCGGGCACCGCGGCCGGGCCGCCGCCCGTACCGGAGGGTGGGGCATGGTCCTTCTTGCCCTTCCCGGCTGGCTGACAGCCGAGGAGCGTGGCGAACAAAAGGACCCAGGCAGAGCCGCGCAGGAGTGGGGTGACGACGGACATCGAACTCGGCCACGTTCAATCGCATCGAACCCCGCAAGACAAGTCCCTGTGATAGGATCCGGGGGTGCCCGGGTGGATTCATCGTCCGACGGTGTGGCTTTGCGCGTGCACCCTGGGCTGGTGCATCCTCGCCTGCTGCATCCTTGCCTGCCAGGCCGGGCCGGGCCCGGGCGACGGAACTCCAGCCCCTTTCGACGTCGAGGTGCTGGCCGTGACGACGTGCGAGCCCGAGCGAGCGGCGGGACCCGCCGACCAGCCCCGCCCCACGGCAGGCGGCACCGTGGGCGTCAGGGTGCGGGTAACCGGCCACTACGACGCCGGCGTACCGGCCAACTACTACTACGCGTCCCTGCTCAGCCAGGACGGCGACCGCTTTCTAGCGACCGCGGAGGATGGCTGCCGACCGCTCCTGTCGGGGCCACCCCTGAGACCCGGTGAGTCGCGCGAGGGCTACGTCAACTTCCCGCTCCAGTCGAAAAAAGGAGCCCGCCGCCTGGCCTATGCCCCGAACTTCGAGCACACGACCGGGGCGGCTGAGCTCAGCGCTCGGAGCTCCATCGCCGAGGCGCCGTTGCCATGAGGGCGCGCGAGCTGCCGCGCTGGGCGGCCCTCCGGACGGCGCTACCGTTAGCGGCCGTGCTGCTCCCAGCCTGCGAGCGCCCATCGAGCGCTGAAGGGTCTGGCCCCGCCGGGCACGAGCCCTTGATTCAGCTCAGTCGCGACGAACCGCGGCGAGCCAGTGGCCGCGTCTTCGACGACCGCGATTTTCGACTGGAGGTCGGCTCGCCTCAAATCTGCAACGAGACCGCGCCCTTCTTGCCGGAGCCAGGCCTGATGCGCATTTCGATTCCCGTCGAAGTTCGCGCGAAGTCGCGCCGGCTGATCCCAACGAGCCCGCTCTCCTTCCAGCTCACCGACGGTCAAGGCAGGACGTATGGGCCCACGCTGGCCGGTTGCCGACCTGCGCTGGAAAACACCCGGCTCGGCGAGGGTCAGTCGATCGAGGGGGACGTCGCCTTCGACGTCGCGGTCGGCGCCCGGGATCTCGAGCTCGACTTCGAACCGTTCCTCATCGGCCGCACGGAGATCCGCGCGCTCGTGCGGGTCCCGACGCCGAAGCCGAGTCGGCCCGTCCTTCCGGACGAGCCTGCCGACGAGCCCCCCCGCTAGAGCTCAGCGCAGGACGGCTGCCTGCGCCATGGTCAGGAACTGATCGGGAAAGCAGCCGAGCAGAAGCACGAACACGGCGGCGATGACGAGCGCAGCCGCCACGAGGCCCGACTTCATGGGCACGGCGACGGGCGCGTCGACCTTGGGCTCGCGCATGTACATGAAGACGAGCACCTTCAAGTAGTAGTACGCACCGATCACGCTGTTCAAAAGGCCCAAGATGGCCAAGAGGTAGAGCTCGTGGTCGACGGCAGCCTGGAAGACGTACAGCTTGCCGAAGAAGCCACCGGTCGGCGGCATGCCGGCCAGCGAGATCAAGAACAGCACCATGGCCAGCGCAGGCGCCGGATGGCGCCGCCCGACTCCGGCCAAATCCTCGTAAGTGACGGCTTCCTTGCCGTAGCTGCCCATCAGGATCAGCGCGCCAAACGCCCCGACCGTCGAGACGCCGTAGGCGAATAGGTAGAAGAGCACCGACGCCTGCGCTTCGGCGCCGCGGCTGGCCGCGACCACACCGACCAGCGCGTAGCCGGCGTGCGCCACCGAAGAGTAGGCCAGCATGCGTTTGACCGACGCCTGACGGCCGGCGATCAGATTGCCCACGAACATGCTGAGCACGGCCAAGAGCAGGAGCACCGGGGGCCAACCGGCGCCCCAGCTGGCGATGCGCTCGTCACCCAGGGCCGAGAACAGCACACGCAAGAGCAGCGCGAAGGCAGCGCTCTTGACGATCGCTGCCATGTAGCCCGTCGTTGGCGTCGGCGCGCCCTCGTAGGCGTCCGGGGCCCACATGTGGAAGGGCACCGCACTGATCTTGAACAGCAGGCCCACCAGCATGAGGGCGACGGCCACGATCAAGATCCCCGTCTGCCCGCCGACGGCGTTACCCTGCAGAGCCGACAGCCCCTTGCCGATGCCGGCCAGATCCGTGTGCCCCGTCACTCCGTACAGGAGTGCCCCGGCGAACAACATGAGCGCCGCAGCGAAGGAGCCGAGCAGGAAGTACTTCAGCGCTGCCTCGATCGCGCGCTGGCTCGTGCGCCGCAGGCCGATCATCGAATAGACGCCGAGCGACATCGTCTCCAGCGCGACGAACAAGGTCAAAAGGTCGCCCGCAGCGGCCAGGGCCATGGCGCCCACGGTGGAGAAGATCAAAAGCGGGAAAAACTCGCTGCGATCGATGCGGTGCTCCGGCAAGTAGGCGCCGGCCAGAAGCGCAACGAGCGCGCTGGCGAGGCAAATCACGAAGCCGAAGAAAACCGAGAAGCGGTCGATGATCAGGTAAGGCGCCACGTCGGCGAGGCCGGGCAGGTTCTCGGGACCGACCATCCACACCGAAGCGTTGAACACCGCGCCGGCGAACAGCACGACGGCGGCGATGAGGCCGAGCTCGGCGCCGCGGCCAGCACCCGCGTCGACAATCTCACCCTTCGCGTCGACACCTTGGCCGGCGGCCGGCCGACCGAAGGCTTCGGCGAGCATCAAGAGCAGGCCGCCGAGCGCAACGGCCAGCAGCGGAGAAAGTCCGAAGTAAGTCTGCATCACTTTGCCTCCCCAGCAGCGCTCGGCCGCGAGCCCTGCGGAGTCCCGGGAGCTGGACCGGGTTGAGCCGGAGCCGGGCGAGCTGGCGGCCGAGCCGGTGGCCGCTGCGGTGCAGCGCCCGTGGGCCCGCCTGCTGCATCCGGGCGTGCCGGTCGCTCGCGCGGCGCAATCGCCGGATGTCCAGCGGGCATCTCGGGCGCGCCTGCATCACTCGGGCGCGGACGGGCGGGACGAGCCTCCTCTTCGGCAGCCGGTGCGGCCGCTGCGCCTTCGTCGGCGGGTGCGCCTGGCTTGGCCGCGGCGACCTTCGGCGCGTTCGGATCCTCGGGATAGCCGACCTCGAGCGGACCACCGCGACGGGACGTCAAACGCGCGACGGCGCCGCCCTCCTGCTCGGTGAACTCCACGCGCTGCTCGCGATAGCGGTCGAGCGTGGCTTCCACCGTCTCCTGCATCGGTTCGAGGAACACGTTCGGGAAGAAACCGATCACGAAGATCATCGCGATGAGCGGCGAGATGGCCATCACTTCGCGCACGTTGATGTCGGACAGGTGCTTGTTCTTGTCGTTCGACAGCGGGCCGAAGAACATCTTCTGCACGACGCCGAGCATGTAGACCGCAGCCAGAATCACGCCGAGCGAGGCCAAAATGGCCTGCAAGTGGTAGAACGGCCGCAAATACTCGGACAAGAACGTGCCCATGATGACCATGAACTCACCAACGAAGCCGTTGGTCCCTGGCACACCGATGCTCGACATGGTCACGATGATGAACAAGGTCGCGTAGACCGGCATCACTTTGGCCAGGCCACCGAACTCTTGGACCATGCGGGTGTGGCGGCGGTCGTAGATGACGCCCACCAAGAGGAAGAGCGCACCGGTCGAGATGCCGTGATTGATCATCTGCAGCATGGCGCCAGCCAGGCCGGCCGGTGTCGCTGCGAAGATGCCGAGCATCACGAAGCCCATGTGTGCCACCGACGAGTAGGCCACCAGGCGCTTCACGTCGTCCTGCTTCCAGGCCACCAAGGCGCCGTAGATGATGCCGAGCACGATGACGATGCTGGCCAAGAAGGCCCCGGCCGTCCCAGCCGGCCCGCCGAACATGCCCATGCAGAAGCGGATGTAACCGTAGGTGCCGAGCTTGAGCAGCACGGCCGCCAGGATGACCGAGCCGCCCGTCGGCGCCTGCACGTGCGCATCGGGAAGCCAGGTGTGGAACGGGAACACCGGCACCTTGATCAGGAAGGCCAAGGAGAAGCCGGCGAAGCAGAGCCAAGCGGCCTGTTCGGGCAAGACGACCTTGGACAGGGCCAGGTAGTCGAACGTCCAGAAGCCCGCGAGCTCGCGGTGGGTCCACACCAGGTACAGGATAGCGGCCAGCATCATCATCGAGCCGACCATGGTGTAGAGGAAGAACTTGTAGGCGGCCTTGATGCGATCGACCCCGCCGTAGACGCCGATCAAGACGAGCATCGGCAGGAGCATCAGCTCCCAGAACACGAAGAACAAAAAGAGGTCCAAGGAGACGAAGGCGCCGATCATCGCGCCTTGCAGCATCAAGAGGGCGAAGCACAGGTCCTTGATGCGCTTCTTGATCGAGCCGAAGCTCACCAGCGCCGCGATGGGCATGGTGAACGTGCTGAGCAGGATCATCCACAGGGACAGGCCATCCGCTGCCACGTGGTAGCGAATGCCGAGCGAGGGGATCCAATCCGCGATGTATTGGAAGTGCCAGCCGCGCGTCCAGCTGATGCCGAGCAGGCTCAGCGACAGCACGAAGTCGGCGGCCATTACGACCAGCGTGAAGCGCTGCAGGAACGCGGGCGCCTGCCGGGGCAAGAACAAGAGCGCAGCGCCACCGATCATCGGCAAAAAGACGATGGCCGTCAGCAGGTGCGGCCACTCGGCGCCGAGGTCACTGAGCGGGGCCGAGGCGTCGGGCCACATGCCGCGCACGAACAGGAAGGCGAGCGCGGCCACGATGCCGACCGTCGAACGCTCGAGCTTGCTCCGCCCCGAGGGGATGAGGGCGCCGAGCGCGAAGACGATGAGATACGGAGCGATCTCGAAGAAAGGTTGGGCCAGTGCGGGCATGACTTACTCGTCCTCTTTCTTCTGACGCTCGAGCGCACGTTTGAGGGCGTCCATGCCCGGACCAGCATCGCCCGGACCAGCATGGCCGGCGCCAGCATCAGCTGGTCGCCCACCGCCAGCACGCAGCTTGCCGTCCTCGCCCTTGATGATGCGGACCGGCGCGTCGCTCGATCCTGCAGGCCGCGACAGGTTGGGTCGCGGCCGCACGTAGGTGAAAACCTTCTCGCTTTCGACGCCGAAGGCGTTCTTGACCGCGACCTTGACGGTGCGCTCCTCGGCGACGTCGAGGGTGAAGCTCGCCGACTTGCCGTCGCCGAACTCGCCGTCCCAGCCGTCCTTGCCGTCGACGTCCCAGCGGTAACTGAAGCCGAGGCCCGGTGCCGCCGCCAAAGCGTAGGTCCCGGCCCCTTCGTTCACGTCCTCACGGATGCTGGCGTGAGGCGCCCACAGGTACGCCGCGATGCCGAACATGCCGGCGGTCATGATCGCGGAGTAAGCCTGCACGCGACCCGTCTGGAACTGGCGCAGGATCGTGCCTGCCACTTGAATCACCCCAGCGCTGAAGCGCGCCAAGATGCCGTCGACGATGTACTTGTCGGCCCAGACGCACATCTCGGCCAGCGACTCGACCGCGCCGAGGATCGTCTCCTGGTAGAATTCGTCGACGCGCCACTTGTCGCGCAGGAAGGCGTGCACGCCGGGGAACTTCGCTGCCCACTCGGCGGCTGGTTTGCCCTTCTCCTTCACGTACACGAAGTAGGCGAAGCCCACCCCGCCAGCGAAGGCGATCAGGATGGCCGCGGCCATGCCGATCCAGAGGAAGCCTTCAGCGCCCTCGTGACTGGCCACGTTCTTGCTGGCCGTCTCGAACACTGGCTCGAGGAAGTGGCCGAGCGGGGCGACGTGGATCGCGTGAGCGTTCAAGAAGCCCGCAAATGCGGCCAGCGCGCCCAAGATCCAGAGCGGCCAGGTCATCTGCCAGGGGGACTCGTGCGGCGTCGGGCCCTGCATGCTGGGGCCGGGCTCTTCGTGATGATGCTCGGCATGCGCAGCGTCAGCACTTGCAGCATGAGCACTGCCATGGTCGTCGTGACCGTGGTCGTCATGCGCGGCGTGCGGATCGGTCCAGCCTGGGGTGATGGTCCAGCCCTTGAACTCGCCGAAGAACGTGCCGACCAGGAGGCGCGTCATGTAAAACGCGGTCAGGATCGCTGCCGTCAGGCCGATCAGATAGAGCACGGTGCCCATGCCTTCCGTCCACTGGAAGACGTCGATGGCCACCGGGCCGGTCGGCGAGCTGCCGTGGAGGTCCGGCGGACCGTTGATGAAGGACGTCTTGGCCTTGAACAGGATCTCGTCCTTCGACCAGAAGCCGCTCGTCAGGGGCAAGCCCACGATGGCGGCCCAAGCAGCCACGAAAGTGACGAAGGTCGCAGGCATGAAGGCGCGCAGGCCGCCCATGTTGCGCATGTCCTGCGACGCGTTCGTATCGTGAATGCGCGCGTGCATGGCGTGGATGACCGAGCCGGCGCCGAGGAAGAGGCAGGCCTTGAAGAAGGCGTGGGTCAGCACGTGGAAGAAGCCGGCCTCGAAGGCGCCGACACCGACGCCAAGGAACATGAAGCCGAGCTGGCTCACCGTGGAGTAAGCCAGGACCTTCTTGATGTCGTTTTGGACCAGGGCAATGCTCGCGGCGAAGAGGGCCGTCAGCGCACCGAACAAGGCCACGATGAACATGGCGAGCGGGCTCAGGACGAAGACCGAGGACAAGCGGCAGAGCAGGTAGACGCCCGCGGTGACCATCGTGGCCGCATGGATGAGGGCGGAGACCGGCGTTGGGCCGGCCATGGCGTCCGGCAGCCAGACGTGGAGGCCCAGCTGCGCGCTCTTGCCCATCGCGCCCAAGAACAAAGCCAGACACACCAAGGTGGCCGGATCGAGGTAGCGCGGAGCGTTCAAGAACTCGGCCCAGCTCTGCGGCAATAGGCCCGCGATGGGGACCGTCTCGGACACGGGCCACACCTTGACGGGCGCGAGCAGGGCGTCGCGTCCGGCTTCGATGCCAGTCCAGTCCAGGGCCCCGACGTAGAAGGCCAAGAGGCCCATGGCGACCAAGAGGCCGAAGTCACCGATGCGGTTGGTGATGAAGGCCTTTTTACCAGCCGCGGCGTTGGCTTCGTCGCTGAACCAGAAGCCGATGAGCAGGTAGCTGCAGAGGCCGACGCCTTCCCAGCCAACGAACAGGATGGGCAAGCTGTCGCCGAGCACCAAAACCAGCATCGAGAAGATGAACAGGTTCAGGTAGGCGAAGAAGCGGTGATAGCTGGGGTCCTCCTCCATGTACTTGGAGGAGTAGAGGTGGATCAGAAAGCCGATGCCCGTGATGACGAGCGACATCACGCCGTTGAGCGCATCCAGGCGGAAGGCGACGTCGAGCGTGATGCTGCGGAAGTTGGCGACGCCTGGCCCCGAGCCCGCGAGCTCGAGCCACGTCCAGGCCGTCCAGTGAAGCGTCGGCGCGGCATGCTCCCCTTCCCCGTGGGGCAGGAGCAGGCAGAAGGAAAGCAGGCAGAAGACGAAGGCGAGGCCGACCGACGACAGCCCCATCAAGGTGACGGCTTCTTTGCCGACGCGCTTGCCGAAGATACCGTTACCGATCGCGCCCAAGAGCGGCAGGGCCAAAATGACCCCGAGCAGCGCGTAGTCCTGGGAAGGAAAGATGTGACTGAGAGCTTCCATGCTGGGCTTTGGTCCCCCCTGCGTCAGTGACGCAAGCTCGAGGCTTCGTCACTGTGCACCGAGCCGCGCAAGCGGTAGAATTGCAAGACAATCGCGAGCCCGACGGCCACTTCGGCAGCCGCGACCGCGATGATGAAGAAGGCGAACATGTGGCCGTTCATGTCGCCGGAGAAGCGGCGATTGAAGGCGACCAGCGTGAGATTCACACTGTTGAGCATCAGCTCGATGCTCATCAGCTGAACGAGCACGTTGCGCCGCATCAAGAAGCCGATGGCGCCGATGGCGAAGATCGCCGTCGCCAAGAGCACGTAGTGTTCGATGACCAGACCGAGTTCCATCACGCGTTCTCCCGAGCAGCACCCGCGGCACCCGGCCGATTGACGGGACCCTTGAACATGCGGGTGGTGGGGTTTTCCACGACCTTCGCCTTCGGGCGCAGACCCGAGGGCCGCGAGCGAGCCACCGCGATTGCCCCCACCACGGCCACCAGGAGTAGCGCCGTCGCCAGCTCGAAGGGCACGAGCCCCTGCTTGAAGATGCGGCCGCCGACGGCCGCAACCGAGCCGTGGGTGGTGGCGTCGATCGTAGCGAACAGGTGCTCGTCACCGTTGCCGATGAGCCCGATCGCCAGAGCGCCGAGGAAGGCCACCAGGCCTCCGGCGACCAGCTGCGAGAAACTCGGCCGCTGCAGGGGCTTCGCGTCGGCCCCGGCGCCTGGCCCGAGCAGCATGATCACGAACACGAACAGGATGACGACCGCGCCGGCGTAGACGAGAATCTGCATGGCCGCGAGGAACTGCGCATTGAGGCGCAGGAAGAGCCCGGCGATGCCCACGATGGTGGTGAGCAGGCCCATGGCGCTGCGAATGGGATTTTTCGCAGTGACGACCAAGAGCGCGCCCGACAAAGACAGCGCCGCGCACACGGCAAACAGCACACTTCCCGGTGTCATGCTCGAAGACTCCTGGTCTGACCCTTGCCGCCCGACGTGATGTAGTCGAGGAGCTGCGGGCGGAACTTGCGGACGAAGCTCAGCGCCGGCTGAGCGGCACCATCGCCGAAGGCGCAGATCGTGTTGCCGGTGATGTTGGAGGCAATTTCGTGAAGCTGGTTGAGCTCCTCGACGCTGCCCGTGCCGCCCACGATCTTGTCCAAGATGCGTTCAATCCAGCCGCAACCCTCGCGGCACGGCGTGCACTGCCCGCACGATTCGTGACGGTAAAAGCGCATCACGTTGTGCAGGGCGAGGACCGGGTCCGTCTTGTCGGACATCACGATGGCGCAGCAGGTGCCGAGCATGCTGCCGACGCCGCGGAAAGCATCCACGCCCAAAGGCAAATCGAGCAGGCTCTTGCCCTGATAGTCAGCGAAGCGCGGGTTGCCCGGCACGTCCACGACCTCGTCGGCCAGGTGAACCGGGCACGAGGAGCCACCCGGGATCACGGCGAGCAGCTGGGCATCCCCGAGGATGCCACCGCCGAGGTCGTAGATGAGCTCGCGCAAGGTGAGGCCAACGGCGGCCTCGTAGACGCCCGGCTTCTTGACGTGACCGCTGACACCGAAGAGGCGCGCGCCGCCGTCGTTCCAGGCGTGCAGGGCGCTGACCTGACTGAACGCGTCACCACCCACCGCAATCACGGTCGGCGCGATGGCGATGGTTTCGACGTTGTTGACGGTGCTCGGCATGCCGAAAGCACCGACTTGCGCCGGAAAGGGCGGCTTGAGGCGTGGCTCGCCGCGCCGACCTTCCAGCGAGTTCAAGAGCGACGTTTCCTCGCCGCAGATGTACGCGCCAGCGCCGGTGTGGACGTAGACTTCCATCGGGTAGCTGGACCCGAATGGGGCCTCGCCCAAATACCCCTTGGCCTTGGCCTCGGCGATGGCGGCCCAGAGGCGCGCCTTGGACAAATGCAGCTCGTCCCGCACGTAGATGTAGGCGGCGTGCGCGCCGATGGCGTAGGCGCCGATGATGCAGCCTTCGACCAGGGCGTGCGGGTTCCGCTCCATGATCGTGCGATCCTTGAAGGTGCCCGGCTCGCCCTCGTCGGCGTTGACCACGAGGTAGTGCGGCTTCGTGCTCTCCTTCGGCATGAAGCTCCACTTGGTGCCACAGTCGAAGCCGGCGCCACCGCGACCACGGACGTGGGCGGCTTTCATCTCGGCGACGACGTCGTCACGTGACATGCCGCGCAGGACCTTGCGCGCGGACTGATAGCCGCCGGCCTGCTCGTAGTAGGCGATGGTGTGCCCATCGGCCTTGTCGTATCCGTGGGTGAGGTAGCTGGTGCGCTTGAGCATGCGGATCGACCTTGGTGCGCTGCGTTCTTTGGCTGCTGCTGCGATTCGTCGGGGCGAAAAATGGGGCGAGGAATCAGTCGGCGATGAGGCCGTCCAGGATGCGGTCGACCTCGGCCACGCTGAGATTCTCGTGGTAGCTCTTGTCGACCTGCATCATCGGGGCGGTTCCGCACGAAGCGAGGCACTCGGCCGAACGCAGGGTGATCTTGCCGTCCGGCGTCGTCTGACCGGCGTGCACCTTGAGGCGCTTTTCACAGTGCGAAAGGAGCTCTTCGCCGCCGCGCAGCGCGCAGGACAGCGTGCGGCACACCCAGACCTGATGCTTCCCGGGCTTCTCCCGGTTGAACAGGTGGTAGAACGTGGCCACGCCCAGGACGTGGGCCGTCGTGAGGCCCAGGCGCTCGGCCACGAAGTGGATGACGTCCTCGCTCACCCAATGGTCGTTGGCGTCCTGGCACAGGTGCAGCACCGGAATGCAGGCGGCCATCTTGTTGGGGTAACGGGAGAGGATGTCCGCGTACTTGCGCTCGTCCTCCGCACTCAGGGCGAATGCCATGTTTCTTCCTGGTTCCGTTCCTCGGCCTCGGTGCGGCAAAATCGCCACTTGGGGGCGCCGAGCGGGCCGCACGGTAGTGAGCGGTGGTTCTTAGTGTCAAGGGTGGGGCCGGGCTCTGGCGCGCCTTCGACCACCCTGCCCTTTTCGCGTGAATTCATTCACTTGGAACTCTCCACCGAGAGTCGATCGCCGCGGCTCAGCCGACCTGCCCAATCGAGGCTGCTGGGCCGGTTCGGGAGAGCCGGCTTGTTTCACGCGGGCCGTGGCATGTAGGCTGCTCGCCCGAGCCCCCCAGGAGGACCGATTTCGTGTTTTGCCCGAATTGCGGCACCAAGAACGCCGATAGCGAAGCCAAGTGCGCCCAGTGCGGCTTCGACCTAGGTGCCAAAGCCCCCCAGGCCCGGTTCAAGGGCACGATGGTGATGAACGCCACCGCCAAGCCCGACGCTGCTCCGGCTCCGGCCGCTCCGGCTGCGGCCGCTCCGGCTCCCACCGGGCAGGCTCCCTCCGGACAGGCCCCAGCCGCCGCCCCGAAGGGTGGGTCCCTCAAAGGCACCATGATCGGCGTCGCCCCGCCCGAGATGCAGCGCGCGCTCGAAGAAGCGAAGGCCAGGACGGCCGCCGCCGCTGCTCCGACTCCCCCGGCCGCAGCTCCGTCTGCCGCTGCACCGGCCCCGACGCCGAAGCCCTCCCTCAAAGGCACCATGATCGGCGTCGCGCCCCCGGACATGCAGGCCGCCATCGCCGCAGCCAAAGCCAAGGTCGCGGATGCTGGCCCACCTGCCACCCAGGCCTCCCCGGGCGGAGCCCCCAAAGCGGCGGCCCCCGCGCCAGCAGCGAAACCCAACATCAAAGGCACGATGATCGGGGTCGCACCTCCGGACATGCAGGCCGCCATCGCCGCCGCCAAGGGAGAGCTCGAGAAGCGCCTGACCGATCCGGCGCCGGCCGCGAGCCCCCAGGCCGCGAGCCCCCCAGCCACGAGCACGCAGCCCGTGAACTCCAAGCTCAAGGGCACGATGATGGGCGTCGCTCCGCCCGACATGGCGCAAGCGATCGCCCAAGCCAAAGCTAGTGCAGCCGCCACTGCAGCGACGCCTGCTGCCATCCCGCGAGCCAATCTGCCCGCACAGCCCGAGGCCCGTCCGCCGGCTCAACCCGACTTCGCCTCCACCATGGTGGGCACCGCCGCTCCGGTGGCCGAATCCCTGCGTCCCACGACGACGTCCAGTCGCCCACCGAGCGCCGATCTCAAGGGCACGATGGTCGGCGCGACCTCGCCCTTCGTCGAGTCGCGGGACCCCCACGGCGATGGCCCAGACAGCCGCGCCGCCGGCAACAGCGACCACCCGGAAGCGTTCGCCAGCACCTCGCTCTCGGCCGCCGCCGAGATCGCCGCCGCCCGGGCCAACCTGCAGCGCGTGATCGCGGAAGCAGAAAACCCGCCGAAGGTGCCGACCGCCCGCGACATCCCGACGGGCGCGCAGAGCCCCGCGGCGCTGCGCTCCATGGCTCAGCAAGGCAAGAAGAACGCGCTGCCGGTCCTCCTACTCGGCGCCGCCTTCATCGTCGTGGCCGCCCTCATCACGTTCGCGCTGCTCAGCCGCGCCAAGTCGACCGAGCCAGCACCGTCCGACCCAGCACAGCCGCCGCCCGCCGCGCCGAAGTGAGCACTCAGACGTTGAAGCGGAAGTGAATCACGTCGCCATCACGGACGACGTACTCCTTCCCTTCAATCGCCAGCTTGCCCGCCTCTTTGCACTTGGCCTCACTGCCGTAGTGCAGAAGGTCCTCCCACCAGATGACCTCGGCCTTGATGAAGCCGCGCTCGAAGTCGGTGTGGATGACCCCCGCCGCCTGCGGCGCCGTCGCCCCTTTGCGCACCGTCCAAGCGCGGCACTCCTTCTTGCCCGCCGTCAGGAACGTGTAGAGCCCAAGGATCGAATAGCCCGTGCGGATCACGCGGTGCAGGCCCGCTTCCGAGAGCCCCGCGCTCTCCAAAAACTCCGGCCGATCCGCCGGATCGAGCTCCGCAATCTGCGCCTCGAGCGCCGCGCAAATGGGCACGACGTCCGCGCCTTCTTCCTTCGCCAAGGCCAAAAGAGCCTGGTAGTGCTTGTTGTCCTCGACGTGCGTCACCGACTCCTCGTCGACGTTGGCCACATAGAACGTCGGCTTGGCTGTTAGGAGCGCCAACTCCTTCAAGATCTCGCGCTCGACGTCCGAGTTGAGCTCGAGACTGCGCGCCGGCTTGCCTTGGTCCAAGTGCTTGACCAGCCGCTCGCAGAGCGGCACCGCCGCCTTCTCCTTCGCGTCCCCACCCTTGCTCTGCTTCTGCGCGCGGTCGAGCCGCTTCTGCGCCGTGTCCAAATCCTTCAAGCAGAGCTCGGTATGAATGGTGCCAACGTCCGCCACCGGGTTCACCTTCCCCTCCACGTGGACGACGTTCTCGTCCTCGAAGCAGCGCACCACGTGCAAGATGGCGTCCACCTCACGAATGTGCGCCAAGAACTGATTACCGAGCCCTTCGCCCTTCGACGCGCCCTTCACCAGGCCCGCAATGTCCACGAAGCGGATGGCCGTCGGCACGATGCTGTCCGACGCGTAGAGCGCATGCAGCTTCTCGAGCCGTGGGTCCGGCACCGGCACGATGCCCACGTTCGGCTCGATGGTGCAAAACGGAAAGTTCGCAGCCTCGGCGCGCGCGCTCGACAGCGAGTTGAACAGCGTGCTCTTGCCCACGTTGGGCAGGCCGACGACTCCACAGGAAAAACCCATGCGGGCCCTCTAATCGAGAGAGGGGGGGGTGGCAACGGGGGGATGGGTAGTCCCCGCCAAGCCCCTGGGTTACAGTGTGCAGGTGTCGTCTCGGCCCGATCTCCACAATCTCGCTGATGCGAGAAGCTGGGCCCTCCACCAGGCCGTCGCGAGCCTTTTGACCGAGCGTCCAGACCTAATCGAGCGAGCTCGAGGGCGCGTCGCTGCGTGGCTCTCCGAGCCATCCGGACATCCCTACGCAACGGACTGGAAGGCCCTCTTGGAGGGCAAGCTCGAGGACCTTCAGGCTGCTCTGCTCAGCACCGGTCCCCGGATGTGCACGCTCCGAACCGCGAGCCCGTTCGCCGGAGCCCTCGATAACCGCACGCGCTGGCGCATCCTAAAACGAGCGGAACTCCGGGTCCCGTGAAGCGCGCCGACCTCGAGCACCTCATTCGGGCCGCCGCCACCATTGCCGATGACGACGAGCTCATCGTCGTCGGGAGTCAAGCCGTCCTGGCGCAATTTCCGGACGCGCCAGAGGAGATGCTGCGCTCCGATGAGGCCGACATCTACCCGAAGAACAAGCCCGAACGCTGGGAGCTCATCGATGGCGCGATCGGGGAACTCTCCACCTTTCACGACACGTTCGGCTACTACGCGCAAGGCGTTCAAGAAGGCGTCGCAACGCTGCCGGTGCGCTGGCAAGAGCGGCTCGTTCCGCTTTCCACGCCGGGTACTCGCGGGGCGACGGGCTTTTGCCTGGAGATTCACGACCTTCTCGTCTCGAAGTACGTGGCCAACCGAGAAAAGGATCGCCGCTATTGCCGCGCGGCCGCTCAGGCCGGCCTCGCTAGCAAGGCAACTCTCGAAGCCCGACTCGCGGACACGGAGCTGGACCCGACCGTGCGTCAGGTGGTCGCTGATCTAATCGCTCGAGATTTTTCGTAGGACCAGGCGACTGCCCATCGATGGGACAGGAGAACTCCAGCGCATGTTGGGGCGGCCCACGACGCAACAGAGTAAGTCAGGCCAGCACAGCGAAACCGTCCACCAGACCGGGACCAGGTCACTGCTTGCCACGGCCTGTCACAGCTCTTGCGCCAGGAGACGCGCAAGCCCGGCGTCGTGCCGGGCGGAAAGGCCTCATGCACCGTGCTTCGTCCACCCGTCGCCAGCTCCTCCAGGAGCGCGCTCGCTTCATGCGGCATCATGCCACCTACTCCGGGGCGACCTGGCGGCGACGGTGGAACGGGTCGAGGCCGCCATTCGCCCAGGCTTTGTGACTCAACGAAACCTTGAGGGTTGTCCGGAGCTCGGGCTAGGTCCGATTTCTCGCCAAGTGTCGGGACAATCAGAGGCTATCCTACGGCCCGTCGAAGCAACACGCGCGCCGCTTGCCTCAGGTCCTCCGGGCCTCGCCTAGCTATACGTTGGAGGCGCCGCCTGATGTCGACATCGAACCGCCCCCTGGCTCGACGAGCGACCTCCACGACCGCGTCGTCCTCGCCGGCGAGCGCTGCTCGACGCAGCCACCGCATCTCCCCACGCTGATTCCCAGTATTCCGGTACAGAACCGAAAGGTTCAACGCCGCCAGGCCAATGCCCCGACGATAGGCCCTAAGATAGTGCGTCCGCGCAATCTCAACATTCCGTCGAACGCCGATACCGTCCGCATGGCAATTCGCCAAGGAGAAGGTGGCGAGAGGGTTGCCGGCGTCGCTCGCGGCAACCAGCAACGGAAGCGCCTGCTTGGGGGACCGTCGCAAGATCCAGCCACCTTCGTCTCGAAGTCCTTCGAGCATCCATGCAGCCAGATTCTCCTGCGCTTCGGGGTTGCCCAAGCCTGCCGCCCCTCGAAGGAGCGCGACATAGCGTCGCATGTCAGGTCGATCGCTAGCGAGTATCGCGCGCGCCTCGCGCATCAACGATGCGCTACTCACAGCCGTCCTCGTCAGCGGGCGATCCCCAGGGCGGGACCAAGACGCGCTCGGTGCCAGGTGGTTTGTAGCCTGGCGGCTTGAGCCTCCACTTTCCATCAGCGTCCCGATATTTCCAACGCCCAGTTTTCTCGTCCAAACGGAACTTCTTCCCCGGGTTCGCCGTCCCTTCAGGCTTGGCCGTCCTGCCGCGCTCACCCTTGTTGAAAATGAAGTCGAACGCCGGATCAATGAGCCACGGCGCGATTGCTTCGCCAATCTTATACCCTACGGCGAAACTCCCGGCCACGGCCAGGCCAACGCCGGTCGCAGCCAGGGCGCCTTCCATCGCGGCTGCGACGCCTGCGGCGGCCTCCGCGAGCGCCACGGCTTCGATCGCGAACTGCCCTTCGGGATCAACCCAGCCGACCGGATCATTCCCCACATACACGTAGAGATTCCCCTGCCCTCCGCCGAACAAAGTGGGGTCCTTCGCCGTCCACCTCCCAATGCGCGGATCGTAATCTCGCGCCCCAAACCTCACGAACCCCGTATCCGCATCGTAGAGCCC
>Ga0164309_10000622_pt1 | contig 19004 bp, 17 predicted proteins | sample Whisoiple_247_MG_FD_109984 | JGI IMG/M metagenome (GOLD analysis project Ga0164309, IMG submission 109984) | Soil microbial communities amended with fresh organic matter from upstate New York, USA - Whitman soil sample_247_MG | ecosystem: Environmental > Terrestrial > Soil > Unclassified >...
GGCTATCGGGGAAGATCTCGACCCAGCGCTGCATGGCCTCCTCCGCTCGCCCGTGCACTTGGTTGGCGAACATCAGGCACGGAACCACACGCTTCTTCCCGCCCGGATGCTCCCCAGAAAACACCTGCCAGGACACGCCGTAGCGATCGATGACCCAGGCGTAGCGTTCGCTCCACGGATAGGGACCGAGCGGCATGAGGAAGCTGCCGCCGGCTACCAGCTTCGTGGCCAGACCTTCTGCCTCGTCCGGCGAATCGACGTGCACGAAGAACGAGATGCTCGGGTTGACCGTGAAATGCGGCCCGCCATTGAGCGCGGTGAAGCGTTGTCCGCCCACCTCGAACTCCACCGTGAGCGCGCTCCCGCGCGGCTTGCCCCCTGGATTGTCGAACGACTCCGGGTAGTGCGACTGCCCGGTGATGTGACCGTCCGGCAAGATGCCGGTGTAGAAGCGTGCTGCCTCCTCCGCCTGGTCGTCGAACCAGAGACAGGCTGCGAGCGGATGCTGCGCGTTGCGTGGCCCGACTGAGTGCATGTGTCCGTCCTTACCTCAATCGAGGATGGCGGGCACGACGTAGTCCACAATCAAGCCGCGCAGAGTGGAATCGGCGATGTCGCTCGGGATATTGGCCGTGAAAACGACGACCAGCTCGAGCTCCTGGCTGATGTAGATGACCTGACCAAACGCGCCGAGCGTGCTGATGAAGCTGGAACCGTCGTTCATGTCAGGCACCCAAAAGTGGTACGCGTACGACCCACCCCAGGGCGTCGAACAGTGCGGCGCGGTGGACGCCACCACCCAGGCCGTCGGCACGACTTGCTCTCCAAGCCAGCTCCCCTGGTTTCGATAGAGCTCACCGAAGCGGGCCATCTCGCGCGGGGTGAGGGAGAGGCCCCAGCCGCCGTACTGCACCCCAGACTCCGCGGCCTCCCACGGCGGAGCGTCGATGCCGAGTGGGGTAAATAGGTGCTCGTCGGCGTAGTCGAGAGGAAACTCGCCCGTCGCCTCAAAGAGAACATCGGCCACGATGTCCGAGACCCCCGAGCTGTAGTTCCAGTCGACGCCGACTCCGGCCACGACGGGCCGCGACAGCATCGCACGCCCCGGATCCGGCTCTTCGAAGGTGGTTTGCTCCCCCTCGGTCCACTCGAGGCCGCTCCGCATGGTGAGCAAGTCCTCCAGGGTCATCTCGTCCTTTTCCGGACTCGGGTTCAGCTCGGCATAGTCCGAGAAATAGGTATCCACCGTCTCGGTCAAGGCTCCGATGGCCCCTTCTTCGACGGCAATGCCAAACAGTGCCGACACGATGGACTTGGTGGTCGAAAAGAGTGGATGACGCTCCGTCGGCAGAAATTGGTGCGGCTCACTCGGCACTGCCGGATTCGTCCCCGTATCCCAACCGTACTGCTCGACGACGAGCTTGCCGCGTCGCGCCACCAGGAACGAATGAATCTCGAGGTCCGAGTTCGCAATCTCGGCGAGCCCGAGCGCGATCGGCGTGCCGTCCATGCCCACCTCCTCGAAGGTCGCGGTCTCCCAGAACGTGTCGGGGTACGCTGGGTCTCCGAAGTAGTCGACGAGGCCGCCTTCACCGCCGGCACCGCCTGGTGCACTGCCACCGGTTGCCGGAGTGCCGCCGCTGGGATTGCCGCCGGAGGCGTCGGTTCCGCCGCTCGAGGACCCGCCCGTGCTCGTTCCCCCGGAAGCGACGGCCCCGCCCGAGCTCGCACCACCGGACACTGGACTGTCCAGGCCGGAGTCCTCGGTGGTCGAGCCGCCGCACGCCGAAGCGAGCCCAGCCGCAAGAATGCCGAGGGAAGTCAGAGGCCCAAGCAGCGTCGCACGCATCGAAAGGCGTAGCTTTGCACGCGGCGGGCCAAAAGGGTCAGCCAGCGCCGATGCGCTGACGAAGCTCCCGCGCCAGTCCTTGGCGAAGCGCATGCTGGATGGGCACAGTGGGCAGGCCAAGGGTAGCGACGTCCGCGGGCGAGAGGTCCGCCGTTGCGTCACGGTCCGCCCTCTCCAGTCGTTCGACCTCCGCTTCGAGCTCTTGGGACAGCGAGATCCGCTCGCCTGGGCTGAGTCGCGCCGAAAGCTCCCGGTGCAGATCCCAGGCCAAGTCGGCGTGGCTAGCTTCGTCACGGGCAATGCGAACGAACGCCGCGCGCACCGCTGCATCCTTGGCACGGCTCGCCTGATGCCAGGCCACGAGCCCCGCGTAAGCCTCGCCCACGCAGCCTTCGCGAGCATTCTCGAGCGCAAGCTCGAAGAGTTCACGCCGCGGCACAGGCAAGAACTTCTGACTCGCCCGCGACGCACCGTGCGAGAGTGCCAACCGATCCATCAGTCGGGTGTGGCGGATTTCTTGACGCGCCGCCTGCCGCAAACGGCGAGCCCATGGTCCCCGCAGTCCTGCCTGGCTCAGCTCATCCCGCAAGCACCGAAAGCTCCTCACGCTCCCGGCCTCGTTGGCCGCTGCCCGCGCCAGCCACTGGCCCACGCGGTCGCCCGCTGCTGCGATCCCGCGCTCGCCCCAGGTCACGTGCCGACGGCCTTCGCAGTAAAGCCAATCCGAGGTGCACGTGACATCAATCAGTGGGTCTTCAATTTCTGCACCACCGGCACCGCCCAAGCCGCCCGCACCGCCGGCATTGTCCGGGACATCACGCTCGGCAATCAGCCGAGCGTACTCGGCTTCGTCGTAGGCAAGGTCGCAGGTCTCTCGCAGGTCGATGACTTGCGCACACAAACTCTTGCAACCGCCATAGGTCGCGATGACGGCCTGCTCGAGCTCGGACAGCGGGACAGAAGCCGTCGCGCTCTCGGGAGGCGGAGGGGGCGGAGCATACGAGGGGCACGACGAGTAGGCGCAGGCAGACACCGAGGCGCCGCTCGCACTCGCCAAGATCCAAGGAAACACCCGAGAGAATCGAAGCCCCGCCATGACGGTTGGAACACAGAGCAATGGCCGTGCCAGCCCCGTGCACACCGCCAGCCCGCCGCAATTTGTCGGAATTCGAGTGTCCGCGGCTCGAGAGCCGTGGCACGGGTGTCATGGCTGCGTCGGCAGCCTCGGTGTCCTCAGAGCTCCTGCCGGAACTCGAGCTGCACGCGCGGCGGTGCGGCCGGGTAGTCGATGCCGAAGTAGCCGGCGTTGGTGCCCGCCGAGTCGAGGATATTCTGCCCGCGCAGCATGAACTCGGACAGGTTGTCGCCGAAGAAGTGCAGATCGAGCGTGCGCACTCCCGCGTCGAGCGTGGCATAAGTCGGGAGCACGTAGCGCTGCGCTGCTTCCAGCGTGTTCATGTCGCTGGCGTTGCGGGGACCGACCACGTTCGTGGCGAGCCACACCTCGAGCGGCGCCTGGAACACCCGGCTCCAGATGCGGCCGCGGGCGATGAACTCGGGGTAGATCGACGCCGTGTTACCGAAGAGCTCGCCTCGGTAGCCGTCTTCGCCGCTCTCCTGGGTGACTCTCACCCATTCGACGCCGAGCGAACCGCCGACCACGTCCGAGAAGCGGGTCGTCGCTGAGCCTTCCACCGTCCAGCCTTGGCCGTCAGCGGCGTTGCGGGCAATGAGGTTGATCTGTTCCGGGCGGAAGACCGCGCGGTCGATGAGATCCCAGTGCGTCACCGTGAACTCCAAGTCGACGATGGACTTCGGCCGATAGTCGGCCGTGAACTCGAGCGAGCGCAGTTCTTGGGGCCCGAGCGTGGAACTGCCGATCACGTCCCCGATGCTCAGCGGGCGCCCGTAGAGAAGCAGCGGCGTGGCTGCCTTAAACGCGGTCCCGTACGATCCCTTGAGGAAGAACTCCGGCAGGAGATTGCTCACAACCGCGATGCGACCGCTGGCGCGATCGCCGTAGACGCTATTGTGATCGACCCGCACGCCGGCTGTCGGAACCAGGTATTTGGGCACCAGGTCGAAGGTCAACTGGGCGCGCCCCGCGACGTTCAGCAGAGTCGTTTCGAAGTCCTCTGCGGTCCCCGCTGCGGCGACCGGCGTTCCGTCCGTTCGGCTGCGATAGTCGGGAGCCCCCAGGTGTTCGCGGTCGGCGCTGCCTTCGACGCCGAGCACGAGGCGCATCGAGTCGGTCGGTTGAACGATGCCCTCCACCGTGCCTTCTGCACCAAAGTAGTGGAGATCGCGGTGCGCGAGCGCCATGGTGTCACCGGTGTCGACCTGATCGTCGCTCCTGGTGCCGCCAAAGAATCCGGTGGCCGTCGCTTCCAGCCTGAACTCCCGAGTGAAGCTCGAGCCAGCTTTGAGGGTGAGGCTGCCCTGCTCGAGCGAGAGCCAGGTCCCGGTGTTCGCACTGTCAACGTTCGTGAACTGCAGCCAGGGTGCAAACTCGGCGGCACTCTGCTGGAAGGCATAACGGCCCGCCACGCTGTAGGTCGTCTTGCGCGTCGGCGTCAGCGAGAGGTTGAAGTTGGTCACACCGGAGCGCAGGACCTGTCCGAGCGAGGTCTGCCCAGCCGTATCGGCGAAGTGGGGTGCCGGCGAGGTCGACGGCATGCGCAAGCCCGAGCGGTCTTCCTGGTCGAACTGTGCGCCCAGCGTCAGACGATACGGGCGTTTGACGAGGCCCGCGGCGGCCTCGACGCGTCCGCCAGGACCGCCAGCGTAGCTGAGCATGCCGCTGCCACCGACTTCGCCCCAGCTTTTCTGCCCGCCTTCCTTGGTGATGACGTTGATCACGCCCAAGAACGCGTCAGCGCCGTAGAGCGAGGACGTGGGACCTTTGACGATCTCGATGCGTTCCACGCTGGCCATCGGGACGAGCGCCGGACCGAGCCAGTTTTCCCCCGTCGTGCGGAAGGAAACCGGGACACCGTCGATCATGACCTTGACGGCGCCCGAGCCTTCGAACGCAGCGCCAGGGACGCCGCGCACACCGAGATTGGGCGTGACGTGATCGTCGACCGCATAGGTGCCCACGACATCCCGCAGCACCTCGGCCACCGAGCGGTAGCCAAAGCGTTCGATGTCCGCCCGGGAGATCACCGTAACTGCGGCAGGGCTGGCCTGCACCGTCGTGTTCGTCTTCGTGGTGGCCACGCGCAAGTCGAGCTGGAGCAGGTCCACGAGGCTGAGGTCGTCGAGGCCCGCGGTGAGATCCTCCTCGGGGGCGCCGTCCGTGGCCGGCGCTGCCGGCTGAGCTAGAGGGGCTGCTGCGGCCGGTGTGCTGGGGGCCGCCGCCTCCTTGGCGACGGGCGCAGGCACGGGCTCCTTCGGAGCTTGGGGTTCGTCGGCAGGAGCCTTACTGGGCTCGGGCACTGCCGGAGCGGGCACAGCGGGCGCGGCCGGGTCAGATGGTGCATCGGCGGGCACTTCCGGCTGCGACTGAGCCTTGGCCGTTCCGGCGCCCAAAGCGAGCACGAGCAGTGCCGAGCGAAATGTGGGACTCGGGTGTCTCATCACTTCACCGCCTGGTCGATCTTGGCGAGAGCATCCGCCTTGAGACCGAAGTAATCGTCCACTTGCTTCACGTCGACCACCGTCATCACGCGGAGTGGCAGCTCGACTTGGCGCTCCTCGCCGAGCTTCCAATCATTGTCCGCCAGGTCGAAGACGAGGTTGGCCGCCTGCACGCCGAGCTCGGCATGGTTCGGCGTGACCGCCAGAGTGCCGAAATGCACCTCGGGATGCACCAGCGCCGAGACGCCGACGATCACCGGAATGGGCCGAAAACGCAGCACCGGCAGCCAACTATTGATCAGGAGCTCGGGCGTGAGCAGGCGGTTGTCGTTGACCACCCACAGCGCATCGACGTTCTCGTCGACGACCAGGTGATCGAGCGAATCCTCCACTGCCTCTGCCGAGGGTTCATTGGGCACGGCCACGGGCACGAGCTGCACCTTCTCCAACGCCGCCAGCTCGGCCTGAGCGGCCACGACGTCCTCGAATCTCTGCCGGTGCACGACGCCGACGCGCTGCACATCGAGCTGGGAGACTTCCCGCAAGGCGACGATGCTGCTCACGGCAGGAACCTCGTAGGCAATGCCGGTTGCGTGACGCAGTCCGCCGATCGCCCGCTCCAAAAAGGACGTCATCACCACCACTGCGGGCGGGAAGTCGGCCGTGGGGCGCTGGGTCTGCAGCTCCCGGTAGATCTCCAGCGTACGGTTGTCGACGACGACGACGCAGGCGGGCTTCAAGCGTTCGAGCTCGCGCGCCAAGTGTCTGGACCCTGTCTCGCGCCCCATCGGCACCGTCGCCACGTTGAACTCTTCCCCGAGCTCCTGCACCAAGGATCCCCAGAGATCTTGAGTCTCCGATTCGACGGGCGTGAGAATGGCGATGGTGTCGCGACCGGCCGCGGCAGGCTTGTCGCGGAAGGCCAGCTCCGCCTTGCTGGGCGGCACCTCTGGCTTTGGCGTGCAGCTCGCCCCGAGGCTCAGCCCGATGAGCAAAATGGGCGCAGCAGATAGCGTGCGGAAGCTCAGCGCCATTGGGTCACCCCCAAGGATTCGTTGAACGCCCGCCCAGCGGAGCGGATCTTGCCATCCAGCGCGCTCTTTCCCTGTGCGGAAGAGAAGACGACCGCGGGCAGGCCGACTTCGTTGTTGAGGGGTGTGGTGCGTAGGTTCATCTCGCTCTTTTCGCGCAGGCGCCTCGCCCACGACTCCGAAAGGACGACGGCGGCAGCGGCGTTGAATTGCAGGAGCGGGAGTAGGTCGCGCTCGTGTGTCACGTACTTCAGCTTGGGTGAGGTGCCCCCGAGCACCCCGCTGACGAATCCATCCATGCGCTTGCGCCCCAAGATGTCCACGACACCGAGGGTCTTGCCTTGCAGCTCTCCCGGCGAGACAGGCACGTTGGCCGACATCAGCACGTAGCGTTCCGTGGCCCGATCACCCGCGTGTCCTTGCAGCTCGGGACGCAAACCGAGCGCCTCGAGCACGGGGCGTTGAGCCAATGCGCCCTCCGGATGATCGCCGAGCGCCGTCTCGAACTCGTGAATCCGGCTGAACACCGTGACGTCGACGCCCGGCAGCTGCGCTTCGAGTTGCTTCTCGAACGCTTGCGCTCTCATGTCGGCGTTCGCAAAGACGTAGAGGCGAGGCGTGACGGAGGCCCCGAGTCCCGTGCTGATCGCGGCCAGTGCCGCCACGATTCCAAACAGGGCACTCCGCCGCGCCAGCGGGGCGCGAATCTTCAGGAGCTTATCGGCGTTATTGCGCATTTTAGTCGAAAAAGAGGGCAGGCAGCGGTACCCCGGCCCGCTTCGTCGCAAGGACGAACCGAGCCGGGAGAAACAGTTCAACTCAGATACCGAGCTCGTCGATGAATTGGTTGTACTCGTCGAGATCCTCGGCCCGAATGACGTCGAGACCAGTGTCCAAGTGGAAGCCGTCGATCAGGTTGTCGCCCAGCAGCTCCTTCGTCTCGGCCAGGCCTACGGTCTGGATTGAGTAGAGAACGTACACGGACATGTAGCCCATGTAGTACTGACGCTGAACGTGCGTGGCAGCGATGATCCCATCCTCCATGTAGCTCAAAGTGTCGGGCTCGAAGTCGAAGGCCACGATCTTGGGCATCTCGTCCAGATTGGCGTCAATCGCGGCGGTCGCCAGCGCGTGCGCATTCGAGAACACGCCGATCATACCCACCAGGGGCTCGCCACTACTGTCGTCGGCGATGACCTCCGCGATCTGCGCGACTTCGTCGGCTGCGACCCAAAGTGAGTTGATGATCTCGACCGTATTGCCCGCCTCGGTGAGCACGTCGGCCGCGGCATTCGTGCGGTCGTAGCCACCGGCCCAGGCAGGATCGGTGTTGCCGAGCACGAGCACGCGACCGGTCGTGCCGTCCAGCACGTCGACCAGCGTTTGGCCACCGGTCACGCCGCCTTGATGGTTGTTGGTGCCGATGAAGATGCCACGGCCGGAATCCGGCAAGTCGCTGTCGATGGTGACGATGGGTTTCTCCGCTTGCGTGAAGGCGTCCATGCTCTCGAGCAAGTCCTCGCCGTGCGGTGCGATGGCCAGCGCGTCGACGTCGAGCTCCATCTGCTCCTCGACGAACCCAATCTGCTCTTCGATCGACTCCTCGACGGTCAACGCCTCTTCCGTGGTGCCCACGACGGAGCCGACCACTTCGAGCTCAGCGATGGCGCGGTTCGCGCCCACGACCACCGGTCGCCAGAAGCCGGTCAGTTCCTTCAGAACCACGCCGAACGCCTGCTCGTCGTCGGCCGATGCGTTCTCCTCGATGCTCTCGATCATCGCGTCGACGCTGCTCTCGAGATTGCCAGGCTTGAATCGCCCGTCGGGAATCTGGTCTCGTTCGACGACTTTCGGCTCACCGCCGCCATCGGCGCCGCCCATGCCGTCGCCGCCCGTCCCGCTGCTGCAAGCGGCGAGCGATATTCCAAAAATGACTGCCAAGGACGCTGTTCTAATTTTCATTCTAGTTTCTCCTTCTTTCGACGGTTCCTGCCCCTGAAAATGAAATCATTCGGTGATCGGCAACCTGCAGACCACACTCTCTCGATCGACAAAGCGATGCTCTCCGTCGACGACCCAGGTATCGACGAGCGCCCGCAGGTTGTGACCGCGACGATTGAACGAATACTCGCCAGCCGCGCCGAGGTAGTGGATGTCCACCCCGTCCTTGGCCAGCTCGAGTCCCTCGTCGAGCGAATCCCAGGCCACCTGCTCGATGCCGTCCGACAGCTCAGTCAGGTACGGCAGTAGCTCCTGAGGGCGCGGGTCCGACTGACCCGCGGCATGGGCTTCCTCGAGCGCGAGGGCCAGAAGTATGACCGAGTCGTAGTAGAAGTGCGCAGCCGGCAACGTATCTTCCACGTTCCAGCGCTCGGCGTAGTGACGGTCGAACCGATCAGCGGCGCTCGGTTCGCAGTCGAAGTGACCGCTTTCGCCACCCAAGCCCCCGCCGCCGGCAGTCTCTTCGCACTCGGCGTTGCTGGCAAAAGTGGGCGATAGACCGACCGAATCCGTGAGCACACCTTCCGGCACGTTCGCGAGCAGTGCATCGTCGCGCAGCAGCGGGGACAGGTACCAGCGCACGTCCTGAGTGCGTGACATTTCCTTGATGATGGTGGCCGCCGTGCCCGGGTAGGCGAGCATCAGGGTGGCGTCCGCGTCGTACTTGCTCACCTGGGCGATCGCCTTCTTGTACGAGGACTCGCCACTCTTGACCGTGACGACCGGGTAGGCGCGCCCGTCCAGGTTGCCGAACGTCGCGCTGAAGATCGAAGCGAGCTCCAGGTGGTAGTCGTCGCGGGCTGCGATGGTGCGGGCCGAAGTGATGCCGTCGTCGATGGCCTTGGTGGCCATGGCGCAGCCCATGGTGACCGCCGAAGGTGTCAGACGCAGCCACGCGCCCTTGCTGCCCGACTCGGTAACGGTCGGCGACGTGAAGGCTGCTTGGAGATTCAGGCGATCGAGCCGCTTTACGTCTCCGACCAGGTCGAGAGCCAGGTGGTCCTCTTCCGGACCCACGAAGTAATCCACCCGCTCCAGCAGCGCTCGCGCCTCGGCGAGTCCCCGGTCCGAGCCAGAGTTGCTGTCCTTGACCTCCAAGTGGAGCTGGCGACCGCTCACGCCGCCGGCGCGGTTCACGTCTTCGACGGCGAGCATCAGCGCGCGCTCGAGGTGGATCCCCGTCGAGGCGAAGGGCCCCGAGAAGGGCAGCACCGCACCGATCAGAATGGCGTCCGCCGGAACCGGCACTTCGTCCTCTGGGCCGCTGCAGGCGGCGAAGGTCAGTGCCATGGCCGCGCTACAAGTCGCGACGGTGCGACCAGCGCGGCGGGGCCAGAAGCCTCGTCGTCCAGTCGGTCTTTCGGACGCTGTTGTGTGACGGTGTTTCAAGACTCTTCTCTCACTGGAACCTACTGACGAAGTGATGGGCACGAAGCGGCTGCGTCCTTCGGACGCAGGGCTAGTGGGTGGTCAGGTCCGCCGCCGGTGGCCGTGCGCTGGGGCTCGGCTTCGACCCGAGCTCGACCAAGAGCAGCGCCCGCACGCGGCCATACTGGGCGCGCAGCTTGGTCGCCCGGGCCAGAGCGTTCTGGTACTGGCCGCGCTCCGCCTCGTGCTGCAGGTCCTCGGCCTCCTCGGCCATGGCTTCGGCACCAACGGCCAAGCAGCTGCCCTTCAGCTTGTGAGCCCGCTCGCGAATCAGCTCGGGGGCGCTTTCGATGGCTTGGTCGAGCTCATCGAGACCCTGTGGCACTCGATCGATGAACAGGCGGCTCAGCTTCTCGGAGCGCTTGATTTCGGGATCGAGCTCGAGCCCGTCCGGGTGGATGTGCCCCGGAGCACCGATGGCCTCTGGACTGCTTTTACGCCCGGCGTCATCACCAATGTAGCGCTCGAGCATGCGCTCCAGCGCATGGGCGCGCAGAGGCTTGGACAGGTAGTCGTCCATGCCGGCGGCCAGCACCTTGTCTCGTTCGCCAGCCATGGCGTGCGCAGTCAGGGCAATGATGGGGACACGACGACCGGAGCCACGCTCCCAGTCCCGAATGGTGCGAGCGGCCGTGTAGCCATCCATCACGGGCATCTGACAGTCCATCAGCACGGCCGCATATTCCTTGGTGGTGACCAGGTCGACGGCCTTCTGTCCGTCCCCTGCCACGTCGACCTCGAAGCCAGCCAGCTCGACCTGTTCGGTGGCCACGAACTGGTTGATCTCGTTGTCGTCGACGATGAGGATCCGCTTGCCCTGAGCCTTCAGCTTGCGAGCAGGGATACGCGGCTGGCTACGCAGGTCCGACTTGCCTGCGAACGCGCCGACGATGCAGTCATACAGCTCCGATAGGCGAAGCGGTTTGGCAAGTTGAGCGGCCACTTCGTGCTCGACCTCCGTGAGCGTCGCCGACGTGCCGAGCTGCGTGAGCAGGATGAGCGGCAATTTGGCGCCCTGCTCCTTGCCGCGCAGTTCCTTGATGAAGGCTTCGATGCCGACATCCCGCATTTGCGCGCCGACGACGGCGACGTCGTAGGGTTTGACTCCGGCTTGGCTCGCTGCGTCCAGCGCCGCCCGACCGCTCGAGAACACGTCACAGGAGAGGCCCCAGGCCAACAGGTGCTCCTCGATGATTCGACACCAGCGCCGGCTGCTCTCCACGACGATTGCGCGGCGTCCTTGGGGCAGCTGCGACAGCGGCGCGCGGGTCGGTGCGACCGAACGCTTGACCCGCATCGTGAACCAGAACCGGCTGCCGATGCCGGGCTCGCTGCTCACGCCGATGTCTCCCGCCATCATCTCGGCCAAGCGCTTGGAAATGACGAGGCCGAGCCCGGTCCCGCCGTGACGCCGCACCATGGAGCCGTCGACCTGTGAGAAGGCGTTGAACAGCTTGTCGAGGTCGGCCTTCTGGATGCCCATGCCAGTGTCCTGGACCATGGTGTGAATGAGGAACGACTCGTCGTCGGACGCTTCTAGCGTCTGCTCGACGAAGATCTCGCCTTGCTCGGTGAACTTGATGGCGTTGCCAACCAGGTTGTTCAAGATCTGGCGGTAGCGATCGGGGTCACCCGACACGATCTGCGGCACGTTGGGGTCGCGGCGGTAGACGAGCTCGAGCCCCTTGTCGTGAGCGCGCCCAGACAACAGCTCGGCGACCTCCTGCAAGACCGTGCCCGGGTCGAACGGGGCGGTTTGAATCTCGTACTTACCGGCCTCCATCTTGGAGAAGTCCAAGATGTCGTTGATGATGGTCATCAGCGCACTGGCGGACGCATCGACGGTCTCGGCATAGCGCCGCAACTTGCCCTCGAGCGGCAGGTTGAGGATGAGCCGAATCATGCCAATGACGCCGTTCATGGGCGTGCGAATCTCGTGGCTCATGTTGGCCAAGAACTCGCTCTTGAGCCGAGAGGCCTCCAAGGCCGCCTCCATGGCATCGCTGAGCTTCTGCATGGCGTCTTCGTTCGCCTGCTGCATCCCGTTGAACGCCACGGCCAGTGCCTCCACTTCGTCGTCGGTATCGACGGCGACGCGCACACCCTTCTCTCCCGACGCAATGCGATCGGTAGCGCCCTTCAGGACCATGAGGGGCTGAACGATGCGCGTGGCAGCGTGACTGACCCAAATCAGGCCAATCATGGTGCACAGGAAAACACAGCCGGCGATCATCTCCAGCAGCGTCTTGAGCGCCTGGCGCGACTCGAGGCGCGCCTGACTGAGCGCTCTCTCGAGCGGCGCCTTGCTGAATCCGTAGCGCACCGTACCGAGCACCTCGCCGTCCGCGCGCACGGGCCTGGCAACCTCGAGCACGTCCTGGTTGAAGGCATGCTTCGACACGTCTTGGGCCCGTTCGACGTTCGCCGTCTCGGCGCGGAGCCCGAACTCGGTGAAGTGCTCGAGGCTGGCCTTGCCCTCGAGCTTGTTGGCGAGGGTCGTGGGCGAAGCGTAGGCCCACGGCGTGCCGTCAGCGGCTACGAAGATGCCATAAACGATGTCCCGGTCGTCGGCGACGGCGCCCTCGACGAGGTTCTTGACGTCACCGAACACGTTGTCGGACACCAGTCCTTTGAGCGCCAGCGCGTGGCTCTCCACCAGAACACGCGCCTTGCTTTCGATGCTCGCTCGCACGCGTCCTTCGATGTCGACCAGACGGTCCTGTTCCGTGCGCATGTTGAGCCAGGAGACCAGGCACAAGATGGACAGGGTCACGAGCGAGAGCACACCGAAGACGATCTTCAGCAGCTTCCTTTTCAAGGTCGTGTGCGTAGTCTTGGTCTTCACTCGGATGCTCCGGGCTCTCGTTTGCGACGGCTCTGTGTTTCGCGGTCTGGCCGTTCGTTCCGCTCGACATGAGCGCGCTTCAAGATGCTGGCCAGCTCCTTGCGGGCAGCCGCCTTCGACACCACGGCGTCGGCCTGGGCCGCGCTCGCCAACTGGCTCAGCTCGGCCAGAGGCCGGCTGGAGACGAGGACGATCGTCAGGTGTTTGCCCCTCGACGCTTGCCGCAGCAAGCGCGACAGCTTGTCGCCGTTGATGCTCGGCATCATGACATCGAGGACGACCGCCTCGATGTTCAGATCGAAAATGGCCCGCGTGGCACCGATGGGGGACGGCAGGTCGTGAACGTGATGCCCGGCGTCCTTGAGCAGGTCGCACAGCATTTCGCGCGCGACGTCATCGTCGTCGATGACGAGCACCCGAAGGCCGTTCGGTCCAATGCGCGTCGCCGCCTCGGCCATCAAGCGGCCTCCGACACGGGACGACGCGCCCCTGCATGGTCGGTGGCTGTCTCACTTTCGGTCCGCGCCGACGCACAGTGCGCCCGGGCAGCGGTGACGGGGACCAAGCTAGGTAACTGGTAAGTGATGACTATGTGAAACATCCAAGACACGTTCGATGTAAAATGGTGGAAGGAGTGCACGAGTGCACGCGCAAAGTGAAATCGCGTGAAATTGAGTGCGCTGACCGGCGGGCCGAAGCGCCGTCGTGGGTCAACGCGCGGTGATGGCTTACACGGGCGTCCCAGGGCGCACCCAAAGCGTCGGATGCACACACACGCCTCACCTTTTTGGAGCGGAGCGGCACGCGAGCGCGGCGTCTCACATTCCACTCATTGCCTTGTCGAAGAGGTCCCCGCCCCGGTATTGCTGTTCAGGGCCAGATAGAAGCGGATCTTCCGGCGGTCCGACAAAATGGTTCTGCCGACCTGCGAGCGTTTGAGCTCGGAGGTCGGCAATTGGTCGGGTTCGAACGCCGGACTTCAGCCGTGGATCGGCTCGTCCCCTTCGTGCTCGTCTCCGGGACCGTCGGTGGAGTCATCGGGATCGCCGCCATCGTGCGCTGGGGGCGGGCCATCGACGTCCTCGTGGTCGTCGTTGTCGTCCGGACCGTCATCGTCGCCGTCAGGCAGGCCGCCGATCGGTGGCCCCTCGTGCTCCTCGTCGTCGTGTTCGAAGTCGCCGTCGTCGCCGCCTTGGCCGCCTTCGCCACCTTCATGGTCACCCCAACCAGGGAACCCGTCGCCATCGCCGTCTTCGTCGCAATCACCGACCCCGTCGTGATCGGAATCGCCGTCGAGCGGGTTGAACCCGTGCTCGTGCTCAGCCCCATCGAACACGCCGTCGTCATCGGAGTCGGGGTCGTTCGGATCGGTGTGGAGCGCCAGTTCCTTGGCATCGGTGAGACCGTCCGCGTCGGTGTCGACATCGGCGGTCGAGTTGCAACCGACGGACCAGCCGAGGGCCAGGACAACTAGAGACGCGGTACTCAAGATATTTCGCATGGTGATTTCCCTCCGGGAGGCGTTCGAGCCCTGAGCCGCCGCGTTTCGCGGGCGGCCTGCTCGGCCCCGTCGAAAAGGAAGTGGCCACTCGATTCCAATCCGTGATCCGGTAACGCAGAAATCGACCCGGCCTAAGGGCCGCTGGCACCAGCGCCGGGTTCGCCGTCCATGTGGTCGTCGTTCGGGCCCTCTTCGACGCCCGGGTCATCGTCGATCGGGCCTTCGCCGCCGAACGAGAAACCGCCCGCACCCGCATGAAAGCCACCCGCTGCGTGCGGCGCGTCACCGGAGTGTTCGGCGCCTCCGGAGTGTAGACCGTCCTCCGGGTACCCACCCGCCCCGTTCGTGCCGCCAGCGCTCGCCTCGCTGCCGCCTGCTGCGCTCCCGCCGCTGGCTGTGTCCGCGGGGGGCGCTTCGTACTGCCCGAGCACGACATCGTGCGCACAGGCGCACAGGCCACACGCGAGAGCCAAAACCGCCGCGCCAGGGCCTATTCGAGGCATTTCTTCCTCACCGAGCTCGAGATGGGAGAGGACTCATCCGCTTGTACGAAGCGCTGGGCCTCGGCACGGACCGCCGGGGTCACCCCGCGAGCACAGCGAATCTCCAACGAGAGCCCGTGCCGCTCCTGCGCGAGCGCACTGCGTGGATAGCGAGCGCGATGCTCGCCGAGTGCACGTTCGGCCTCGACCAGATCGCCAGCTCGAAACGCACGCGATGCCGCGCTGAGCAGCTGCAACTCCTCGAGCGTGTGTCCACGACGTGGGTTGATCTCGCTCGACCTCGACCGTTGCATGACGGGGGCGTCCTCCGGGAGGACCTCCACCGCGGCGACTGGCCGGGCTTCGAGAGCCTGCGCAACCGGCGCGTGCTGGGGCGCTGCGACCGCTGGCGCGACACTGGCTGCCGGGCGGCGAGGCGGCTCACCACCGTCCGTGGTCCGCAGACGCAGGCCCATCGTCGCGGCGCCGCCCACCGCTAGGGCGGCCAAGATCCCCTTGAACGTCGCGCTGGTCATCCAGCTGGACGGCGTGCTGATCGCACCACCGGGGGCGATGGACTCAGACCCAGCTGCTTGCCCTGTGATTGTTCCAGCGGGACCCAAGCTGGCCGCCAACATCGCCCGCACACGTTCGGGAGCTCGCTGGTCGGGCTGATAGTCGCCCTTGATGGCCGCGAGCACTCGGTCAAGGTCGTCCATGGCTGTCCCCCTCGTCGCTGGCAATTCCCAAGAGTGCTGCGAGCTCGCGGCGCATCGCGCGCACGCGCGAGTAGGTGGTGTTTGGGTTGACTCCCAGCATGTCGGCAGCCTCGAGGATTGGCATGCCCTCGACCAACGCCAAGAAGAAGAGCGCCCTCCGCTCCTCGTCGAGTCCAGTCGCGTACGCAGCCACGGCCTGGATGGCCTCTTGCTCGGCATGGGCCCGCTCCGGATCCCCCGCCGGACCCGCCGCTCGTTCCGGGTCGAGCTCCACCGCCTCGCCTCGCCGTCCGAGCGCGCGACGGTGATCCTTCGTCACCCGCCGGGCAATCCCGAATAGCCAACTCTTGAGCGCCGCCGGATCCTCGAGCGTGGACAGACGCCGATGCACGACCAGGAAAACCTCCTGGGTGACGTCGTCGATACTCGCCGTACTCACGCCGAGCCCCCGGACCGCGCGCCAGACGAAGCCGAAGTGCTCCGCGTACACCGCCTCGAAATCCAGCGTCGGCGTCGCGCCCCGGCCGGAGGCAGTCGCTGAGCCGAGGCCGCGGCTCGGACCCGGGCGAGGGGCGTCCGGAACCTCATCCAAGGCGACCGAAGGAGTCCAGACAGCGGCACACATACCCAATCGTGAGTGGCCGCCGGAGTCCATCATTGTGAACCGAAGAACCAGTTTACCCCGAAGGCCGCATCCACGCTGGCCGCGCCGGGCCGGTGAACCGGGTCTTCGATGCCGCTCACCAGGAAAACCGGGCGTTCGAACGGGACCGTCAGCCCGAGGTCGAGGCACAAAGCCCAACCAGCGCCGAGGTCATAGAGCGCCTTGCCTCCAAATGCCCCCGAAAGAAAGGGGCTCGAGCCGGACCCACCCGAGCTCAGCCCGCTGGCGCGCAAATCCAGCACCTCGACCCCTGCTCCCAGGTACGGTCCGATTCGAAACCGCCCGAGCGGAAATGTCAGACCCAACCACCCTCGGCTGCGCACGAGCAGCGCGGTGAGCTCGACCTCGGGGGCTGCCTCGGCAGGCACGGGCGTCCCCTCGATCGAGCCGTCCACGCCGAACGACCAGACGCCCAGCCGAACCCCGAGCGTCGCGCCTCCTCCTAGCGCCAGCGACGGAGCGAGCGACGAGCTTCCGCTGGCTCGCACTCCGAAAAAGCCCCAGAGCGGTGCTCGCCGTCGCTGCGCGGCGCCGGAGGTCGCTGACGGCTCGCTGGCTCGCGCGGGCGCGGGCGCGGCGGCCGGCACTGGTTCCGTGGGCGACGCGGCTCGTGCGACGGCCTCGCTTTTCTCCGCTGGGGTCGTCTCAGTCCCAGCCGGCTCGAGCGAGCCGGCAGTGCTCGGATCCACGGAAATCAAGAGCAAGAGCGCGGCTGCCTCGACGGCGGCGTCACAGCTCTCGACCTCCAGTGTGCGTTCGGCTCGCGTGCCCTGAATCTCGACCCGATAGGTGAGGACGTAGTGAGTCGCGCTCGACTCGACGGCGACCCGGGCAAAGACGGGTGGAATGTCCAGAGCGCGTTCGCCCAGCGCCGCGGCGAACTTACCCAGCACTTCTTCTCGGGAGCCGCAGCCGTCCGGCGCGACGTACTCGAGCTCGGCCCGAGCCGGCGGCACAGCGGCAAGAAAGTACGCCAAAGCGCCGCGAACCTACCATGTTCCGAAGCCCGGGGGACGACCGACCGGCACAGTCGCTAGCGGCGCCGGCCGACGAACACGTCGGTCACGGAGTCCGCACTGCTGTCCGCCGTGAGATTGCTCGCCGACGACGAGAAGACGAAGCAGCGTCCACTCGCCGCAAGCTCTGACGTCGAAAATCCCAACCGCCGTTGTCGTCGCCGACGGTCAGGTCCGACGCGGCCGACGAGTAGACGACGTCTAGTGAGTCGAGAATGCCTCGATCACAAGAGGCAGCGCTCGATGGCGTCGGCCGAACCCGCGGCCATCGCGCACTCGTAGGCCGAGCGGCTGACCTTGCTGCTGCAGGTCGCAAACTCGGGATCGGCCAGCGCGCGCGTGCGCGCTTGTTCGAGCAGCACGGAGCGTTCCGCCGGGCGTGTCGAAGGGCGCGCCTGGTCAATCTGCTTGTCGGTGTAGTGCTCGAGCAGCTTCAAGCATTCCCGGTCGCTCGGGCCCGAACGGCACGAGACGAGCAGGAACAGGGCGCACAGGGGAAGCCTCAATCCAGACACTCGTCCAGAAGCTCCTTGGAGGATTTGGCCCGCTTGACGCAGGCGAGCGCACCATCGGTGATCCGTTTGCCCACGCACTTCTGCATCATCGCCTCCTTCATGGAAGCCTCGATGGCATCGAGCTCGGCCTGCATGACCTCCTTGGTGGCGTCGAGCTGCTCGTCGAGCTGCAGCTCGGCCGCGCGACGCAGGATGACCCGGCACTCGTCCTCGGTCGCCGGGCGGCCACAGCCCGAAGCGCACAAGGCTAGGGCAAGCGCAAGCAAACCGCACAGGATGCAGGGTTTCACGGGGCACGCACTTTGTCCGACAGTCCGCGAGCGCACAAGTCCGCCGTTTTCTGGACCCCCTGCACCCACTTGCTACGCTACTCCGCGTGAGCGAAGCGGGGTTTTCGTGACGGGCTCGGGATCGAGCACGCCGCCGGGGGGCAGCGAGTCGGCCGCCCCGCCCAGCGCGGAGCGCCCAGAGCCTCGCGAAAGCCTGATCGTCCCACGCGGCGCGTCGGGTCGACCCCGCACGGCCCGGCGGGAGACCTCGGGTGACTACCTCGGGCGAGCCCTGCGCGCCAAAGATTCGACCGAGCGCCGCGCGTTGGCCGAAGCGGGCCTGGTCCGCCTGGACCAAGAGGACGACGACGACGCGGAGATGGAGGCGCTTTTGCTGCGACAGCTCTACCTGGCCGAGCTGGAGGACGGCGACCTCGAGGCGGCCCTGCACACTGCGTCGGAAATGGTGGAGCTCGAAACCTTGGGCGACATCGCCCGCCAAGATGCGGCGCGAGTTGCAGCGGCACTCGGCGAGATCGAGGTGGCGCAAGGCCACCTGCGCGTCGCAGCCACCGTCTGCCCCCCCGAGCGGCGAGCCTTTCACCTGGCCACCCTCGGCGCTCTGCTGCGCTTCACGGGCAAGGCAGCCGAGGCGGTGGAGGTGTTCGAGACGGCCGCCGCCTGCGCCGAAAAAGATCGCTTTCTCTACCTGGGCCAGTGGGCCCTAGCGGAGAAGGCGGCCGGTCGCGAACCCACCTGGGCGCTCGAAGACCTGCGCAAAGGACTCGAAGGCGCCCCCGGTCAAAAAGGTTACGCGCTCTGGGTGCTGGGTGAGCTATGCAACCTGCTCGGTGACCAGGCTGCGGGCGCGCGCTACCTCGAACGCTTCTTGGGACGCCTCGAAGGCGCGCCGCGCGCCAAGGCGCTCGCACTGGCGGGCGAGGTCGCTCACGCCAGGCGGCTTCTAGCTGCAATGTAGGGTCCGGGGGGGCTAGCAGGGTCCGTCAGGGCTGCTATTTGTGACCCAGTGTTCTCACTTTCGACCGCTTCGTTGCTCGCGGCAGCTGCGCTGAGCGCACCCTCGGGATCGTTTGCCGACGCCGTA
>Ga0164309_10000623_pt1 | contig 18963 bp, 23 predicted proteins | sample Whisoiple_247_MG_FD_109984 | JGI IMG/M metagenome (GOLD analysis project Ga0164309, IMG submission 109984) | Soil microbial communities amended with fresh organic matter from upstate New York, USA - Whitman soil sample_247_MG | ecosystem: Environmental > Terrestrial > Soil > Unclassified >...
AGTGGCAGTTCGCAACGGACACCAGCTTCACGCTGAACGTCAAGGACGTTATCGAAGCTGACACCGACCTGCGTGCATCTGGCGCCACGACCGAGGCTCCGACACTTGCACAGCTAACGCTTACCAATGGCACTTGGTACATGCGTGCCCGTGCAGTCGACCGAAACGGCGTGCCCGGCCCGTGGAGCGCGACTGCAACACTGACGCTCAACACTCCGCTCCCGCCGACTCCGACAGCAGTTCTTCCGGCGTCGGGCTCGACCGTGACGACGATGACGCCTACGCTATCGGGCACAGTTGCAGCCGACAGCGTAGGACGCTTGACGAAGTTTGAGTGGACTCTGGCGACCAACAACACTTTCACCACGAACGTCCGAACCGAGATCGAGGATGATGTAGACCTGTCTGGCGCGGGAACCTTCTCAGAGGTTCTGCCGACAGCGTCGAAGATCACTGGCAACGGTACGTGGTGGATCAGGTGCCGCTCGGTTGCACAGGATGGTGCAGTCAGCGCGTGGACGACGGCACAGTCCTTCACACTAGCAATGGCTGCGCCTCCGACTCCGACAGTTGTGACGCCGGTTGACGTCTCTACGATCACCACAGACTTCCCAACCCTCGGCGCAACGCTTGGTGCTGCGAGTGAGGGTCGACTCAGCAAGGCGCAGTGGCAGATTGCGAGTGATACTGGCTTTACTGCGAACCTCAAGACGGTTACCGAAGCTGCTGGTGACCTTCGCATCTCCGGTGCGACGACGGAGACTACGCCACCAGCTTCGGGACTCTTTCAGGGAATCTGGTATCTCAGAGCCGCCGCTGTTGACGAGTATGGACAGGTCGGAGCTTACTCTGCCACTCAGTCCTTCACCGTCTCGCACAAGCCGGTTGCTACGCCTTCGAGTCCGATCAACGACACCACAGTCATCTGGGCGACGACAGCGCTTGCGTGGACGTTCAGCGACCCCGAGCCGACTGACACGCAGAGTGCCTATCAGTTCATTGTTGAGCGCAACGATACTGGTGTTGTGCTTGCAGATACGGGCAAGGTTGTTTCGAGTGCCAAGACGGCAAACGTTACGACTGCCGGTATGGTCAAAGATATCAAGATGCGGTGGAAGGTTCGAGTCTGGGACTCGGACGATGTCGTTTCCAATTACTCGGCGTACCAGCTGTTCAATGCTTCCGACCTTCCGGTCGTCACGATCACAGCGCCCATCGAGGGTGCTCAGATGACAACCGGACAGCCGACGATCACCTGGACCACGGATGCTGCAACTACGCAGGCCAGTTACAGGGTGGTCATCAAGCGCACCTCGGACAATGTGACCATCCTCGACTCCAATACGATCAGCACCTTGACCAAGTCTTACACGGCCCCCGGTACGGTGCTTGAGAACACCATCGCATACAACGTGACAGTGACTGTCACGGACACTGCTGGTATGCAGGGCTCCAAGACCAACAACTTCACGACGGCATATCAGAGCCCTGCCACTGTGACCTACACGGTCGATGGAAGCACCTACGAGGATCAGGGGTACATTGACCTCGACTGGTCGACAATGCAGGCGGATGACTTTTTCGTTCAGTGGAACGTCTACCGTCGCAAGACCGGCGAGATGGAGTGGACACGTCTCGCCGAGTATGTGAACCCTGGCATTACCGGCTACCATGACTGGACGGCTACGGCTGGCGACGTATGGCAGTATGCGATCACTCAGCACGCCGGTCGTTCGGGAGTCATTCTCGAGAGTGTTATCAACCCGACGCCTGACTCGATCACGGCAGAGGGTACTCACTATTGGCTCATCAACCCTCTTGACGAGTCCAATAACCTGAAGATTGATCAGGTGAAGTCTGACAGCTACTCGGACGAGTACCAAGAGGAAGCCCTGATCGTCATTGGCCGGGGACGCAAGATCAATCAGGGTACGCGATTTGGCTACAGTGGAACACTGCTTGCTCAGTTGCGTGATGACGGCATGGAGACGGCTCGTTCGAAGCGTCAGCGTCTCCAGCAGATCAAGTCTGCATTGACCAGCTACTACCTGCGCAACCCCTTCGGCGACATCTTCGTCGTGGCGATCAGTAACCTTTCCTTTGACAGAATTGCAGGCGTTGGAACAGCCGAATATGTCGACGTGACTGTCCCGTACATGGAGGTCTTCTAATGGCGACTGCGCCTTCGTGGGAGGCACAGGCAGCGATCCTTGGTCCCACCTCTGCGCTGGTTCGTCGGATCGAGATTTACAACTCTGATGGAGTGACTCGCTGGTCGAATGGCGACTATGACGATCGCCTTATCGACGGCTCTGTGTCGATTGACTACGGTAGGGCTGAGCGCCGAGCATTTAGCCTTACGCTGGAGAATGACGACTTCGCGCTAGAGCATTCTCCTGAGAAGTTTTGGTACGATAAGATCATCAAGATTTACAACGGTGTCAAGTATGTAGATACCTCGCCGGTGATCTCAACCGTAGTTCGTACAAACCTTTCCGCCAATCCAAACTCTGGAGTAAACACTACTGGTTATGGACTGAATGCTGGAACAACTGGCGTTGCTGCAGGGGCAAGAATTACTACAGCCAATTCACCCGCAAGTGCCACGGCTTGGGAGGTTACTTGGTCAACAGCTTCTACTGCAGTTTTCGGTGGAGCGTATTACATGATGCCCGTGGGCACTGGTGGAGTAACACCGGGTCTGGCATACTCTGGGCGCCTCTATATTCGCGTATCCAAAGCTCAATCAATAAACTTGTTGATGTATTTCTATAACGATGCTGGAACGCAAATAGGTTCAATCGCTGCCGGTCCAGTTAGATCTGTTACTGCTAATACTTGGAATGAGTTTAAGGTTGAAAATGTCATTGCGCCTTCTGGCGCTACTCGCATTCTTCTCGCAGGATACGGAAATGCCAGTGGTGGTGTAAACTGGGCCATTGGCGACAAGGTAGCAATCAATGGTGTGATGATTGAACAGAACGTAAAGATTGTCAACTCCTTTACTGGTGCAACACTTGACTTTGGTAATCGTGATTACTCGTGGACAGGTACTGCAGAGAGCAGTACCTCAAGAGAGACGATCACCGTTAGTACACCCAGCGCAGTCCCCTCTGTGTGGGAGACGCAGGTCGGGGAGTTCATGATCGACTCCATTACCGAGGCGCACTTCCCATACACGGTCGAGGTGGTCGGCAGAGATTACACAAAGAAGTGCATGCTTTCTAAGTTCGTCAACGCGACTGCCTTTGCCGTCAACACCAAGGTGGAGGATGCAGTCAAGGCCATTGCGCTGAATGCTGGCATCACCAAGTTCATCATGCCGCTCACCGGCCTTACGTTTGACACCGACTACTACTTCGAAGCAGATACGACGCGCTGGGATGCGATGTCGAAGATTGCTACCTCGTTCGGTTACGAGCTGTTCTTCGATGCGCAGGGCTACCTCGTAATGCGCGAGTTCCAAGACCCAATTTCCGCGCCACTCGCCTTTGTGCTTGAGACCGGCCCACTCGGATCGCTTGTTACCTATAGCAAGACGGTTACCGACACTCGCATTTACAATCACGTCGTTGTGACAGGTGAATCCAGCGACTCTCAGACTATCGTTGTCTCGGCGGAGGCATTCAACACAGAGTCCTCCTCGCCCACGAACATTGCAACGCTTGGTGACAGGGTATACCGCTACTCCAGTCCGTTTGTCACTGACGTTCCACAGGCCCAGGACCTCGCAACGAAGATGCTCAAGATCATGAGCCTCGAAGAGTTCAACCTAGACTTCTCCTCCATTTCACTCCCGTGGCTGGAGACCGGAGAGATTGTTCAGTTCAATGACCCAAGGGCATTTGCTGGACAGCCTACGAGATTCCTTCTCTCGTCGCTAACCCTCCCGCTGGGATTGGGCGCAATGAGTGGCAACGCTAAGAGAGTGTCGGTGGTGGGATAATGGGCCTTGGCGATTTCATGACAGCTCTGCAGTTCCGCGACCTTCTGCAGAAGCTGATCCAAACCGAAGTCGATTCAAAGAGACCTCAGCCTAAGTATGGCACGGTCACCGCCATAGACCGCACTTTGCGCAAGTGCAGTGTGATGTACCCTGACGATGTCGTGTCTGTCAAGGTGTCGATGGGTAGTGTCCAGCCATCTGCGGTGGGTCAGACCGTTCGCATTGACGGTATCCCCGGTGACCGCTTTGTGGCAGATGTCATGGGTCCGATTTACCTTGACCAGCCCGACATGAAGGGGCCGGTCGACGTTACAGGGGACGTGAACGCGAGCGGGAACGTCACTGCGACGGGTACTGTGACGGGAGGCTCGGTCACAGGCACTTCGATTACCGGCACTTCGGTTACCGCATCGGGAGCCAAGTTGTTCCTAGGAACAAACGATCTCATTCGTCACGATGACACGACAAACCGCTGGCACTTCCTTTCAGATTTTGCTACGTCATCCGACGACCCTGGCAATGCTGATCTACAGTTCCGACAGGGTTATTACGTCAGCGGTGCTTCGCACAGCGCTATCGCCAATGCAAAGAACATGGTCTTTGCTGGTGGAATCATCAAGACAACAGACACCTCCCTCGGCTGGACAAACAGAATGCAGGTGTCGGCCAATGGGTACGGCCCCACATTCGCTCCATCTGGCTTCTACTCGATGGATATGCCAGCCGATGGAACAGTCATCGCCGGGTATGGTGGCGCAGCAAATGTCACTGTTGCCGCTGGGATGATCCCGTTTCCCTCGTGGGGAACTCTTTGGTACGAGCTTCCGCTCGGTTCTGCTTCTCCAATGGTGCCTGCTAACTGGCACATGACTACCTACAATGGCGTTACTGGCACTAACTTCGAAGTTCCGCCACACTGGATTCCTGTTGCTATGCGAAGAGCCGATGCGACAGATGCTCGCTGGTGGACGGCCCTTGGGGAGTATGATTACTGGCGTCCTGCAACTCTTACTAACTCCTGGGTGAACTACGGTGGCGGCAACTATGACGATGCCGCCTATCGCAAAGAAAATGGTGTAGTAAGCCTGCATGGCCTGATCAAGACTGGAACAATCGGAAGCTCTGCATTTACTCTTCCAGTTGGATTCCGGCCCGATGGTAGAAAACTTTTCACTACTATCTCCAATAATGCTATTGGAAGAATCGACATTGACGAAACCAATGGACAGGTTATTCCATCGCTTCCTGCAGTAAACAACTGGGTCAGTCTCGATCACATTCAATTCGTCGCTGGGCAGTAACTAGCCATGCTTGACTATTGGTCAGTATGACCTTATCATGTCCCGACCGATGAGAGGTAGAACGTGGCACCTGCTAACGAACCTCCTGACCTGAACGGTGTCACGCCTGGTGAATTGGGCAGACTCGTCAGGGACGTGCTTGTACGGTTCGAAGGTCTGGCTGCACGGCTAGAGACTCAGTTTGTGCGAACTGATAACTTCGATCTATACAAGCAGTTGGTCGATAACGCGATCAAGCAGCTCCAGACTGCCGTGTCTACGGCGGCGGATAAGGCGGTAGTGAATGATCGCCTACGGGACCTCGACGTAGAGCTCGATAAGCGCTCCTCGAAAAGTCAGGTCGATGATTTGGCAAAGCGAGTTGGGGAACTGGAAGACGACAAAAAGTGGCTGGTCCGCGTTGTCGTTCTGTTTGTTATAACAATGGTTCTTACAGGAGCCGTTGCAGTCTCGAAGCTTACGGGGGGACCGTAATGCCCGAGGAGGCGCACGCAATCATGCAAGCGTTGAGAAGCCAGCGCGACGAAGAACTACTTGACCTTGTGCGGGACACCTTGGCTCAGCTGAACAAGTTGGGGGACCGACTCGAATCACATCTTCGTGACGCAGACACGGAAGAAGTAGGCTCTAATGTTCCAGATGAGTCACGTGGGTGAGGTTCGGGTTTACAAGGCCGTATTGATCGTGCTTGTCCTTGCATCCACGTTCATACTACTATGGGCCTTGCGTGCATCGAATCAGACGATCTCAAAGAACTACGAACAGACGCAGTGTAACCAGGGGCTCTTGGTGGCAGCCCTCACTGGCATAAAGAACGAGAAGCAGATCGCGTTCTGTTCGCCCGAAATTAGAGCAGATCTGGAGAAAGCACTGTGACGACAAGCAACAGACAGGCTGGAACGGATGGTGAACTCATCGACGCCGTCAATCAGTTGACCCAAGTCGTCCGGCAACTGCAGACCATGATCGAGAACGACTATCCGAAACGTCAGGAGATCGAGCGGGACTTCGTCACCAAGTACGGGATCAACAAGAAGCGTCGGCAACTCATCGTCAGTCTCGTCGCCGCGATCATTGCGTCATTCTTCTGGACGATTGGCACCGTCTCGTACTGCCTCCTCGGCCAGACCGGCGATCCTCCAAAGGCTTACTGCAGGATCATCCCCGGCTACTCGGATGCGATTGCTCGTAACGACAGGTTGATCTCCAGCTTCAACAAGCTGATTGCGACGACGAACGCGAACAGTGACCGGCTGGACAAATTGGAGGCGAAGCCGTGACCAGTCTTCCTCCGGACCTAACCTTCGGATTCGTGCGCTTCAAGACCGTGCTTGCCGTCGCTGACACCGCAGACGCAGGGCCAGACCCTGACGCGGTTGGAGCAACTGGAACAGTCACCTTCACGGCCAAGCAGCGCGTCACCATCGGTTACGAGGCCGGCGAGCCTGTGACAGTTGGAAAGCAGGTCATCGTCTGCCCATTGGACTCGCAGGGTAACCTGCTTGAGCGTGTCGGCGGAGCGATCGGCGTCTGGCTGGTGACAGGGCAGTACGTCGTCACCTACGACATCACAGGTGTAGACCTCACGGCCCACGACATCTTGGTAGAAGCGTCGCACACGCTGGCTGCTCCGCTGTGGCTCTCGACCTACATTCCCCCAGGCCCCGAGGCAACGCTCAGTGAGTTCTCGGCGCTCAACGAACGACTGCTCGACATAGAGCAGTACCCTCCTGTTGTGGCCGCGCCCGTCGGCTCACCGCCCCCCAGCCCAGTTCTCAACCAAATCTGGGTTAAGTACTAGAAGGAAAGGCGTTACCTGACATGGCCGCAATCACCTCCGGAGAAATCCTCTTCAAGTACAGCACGACTGCCGGCGCTGCTGGTAACGCGAACACCAGCACCGCAGCTACTTCGCTCGGCAAGTACATCAGCACCACTGCCTGGGCCGGCGGCTCACTGAACGACCTGTTCGACGACGTGAGCGGTACCGAGAACGCGACGAACGTCGTGGACTACCGATGCATCTTCGTCCACAACAGCAACACGGCGAACATCCTCCAGAACGCCGTCGTCTGGCTCTCTGCCGAGGTCGCTGGTGGAACGAGCATCGCGGTGGCGGTCGACAACATCGCTGCCTCGGCCATCGGCTCGGCGTCGGCGCAGGCCGCTCAGATCGCTTCGGAGACGACCGCCCCCTCCGGTGTCGGCACGTTCAGCTCGCCGACGACTGCTGGCTCGGGCGTCGCCCTCGGCAACATTGGTGTCGGCCAGACCCGTGCGATCTGGATTCGTCGCACCGCCGCCAACACCGCAGCAGTCTCCAACGACGGTGTGACCATCTCGGTCACCGGCGACACCGGGAGCCTCTGATGCCTGGGCCTCGACAGGACAACGAGTGCGGTCACCGCTGGCGGAAGCACGTCGAGCAGCCGGATGGCTCGTACAAGTGCACTGTTCAGGACTGCACCTGCACCAACAAGCCGCCCTTCGGCTCTGGGCCACCTGCCCCGACGAAGTAGACAACTAGGAGGGGTCAAGGGCGAAGGGCCGAGGTGAGCTGTGGCTATCAACAAGCGCACTTGGTGGATGGGCAACACCGGCAACCCCACCAAGGCTTCGACCACTACTATCAACTTCAGTGGCGCTACTGGTAACCTCGCCGACCCCCCACAGGTCGGCGACTGGATCGTCGGCTGGGTCGCAACTGACAATATCACCGCCACTACTCCCACAGTTACAGGCATTACCGGCTCCACCGGCGCAGTCGGCACGATCACGAGCACTCTTATCAGCACGAGCGCTACTGCCGGTGGCGTTGCAACTCTGATCATGTTCCGCGCACAGGTTACAACTGCCTACACAGGTGCTGGATTGGCTAACTACACAATCACGCTCAGTGGGGCAGTGACCTCCAAGCTCGGTGGCATGACGGCGATTTACTCTAGCACTGGTGCTACACTGACCTTCACTCAGGTCGTTTCGCAGGGAACTGTCAACACTCTGCCAAGCCAGTACCTGTTGAGCACAGACGCTCCCTGGGGGACCAACACCGCCACGATGGCGGGAATGTCCTCCGAGGCCCCCTCTGTCATTACGTTGCTCCCCCCCGGTAGCAACACGCTAGGCGGCGAACAGCAACTCTTCCGGTGCTTCACCACGGGCGGTAGTGCAGTCACGAATATCTCCGGTGTCGGGTATGTCACCATCGACCCCGTCGCAGGAGGCAACTGGACTCCGAACACCACGCTGGTTGACGGCGGGTTCTCGGTCTGGAAGATCAGCGAGCCAGGCCTTGCATCTGTTACCAGTTCACGCGATACCACTTGGAACACTAGTGAACAGGTCACGGCGAACCGCAATACGACTTGGAATGTCTCCGAGGCTCTCACTTCAGTAACTTCGAGTCGCGCTACGACGTGGAATACTCGCGCACTGGTTACTGCGAACCGTCAGACGACGTGGAACACTCGTGCACCAGTTACTGCGAACCGTCAGACGACATGGAATGCACTTCAAACTGTCAACGTCCTTCGGTCTACGACGTGGAACGTACTTAAGCAGGTTACCAATACTCGTACAACTACTTGGAACGCGCTCGCTCCCGTTACTGCGAACCGTAACACGACTTGGAATGTGCAGGGCCTTGCCTCCGTAACTGCTGTCCGAGCTACGACTTGGAACGTACTTCAGACTGTCAATGTTCTTCGTTCGACTACGTGGAACGTCAGACTTGTTGTATCCCAGAGCCGCTCAACTACTTGGAATACGTTTGCACCTGTCACTTCCTTGCGTGTGACGACGTGGAATACTCGGGCACCTGTAACCGGCTCTAAGTCGACGACGTGGAACACCCTACTGCAGGTTGCGGCGAACAGAAGCAGCACTTGGAACGTAACAGCACTGACTTCCGTGACGGCTTCGCGCTCGACAACGTGGTGGGTGCAGCCGAACATCTCCCCACCATACTCTAATGCAACCAAGTGGAACACCCCGCTCGCTACCCTTTATCCCGGCGGTGTAACCCTACGCTCGGATAGCAGTACTTTGATGGGGCGGGTGCTCGACGGCCACGGGACTACCCCACAGCGCAACTACCTCGGCTCAGATACCTCGCAGAGCACCCTGCCGGTCTACTATGTTGACAACAGTACTCCGCTGGTGAACGTGCGAGTCTGGGGATCATGGCGCAACGGTTCTGACGATAACGTGCAGGGCACGTATCAGGTCAACCAAGACATCTCAGTGCCCATGCCAGCCCTTCCAAAGGTCGTTGGCTTTAGTGACTACCAGATCGTCATTGTCAACGTTGACACTGGTGATGAGTGGAACTTCTGGAAGGTTGGCACAAACGTAGACGAGTCGCTCCAGCCGGGGCTCGATGGAAACAGCGTCTGGCAGCCGTATGACATCGGCAGTGGCGTGATTCGCTACACCTGTCAATCGGCAGCTCGCTACGGTCCGGTCGGAGCCAACTCGGTTACGACCACTGGTGGCTACATCACGGGTAACGGCAAGCCCTCCATGACTCCGCAGCCTTGGGGTATGCGCGGTGCGAAGGTTCCGTATGGCATCGGACTTGTCCGCAAGACCGAGGTTCAGTCAGGCGTTATCAATCACGCGATTGCCTGGGCTTACCACGGACCTTCTCCTGACTTTGTTGACCCTGCGCAGGGTAGTGACGGTGGCACATTCGGCGGAGTCTCGGGTTCAGATATTCCCGAAGGTGCCCGTATCCGACTGCGTCCTGACTTTGATCTGACCTCATTCCCGGCAGGCACAGCGCGCATCGTCGGCAAGGCCTTGCAGGACTACGGCGCAATTATGATCGACAACTCGGGATGGCCTAAGGTCTATCTAGAGGCCGATCCAACGGCGAACTGGACTGACGTTACTGCCTCGATGCTCTCGGCTGCGACACTGGCTGACTATCAGGTTGTTGAGTGGGTTGTCACGACGCCACCTCCAAGCGGACTGGACCTGATCGGAACAGCACAGAGCGGTGGTTCCGCTACTGCAGTTGCGAGTATTACGGTCACTCTTGCGACTGGTGTTCCTGACAACTCGTATGACATGGTCGGGGTCAATGTCCAGGCTGCTGGTATCGGGATTACGACTCCGAGCGGCTGGACTCTGCTCAAGAACCAAACTGAATCTTCCTCGGTCTACACGAGTGTGTTCTACCGTAAGCACGCAACCGGCGACCCTGCGACTGTTCTGTTCAACTTTACCGGTACTACGTCGCAGTATGGATGGGCTACATGGGGAGTTACTGGTGCCGATCTGACTACAGCATTCGGAACTGCTGTCGGTGCAGCGGACGCAACATCTGACGTGAACCACGTTGGTCCTGCCCTGACGATGACCGGCAGCGGGTCAATGCAGTTTGAGGTTGCAGGTCTTGGTTCCGGCTCCACAGTATTCAATACGCCTCCCAGCGGCATGACTCAGGTTGTCCAGAACTCTGGCGGAAAGCGTATAGCAGTTGCTTCTGGAACCAATGCCTCACCGGGGACTCTTGGCGCGTCTACATGGGTGCTGAGTGCCGCTGCTCGCGGTACAGTTATCCGATTCGAGGTCTACCCCGGCGCTCCAACGACTACTTCAGTCACGTCCAGTCGTAGCACCACTTGGAATACAGGCGCTAGCGTTACCTCCTTGCGTGTGACGACGTGGAACACAAGGTCTGTTGTCGCTACTGCCTCGCGTGCTACGACGTGGAATACGCGCTCTGTTGTCAGTTCTGCGCGTGCGACGACATGGAATGCACTGCAGCAGGTTATCGCGAACCGTAGCAGCACTTGGAATGTCTCAGGTGCAATCGTTTCCGTTACATCTTCCAGAGCGACGACGTGGAATGTTCTCACCTCGCTAGCATCTGCACGCTCGACAACGTGGAATGTCCTCGCGGTGGTGGCTGGGACGCGCTCGACAACGTGGCACACGCGGGCCAGCGTGGTGGGTGTGCGGTCCTCTTCATGGAACGTCCTAGCGGCTATCACGGCCACTAAAGCGTCTACGTGGAACACGCTTGCTTTGGCTACAGGGTCACGTCAGACGACGTGGAATACCCTGTTTTCGCAGCTTTCCTCGCGTCAGACGATGTGGAATACCCGTGCCACCGTCGCCACAGTCTCGCGGCAGACTACTTGGAACGTTCTCACGGTAGTCGGCACGGTGTCTCGCAGCACCAGCTGGAATGCGCTGCAGCAGGTCACGGTCAACCGTAGCACTACTTGGGATACAGCTGGTAGCGCAGTAACGATCACGTCGAGCCGCAGTACCACATGGAATACCTTTGCACAGGTGTCCGGTGTACGCTCAACGACTTGGAATGTGCGGCTCCTGATCGTCTCCTCGCGTCAGACGCTTTGGAATACATGGCAGAGCACCGGCACAGCGAGCCGCAGTACGACATGGAATACCTTTGCAACAGTCATCGTTGCTCGTAGTACGACTTGGAACACCAGTGTCAGCGTGCTTGCTGTACGCAGTACGACATGGCACACGCGGGCGCTTGCTAGCAGCACGCGGGCCACGACTTGGAATACCTTTGCCAAAGCCACCGGCACGCGCAGTACTAGCTGGCAGACGCTGGTTTACATTCTCGTCTCGCGTGCCACGACTTGGAAGGTTCGTCAAGCGGTTAGTGCCTCACGCGCTACCATGTGGAACGTCGCCAGTAACGGCATCACCTGGGACGTTTACCGTGCACCTTATGTTCCCGGCGCAGTCATGGTGCAGAACTACCTCGGCGTATGGGTGCCGGCTCAAGAGGTTGTCAGGTGGAACGGGACTAGCTGGGTTCCTCTTTCGTGAGGTTTGCCTCGGCGCGGTCCCACGCCTCTTGGATTGCAGAGCGAAAGAGCTCACGCTGGTCCTCCTGCTGTGGCATCGTCTCGTAGCACCGTCCGCAGCAGCCGAGAATCTCATCGACGCGCTCCTGCTTGTGTCCGAACCACCGGCAGACGGTGTTCTTGGTGAGCTGCCACTTCCACCACTTGCCGGTCTCGACTGGATGACGAACGATCTCCTTCAGGCGCTGGATCATGCGGACCACACCCTCGGAGTAGCAGGCGCATCGGACACCGTGCCCTTGACTCGCGGCGTCCCGAGCTGGACGGCGGGCTGTTCGCTGCGCCAACCGCAGGTGTCGCACCAAGGAAGCTTCCTGTCGTGGTGCTGGACCTCGACATGGTTGGGACAGTTCTCGGGCTTCGGTCTGCCACCGGGGCGACCGGGGCATGGTAGGGGCGGTGGAGTGAAGCCGATGTACCGGCAGACGACACATACGTGCTCGCCGTACTCGTCCACGACGACATCGTGCGCCTGCTGTGCGGACTTGGCCTTCTTTTTAGTCATCTTAAATAGCTCCCTCTCGAAGAATTTCCATGCGCAGCACGACTGAACGCACTGCTGGGTGGTTCGGGTCGATATCTGCCCATACGCAACCGTTGACGTACTCGAGGAAGGTGCGACCGCATCCTTCGCATACCCATATGCTAGTCATCTTCGATGGCTCCCTTTGGTTCTACCTTGATTGATGGCTCGCCCTGCTTCTGGAAGATGAGTGCGCGGAGTTGCTTCTTCTGCTGCTCGTCGATCTCGTCACCCTTGAGCAGCTTGTCCACAGCTCCCATCGTGAACGAGCGCCCGCCGTACTTGCGGAATACGTCGTCTGGCAGCACCATCGCAGCCATGTCGGGGTCGACCGACCTGCGCGAGCTGACGGTGACGGTGAGCTTGTTGTCGCTGGAGGCGTACTCGAACTCGTCCTCGGCCTTGGCCAGCGTGAGTAGATGCTCGTCCAACTCGGTGAGCGCCGAGGAGATTGCTTTGCGCTGGTACTCCAGCTTCGCCCGGTGGTCGATCACGTCTCGAACGTCTGTGATCGAGAATACCCCGCCGACCTTGACGTTCGCCAGCAGAGCCTTGCAGGAGGTTTTGCGCACACAGAAGTTGCACGTCGGGTTGACCGTCTCGACGATGTCCTTTTCGTCGGTGTCCACAATCTTCTGCGCCATCGTCTTGAGGAACTTCCAAGTGGCGATGTTGTCGTCACGAGTAAAGACGATTCCGATAGGGCCATCGTGACGGAGCAGGTCAAACTCGACCCAAATCTTGGTGGCGTCGGGGTGCTGAATCTGTGCCGCAAGCGCGTAGGCCCGAGCCTGAATCTTCTTGCGAAGGTCGCCGGGCGCGAATCCCCAGCGGATCGTCTTGTAGTCAACTACTCTGTATTCGGTCGGACCAGTCTGATCGAAACGGTCCCAGATATAGTTGAAGGGGATATCCCCGATCGAGGTAGGAATTGGAAAGCTGGTCTTGACCTCACAGGAGACAACCTTGCGGAAGTTGAAGTCAGTTCGCTTGTGCCAATCCTTGAGCATCTGGACGCCGTCGTCGTAGTCCTCGCCGACCAGCTCCACAGTGTTGAAGGTAGTCATGAAGCTCATGCGGAACAGGTCGAGTAGGTACTTCAGTGTGGGCTCTGCGGTCTGCTCTATGTAGACGGACTTAACATAGAGCTCCAGAGCACCGTGGACTGCGGTTCCGAGGCTAGCGGCTGTGCTACTCGCACCCCTGCCGTACTCGATGTTCTCTGCATTGTAGCGTGCTAGGCACGCTTCGGCAGTCTGCATCGCAGTCGCCGAGAATGACTTAGGTCGCACTAGTCCTCCTGTGTTCCTCGTTTACTGTACTCACCGGCCCATATGCCATCAGTGCTATTTGAGGTCTGCTTCCACTCTGCGCACTCTTTCCTCACCGTGCAGTTGAAGCAAGCCAAGATAGCCTCGTTACCTGACTTGGAATCGTTCTTCTGTGGAAAGAACTTCTCAGGGTCCATGTCCCGACATTCCGCTTCCTTTTGCCAGTCGAGATTGGGTGGTGCTAAGAAGTCGGCGTGGAGCTTTCGCTCTCCTTGAGCTGCCCACTGTCCTTCACCACAGGCACAGTCGTCTCCTGCTCCAACTCGGGAATCAAGTCCGAGTAGTCGACAGACTCCTGTGCATACAAGTCTTTTGGGACGACTATCACCTCGTCCTCCTCCTCGACAGGGAGGGGACGGAAGTCGAACACGACCTCGTCTGCATCATCAGGCAGGCGGTCGAAGAACACCACCGGCTGAATCTCGCGGACCTTGGTAGGGGGTGGGGTCAGCTTGTCGAGGGGTGTACGATCCACCCTCATGCTGACCTGCGGCTTGTCGGTGACTTCGTCTAGCGGGTTCGCATTCTCGCTCACGAGTTGCTCCTGTATGGGTCGGCGGTTGCAGTGTTCCCATGATTGCATATGGGGCGGGGATATGGTAGCCGCTCGGCCCATATCGGTCCATATCGGCTTCGTTAGTCGAAGTCGAATCCGCCTCCCTCACCCTCCTCGTACTTCTTGACTGCGAGCCGGTAGTTCTCCTCGTCATACTCGATGCACACGCAGGAGCGCTTGACGCGCTGGCAGGCACGGGCGAGACTTCCGGAGCCGCCGAAGGGGTCCACGATGAAATCGCCCTGCTTGGTACTCGTGGTGATGAGTGACTCCAGCAGCGGGAGCGGCTTCTCGTGGGGGTGGATCAAGTCCTTCGGGCGAATCTGGGGGAAGCGCAAGATGTTGCCTCGGCGCTGCGCATCCTTCTCGCGCCCGCCCTTCTGGAAGAACATGATGAACTCGCCGCCCATACCCCACGGGCAGTTCGTGTCTCCCATGCCGGGGCCGTCCTTCTCCCAGAACAGGAGAGCCTTGCGGCGGAATCCATACGGCCCGAGGAAGTCGTCGGTCATCGCCAGCCACTCCTTGAGGACCTGATATGACGTAAAGACGTACATGTCACAGTCCGGAGCGGTCTTGGGTAGGAGCGAGGACATGACAGCCTTGAAGGTAGCGATGGCAACCTCAGGGCTCTCGTCGTTGGCGATCTTCCGAGCCATCTTCTTGCCGGCCTCGGTGACCGCCATGTTGCTCTGATTGTCTACACCGAAGGGCGGGTCGGTGATGATGCAGTCGACGCGGCCATCCTTGAACTTCTTACACTCCTCGATGCTATCGCCGTGCCAGATTTGCTGGAAGATTTTACGCTCGGTCACAGGTCAGTCTCCGTATACTGCATCGTCAGGGACAGGGGCGGGCGGCAAGAAGCGGTCGGGGAAGTTGAGAGGCACGTCAGGAGGCACAGGACTCGGCCCATCGCACGGGTGCATCTGATTTGAGCCACACGCTGGGCAGACGAGGATCGTCTCGGTCAGGCGAGCCCTCACGTCGAGGGATGGGATCATGAAGGTCAGCCTGACTGTGTTGGCTGCATTACCCTCCATTGTTATCTCTGCACTCACCGGCTCAAGCTTGGTGCCATCGGGCATGACGATATGAGTATCCATACCAGTGCCACCTGATACGATGTGCAGTTCAGTCATCGCCCACACCTCCGCTGGTGCTCAAGACCATAGCCTAGCGAGGCACCAAAGTGCCAGAACTGCCATACGCCTTGGCACTTGTGGCAAACCCCTTGCCACATCATGTACCGAGTATCGCCTTCAACCTTGTTCTTCCAGATCAAGATGTGAGGCGGGCTCGCCTTGCGCTCTGCGCACTTGCACGGTCCCCACACCTCCTTGAGGCGTGCGTCAACCGAGTATGTTCCCTCGCACCACCTGTCGTGATCCTTGCGCATACCCATTGCAGAGAGAAGCTCGCCGAGTCCTGTCTTTTGGAGTTCCGCCCAGGTCATTCCTTTAGAAGGCATCTGGACCCCTCCAGACGTTGTCTGAAGGTCCACCGTCGAGGCTGTCGGTGTCCTCTATCTGATTCCAGACGTGCAGTGGAATCAGATCAGGATTGAAGGGTCCAGCCTCGCGTACACGGATGACTACTCGCGGCGTCACGTCAGGACCCTGCTCCACGACATAGGACTCGACGTGCACGTTGTCCTTGTCGTTCTTGTAGAGCAGGTCTTGCAGGGCATCCTCGGTGGCCTTCTGCATGTTCGTTGCGTCGGCCTCGTGCTTCCGATGGGTGCGAGCCTGTGGGGTGCTGTACTCCGAGCGCACCCTCCAGAAGAAGAAGGTGATGTCGACCTTGCCGGTGAGCATCTCCACTGGCCCGAGCGCTTCCTTGACAGCTTCCTTGTAGGCGTCCAGCTGCTGGTTGCGCCCGACATAAGGGATCATCTTGCCGTTCTTGCGAGCGACGCCGACTGGCCCGATCGCCCACGGCTCGGGGTTGAGTTCCAGTACGAACCACTGGTCAGCCATGTCACGTCTCCTTGTTCATGCTTGTCAGCAAGAAGTTGTGGTAGTAGTACGTCGGCCAGTCTAGTGCCTGCGCGATACTCAGCTCAAGTCGAGCGCCGCGGGATTGTGGCCAGCCGCGAAGGAGGATGATGCCCTGACAGAAGGACAGCATCTCTTTGAGGTCGTTGCGAAGGTACTCGGCCCACTCCTCCGGCTTGCCTGACAGATTGGGGTGCTCAACCTTGTGAGGCGAAAGGATCGACAGGCCGGCGTCTCGCAGCTCTGTCATTGCAGCCTCGAAGGCAGGGAAGTTGTGATCTGCATACCCAGCCATTGGCCCCGACAAGTAGTAGGTGAGGTCAGGGTCGATGTAACTCATCCCCCACACCATCGGCTGTCCCATGTCAGTATGCCTTTCCGTGCATGTACTCGCGGGTTGTGTTGTAGTCCATCTTGGTGCGCATGGCAGTCTCGGTGTCATGGCCGTGACGCTCGATGAGCTGCTCGCACATGAGGATGACCTTGGCGAGGTGGAAGCCGGAAGGGATGCTAGAGGCGTAGACCTTTGTTAGCACCTGTGTGATCTCGTAGAGCGCGTCCGAGTCGGAGTCGGACAGTGGATCGAGTCCACCGAACTTCATGATGATGTCGGCCTGCCGGAAGATCGCGTCAATCCGCTCACCCGCGAGGTGATACAGCGAGTCGTAGCACCGGATGATGCAGTCGGCAAGCTCGATGACGAAACCCTCAGGCTTCGGGTTGCACGAACCTGACTCCGGAGTCGAGAGACCTGTCTGGATGCAGGTGTGGTTGTGCAGGTAGTAGACATCAGGCTTGCCGTCCCGGTGCTCCTCGAGAGCTTCGGCCAACTCGGAGACGGCGAGCATCATCATCTCACCCCAGCTCCGCTCCTTGTTCCAGAATCCTTTGGACTTTGCAGTCTCGTGGATTTCTTCTGCCAACTCTGCGCGATTCATCAAAGCTCCTGACTTGTCGAGTGTTTGCTGTATGCCGTTCTAACGTTCCCTGCGTGCCCGCCGGTCTAGATACCCCGGCAACCGTCCAGAGGACCGTGGCGACCCCACAGCGCGACGATTTAGGGGGTCTCCGGTCCCTCCCGTCACCCGTCGGCGGACGCTGCCACGTCCCCGCGTGGCATCACCCACGACTCGTAGCCCGAGCCGCCATTGACATAGAAGATGCCCTTCGGCTTCGTGATGTCGTAGCCGATCTCGATCTCCTCGTTCGGAGCATTCGAGATAGCGTTGCGCAGGTTGTCCGGAGAGAACTTCATCTCGAAGCGCTTGTGATCTGCATACCCCGGCACCTCGACAACGTCGCCGAGAAGGCCGATCTCGTCGTTCGTCATCATCACAGCGACCTCCTCCTGTCCGAAGTAGACTCGGAGGGTCGGGAACCGATCTGCACCAGCGAAGGCCGCGGCTCGCCCGATGATGTCGAGGAAGGCCGCCTTGCGAAGCTTGATCTTGTTGGGCTTGTCTCGGTCCATGATCTTCTTCGCGTTCGGATAGTCAGCCCCATAGAGCACCACCCGCAGCTGTGTGTGCTCGTCGGGCATCACGAGCAACTGTCCACCAGCAACCCCGATGGAAACCTCGCCGGTCTTTTTGAGCACCTGACTCAATAGGCCGGCTGGAACCGTGATGGGAAACTCAAGGTCGGGAATCTTGAGCTCGGCTACCGCGAACTTATAGCGATCCGTCGCCATGCACAGCTCGCCATCGAAGTGCACACCCACCAGCACCTCGATGTTCTCGGACTTGGCCGCGGCCCACTCGACCTGAGCGATGCGCCCTCCGATGTCCTTGGCTGTGTAAAGGGTGTCTGGATCGAACGCCGACCAGTGCGGATAGTCTTCAGTCCGCATCATGTTGAACTTGGCCTTGGTTCGACCCGAGGTTGTCATCTGAACGGTGCTGTGTCCTCGTCCGTCCTTTACCTCCTCCAGCGTCACGGTGGTGCCCGAGCCGATCGGAAGGCTGCCCGTCACCTGTGCAAGGAGTTGAGCCGGTAGTCGCCACGTCGTCGGCTCACCCTCGACCGAGAGGCAGTCCACCCACTCCATGCTGTAGACATCGAGGTTCGTCGCCCTGACGATGACAGCCGGATCGTTTTTGGGCTCGATCTCGAAGACGATGCCGGCTGCCTTGTCGAACGCCTTACCCTTGCCGGGGGCGATACGGTCAGCCTTCTTGATGGCGTCGGCGATAGTCGCAGTCTCGAAGATTACCTTCGTCATCAGATACCCGCAATCGCTTGAGGCCGGTCGGGCTCGTTGTCGCGCACCTTGCGGTGCTTCTCGCCGCACACGCCGGTGAGCTTGAAGCACATGGTCTCGATCGGCTTGAGGCAGACGACACAGATGTTCGCCTGATCGACGCGGTACTGCTTGGCGGCGACCCAAACGCTGTGCTTGTTTTTGACTGCTTCACTGGAAGTCGGCTGGGACATACAGGAACTCCTTGCGGTAGAA
>Ga0164309_10000626_pt1 | contig 18920 bp, 56 predicted proteins | sample Whisoiple_247_MG_FD_109984 | JGI IMG/M metagenome (GOLD analysis project Ga0164309, IMG submission 109984) | Soil microbial communities amended with fresh organic matter from upstate New York, USA - Whitman soil sample_247_MG | ecosystem: Environmental > Terrestrial > Soil > Unclassified >...
ATGTAGTGGGAGTTTATAATTTAGAAGATGTTAAAAAGAAAACTTTGGCTTATGTTAACATGAATCAAAGAGATATTCAAAGTTGTATGTTATGAAATCGGCGGATAAAAAGATAAAACAGTTAACAAAATTGTTACACGAATATTCTAGGTTTGGAGAGGGATTGACAACTAAAGTCTTAAGAAATCAAATAAATGAATTAAAATCGAAAACAAATGAAAATACATAAACACACAACAAACAGCTTAACATACTATCAGTGCGAACCTTTACCAGCAATACATTTGTTCGCATTCACTAAGAGAGCTTTAATAATCGATCTGATTAAGATTTACGGCTACTCATTGTTTAACACTCTAAATTTAAATTAACCATGAGCATAACTAAAGATATGTTAGACCGATTAGAGTTTAGCAAGAAACGAAAAGAACTCTTAGACAATCCAATAATAACGCTAAAGGCTCAATCGACTATCAAATATACTTTTATTAAGGATGAGAGTAAAGGGCTTTATTTTATACGCAGAAACAGAGATAAAAAAACTATTCTAATAGGAGATAAAGAACAATCTGAGGAATTTATTTTATTTGGATTGCAGGAAAATATAAAAGAAGTATTAAATTTGTTCAAGAATGCAGAAAATGGAACAGCTTGAAAATATTGTGTTTGAAGACTGCGACGATTCTAAATGTATCGCAGAAAAAACCTTCTCTTTATGGGTTGGAACATCCGAACTAAAGCCTAAACTTGCTAAATTAGGTATTACTTATAGCAAGGTAATTAAAGGTTTACATACTTTCTACTGTTTGAAAGGTAAGGAAATAGGAACATTAAAAATAAAATTATAATATCATGGCAACAAAAATAAAAGCATTAGCAAACTTTCTAGGATGTAAAAAGAAAGAAATAGAGCAAGGTTATGACGAAGATACTTTCGAGTATAGCGGAGGAGAATATAAAGTTTATACTGATTCTGAGGCAGACGATGCTTTTGAAGAATATATAGACCAATATATCGATGATTGTGTATTACATGAAATTCCTGAAAGCTATAGAAAATATTTTGACCGTGAAGCTTTTACAAAAGATTGTGAATATGACGGCAGAGGGCATTTTTTATCAGGTTATGACGGCGAAGAAAACGAACAAGACGGCTTCTATATCTATAGAACTAACTAAAATCGCGCGAAAAAAGATTAAAAAACAGATAATTAAATGGAAACAAAAGAAATACTAAAGAAAATAAAAGCATATCTCCGCAAAAAAGATATAGAAAAAACTAAAAAAGATAACGAAATAAAAGTATCTAAAATAGTAGTATCAATATTCCAAGACAAAACACCAAAACAGTCTATTCAAATGATGAAAGATATAAAAAAGATGTTTGATGAAAGACTAGACGATACTTTGAGTGAGAGCCTGGAATCGGTAAAAGAAATTAGCAATTATAAAGGAATTTAATTATGAAAATTATAACTCAAATATTTATACTAGTAGCAATGGTTATTATTACGATTAGTATGTTCACGGAAAACTTTTCCAAATTCGAAAGTACTGTATTATGTGCATTATCTATAATTTTATTAGCGGTTGGCGTAGTGTTGCAGGAGATCGGCGGGAAAAAGAATTAAAAACAAAACAATCAACAGCCATGAACACACAACAAACTAATATAAAAGAAACTAACGTTTTAATAGATGAATTTGTAGGAACTGTTAAACCATTAATAGGTAAAACACCTTTCGATAGAAACTTTCATTGTTTAATTACCGCAGTAGAAAAAATAGAAAGCTTAGAAGACGAGAACGGCAGAATAGCATACGTAACAATCTTTGGCAGCTACTGCGAAATACTTCTAAAAGATTCTGTGATAGAATGTGACGGCGAAACAAAACTACAAGCAGTTTATAAGGCTGTGATAAGCTTTATCGAATGGTATAACGAAAATTCCGCGAAAAAATAAAACAACAGTTAATTTTATGAAAACCAAACAACAAATACAAGAAGAGTTACTTATAATAAGATCTAAGATAAAAGAACTCAGAACAGAACTAAGTACTGCACATGAAACAAATAGCTTTGATGTTAGAGATATTATAAATGAATTAGATCAATTTAGGTCAAATAGAGACTTATTAGAATGGGTCTTAGATTTGGATAGTAAAGAATAAATAACTATATTTGTCGTTTAAACATTCATATAAGCAAAGAAATGCGACATAAAATAAAAAACAAAGTAGAAAAACGGTTCTTAAAATACGCCGTGCTAAACAAAAACACAAATAAAATAGATATTTATCGCTTTAAAACTAAAGTAGCAGACCTTTTAAACATATCTGTAAGGACTTTAGACAGGAAAATACCATATGAAAACGATAGTTATATAGTTTATTTAGTATCAAATGTCGTATTATAGTGGATATATTCATTAAAACACGACAAAAGACGCGCAAAAAGAAATAAAAAACAGCTAAAAGACTATGAAAACAATCAAACAACACCTAGAAATATTAAAAGAACCTTACAGAACACAAGCTTTAAATAATCTAGATAAAGACTGGAAAGACAAAGAGTATAAAGAATTATATTTAGCTCTTACAATGGCTTTTATTTGGGAAAACACACAAGAAGGCTCTGAATACTGGGATAACGTTCACACCGAAATACTTTTAAATAATCCAAATTACTTTGAAATACAAAGTTCTTAATGGGTGTACACCCTCCCACACACATTTTTGGTAGAATATTTTTCTGCCTTTTCTCCTTTACACCGAAAGAAACACTATAAAACAGCGATTTTTCCGAATTTTTACCTAATCGAATAAAAAGTAGGGCGGGACGAATTATAAACATAAGTGAATGTATTATGAAAAACATTGAAGACATATTGTATAGCAAGTCTAAAGGCTTTGACTGTACGGAAGAAGAGAGCGCAGAGGTAAAACACTGGCTTAAAAATACTATACTGCAGATAGGCTCTAGTGATATTGAGATTCATTCAAAAATACAAATGTTATTTCCTTTAGAGTATGGAGAGTATTTGGATGAGTGTAGAATACCTGATGAGTACATTATACAATATTGCGATAGTTTTGGTAATATTATTAATGTTCCTTATCATTTGGATAGTGTTGAGGTTATTAGTAGAGAACTGAGAGAAGTTGGTGTTTTTAATGTTTATTGTTAAACTGTTTCTTTTCTTTGTTTTCATTTTTTACCCGCGGATTTTAACCTAAATAAAAGACTATGAGAAAAAAAGATTTATTAATATGCACTAGAGAAGACAGCTATTGCATTGAAGATTTAAAAATGATTAGCCATCCTAAATTAAATGAAATTGTAGAGGTTGTAAAGGTAACTAAAGATGAGGACGGGACTTGGTTAGAACTATTAGGATATAATGAATATATTTATGACAGCAGTTGTTTTAGACAATTGTCTTTAAATGATATTAATAGTATTTTGAATAAGGAGATAGTTAGTGTTTAGCAGTTTCTTTCTCTTTTCAATTCTTTTTTGCGGCGATTTTTAACCTTAAAATTATTTATTATGGAACAAATACTAAATGCTTTATATACTCTTACTGAATTAGAAAAGGAAAGAGAGTTGACAACCAAAGAAACAAGCTTATATTTGTACTATTATAAAACATTAGTGCAAAATAATATAGAAATTCCCTTTGGAGTTGAAATTTAACATTAATAACAGCCTATTTAAGGCACTAAAAACATAAATTGATATGAAAGTATATTTAGTAAATTACGATCCGTGGGATGATGATAATTACGATTATTTAACCACACCTAATGATTGGACAAATGAAAAGTTTATTGAAAAAGCTGAATTAGTATACACATTGGAACAGTTTACAGAAATGTTTAATAGTGAAGAAACTATAGCTAATGATTACATTAGATTTATTTAAAACATAAAACTATGACACACTACCAAACTGCAAAAAGTATGCTTAGAGCGCACGCAGAATATGTGACAGTACAGTATAGAAATGACAAGCCAGCTATAAGGCAGAGTATTAATGATTATGTAGATTCTATAAGTAGGGATTATGGTTTATCCGATTATTATATTGGATTGCTTAGTAATTATGCGTGCAGTCTTCATCCTTGATTTTTAACTTTTTTTGCGCGAATTATGGAAAATGAATCTCCTCTATATTTACAGCAGTTACCGCCTAAAATATATGAATATGCATTTGAGTATCTTAGAGAAGAATTAGACAATCTTTATTACCCTGATCTATACATTCTACCTCTAACAGTGGAAGGAGAAGAACAAAGAGAATATTTAATAAACTACCATCACGATAGTAAAGGTAATTTAATTTGGCAGAGCATTTATAGATATGGTGCTTACGAATACAATTTTACTTTTGAAAACGAAACCTATTTAGCAATTTTAGTTAATAACGATTGATATGAAACTAATCAAATTAAAGCGTTTACCCTCAACAAAGCACTATTTTAACCTTGAATTAGGTTATAAGACTTTTTGGAACGGATATAAAGAGAGAAAAGTAGTTATAGATAAAGAATTTACCACTATAATGACATGGTGCGATACAGGGGACTATGTGAGTAATAAGTTCTATGACGTTATTATATCTTTTATTGAGAGTGGAGAAGATGAACTTTTTGTTTAAATCTTTTTCCGCGAAATTTTGCACTATTTAAGCAAAAAGTATTATATTGCACCATATAAACAAAAACATTATGAAAGAATTAATTATAAAAGCTCTAGATGAAGCCTATTTAACTTTGAGTATAAGAACACCACAAACTAAAAAAGAAACGGTTTATGCTTATATAGAAGATGTTGAACCTTTAGAGCTTGCAGATTTTATGAAGTCAAATAACATTCCAGACAATGCTTATTTTGGAGCCGAACCGAACAGTTATGATTCCTTTGATAGGGTTTGTTTATGTTGGGAAATAGATGCGCCGACAACAGATAAAGACAGATTAACGTATAAAAGAGACAAGTTTACTTATATAGCATCTAAACCAGTTTTTGAGGCTTTAAGTAAAGCAGGATTTAAAAGAAAAAGTTTCAGTTCTTTGGGACTTAGATTTAAAGACACAACTGTTTATGATATGTATATTAATAAAGATTTTGATAGGCTTGTTGAATATTACTCTCTTTATTTTTCTTTTAACGGCGAAAATAACAATTAAAATATAAAATTATGGAACTAAACGAAAAAATATTAGAAAATGATTATCCAGTATATTGGGATTATTTATATGTTTGTGATGGTGTAGTTGTACGTTCAGATGTACAAGGAACAGTTTTAGACCTTAAAAGAGATCGTAAGTGTAAAGAGGTTATGAGTTGTGACATTGAAGGCAGAAGAAAATTGCTTTCTTAGTTTGTTTTCGCCGAAAATTATATCTAAAAGCATACAAATAAACTAAAATTACTGAATTTATATTCAAATACATATAATCATGAAAACAAAAGTGGCATTTAAGAAAATAAAATGGGATTCTAATGATACCGAAATAGTAGCGATATTTATTGAACAGCTGTATAATGAGGAACTTTATAAAGACTTATTACTAGACTGCTATTCTCATATAGGTCAGCATTCATCAATACATAAGCATTTTTTGGTAGATGGTGATTTAGACGATCATAAAATAAAGACAGCTAGTAAGAAAGAGTATTTGCCTTTATATAATGAGCTGTTATCTATTGGTTATGATTTAGAGATTGTTTAATTTTTTATCCCCGCGAATTATGAACTATAAAAGATTTTTGACAGCTTATTTAAGATACATAAAGAAGTACCCAGATTTAAAACTAGAAATAATGAAAAAATACAAAGCTATTGGAGATTGCGGAATGTCAAAAGATAAAGAAGTTGTAGGTGTTTATACTTTTAACGGTTTATTCCACGAAATAAAAGATGATAAAGGTAGAATACATTCTATAAATCCTAGAACTTTAAAAGGTTTAGCGACAAAAGAAGAGAAAGTAAAAGAACAGATTAATATGCAATCGAAAATACAGAATGCAGGTTTTAATATTGTCAATTGCGGTCATTGCGGAAGTGTAGTTTTACATGAGTTAAATGAAGAGGAAACAATTGATTGCCCTTATTGCGATACTGTTTTAGATCTTTCTGATTGTCCAGATTTTTTATATGAGGGTTTAGAACTGAGCGAAGAATTTAAATAACTGATACTATGGAAGTAATAAAAATACCAAAAACTAAAATATTAGAGCTTATTAAGAAAGACAGTTGTACTTTTTATGAGCATGAAAGCTATACAGACATAAAAGTAACAGTTATTGAGAATAGAACAGATTTAGAAGGAGAATATCTTTATTTATCTTCTGATGCTTTGGCTAATCTGTTATTTGATAAAATTTATTCGGATAGTTATTTAACTGTTCTTGTTGTTTAACCTTTTTTCGCGGAAATTATGGAAAATCAAAAACAGCTTTCAAAACTGTTCAAGTCAACACACGGCAAAATGATTGGATTTTACAGAGGAAGAATACTAAGCAATCTTAAAATGATAGTTTACGAAATCAGTCCAGAGCCTAAAAGAAACCAATATGGAGATTATAAACACCAAACATCTTTTATAAAAAAGACTCATTGGAATAATAAGGTTTTGAGAATCGAATTAGACCATTTTTACGAACCGCTTGTAATTCCGAGAGAAAAATTAGACAATTATTTAATCTTTAAAGATATTGAACTATGACAAAACAAGAAACATTAGCTGAATTTATAGGATTTGATATTTTAGACGGAGGCTATTATCAATACGAAGGAGAAATTACACGATTGCTACCAGATTTTGAAGCAGATTGGAATTGGTTAATGATAGCAGTCATAGAAGCCTTCAATACAGTGGAAAATATCCCTGATGAACATGACTCAATGTGGGATTACCATATGAAAAATATAAAAAATTGTTTTTGGTCTCCCGAAAGTCCTGTAGTATGCGAAGAATTGTTTATATTTGTAAATTGGTACAATCAAATAAAAGATAAAAAATGAACACAATAGAACTTACGCCAACAGATAGTAGAAAATCATTTTACGGCAAAGCAAAGATAAAAACAGAAGGAAATACTTCTTATCTGTATTCTTATGATACTTGTGTTGCCGAATATAATAATGATACAAAAGAGATTAAAACAAACGGTTATTATTCTCAGACTACAGCGAAACACATTAATGCATTTTTAAATCATTTTGGTTTTAAATCGCGCACAAAGAAAGAACTAGAAAACAGTTAGATTATGGACTTATTACAAAAAGTATCGAATATCCAAAAGAATCACACAAGAATGTTAACATTATATTCCATAATAGGAAAATTTGGAGACAGATTATCTAAAGATGTGCAGGAAGAGTTAAGAATCGAAGCGGAGGATCTGGAAAAAGAAATTGAAAAACAAAAAGAGAGGTTATTATGAAAACAGACACGATAATTGTACTTTTTTGGGCAATATTGCTCTTATTTTTATCTTATAAAGAAATATTTAAAAAACAATCCTTAAATAATGTTTCCCTTCCCGAAGAAATAATTTTGGCAAAGAAAGGAGATACTTTAATTGTAGAAAAAGTTTCAGACAGTATTTATATAGGATTTAAACATTAAATCATGAAATACAAAGCAATATCAACAGTTTTAAGCCTAAATATTTCTAATGAAGAGAAAGCTTATCAGTTATTTCTTTTGTCCTTGAAACCCGCCATGAAAAGAGTGTTTCTATGTATTCCAAAAGGCGCGGAAAAAGCTGTAACAGCAAGACAGCTAGGAGAAAAGACAGGAATTGAAACTAAATCTATCTGCAGTCATATTAAAGGGCTCCAAAAGAAGATTGTAATAAACGAATCAGGAATACAAAGAAGAAAAACTTACTACTTATGAAAGAAAATTTAGCTTACCACAATATAGATTATGAAGACTTTAAAAGTTTACCAGATCGCCAAAAAGAAATCTTAATAATAGAATTTTATAACAATTTGTATCCAATAGCATGGTAAGAACAACTAAAGAAGGAACTACTGTAACGATTTTAAAGCAGTATAGAAATCAAAGTAATAATTATATTAACGAGGACAGCAGAATTTATGCCGATCTTTATTTAGTGAAGTTTAATGACGGAAGTAACGGTGTAATCTGCGCTACAGAACTAGAAAACAATGGAAAACCATGAAACTTATAACGGATAAACAAAAATATTGGTTTGCAAATAGAACAATTAAGGTAGGAGAATCATATATGTTTCCTAGATTTGGGTTTTACATCTATTCAAAACCTTCATATGCTTATGGAGATTATATGCGAACTAATCCTTTTACAAAAAGTTTAGATCATACTAGATTTTTAGTTAAAGAGAAAGTAAACGGTTTTTGCAGAGGTAATTTTGAAAATAAGCCTGCTAGGCAAGATGCTTATTTGGAAGAAAGAGAATTGCAGAGACGAGACATGTTTGAGAAAAGTATTTTATATCTGTTTTGTTTTATTCCTTTGGTTATTTATAACTTTTTCGCGCGGAAAAATATTAAAAAGTGAAATGTATGAAAATAGGAGCTACATTAAAGGATTATCAGAGAAGAGATGCATTTTTAGTGAAGTACATTAAAAGTCAACTGTTAAAAGCTGAGAAACAGATAAATGATTATGATTCTGAGGGGCATGGAAAAAAGAGTGCTTACGAAGATATTTTATATAAACTGACAAAAGATGACCCTGCAACAGACAGTAAGTAAAATACTCAAAAAGAAAGTCTCAGTTAGAAGAGCACAGTTATTTGCAGTAGAAGAGTATGGCGTCTTAGCAGCTTACATAAGAAACCAGGCTGTACAGGAGATTCTTAAATATCGCGCGGAACAAAAAACTACAGAAGAATATCAGGAAACCCAAAAGATATACTACTATAGAAATAAAGATACTCATCTTAAAAAGCAGAAAGAATTGAATTTTAAAAAGAGAAGAAATGGAAATATGTGAAAAATCAAGAGAACTCGGATTCATAGAATGTTTATATAATGAAGGAAAATTAAGAGAAAGTAACGCAAAAAGATATATTTCTTTAATTAAGCAATTCAAATTAGAAGCTGATAAATATATTTTAGAGTATATTAAAAAAGAATTTCCGCATTTATTTAGAAACAAAACTAAATTAAAGTGTTATTCACAGGAAGAATTAAAAAATTTACTCTCTAAAAATAAAACATTTTTTCTAGTGAAACATTTAAAAGGTGATCTTAGAAAATGGTATTATACTGAAAATTTGTGTGAGATATTTGTCTGCGAGCATGATTATAACAAAGACTGGCAGGTTACAATGTATCACAGAGGTGTAAGAACTTTAGGTAATATGGGACTAAATACTTTTTTAGAACAGCTAAATAAAGGATTCTGGCTTTTAAATGAAAAAACGTAAAAAGAAATAAATATGAAACTGCAACGCTATATAAGACTCCTAAGCTACGAAAATGCTCTGAAGGTAATTGACTTCGTAGAAAATTTAAATGTATATGAAAACTATGCCAATATAACGCCTGGCGGAGTTTCCTTGCAGATTTTAGAAAAAGATTTCCAAAAAGTACTGGATTTTATAACTTCGTTAAATGCAAGATTTGAAATAACTCTGGAGCATCCTAGTAAAGTAGAACAAAAAATTGTAGAAACAGTTAAAAAAGATTCTGTGATTTCAGTTGAGCTTTTAAATTGGTACAGTAAAGAACAAGATGATTTGACTAAGGAATTTCTAGATGATCTAAAATTTTAAATTATGATACGATTAAGAATAACACAGATATTTGCAGTATTTTTTACACTGACTTTTTTCACTACTATTATTGTAGGAATAGCTTATTTATTTGATTCTGAACCTAAGAATCTGTACAGAGTTTGGAAATTTTTAGGAAGCTGTTTGGTGGTTTCTTTTTTGTTTCAACTTTTATTCGGCGTAAAAATAACTTGGAAATAATATGTACAAAATAACCACACAAACAATCCCTACAGCTATTTTAGATGAAATGATACCTTCTAATATTATCTTGCGCGATAAGCTCCTAAGAAAAGTAAATGAACAGTACCAATACCGCCCAGAAGTATTTGAAAAAGTAAATAAAGGCGATTATTCTTTCATTGAAAGCCTTTTAAACACACATATATTCAATTACCATTAAAAATAATTCAGTTTTTACTTGCAGAATCAAATAAAATAATTAACTTTGTAAAAATTTAAGATATGAAACTAAAAATAACAAAATCAGAATTACAGGAGATTCACAAAATTGCATGCGCAGATTGGGCTAAGAAAATTGCTAACTTCACCTTGAGAAATCCGTTTGGAAATGAGATAGAATTTTCGGCAAAAGAAATAGAAGAAATGCTATCAGCTTCTACAAAAGAACAGTTACCAACAGTTAAAAGAATATTTAACGTAGTCGATACATTTGAATCAATTAAAACATTAGAAAACGCTATTTTATTTTTAGGCGAGTCCGATGAAGAAGTAAAACAGTTGAGAGTTCTTCAATCAGTAAAAATATCAGATAGGATATTAGCACAACAAGAGGCTGTATGTTTTGTTAGAGCATTAAACGATAGAGTAGAATTTGATTGGAAAGACAGCAGTCAAGAAAAATATAGAATCTGGTGGTACATGGATTCGTTCCGTTTCTACTTCTCTGACTGGTTTGGCTCGAGTGCTAACGTTGCCGCCTCACTTTGCTTCAAGTCTAAAAAATTAGCAGATTTCGCAGGAAATAACGAAAATTATAAAAATATTTGTAAAAGGTTTATGTATTAGGAATATTAGCTCCCCTTCATTCCATTTCAACAACTCTAACTGGAATGGCTCGAATACTAACATTACCACCTCAATATTGTAATTTTTAATACAAAAGACCTCACCTCTTGGTGAAAAATAAATAAAAGCCTCAGCTCCTTAGTAAAGCAATTGAAAAGGAGCTATTTGAAGCAATAGATGAAAAGAAAAGGAAATTTATACGAAACGATAATTAGTCTAGATAATTTAAAAAATGCTGTAAAATTAGCTAAGAAAGGAAAACTAAAGCAATTTGGCGTAAAAAAGTTTTTAGAGAACCAAGAAGAGAATTTGAATATTTTACATGAATTATTAAATCATAGAAAATTTAAGACATCTGAATATAGTGAAATTCAAATATTCGAACCCAAACCAAGAGTAATAGCGAGATTGCCTTTTTATAAGGACAGAATATTGCATTGGGCTATAATGTTACAGTTGAGAGATATTTTTGTAAAATCTTTCATAGCTCAGACATATAGCGGGATAAAAGGAAGAGGTATTCACAAAGCTTCTTATGATCTGAGAAAAGTTATAAAAAAGTACGACTATTGTTTAAAATTAGATGTTAAGAAGTTTTATGAAAACATAGATCATAATATTTTAAAAACCCTCTTAAGAAAAAAGATTAAAGATAAAGAGCTTTTAACTTTATTAGATGAAATAATAGATTCTTATCATAGTGGCTTGCCTCTCGGTTCATTAGTTAGCCAGTACTTTGCCAATTTTTATTTGAGTTATTTTGACCATTTTATTAAAGAAAATTTAAAAGTAAGATCATATTTCCGTTACATGGATGATATGGTAATACTATCTAATAATAAAGAGGAACTGCATAATATTTTTGCAGACATAGAAATTTATTTAAAATGCCTTAAACTAGAAGTAAAAGAAAATTATCAGATTTTCCCCATAAAAAAGAGAAGTATAGATTTTGTAGGCTATTGTCATTATAAAACACACACTTTAATTAGGAAATCTATAAAAAAGAATTATATCAAGAGTAAAAATAAAGAAAGATGGAATGGGTGGTTTACCCACGGAAACACAGTAAATTTAAGAAGGAAATATGAAAACAATCAACATTAACGGATCAGATTACACAGTAGAACAGCTAACTAAAATTCTGGAAGAAGCTAAAAAGAAATCTCCTATGGACAAAGTTTATGAATATCATAATACCACAGAAGAGGAATTTGAAAATTTGTATAAAAATTTACCTTTAAATGTAAAATACCATCAAAAAGAAGTGATGATAGTAAATTATTATAATAAAGGTGAAAAAGCTGATTTCAAAAACGCAAACCAAAAGAAATACTACGGTTGGTTTTATTTAGACGAGTTCCGTTTCTGCCGCTCTTACTGGGGTGGCTCGGGTCCTAACGTTGCCGCCTCGCTTTGCTTCGTTGGAAAAAACGCCGAGAAAAATTTAAAAGAAGCAACTGTAGAATTTTTTGAAGAATTTAAATTAAGTAGAACAGCATTATTATAATATGAAAAATAACATAATTGGGCAAGAAGCTCTTATTACAGAAGTAAATAAAATATTTAGTATTTTTAAAGCTTCTGAATGCGCTATTAGACCTCATTTCATTTTAACAGGGGCAAGTGGGAGTGGAAAATCTTTCACAATAGCTAAATTGACATTATAATGAATTTAACACATTTGCAAAATTAAAGTATTCTTCCTATATTTGTGGCTTAATTGATAGAAGTCGAACACTGTCATAAACCGTATAAGCCTCAATTAGAGTAACTTTCTTTGTTCGACCCTGAAGATAGTGAAATTTGCGAGGCATTTTTATTTATAAGCCAAAATGGAAAACGAAGAGATTAAAACAAAAGTATGTAAGAATTGTAAAATAGAGAAAGAATTAAATGCCTTTTCTAAGCACAAAGATTGTTTACATGGAGTGAATACGACCTGTAAAAGTTGTATAAATAAAGAGGAAAAAGTAAAAAGAAGGTTAGCTACTGAAAAAGAAAAATCTCTTCCAGCTAATGGTTTAAAAGTTTGTGGTACATGTAAAACAGAAAAAAGTATAAATGAGTTTAGTCAAAAAGCAGATAAAAAAGATGGTTTAATGAATCGTTGCAAAAAGTGTGTTTCACAGCATTACTATAGAAATAAAGATTCTTTAACTGCGTCACATAAAATTTACTACGAAAATAATAAATCTGTTATAAATTCTTATAAAAATGAATGGATAAAAACTAAGCGTAATTTAGATCCGAGTTATAAACTTTCAAGTAATATTTCTGCATTACTAAGGGGCACTTTAAAGAGGAAAAATATTACAAAAAATAGTAAAAGTCAAGACATTCTAGGCTGCACAATTGAAGGATTTAAAGCTCATATTGAATCCCAGTTTTTAAATTGGATGAATTGGGAGAATTATGGGGATAAGTGCCAACCCTTAGAATATAACTGTTCTTGGGATTTAGACCATATTATTCCTATATCATACGCTAAAACCGAGGAAGAAATATATTTACTTAATCACTGGTCTAATTTTCAACCTTTGTGCTCAAAAATAAATAGAGATGAAAAGAAATCTTCTATATATTCGCTAACAAACTTAGAATTACAAATAACTATAATAATAGATAAAGAAAATGAATCAAACACTTAAAAGAATAGATGAAGAAAAGATTTTGTTCTTCGATTCAGAAACAATAAGAAAAAATAAAGAATTAGATATAAATTCCAAAGAATTTGAACTATTTCAGAAAAAAACAAGAAATAGAGAAACTGATGAATACTTATCTGATACTGAAGTAATTGAAGAATACTCAAAAAGAGCGGCACTTAAAATGTGCTATACAAAGATAGTATCTATTGGAGTAGGTTTTATTAAATCTGGAGAAGTACATATCAAAGCCCTAGAAGGAACAGAAGAACAGATTATTCAACAGTTCTGTAATATCTCTCAATCCTTTGATTATTTATGTGGAGCAAATATTATTAAATTTGACCTGCCAATGATATCGAATAATGGTTACAGATATTTTGATGTCTGTGAGATTCTACCAGACAGATTTGTAGTTAATGGAAAGAAACCATGGAACATTGATAGAGTTATTGATCTACAGGAAATATTTCAAGGAACTCATTATTCACCAAGTTCAGTTGATGAAATGTGTTATCATTTTGATTTACCAAGTCCTAAAACAGATTTAGAAGGCTCAAAAGTATCTGATGAATATTGGGATAATGGAGTAGACAAGATAAATACTTATGTTAAAGGTGATGTATTTGCAAATGTAAATCTGTTCAAGAAAATGCGTTTTGAGGTGCCGTTTGAGGAGTTTATAGATAAAAATGAAAGTAGTGAACCTTTAACACAAGAACAATCAATACTTAAAAAACTATACTCTTCAAAACAGTTTAATTATGAGGTTAAAGAGTATTTAAAAAATGCAAAAATAACTAAGAAGGATAAACCAACAGTTCAAAAATTAGTTCTTGCACATTATTTAGAAAAAATAGAAGTCACAGCACAGAATAAAAAAGAGTTAACTGAAATAAATAAACAAAGAACAGAAGAAATCAAAGAATTTTTCAAAACATTATGATAATACTGCCAAAAATTTACGAAGATAGAAATAGTAAATATCCTGAACATAAAGGGAAATATAAAATTAGCTATTCTCAATATACAAGCTATAAAGATCCTGAGTATCAAAATGATTATTATGTCCAATATTTTTCTAAAATTGATGTAGGAGGAAACGTGTTTAGTGACTTTGGTGGATATTGCGGAACAAAAATAGAGCATAACGCTTTAGGTAAAGAGTATGAAACACCTCTATTAGAAGAAGATTTAAAAATACTCAAAGAGAAAGTAGATTATCCAGATAACTGCCAATATGAGGACGAAATTTGCATAGATTTTGGGGATTTTGTTTGTGAGGGGTACATCGACCGAACTTGGTATAGAGAAGAAGGAGTAGAAATCAGAGATTTTAAAACTTTAAATTTAGCCAAAAAAGAAAAATACGAGTCAGAGGATTATAATCAAACCACAGCATATTGTTATCAAAAAGAGGTAGAGGGGAATAATATTTTAAATAGTGAAGTATTCGGTCTTGGTAGAAAAGGTTTAAGTTTTGAAGGTAAAGGTAATTATAGAATACGATTATCTGGAGAAACAGTCATTATCCCAACCCCGTACAGCAAAGAGCGAGCAGAAAAATTTAAAAAAGAGATGAGAGAAACTGTTCAAAGAATATCGGAGGATTATAAGGTTTATTTAAAATATTTCGGATAATGAAAAAACACAATCTGATCTTCTATAAGGAAGAGGAATTTGACAAACCAATTAGTGAATTACTAGAAGGATTGAGAAGCGATTTGGCTAAAATAAGAGGTAAGGTTTATGATATAAAGCATAATCACGGATATAAAGATAGATTAGAGCTTTTTGAAGGGGGGATTACTTGTATTATAAGTGCTATGAGTAATGCTGTTGATGAGTTTAAGAAATATGAATAACTGTTTTTAAATCTTTTCCCGCAAAAATAGAAATATTTCCTTGCAGGATTAAAATAAAAACAGTAATATTGGAGAGGAAATAGAAAAGGCAGTTCCAATCTTACCATGAGGTATTGTAGAGGAGGGCGTAAGGTCTAGGATAATGACTTAGAGTACCTTTTATATTTCTTTTTCCTCGCGAAATTTAAACAAATAAAATATGGAAAATAAATATAAGGAATTAGAATTTTTTGGGCATGATATAGACTCTGTAATGAAAGAGCTGTCTAAATACAAAGAAAAGAGTCAATTAGTTTTTGTTGAATTTAATGGGGAGAAATTGTACTCAGATATTGATGATTTGGATTCAGCTTACAAGAAAGTAACTGGTAAAACTAAATCAGAGTTCGATGAAGCTAGGAGGTTAGAAAGTGAAAGATATAAAGAGGAAGAAAGAAAACATAAAGAAGCGATTCCAGAACTGACAGTTGAATGGATTGATAAAGGCAAGAAAGTTTTAGATGGGAAATATCTTGAATTATGGGAAAAGTGTGTTCCGATTAGACTTAGTGATTTATACAGAGGATTTGAATTAGGGGCTTGTCTTGAAATTGTTGAGAAATTGAACGGAGGTTGTGATATCGAAACTGCTAAAAAGATAATTTGGGATCAAGGTCATTCAGGGATGTCTTTCGGTTTGGTGCGCTCAATGGTAAAATCATTTTGCGATAGAGGAGAAGAATTTAGTAACTTTGTAAAAGATTAATTATGAAAAGCGAATTACAAAAAGATTATGAAAAAATCACTGATTTCAGATCAGATTGGCTCACACCTTTAATGGAAAAATATGGTTTAACAGAAGAGGAAGTATTAGACAGTATTAATTATTAACAAAAAATTAGAGATTATGTTATTAGGAGATTTTATTTTAACTTTACTTGCTATAATATTTTTAGCGGTTTTAGTAATTAGGTACAAAGTGACCAAGGAAGATAGTTTTTTACACTATGTGTGCGGTAGAGGATTTCTTAAATATATGTTTAAGGCTTTTGCCATGCTATACATTATTCTTATTATTGCCATTTGGATTGGTATATACTTCGAAAAACACCCTATAAATACAGACTTTTTATATTATAAACTATGGTAACACACAAAATTATAGAGAATCCACCATACGATAAAGATGCTCCTAATACTTTTTGGATTAAGAGGGAGTTTAAGCTGTTTGGTTTTACTTTTTATTCGCGGCTTTTAGGAGATTATACGATGGATTCAACTTACGGATATATGGGTGATATGCCTTTCTTTGATAGAGAATCGGCGGAAAAACGATTAGAAATTTTAAAACAATAAAATGACACAGGAAATATTATTTGGACTTACATTTGTATATGGTATTGTACACTTGTTAACATTGACTAAATTATTTGATAAGTCTCTACAGACTATCACAGAATCATTAACCTTTGAAACACCTAAATGGTTAAAACTAATAGGTTACTGGTTTTTATATTTTAGTTTGGTTTATCAGTCTATTTTTTGGGCGAAATTTTTAAATATTTTATAGATATGAAATGGTACGCAATTATGATGTGTGTTTTATTTGTCTGTCTTGGTGCAGGAGCGTGCTTAGAACAATATTTGAAATCACAGGAAAGACAAAAGGAATTAGAAATTAAAAAACTAGAGTTACAATTAAAATTAAAACAGAAATGAAAATAACAGAAACATTAAGTAAAGATGAGTGGGGAGAAGATGGAACTCTAGAAATTGAGTTGATTACAGATAAATTTACAGGGTCTGTCCAATTCGGATCGGGAGAACCTGAGGATATGACTTTGAATAGAGATTTAAGTGACGCTTACAGTATTTCTAATTTATTAGTCGCTGCCTATGAAGCAGGTAAAAGAGGAGAAGACATAGAAGAAATTTTTATAGATGAAGACGATGAATAACATTTTCAAAAAAGATAAAGTAATTGTTTTAGATGATAAGTATAGTCTAACGAATGACGGCGGGAATGGAATACAATTAGTATTTAAGGAAACACGCAAAAAAGAGAAAAAAGACAGCAAATTACTTGAAGAATACGAATACACTGATTCATACTACTTTACAAGAATTAACCAGGCTCTGAATAAGTATGTAGAATTAACTCAGAACAATTTTAAAGATTTGGAAGATCTGATAAGCAAAACAGATAAAGTTTTTGCAGTTATTGAAGAATTTAATTTAAGATTTAAACAGTGGTAATATGAAACAGCTTTTTGATAAATACAAATTCAAAACCTTCACTCATCAGGATGGTATTGAGGGTAAGATAGTCGGCTACTGTGACAATAACTTAATTGGTGCATGTGAATCGTGTAATCCAATATACAGTTTCCGCCGATTAGATAAAAATACATATATTGATGACGCTTACAAAGACAATAAATGGAGATACTTCTATGTAAGCGAGAAGACTGCGGAACAAAGCATATGAAATACACATACAAACAAATCTCTGAAATAACTGGTAAAAAAGTAGAAAATCTCCGAGGTTTAGTGAGTAAATTAGGAATAAAAAGGTATATGGTGCGAGGAGTTACTAAGATAGATAGACAAGGTCTTGAAACTATAGAAGCCCATCTCGCACCAAAAATATCTAAAACAAATAATAAATACAAAATAAGAGTAATTGAGAAGTATCTTGAAACAGATAGTATAAGAGAAGTTTCTCGTTCCTGTAAAATAAGCCGAATAACTGTTAGAAAAATAATTGACGAGTGGAAGAATACAGGATCTATAACAGTAGACAGCTGTATGAACTTTCCAGAAAAACAGCAGAATAAAGGAATTTTCTATAGATGTCGTAATTGGGGCTATGCTTTTACAAAGTCAGGGAAAAGATACTATAAGAGAGGTTTTGAGACAGAGAAAGAAGCTATTGATGCTTTGTATCTGTTAAAAGAAAAATTAAATAATGAATAACAATACAATTTTAAGTTTAGATATAATAGTTTCATCCCAAATATTACTAGAATATCTGGAACAATTTCAAAGAACGCCTTTATACAGGCAAAAGAAAGTAAACTTAATAAAATCACTGATAAAGGAGTTGGAAAAGGATACAGAAGATGAGTTCAACAAGGCTTTCGGTTTAGACGAGAACACTTTACTTACAATACAGCAGAATTATGAGTATGCTTTAAAATCTTTTGCAGTTCGGAATATTCCAAATAAGATAGTAATGGCACAGCTTATGATGGCTTATGAAAAAGACCCTTCGTCTATGGAAGCCAATATACATAGAATTTTAAAGAAAAATTAGGGTAAGATTGAAAAGTTTTACCCTTTTTATTTGCAAAATAGAAAAATAGTGTTACATTTGCATAAATAATAACCTAGTAAGACTGTTAGAAAGTTGGAAATGTATTAAGAAGTTCGATTCTTCTTGGAGTAGCCGTAATCAGGTCGGACTTTGAATTATAACTTACTTAGGTTTAACTAAAAATAACAAGATATGAAAGAAGAGTTAATTGGAAGAAGTGTTCAAGGTTTTAAATTTGGAGAGCCGTATGATTACGAGGGTGGTTTTATGGATGAATATATTGGTGCAGATGGTAAAATA
>Ga0164309_10000627_pt1 | contig 18909 bp, 21 predicted proteins | sample Whisoiple_247_MG_FD_109984 | JGI IMG/M metagenome (GOLD analysis project Ga0164309, IMG submission 109984) | Soil microbial communities amended with fresh organic matter from upstate New York, USA - Whitman soil sample_247_MG | ecosystem: Environmental > Terrestrial > Soil > Unclassified >...
TACTGGGCGACAACGGCGGAATTGCAGAGCAACATCCCCGGTGTGCCTCAGGAGTATGGCCTCAAGGCATCGGCGTTCGTCGATGCCGGAAGCGTGTTTCGTTACAGCGGGCCGACGGCATTTCCAGGCTCCGCGCAATCGTTGCAGGTCGCCAACAATAACATCGTGCGCTCGTCGGTCGGCGTGGGCCTGACCTGGGCCTCACCCTTCGGAGCGCTAACAGTCAACTACGCTGTGCCACTGACGAAAGCGGCCTACGACGTGGTGCAGCCGCTTAGCTTCGGTGCCGGGGGGTTTTAAGCTACCAGTCTTCCTACCTGGCATTGGCAACGCACGTCCACCCGGAACGTGTGCCCAGCGAAGCCCGAAGCCCATCCTGGCAAATCGGCTTCGCCAAAACGATCCAGAAACAGAACACAACCGCAATCAGCGCAATGCTAAACCATAGCCGTCGGTTCATTTCGGTGCCCCACACTTAGCCAGCATAGCACGACTTCCGGAAGGAGCGCCTGGGAGCGAATCCCCGTTATTTGGCCGCCCGCTCCGTCGCGAACCCATAAATCAGTGCGAGCCGGTCGAGGCATTCGCGGAATCGCCGCGAGAAATAATCCATCCAGCGCTGCCCGCGCAATCCGCGCCGCTGCATGACCTGCTCCATCGTCATCCCCAGAACCAGGACCTCATGTACCAGCGCCGCCCCGTCGGCGCCGAGTTCACGTTCGGTGCGGTTCAGCCGCAGCACCGCCCTGCGCTGGCGTTCCGTGATCGGCTCCCGTGCCCGCACCCCGTCGACATATTCCCGGGTCGGATCGACGGCCTGCGGTCCGCGCTCGGCCTTCTCCCAATCATCCTGAAATGCGCGGCCGCCCTGATACGGCGCCTCGTCGATCTGTCGATGCGTATGTAGCCGCGCCAGCGGATCGTTGCGGATCGAACGCAGAGTGACGATTTTTTCTCCCGGCTCCAGCGCCATCGGATCGTCGACTTCGACGGCAGCTATTTCCGCGTTGCGCGGCAAATCGTTGGATCGGCGGTCATGTACTTTTGCAAGTCTGTGCGCCTTACGCTTTGCTCGTGGCACGTCGGATCACCTCCGTTGTGGGTAGAAATTGAATTTCGTTATGCAAATGCGCGAGGCGGCGGCGGCAATGTGGTGACCACCATGCGCTGGGGAGCCCGCGCTTCATGCTGCCTCCACCAGGCGAAGTAAGACGGTGCCCGCGGATCGTTCCGATGCGGTGACCGCAAAAGGTGATGGATTCACCCTCTTTGTCGCCGCCGTAGGGGTAACGGCAATCCTCAATCCGGAGAGCTGTAAGCGCAATACGGCGAGGATCGACCTCGACACAGCGGAGCTTGACGGTCTGCGTGCGCGCGAAAATCGGCATCCGCCGAATGAATTCGGGTACATGGCGTTCGCGCGATTTGGCAGGCTGCGGTAGCGATACTTGCGGCGGCGCGGGCCGATGCTTGGGCAAATCCACTGGCAGATCTTTGGCACGGCCGGGACTGGCAACCCCCATTCGCCTGGCGCGGCCAATGGCGGCGCTGCGGGAATAGGCCGTTTTGAACCTCGCGTTGATCGCCTTTGCTGTTTCCGAATAGGACATCCCCTTCGCCAGATATTCCCGCAATGCGTCAAAATGCTCGTTCCCCCAGTTTGTCTGCATTGGCCGCCCTTCCTTCCCCGGACGTTTCTCGCGGTTCCGAGCGAGGCCGCCGAATCCGTACCCTATATTTCTGATATTCCGAATATAATGTCAAGTCCGATTTCTGATATTCGTAATTGCTATAGTTTCCGTAATTCGGAAAAGATGTCGCCATGCTGGACGTCACGATGATCGAGCGAGGACTGGAAAAGCCAGGCAAGACCAAGGGCGGTCTGGCGACGGCGATGGGCGTCCGTCCCGGCGCGGTGTCGGAAATCCTGTCCGGGATCCGCCTGATCAAGGCCTCGGAAATCACCCCCATCATCGATTACCTTGAGCTCAATTCGGTGCCGATCATGGGCCGCGTCGGCGCCGGCGCGGCGATCGAGCCGGAACACGAGCAGGTTCCACCGGAAGGTCTGGGCGAAGTCCGGCTGCCGTTTCCGATTTCAGAAGAAACCATCGCCTTTGAAGTAGCCGGCGATTCCATGCTGCCGAAATACGAAAATGGCGACGTTATTGTGGTATATCGCGAACAACGCCATCCCCTGGCGAGCTTCTATGGCGAAGAGGCCGCGGTCAGGCTGAAGACCGGCGAGCGTTACCTGAAAACCATCGAACGGGGGAAATCCGGCACCCAGGTCAACCTCACGAGCTTTAACGCCAAACCGATCAACGGGGTGAAGCTGGAATGGATCGGAGAGATCTGCGTCACCCTGCCGAGGGGCCAGATCGAGCGTTTGCGGGCCAAAGCCGGCGGCCGGGGCCGCAAGGCGGCAAAAACCCATGCCGGGCGCACCCACGAAAAATAAGCCGCCCTCGAATCGGTTGGGCCGCCCGATTCGCGCCGCCAGCCCCCGGTTTTTACCGGAGCGTGGCCCGTTTTCTGATTTTCATAATTATCGGGCTTGACTGTTTTCCGATTTTCGGAAATACTGGTTGCGCCGCGAGCCCTACGTCGCTCGAGCGGCGGAGAGTGTCCTTCATGCAGTATTTCGTGGTAATGATCGATTATGGACGGCGCGGCCGAGAGGCCGTTGTCGATCCCGAAATCACCCGGCGCGAAGTCATCGCCCGCGTCGCATCCGGCGAGTACAAGAACATCAGTTTCATTCATGAAATTGCCGATGCTGCGGTCGACGATATTACCGCCGAGATTCTGGCGGAGGCGGCAGTTCCCGAAATCGCGGTCACCGGCGCCGATCTGCAAGCGGACCGCTTCGATCATGCCCGCGACCTCCGCAAGCACGAGGCCGTGTGAGGGAAATGAAGCGGCACCTTTGACCGGCAGTTTTCTACGCCGCTCGGTGCCGGAGATGGCGGCGACCTCATAGCCAGTGAAAGTTGGGTGCAAGGGCGGCGGCGTCTGCCTGTCAAGGCGCCGCGAAATGCGAGCCTCACTTCCTGTCCGGCTTGCTCCGCTGGTCGTAAGACCTCACAGCTTGACTGCTATCGCGCCCCGCCCTGGTCGTCATTAGCGGCACGGAACTCCCCTCGTCAGCGACGATCTGGGTCGCGGACCCCGCGCTGCCTGTTGGTCCGCTTTGTGCGTTTGCGAAGGAGCCGCCCAGCGCCAGCGCCGCGGCGGCCGCTGCGATTGTTGGAAATTTCATGGCTATCCCTCTCCGGATGATCATGAATTCCGGAATGGGAAAGCCGGGTTCCACCGCTTTTCAGGATAATCCCGTCGCCAAGGTCGACGGCTTTTGCAAATAGTCTCAACCCGCCAGCAATCGGCTACCATCGGGCGCAGTGCAAAGCACCGCTGTGTGAGCGAGTGCGCCGGCCGCCGGGGCCTGATTGCATTCGATAGAGCGGTTCCTGATTTCTTCCAGCGCTTTATGGTGCCACATCTCTGCTTCAGCAAGCAGTCGCCAACTCTCCAGGGGACGAAACACCGCGCTCTGACGGCACAAAGACTCCATTGCCCGGTAGCGAACGAGGTCTTCCATTGCTCGCCTCCAACCTGCCTGCCCCAAATTTATTTAAAACCGATTTCACGACCCTGTCATTATGATTCTCGAAACAGTTTGACAGTTGACTCGCGAGCCGATTTCGGCGTCTGCCGGCGGCGATTTCCTTGTCTTCCGCGCAGCGACCGTCGATTGAAACGGGCGGCGTTCCCCGCTCTTGGTCGTGGAACTTTCGGGTCTGGAGGGGGTTGTCGCGGACGAGCATCTAATTGAGCCGGGGCGCTCATCTTACCCGCTCTCATCCGTCAATCGCGGGGGCATCGAGGGTGCCATGTCAAAAATCAGTTTTTGTGCCGTTATCGCACTAGCGACCGTTCTCTCCACCGCCGCTTACGCCGGTCCAGGAAGAGGCGGTGGCGGAGGTCACGGCGGAGGCGGTGGCCACTTCGGCGGTGGCGGTGCAGCGCATTTCGGTGGAGGCGGCGGTGGCATGCACTTCGGCGGCGCCCATATCGGAGGAGGTGGCGGCGGCGGCATGCGTTTCGGTGGGGCGCATTTTGGCGGAGCACGCATCGGCGGAGCACATTTCGGTGGCGCGCGCATTGGCAGCGCACATTTTGGCAGTGCGCGGATCGGCAGATCCGGGGCATCGCGCTTTGCAGCGCGTTCCAGTTTCCGAGGCCAGCGCTCATCTGCGGTCCGCGGCAACACAAACCGGACCGCCAGCCGTGCCGCAGCGCGGGCCAACCGCGCGGCAACATTGAACACAAATCAAGCCAGCAAGCTGGGCACAAACCGAAATGCTACTTTCGGACCCAACCAGAACGCGAACGTCCAGAACCGAAACGCCAACCTGAAGTCAACCGCCGTGCAGAAGGCGCTGAACTCGCGCGCCATGGTCGGCACGTTGCAAAACAAGGCCGCCCTCGTTAATCCGAACACCCGAACCGGACTGGTCGCAACCGCGGCTACGGCGGGGTGGCTTGGCGGCCGCAGCGGCAGAAACGCATGGTGGCGGCATCGCCATGGCGGATTCGGCTGGGTCGGTCCGCTGTTCTGGCCGCTCGCCTATTACGACATTTATGATTACGCGTTGTGGGGTTACGGCTACGATCCCTTGTTCTGGGATTACGGCTACGACGACATTTATGCCGGCCTGTTCTATCCCTACGGCTATGATGACCTCGCGGCCTATATGCCATCCGGCGGCAGCGGTTACCGCAGCACGCTTGGACAGGCATCTGCACAGGGATCCGACGCCCGTGCTGCGATGCCAGAGCAGTTGGCGCAGCTGTGCGGCGATGACAGCCGCGATATCGCGGGGCTCCCGATAGATCAAGTCCAGCAAAGGCTTCAGCTCAATGACGCGCAACGCGCGGCGCTGGACGATCTCGCCAACGCCTCGGTGAAGGCGGCGCAGGACATCAAGGCCGCCTGTCCGACAAAGATACCGGTCGCGGCGCCCGATCGTCTTGCCGTCATGCAGCAGCGGATCGAGGCGATGATCGCTGGGGTCCAGACGGTTCAGCCCGCGCTGCAGAAATTCTACGATTTCTTGAACGATGAACAGCGGGCTCAGCTGAACGCATTAATCCGGGATCAGCGCCGGCAAGAGGCCGCGCGAAACACAAACGGATCGCTGGCCCAGAGCTGCGGAACCGCGCCATCCGGCATAACCAGCTGGCCGACAGCCGAGATCGAGGCAGGGCTCCATGTGAACGACGCGCAACGGGCCAGCCTTGAGGCGCTCCAGCAGTCTAACGCAAAGGCTGCGGACCTAATCAAGAACTCCTGCCCAACGACGGAGCCGATCACCCCACCGGCACGGCTCGAGGCTGTCGCCAATCGGCTCAATGCCATGTTGGAGGCGGTCAAGACAGTACGTACAGCGCTCGACGACTTCTACAACAAGCTGAATGACGAGCAGAGGGCGCAGTTCGAAGCAATCGGGCCGGCGCTTGCGGGAGTTTCCAACCGCCCGGCTGACGCGCAAGCGCGGGTTCGCCGCCACCGCCACCACCGTGCCGATCTCGGCGGGCTAGTCCGGCACTTCATGTCAATGGCGCGGTGGTGAACTGAGGAGGGCAGCGGACCGGCGGGTTCGCTCATATATTGGCGGGGTGTAATTCAGTCGGCCCGACGCCATGCATGCTGTAGAAGTCCGCACCATCGCGAAGGTCGCCAAGCGATTGGTGCCGTTCCTGATCGTCTGCTACTTCATCGCCTATCTGGACCGGGTGAATGTGGGCTTTGCCGCGCTCACGATGAACCAGGACCTTGGCCTGTCGCAGACCGCGTTCGGCTTTGGCGCCGGCATCTTCTTCATCGCATATTTCATATTCGAGGTGCCCTCCAACCTCCTGCTCGAAAGATTCGGCGCGCGCAAATGGATCGCCCGTATCATGCTGAGTTGGGGAATTATCTCGGGCATGATGGCGTTCACCCCCACCATCGCCCGGGTCACCGGGCTCGGCAACGAGTACAGCTTCTACCTGATCCGCGTGCTGCTAGGCGCGGCCGAGGCAGGCTTCTTTCCCGGTATTATTTTCTATCTGACCTTGTGGTTCCCGACCGAGTATCGCGCGCGCATTGTCGGCTACTTCATGGCCGCCATTCCGCTGTCGACCGTGATCGGTGCGCCGGTCTCCGGCGCCCTGCTCTATCTGCATGGCGGTCTCGGGCTTGCCGGCTGGCAGTGGCTGTTCATCGTCGAGGCCCTGCCGTCGATCATCCTCGCCGGGGTGGTATTTTTCTATCTGACTGACCGGCCAGCCGAAGCGGCATGGCTTGCAACGGACGAGCGCAAGTGGCTCGCCGAACGTCTGGAGTTCGAGCAGCGCAGCCGCAAAGCGGTGCGCGACTACACGGTATTGGAGTCGCTGGTGAACCCACGGGTGCTCGGGCTCAGCTTGGTCTATTTCGGCGCGGTGGCGACAAATTACGGGCTGGGCTTCTTCCTGCCGCAGATTGTGAAGGCATTCGGCCTTAACATCTTTCTGACGACGCTGGTCTCCGCCACCCCTACGTTGTCGGCACCATCGGCATGGTATGGTGGGGCCGGCGCTCGGATCGCGTCGCCGAGCGCCGGTTCCATACCGCCTTTCCGTTGTTCTTAGCGGCGGCCGGCATCGCGGTCTCCACCGCGCTCGATGATCCCCTGCTGAAGATGATCTCGTTTTGCATTGCCGGCTTCGGCATTTTCGCATGCCTCCCGGTGTTCTGGACGCTGCCCACCGCATTCCTGTCCGGCGCTGCCGCCGCAGCCGGCATCGCTGTGATCAATTCGATCGGCAACCTCGCGGGATTCGCCGGGCCATTTGCGATGGGATGGATCAAGGACCATACCGGCAGTTACGCGGGAGGGCTCTTGCTATTGGCTGGGCTCGGTATCATCGCCATGGGAATGGTGCTGATGCTCGGCCATGACCAAGCGTCCGAACATGCTTTGGCCGAGTAGATGAGGTCCTGGTCAGCAGGCCCACGCGCGTTCCGGCAGCGCGGCTCAACGCGCCAGTTCGGCTATTTGAGCATGCCAGCTAAAGTCTTCGCGAAGGTGTGGGCATCGCCCGGCCACCTCGCCGAAACATAATTGCGATCCCGGACGACGAAGGCCGGCGTTTCATCGTCCATGGAGTCGCGTTGCAGACCCGAGGTCTTTTGACGGTAGTCCGGATCGGTCTTGGGGACGTCGCGAAAATCGTCCGGGCGTGCAAGCGCGCGCGTCACTTCCTGCTGCACCGACATTCCCCTTTGGCTGCCCGTTCTGCTCCGGATAAGTCCGGTAGTAGTTGGGATCCCAGAACCGCGTGACGCGCGCGACCGACCACGCGCTGTTTTCGTGTGTTTCGAGATGCTGCGCGCGGCGAGGAGCACGCCGTGACAGATGGCCGCCACCAGCTTTTCTTGATCGAAAAAGCTGGCGACATGGCGTTGCAGAATTTCGCTTTCGAGGTATTCACGCATGCCGCGCGCACGATGTCCGCCCGGCAACAGCAGCGCATCGAAAGCGCACACGTCGATAACATCCCACCGCTGCGGCGCGACGTAATTCGGATCGACGGTCATTTCGGCGTAGGCTTTGCGCGCGTCGCGATTTGCCCGCATCAAAAGTCCGACGAGGGGCAGATTTCGCAACAGCGGAATGGCTCCCCATGGATCGAGGCCCTTCCCCGTCAGCATCATCTCGTCGGCAACGGCGGGGCGTCCGTCGGCGGTGGCAAAACTGATCGTGTGCCCGGCGTTCGCCAGCACCCGCCAGCCCACGGCAGCTTCGCTCGGATCGAAATCCCGGGCCGGCAACAGGACCAGAACGCGCGCCATGGCAAAATGCCTAGGTCTCAGACCAGCAGAACCGTCGATCCCGTGGTCTTGCGTGCGCCGAGATCGGCGTGCGCCTTGGCCGCGTCCTTCAGCGGATAGGTCTGGTTGACCTCGATCCTGACGGCGCCTGATTGCACCACCTCGAACAGCTCCTTCGCCATCGCAACGAGGTTCTCGCGCTTGGCGGCATAAGTATTAAGGGTCGGGCGGGTAACGTAGAGCGATCCCTTTTGCGCAAGAAGACCGAGGTTGAGCGGCTCGACGCCGCCGGAGGACTGACCGAACAGCACGGCGACACCAAGCGGCGCCAGGCAGTCCAGCGACTTCAGGAAAGTATCCTTGCCGACGGAGTCGTAGACTACAGGCACTTTCTTGCCTTGCGTGATTTCGTCGACGCGCTTGGCGAAATCCTCGCGCGTATAGATGATGGTGTGGGCGCAGCCATGGGCCTTGGCGAGCTTTGCCTTCTCATCGTTGCTGACCGTGCCGATAACGGTGGCGCCGAGATGCTTCGCCCACTGGCCCAGGATAAGGCCGACGCCGCCCGCCGCCGCATGCAGCAGGATGGTGTTGCCGGCTTTGATGCGATAGGTCTGGCGGATCAGATATTGCACCGTCAGGCCCTTCAGCATCATCGCCGCAGCGGTCTTGTCGTCGATGCCGTCAGGCAATTTGATCAGGCGGTCGGCCGGAATCAACCGCTCTTCCGCATAGGCGCCTAGCGGTGCACTTCCATAAGCGACGCGGTCGCCAGGCTTGAGATCGGTGACGCCCGGCCCGATTTGCTCCACCACGCCGGCCGCCTCGCCGCCCAAGCCGCTCGGCAACTGCACGGGGTAAAGCCCGGACCGGTTGTAGATATCGATAAAGTTCAGACCCACCGCAGTGTGGCGAATCCGCGCCTCCCCCGGCCCCGGCTTGCCAAGCTGGACTTCCTCCCAGACCAGAACTTCGGGAGCGCCGGTCTTATGAAAGCGGATGGCGTGCGGCATGGAATTACACCTCAAAAACGGGATGGCAGGCGACGGAGACGGCGCAGGCGGACCCGGCCGCTAACCCTCATCCCCCACCATATGCGCCGAATGGGCGGCGAGGAACACCCTCCGGGCGACATTGCGGCCTCTCGTTTGGCTGTGAGCGACGTCACGAACCGATCACGGGATGGAAACCCTTGGGAACCATCATGCGGACAGGGGCGTTTGCTGACAATCCGACAGGAGCACCGCATGCGCGATACTCAGAACAGGAACGGCTCGATCAACGGCAGAACGCTGACGATCATCATTGTTGCAATCGTTCTCGCCCTTGCGATTCTCACGGGTGGACCGTGGAACACCGGGCATGTTGCGAGCAATCCCGGACCCAGCGGAACGCCAGGATCGACGGCGGTGGATCGGACCCCGCCGCCGGCCGAAGGGCCTTCGGGCACGACCACGGGAGCCGCGCGCTGACGCTACGCCGTCATCGCATGGCTGGGAATCGGCGGCGGATGATGAGAGCATTGATTCTCGCTCCCGGTGCAGACCGGTATCGGCGGTGCGGCAATCCGGCTGCGCGGACCGGGAGAAACATTGAATTGCAATCGTCATTCCGAATGTCCGGAATCTGCAACCACATCGAAAAATTGTTTGCCGACTACCAGCTTCCATTCCGCGTCGGGCCTTGCTGGACCGCATTGACGAAGCAATACTAACCCGGCCAGGCCGACCTTGTTGAGCAGACCCACTGCTGGCCCGGTCGCCCACTATTTGCCCATACTCGCATCGGCGATCCAGATGAAAAGATCTGGTCCGAACGACCAAGTTGTCACCGCGCATGCCATTCTGCTTGGCGACCGTATCAACACGTCCGGCGTTGAGGGTGAGACGTTATCGACTTCGCCGCTGGCAATCCGAATAGAGAACGAAGGAATTGCCGTTCTCTTTCGTTACGGCGTTGTGGTGCTGATCGGTTTATCCCAGCAGCAGGAACAGGAGCTTCTGGAAAACTGTCCGCCCGCGTATCAGGCCGGCTCGATCGATACGAGGAAGAAACGGCAGTCATAAAACTTGCGGAGGAAGACGAGGATCAGGTCCCGGCGGGAGGACCAATTCTGGTCAGGGCGATGTCCCCAGAGAGGCTGCTGGTTATTTCCGACGTTCTCGCCAAGAGCGTCGTGCTCGCGCATGACGAACGACGGGTCGCCGAAGTTTTTGAGGTGATCGAGCCATTCGCCCGGGAGCTGGCAACGCGCGGAAAAGCGCGTCTAAACCGGACCGGCATCCTCAGGCTGATCGGAAACGCCCTGCTGGTACAACACCGGGTGTCCGGTCGGGTCGCCATCACCGAGAAACCGGACGCGCTGTGGGACCGTCCCGATCTGGAAAGACTCTACGCTCGTCTGGAAGACGAGTACGAGCTACAAGAGCGCGTCGATACGCTTAACCGAAAACTTGCGGTCATTTCCGAGACCGCAACGACGCTCGCTGATATCATCGACACGCAACGATCCCTGCGTCTCGAACTGATTATCGTAGCGCTGATCGCGTTGGAGATTGTCATTACCTTCTACCAGATCCTGACATCGCGAGCCGGTCATTAGGCGGCTGCGGGAACTGCTAAACTGCTTCCGGTAAGGTGTTCAGGTTCCATTTGATTTTGTTGTACTTGACTCCCGGCTACATCTGCCGCAGCATTTGCTGGTGCTGCACCTGTCAAGGCGCGGGTAATCGGCTCTGCCTTTGCAGGAACTGGCGTTCGATCATGTGATCGATACGACGGCAGCGGGCGCGGACATAATGTCCACCAGACTTGGTGTCCGTAGGATAACATTGGATGAGGAGCATGACGCCACCGGGCACGTTGCAATGATCTTGCTCCAATGCAAGGTCACGGCGCAGGTAGAGGTGAACTGCAGCTGCTAGCCATCATTTGTGCCGCCGACAATCAGAGCCTATCCGCGAGACTTGGGACGCAAAGGCCACGCGCCTTCGGGTTTCGACATGAAACTGGTGTGTACCAGACATCCTTCGCGTAGCGAAGATTACGGGCCCCGCGATGCCTTAGATGCACCGGGGCCCAATCATTTGGATGAACCTTACGTTTCGCTCCCATGCGGATCGACCTGTGTTCTATCCAAGGCGTCGGCGCTTTCGACCTAAACCTGATGTTTCCCGCTTTCAGCCCTCGGTTCCGCCGGAACTCAAGTCCCCGCCACGAGGTTACCCCGGTCAAGGACGGAGGCTACGATGAAACGAAGTTTGCTTTGCTTCGGCTTCCTGATGATTTTGGACAGCCCCAGCCAGGCGCAGATGGATAGAACCGCGCCTGCATTCTACGTCGTGCTGAATTCCCTGACCAAGAGCTGCACTGTTGCGGACAAGTTGCCTCGCACCGACACGCCGAACATTACCGTTGCTAGCGACACGATTTACAAAACCCGGGCCGAGGCCGAAACGGCGATAAAGACGCTAAAGTCCTGCAACCCATAGGAATTACTCTCGCGCCTGTAAATCGCTTCAAGTTGCTCGCCTGTCGCAACGATCGACGCTGCCATTCTTCTGATAGCCTCGCTCGCGAGGGCGACCTACTCGCTCCGTTGAGTGCCTTTGATGACCTGCACAAGCTCGCGTGCATGGTCTTCGACGCGCCCGACATTGGCGATAATCACGTCGGGCGTAGTTGTAGCATCATCCACCGCGCGGCTGAGTCGGTGCTCGATCTGGCCGTCGCTGCTCCGCGTCCGCGCGGCAAGGCGCTCTGCGAGTACATCTGATGGCGCGGTGATCGACACCACTGTGACATCCGCATAGCCGCTGCGTATCGCGTCAACCACCGTGCGCGAAACATTCGCGACCAAGGTGCGCCCGGCGCGAATGTCGTCATCGATCGTGCGGGGCAATGCGTAGCAATGGCCGTGCGCCTCCCAATGCACCGCGAAATCGCCGCGCGTGCGCGCCTGCCGGAAGGCATCGAGGCTGATCTGCTCATTCTCTTCGAAGGCGGACGCTTCGCGGGTCACCACGCGGCGCGGAAAGACAACGTTGCGGTCGCCAGCGCACGCGGCCCGCGCCAATCCGATGAGCGTATCCTTGCCGGCACCGCTCGGACCGACCACCAGAATGAACCGGCCGGGCCCGATCATGGCGGGCCGATGAGCGAATATGGTCGGCGCGGGGGTCACGCCACGCGATGTCCTTCACGCCAGACGGTGCGCACCAGCGGGACATCGCGTGCCACATGCACGCGAATCAGATCGGCGCGCTTGCCGATCGCGATCTCACCCCGATCGGCGAGGCCGACGGCCTCAGCTGGCGTCTTGGTGACGGTGCGGATGGCGGATGCAAGATCGATCGCCGGCACGCGCTGCGGCAATTGCAGCGCCGCCATCAGCAGGCTTGAGGGAATATAGTCGGACGACAGGATGTCCAATAGCCCCTCGCGGGCCAGATCGACCGCGGCGATGTTGCCCGAATGCGAGCCGCCGCGCACCACATTCGGCGCCCCCATCAGAATGCCGATGCCGGCCTGGTGCAGCCCGCGCGCGGCCTCCATCGTGGTCGGAAATTCTGCCACCGAAACCCGGTCGCGGACGGCGTCGGCGACGTTTTCGTCCGTGGTGTCGTCGTGACTGGCGAGCGGAATCTCATATTGATGTGCCAGCGCCACGATCTCGCGCATATTGGTCGCCGCATGGGCCTTCTGATAGGCAAAACGCCGTTCGAACAGAATGTCGAGCTCGGCGTCGGTCATGCCGGCGCCCTTGCCGCGATAGTAATCACGCAGCTTGGTTTCGTTGCGAAACTGCCGTTGCCCCGGCGTATGATCCATCAGCGACATCAGGCGCACGTCCGGCCGCCCAATCAGCTCCTTGGCCTCCTCGACCACGCTCGGCATCGGGATTTCGCAGCGCAGATGCAGGAAATGATCTGATCGCAGCAGCTTGGCATCGCGCGCCGCTGCAATCGCCTCGGCCAACACGCCCGCCCTTCCATCGACTTCCTCGGCGCCGTCCTCGCGCCAGACCCGCAACGAATCCAGCGCCGTGGTGATACCTGACGTCGCCAACTGTCCATCATAGGAAACAACCGCGGCGATCGGATCCCAGAATACCTTTGGACGCGGCACGTAATGCGCCTCGAGATGATCGGTGTGCAGTTCGATCAGGCCGGGCATGATCAGGTCGCCGCCGGCGTCTTCGCTGTCCGCCGGCGCGCTGCCCTCGCCATATCCGGTGACACGGCCATCTGAAAAAGCAATCCAGCCGCGTTCGATCACGCGATCCGCCAGAACAATCCTGGCGTTGCCGATAATGGTTTCGGACCTTGTCGAAGTCATCTCAAGAGTCTTCCTTCAAGCCGCGGCGGCAAACGATGTAACATCAACGATCCGGTCGGCGATCAAATGACGGATTTCATCGTCGTGGACAATGGCGGCGATGGCAACACCCGCGCGCTTCTTTCGTCGATCAGACATAGCACAAGGACGCGTGACGGCATTGAGGGACCCGCCACCCGCCGATCAGTGCATCTTACACCGACACGAGACGGTTGCAGCCGCGTGACGCGGCTCTATTCTGGTATCATGGCCGACTATTCGCGCTACGCGATCTATCATGCCCCGGCAGCCGGCAGCGACCTTGATCGCTTTGGCGCTCAGCTGCAGGGCTATGACGCCTATAGCGGCGAGGACCTGCCCTTCCCCAACGAAATCATACGGATGGCGCCGGATTGGCGCGATCTGACCGAGGATCCACGAAAATATGGTTTTCACGCCACGCTGAAGGCGCCAATGTCACTGGCGCCGGGCAGGACCGAGCCTGAGCTTCTTGCAGCTTGCGAATCCTTTGCCGGGAAACCCCGGCCAATTCCCGTCCTCAAGCCCGTCGTCGGTTCGATCAGCGGATTCATCGCCGTGGTGCCGGCTGCGCCCTCGCCCGACCTTGAACGGCTTGCCGCGGACTGCACTCGCCAATTCGATTCATTTCGCGCGCCGCTCACACCAGCGGATCGTGCGCGGCGAAATCCTTCGGACCTGACGCAGAGGCAGCGCGAATACCTCGACCGCTGGGGATATCCGTATGTCATGGAAGAGTTCCGCTTCCACATGACGCTGACGGGCCGGCTAGCCGCCGAGCGACGCGAGCCTGTCCTGACCATGCTGCGCAACAGTTTTTCCGCAATCGGCCTCAACACGCTTGCGATCGACAGGATCGCGGTATTCCGTCAGGAAAATGCAGACTCGCGATTCCGCATCGTCAAGCACTGGCAACTGCGCAGGGAGACATGACCTGCTCAGCGTTTCCGAATTCCTCGCACCTCACAGCCCCGCAAGAATAATGCCGCGCAGGCGTGCGCCCGCGCTTCGATCTGCGAGCGCGACGGCAACGGCAAGCCGCCGAACAGCGCGGCGCGCCGCGGCGCCGACGTGACCATGCCGAGCAGCATGCCGGCGGCCTCATCAACATCATCGAGCGCGATCAATCCACGCTTCTGCTGCATCCGCAGCCAATCGGCCAGCGCAACGAGGATGCGTTGAATAGCATTCTTGTAGAACATTCCGGCGATATCAGAGAACTTGCCGGCCTCCTGCAACAGCATGCGCTGAAGCGCGATGGTTTCCTCGTCAAGCGCAAGCTCCGCACAGGCGCTCAGCGCCGCAGTCAGGGCCGGTTCGATGTCCGTGTGATCCGCAGCGTGGAGGTTGACTTCGTAGATGAAGCGGTCGATGCGGTCCGACACCATGCCCTCGAACAGGGCGGCCTTGTTCGGGATCAGACGGTACAGGGTCTTGGTGGAGACCCCGGCCCGGCGCGCCACTGTTTCGATGCTGGTCGCGGCGTAGCCACTGCCTGCGAATTCATGCCGCGCGGCCTCGTAGATCATCCGGCGGGTTTCGTCGTCGGGGCGGACCTGTGGTCGTCCCCGGCAGCGCTTGCCTTGGATGGTATCGATCTCAGCCATGTCTTTACATGATGCCTGTCATTCCATTGACAGCCGCAATGTACGGCCTATTTTGGAAAATATCAAGTTTCCTAATTCGATCCGGCGAAGCCATCAGGAGGAAATATCATGACCCGCCACTCCACCGTCTTCGAGGTCGAACGCCCGGTTCCAGCCGATGAGATTGTCAAGGATCTGGGGCCCGACACCCATAACAAATCGAGCGTCGGCGAGAGCGCTCATGCCGCCGCGCCTGGAAAAAGATTCAATTTTCGCAAGGTGTTAATGGCTGGCGCGGCCGCCGCGGTGCTTGCCGGCGCGGCGTGGTACGGATGGGATTACTGGACCGTCGGCCAATATCTGGTCTCGACCGATGACGCCTATGTGAAGGCCGATAGCACCACCATCGCGCCCAAGGTATCCGGATATTTGCGCGAGGTGCTGGTCGGCGACAATGAGCCCGTCAAGACCGGCGAGGTGCTGGCGCGGATTGACGAGCGCGATTTCAAGGTCGCGCTCGACCAGGCCAAATCCGATGTCGCCGCGGCGAATGCCGCGATCGCGAGCAAGCAGGCCCAGCTCGGCGTTCAACAGGCCGTGATCGACGCCGCCCAGGCGACGATCGAGGTCGACAAGGCGACCGTCACTTTCGCCGCGCAGGAGAACAAGCGCTACGGCGATCTCGCCGCGACCGGCTACGGCAGCGTACAAAACGCGCAGCAGGCCCAATCGCGCATCGCCGGTGCCCAGGCCGCGGTTCAGCGCGACACCGCCAACCTTGCCTCCGCCCTGAAACAGGTTGACTTGCTCAAGGCCGAAATCGCCCAGGCAAACGCCGCGCTGGGGCGGGCAATTGCCACGCAGAACCAGGCCGAGCTCAATCTCGGCTACACCACCATTGTCGCGCCGATCGACGGCATCGTCGGCAACCGGACGCTGCGGGTCGGCCAGTACGTCCAGGCCGGAACGCAATTGATGTCGGTGGTGCCGGTGGCCGGCGCCTATGTGGTCGCGAATTTCAAGGAAACCCAGCTCACGGACGTGCGCGAAGGCCAGGCGGTCGACATCGCCGTCGACATGTTCCCCGGCCAGCTGGTGCATGGCCACGTCGACAGCATCGCGCCCGCCAGCGGCCAGGAATTCGCGCTGCTGCCGCCGGACAACGCCACCGGCAACTTCACCAAGGTGGTGCAGCGCATACCGGTCAAGATCGCGCTCGACCGCAACAGCGAGCCGTCGATCGAACTGCGTCCGGGCATGTCGGTGATTCCGACCATCGAGACGAAGTCGCAGGCTCGCATTCGCGTAGCGGCAGCCGCATCCAGACCATCGAATACCTCCGCCGGAGTACCGCGCCATGTCAAATCACGTCCTGTCAGCATCGGCGCCGCTCAACGCTGGCGTCAAATCTGAGCGTGCCACGCTCGGTCCGGACCGCGCCAGCACCGCCACCTGGATCGCCGTTCTCGCTGCCATGATCGGTTCGTTCATGGCGATCCTCAATATTCAGATCACCAACGCCTCCCTGCTCAATATCGAAGGCGGCATCGGCACCGGCGTCGACAACGGATCGTGGATTTCGACCTCGTACTTGATCGGCGAGATCGTGGTCATCCCGCTCACCGACTATCTCAGCCGGGTTTTTTCGTTCCGCCGCTACATGCTGGCGAGCGCGGCCTTGTTTGCGGTCTTCTCGGTAGCCTGCGCCTTCACCCCCGATCTGCCCTCGATGATCGCAATGCGTGGCCTGCAGGGCTTTGCCGGTGGCGTGCTGATCCCGATGGCGTTCACGCTGGTACTGACCAAGCTGCCGAAGCCGCAACAGCCGATCGGCCTTGCGATCTTCGCGCTGTCCGTCACCTTCGCGCCGGCCATCGGACCGACCATCGGCGGCTATCTTACCGAAAATTACGGCTGGCAGACCATTTTCTTCGTCAACGTGCTGCCGACCATCGTGATGGTAAGCGCGCTCTATTTCACGCTGGAGCGGCAGCCGATGCAGCTGGGCCTGCTGAAGGAAGGTGACTGGGGCGGCATTCTGACCATGGCGATCGGACTGTCGGCGCTGCAGACGGTGCTCGAGGAGGGCAACAAGGACGACTGGTTCTCCTCCCCCTTTATCCTGCGGCTCGGCATTGTCGCGCTGATCAGCCTGTCGCTGTTCGTCTGGATCGAGTTGACGATCGAAAAGCCGCTGATCCGGCTGCGGCTCTTGATGCAACGCAATTTCGGCTTCGGCACCATCGCGACCACGCTGTTGGGATTCGCGTTGTTTGGATCGGTCTACATCATACCGGCCTATCTTGGGCAGGTGCAGCACTACAACGCTGAGCAGATCGGCGCGGTGCTGGCCTGGACCGGACTGCCGCAGCTTCTGCTGATCCCGCTGGTGCCAAGGCTGATGCAGCGAGTCGACACCCGCTATATCGCCATCGTCGGACTGCTGATCTTCGCCTATAGCTGCTTCATGAATACGCAGATGTCGCTCGACTATGCCGGCGACCAGCTCTGGATACCGAACATCGTGCGCGCCATCGGGCAAGCCCTGGTGCTGACCCCGCTAACGTCGGTCGCCACCGGGAGCATAGCGCCGCAGGACGCAGCCGCGGCATCCGGCATCAGCAACATGCTGCGCAATCTCGGCGGCGCCATCGGCACCGCGCTGCTCGCCACCCTGATCACCAAGCGGGAGCAGTTTCACTCCAACATCATCGGGCAGTCGGTCACGCTCGGCCGCGAGGAAGTACGCGGCCGTATTGCGCAGTTGACCGACTTCTTCATCAGTCACGGCATGCCCGATCCCGCCGCGGCGCATCAGCAAGCCATCATCGCGCTGGGCAATGCTGTGAAGCGACAGGCGCTGGTGCTGGGATTCAGCGACACGTTTGCGGTGATCGGCGCGGTCCTGGTGCTCGCCGCCGTCGCGGTCGCTTTCACGCGCAAGGTCAAGGCCAGCAGCGCCGGAGCGCATTAAATTGCTGATATCCGGCACAAAAATACGTCGGCATGGCTTGTTACAGGAATGCCACACACACCAACAATGTGTGGTTGTTCTTCCTACGTTCGAAAGAGTTGATGATGGACATCCGCCCTGCGCGATTAGGTTTACTCGGGTTGAGGTTTACGTTGCTTGCGCTGTGAAGGAGAGCCGACATGCCAGCCTATATCCAGCACCGCGAGATTGAGACGCCCGCGATTCTCTGCCCCGGCTGTGTGGGATTACTCCCGATGTACGTCAGGGAAGTCGAGCCCCATTGGAGCATGGCCAGGATCGACTTCATCTATGAGTGCGCCGACTGCGGCGCCGAAGTCCGGCAGACGATAACGAAGCCACTGCGACAGCACTGAGGCGTTCGCGTCTCGCCAATCCGTTGATGATGTCGACGATGATCGTCATGCGCGCGCAGCGATCATTGATCCAGTCGAAAGCAGTTCGCAGCGTTCCCGCGGTCTACGCGGCGGTTTGACAATCGGCGTTATCGCGATTGCATTCCTCGAAGTGAAATGCAATCTCCTCCAGCGCGCGCTGTTCCCACTCTTGTGCTTTTGCCAGCCAAAAATTCTTGCGTTCGGAATCCAGTAGAGCCCGGCCCCGGCAGAAAAATTCCTGTTTGCGAATTTCGACCAGCCTGTTCATGAACTCCACTCCTGGGATGTGAAGCCAATTTACCCGTACAGCTTAGCAGAGTGGGCACGAAAGTCTTTTCATTTTGCCGGAAGCTGGCAGCATGTTTTCTCTCCGAAGTTCGCGGTCGTTGCAGTGCAGCACGTCGAGCTGCGAGTTACTCGCAGCGAGCCAAAGGGCTGCGAGCCACTCGCAGGGCCGCGAAGGGCGGCCTGTGCCTCTCCCCAATGGAAAGCCAGCGCGCTTTCGCGCGTACGCAGATTCAATTTTCAAACATCCAACGACGGGTAGAACCGTCATTGCGAGCGCAAGCGAAGCAATCCATATTGCCGCGAAGGAAGCGTGGATTGCTTCGTCGCTTTGCTCCTCGCAATGACGCCAGTCACACCTCCGCGATCTCGCAGCGGGTTGCGCCCGAGTTTTTCAAGTTCGTTTGCCTTTCTGAGAACAGAGGGCGCAGGGAATGCCGGGCACCCAATGCA
>Ga0164309_10000628_pt1 | contig 18909 bp, 19 predicted proteins | sample Whisoiple_247_MG_FD_109984 | JGI IMG/M metagenome (GOLD analysis project Ga0164309, IMG submission 109984) | Soil microbial communities amended with fresh organic matter from upstate New York, USA - Whitman soil sample_247_MG | ecosystem: Environmental > Terrestrial > Soil > Unclassified >...
CCCGTCCTTCAGCAAGTCGATTCACGAGTCGGCCGAGCCCTACAAGCGCCGCACGACGCTCTCGGCCTACAACGACGCGATGGCAGCCAACGAAGCCAACAACAGCGGTCGCCACGCAACCGCCATGAAGGTGGGGAACAAGGTCGTCGCTCAAATTCAAATGGTCGTCGACCCAACCTGAGCTCCACCCGCCGAGCGGCGGTTTTCACACGACGATCCGGAAGGCGCGCCGCGCCGACCGGATCGTTTACATTTAGGGGCTCGACGATTTCACCCGCGACGGGAATGGCCTTCTGCGCCCAGCGCTACATTTCGCCTCGTTGCTCGGCAACGTGGCGCGCAGGGGCATCCGAGCGCCGAGGCCCCGATCTCATTGCTTCCTGCTGCCCGAGGCGACCTAACCGCCCCAGCTGTGACGAAAGGCGTCAACGGATCCCGTAAATGCGTGCCCAATGCGCTCGATTGGGGCACGCGATCGAGGGAACGGTAATTGCTCAACGGAGCGCGTGTTCGCCTCCATTGCCCAAACTGCGCTGCTCCTCTCCGCCCACGCTTCGAACTACGTCCGGGCGGACGGCGACGGCGATTCGCCCGCCTGGCTTCAGATTGGCGGGCTAGTCATGGCCTTTTGGCTTATTGGGTTATGGCTGCGGCCGCCGCCCCTGCGAAAGAAACGCGCGCGGCGGCAACGCCCTGCCCGCGTTTCGCCGTTGAATGATTGGCGAACCGAGAGCGATGTGGAGTCCGCGAAGGCCTACTCGACGACATCGGTCCAGGCGGGGCCTCCCGAAGAATGGAGCAGCGCGCCGGAGTCTTCTCAGCGCCGAGTGATTAGCCTCCACGCCGTGACTCCGGGGCAGTCGCAACAGGAATACAATGTGGGAGATCGATCGGGAACACGAGGCCACCATTGATCAAAGTCGCGAGCGCCCCGGCGCTGATCAGCTGCCCGATCAAACCGTGCTAGTGCTCCGATGAATGTCGTCGTGCGCCGGGTGCCTCGTCCGCCTCGCCATTCTGTGCGTGCTCTCGAGCTGCAAGAGCGAGCAACGGCGACCCACGCTCGCGACCAGCAAAAGTTCGCTGCCCCTTGCGAGCAGCCTTGCTCCGAGCGCGGGGGTTGCGCAAGCGCCTGCCAATCGCTTCGATGAAGCACGCGCCAAGGGTCTCGTCGAGCGTTGGGTAACCGCGCAGAACGCGCATGACTTCGAGTCCTACAGCACGCTTTACGCAGCTCGTTTCAGCGGCACGAAGCGAGTCGGAAGCTACAGTAAGAGTTTCGATCGCAAGGGCTGGCTGCTGGATCGACAGCCGATGTTTCGCGACGGCGTGATCGTGCGCGCCTCGGATTTGCATTTCTCGGGGACGTTGGGCGCCGTGCGCGCGGTCTTCACGCAGGATTTCGTAGCGCCAGGCTTTCACGACCGCGGTCAAAAGGAGCTGTTCTTGGTCGCAGGCGACAGCGGCTTGCAGATCGCCCGTGAAGAGATGTTGGTCTCGCACTTGGCGGAAGCTGCTCCCGCAACGGACGGCGCGGTGCTCGCGTTTCACCGCGACGGACCGGTCGTCGACAGGGGAATCAGCCCTGCGATACCGGGCGAACCTCGGCTCCTACCCCGGGGTGCGAGCGAGCCTTACGAGGTCGTGCTGTCCATTGCTCCCGCGGCGTTGAGCGAAGCCACTCGCGGCTGGCTCGGACGCAGCATCACGGCCTACGCGAAGGACGGCGCGACGTGCCAAGGCGCGGTCGCGCGCTTCGAGGTCCGCGTGCAGGCAGAGCCACACTTTGGGATGCGTCAAGCGTGGGCCGGGGAAGACGGCGCGCAGAAGGCGACTCCACGCGAGATCGCGCGAGCCATTTGGAGCATCGCCCGCGACGACGAGCGCTTCGTCGTCGCGGTGCTCGATCGCGCTTGCAAAGGCGTGTGGGCCGCCACGCATGCCACGACGTTCACTGCCGCGACCGCTCCTGCCGCGCCACTGCGTTCCGCGGCCCTGAGCGCGTTCAAGGCGCTTCCCGCTTATCGCGAGGTACAGGCGCGCTTCGTACAGGAGTCTTCGAATCCGAAGCAGGCGTGGGAAAACGTCGACGGTGAGCTCGATGTCGTCGAGCTGCGCGCCTCTGCGGAATCTGCGTTGCTCGTGGTCAGCGCGCGCGGCGGTGCTGGCTGTGGTGGGTTCGGAGGCAACCTGAGCGCGATCTGGAGCGTGACCGGAGCCGATGCACGAGCGACATTCGCTCTCCGCGGCGTGTTCAAGGACTCGACCGACCTGCTCAAGGTCCACGGCGCAGTCGATCAGAATGGCGACGGAAGCCTCGAACTGCTCGCGGGCCCCGACGTCTTCGCCGATGAAATTTCCGTCTTGCGACTCGGCTCGAACGGTTACGAGCGAGAGGCCCTGTTCGCGACCTCGTTTTGGGATTGCGGCTGCTAACCGCAATCGGACGCCGAAGGCTGCGACGACGCGCGCTGTAGCGCGTGACCATCAACAAACAAACTCCCGCACGCAGGCGAGCGCTCGCAGTGTCTTTCACGCGGACTGGGTCAAGGCGAGCGCGTCACGTAGATCCCTCCGCTCGGCTTCGATTTCGCGTTGAGTTCTGAAGCCCAAGCGGCGGAACACGCTGACCGGAGGACACCAACCCACCATGCCGTGAAGCAGCAGAAACCCCAGCTGTGCACCGAAGAGGTAGAGGAACCCCTTTCTGCGCCGGGAGAAGAGCGGCGTGCGCGTATAGCGCAGCAAACCGGCCGTCAGGGATGCGCCGCCGGCAACCGCAAAGTTGACCATCAGTGCGCGATCGATGTCCCACTCGTAGTCGAGTTGCACCAAGCGGCGCAAAATCGCTTCGCGCCCCGCGACTACGGCGGCGTCGACGTCGGCGTCGTGCATCCGATCGATGCGCCGCAGCACACTTTGGGGCGTATGCTCGCGGACGCGATCGCCATTGAGACATCGCTTCCGATTGTCTTGAGTCTGCATATCGCGGACCTAGCAAAACTTACGCCATGCGTCTGATACGGCGATTGGCTCGCCTGACTCCAAGCAACGCGAGGCGCGGCGCCACGCACCGGGGCGCGTCAGCAGCACGATTCGCCGCTGCTCCGACGCCCTTCGCCGCATCGGCTACCGCGCCGGTAGCTCCCATTTCAGCTAGCCGCGCCGCGCAGCCTCGATCGCGGCAACGTCTATCTTCGTCATCCTCATCATGGCGGAAAAAGCTCGCTTTGCTTCCGCGCCTCCAGCAGCGAGTGCGTCGGTCAAGACGCGTGGTGTGATCTGCCAGGAGAGCCCCCAACGATCTCGGCACCAGCCACACGCGCTCTCCGCTCCGCCGTTCTTGACGATCGCATTCCAGTAGCGATCCGTTTCTTCCTGATTGTCCGTCGCGATCTGAAAGGAAAACGCCTCGCTGTGCTTGAACGTCGGACCGCCATTCAGGCCCAGACAGGGAACGCCGACCACGGTGAACTCGACGGTCAGCACGTCACCCTCTTTGCCGCCTGGGAAGTCTCCGGGCGCCTTGTGAACGGCGGACACTTCACTGTTGGGGAATGTTGCGGCGTAAAAACGCGCTGCCGCCTCTGCGTCTTTGTCGAACCACAGGCAGATGGTGTTCTTTGCTTTCATCTTCAGATGCTCCTCGTGTTGCGAGACGTGCCCCGAGCAGGCAGTTTACTCGCTGGCTCGTGAAATGTTCAAACCGCCGTGCGCAGCGCGCTGAGCTGCGCCACGAGGGCGGCTTCGTCCGTCAAATCGAGTCGCAGAGGTGTCATCGAAATGCTGCCGTGCTCCACGGCGAAGCGATCGGTTCCCGGCTCGGCTTCTTCCAGCGGCGTGACCGTGAACCAATAGTGCGTGCGCCCCATGGGATCCTTCGCCGGCACTACCTTGCCGTCGTAGTGGCGCACCGACTGCCGGGTCCACTCCAGCGCGCCGGGTTTTGCCGGGAAATTCACGTTCACCAACTTGAGCTCCGAGTGCGGCAGCAATGCGTGCAGCGCCCGGCTCACGTGCGGCTTAAGGGCGCTGAAGTCGGGTTCATCGCTCGAGGAAATCGGCGCGCTCAGCGCAATCCCACGCGCCCCCATCAACGCCGCCTGCTTTGCGCCGGCGAGCGTGCCCGAATGCCACATCGAGTTACCTAGGTTGAGACCCAGGTTGATCCCTGACAACACCACGTCCACATTGCCCCAAACCGAAAATCCGAGCGCCACGCAATCGGCCGGCGTGCCATCGACACGATAGGCCTCCACTCCTGGCAGGCGCGTGCGGCGGTAAGTGAGTGGACGGCTGTGCGTCACCGCGTGCCCTGTCGACGAGCGCTCCACGTCGGGCGCGGCCACCAGGACGTCGCCGAGATCGCGCGCCACCTCCGCAAGGGCCAGAATGCCCGGACTATAAACGCCATCGTCGTTCACGATCAGAATCCGCATCTTCGGCTCACTTCCTGCAGGCCTTGAGAGGGAAATGCGCGTCAGCCTGCTGCACAACAGCCACTCTGGAAGCAAAGACCACACCGCTGACAGCATCGCCCGCACGATTTGCAGCTCGGGCCACGAGTTGGTCGGTGTGGCACATTCGCTCGAAGAGTTGGCGAGCGTGCTCGAGCGCGACGAAACCGAGCTACTCGCCGTCGCGGGCGGCGACGGCACCGTGAGCCACGCCGCCTGTGCCCTTGCAGGGTCAGGCATTCCACTCGCGATATTGCCGCATGGCACAGCCAACAACATCGCGTTGGGGCTCGGCATCCGCGGTCCGGTCGAAGAGATCGTGGCAGGCTGGCAACAAGCAAAGAGGGTGCCCTTCGATTTGATGAACGTCACCACGAACGGACGTACCACTTGCTTGGCTGAAGCCGCGGGCTGGGGCGTCTTCCCGCAATTGATCGCCGAAGCGAAGCGTCGCGAAGAAGCCCAAGGCGCCGAACGTTCGCTCGCTGCCGAACGCGCGCTCTTTCGCCGCGTCGTCGAAAGTGCCGCGCCCCATCGCTACGAGGTGACGATCGATGGCGTTGATTGGTCCGGCGACTACTTGCTGGTCGAGATCAGCAACGTGCGCTTCATCGGTCCGCAGTTGCTCCTTGCTCCCGACAGCAGCACAGCTGACGGCTTGCTCGAAGTTACCCTTTGGGGTGAATCTGAGCGCGAACTCTTGCTCCGACTGCTGGACTCGAACGAAGCCACGCGTGCCACCGCAATCGCGCCGAGCGCGAGGCGCAGTGACTGCGTTCGTGTGGGCGCGGCGGACGCCCTACGCCATGTCGACGGAGACCTGCTCAAGCGCCGGAACGCTGGCCCGGAAGCAGTCTGCCTCTCGGTGCGGCATGCCGCAGTACACTATTTGGTCGGTTGAGGCTCGCGTTCGACGCAAGTCAAAGCGCGACATACCCCGCTCGATGCGCATAGACTGACCGGATGACGCGCCGTCTTCCGGTTTGGCAGCCAAGCGACGACCAAATGCAGCATTGGCCGGCTCTTTCGGGCAACAGCATCAACGGCGTGGGGGAAACCGAGCCGCGTCGCGCTTCGCCGATCTACTGGCATCCGCCCGAAACGATCGCGCACGGCCCGCTGCAGCGCTGGTTCTATGCGCGCACCGGCAGCTCGGACGAAACGCTGACTGCGGCGCGCAAAGCGCGGCAAAGCGCGATCGACGAGGCCCTCGCGCCTCTCGCGACACAAGTGAGCGAGCGGGCCCCGCGAGTATGGGCCGAGCAAATCAAACGCGCCGCGCTCGAGAGCGGAGCCGACGACGTGGGCATCACGCCGATGAAGGCGGAGTACGTGTTCGAGGGTCACGAAGTGCCCGCTCAACGCTGGATGGTCGTGATCGCCGTCGCTCAAGACTACGACGCGATGAAGACCGCTCCTTCGATGCGCGCGCTCGTGGAGGTCACCCTCCAATACACACGCGGTATTCGCACCGCAAAGGGCATCGCCAACTGGCTCCGAGCCCAAGGACATGATGCGGCTCCCTATGGTGGGCCAATGGCGGGTTCATTTTTGCTGATTCCCGCGGCGATCGAGGCCGGGCTCGGCGAACTGGGCAAACACGGTTCGATGTTGCATCGCAAGTTCGGCGCCAACTTCCGCCTCGCCTGCGTATTGACGGACGCACCACTCGTCGCAGACACCCGCGCGATGTTCGGTGGTGACGAGTTCTGCGCTCAGTGCAAGGTCTGTGCGGATGCCTGCCCGCCAGACGCGATCTCGAGCAACAAGGTCCTGATTCGAGGGCAGCATCGCTGGTATGTCGACTTCGACAAGTGCCTGCCGTACTTCAACGAAGCCAACGGTTGTGCCATTTGCTTGGCGGTGTGTCCTTTCAGCAGACCGGGAGTGGGCGAGCGGCTCGTCGAGAAGCTCGCCACTTGGCAGCGACGTAGCGATCGTTAGCCGCCCGCTCCCGCTACGCTTGGCGGGTCGAGGGTGCCACGGCGCGGCCTTTGCGCAGCCCTCGAAGCGCTTGGTCGACTAGCTCCTGTCCGTAGCTATCGGTGAGCGGCCCGATTCGCAGCAAAAAGCGGAAATACAGGGCGCCAAAGATGGCGTCGATCAGAAGCTCAGGCTCGAGGTCGGGTGGAAACTCGCCAGCGGCCTTGCCGCGCTCGATGTCCGAGATCGTGGCGGTGCGTCGGGGCTCCATGTGCTGCTCGCGCAAGTCGCGTAGAATTTCGGGATCATCCGCCGCGCATTCACTAAAGCTATCAATGACATACGAGCCCGCCCCCCGATTGTCCGTTCCCATCACCCAGCACCCGCTCGACCCGGCCGACGCCGCGCCGAGGGCCGCTATTCGCGCGCTGCTCGAAAGACAGCGTCAGCACCTGCCGGATTGGCCAGAACGCCGTAGGAGTTTCAACGATCTGATCGGCTCGGTCTCCGCGGTGCCGGGCGTCGAGTACGAGGCCGCGAGCGTCGGTGGTGTGCCGGGTTTTTGGTGCCGGCCACCCGACGCACGCTCGGACGCTGCCCTGTTGTACTTCCATGGCGGGGCGTACGTCGTGGGCTCACCACGCGCCCATCGCCACTTCGTCGGTCAAATCGCGTCGCGCGCCCGCGCAGCGATCTTCATTCCGCAGTATCGTCTCGCCCCCGAACATCGCTTTCCCGCAGCGGTGCACGATGCGCAAAATTGTTATCATGCGCTGCGCGAAGCGACGCCAGGTCCCATCGCCATTGCGGGCGCCTCGGCAGGCGGTGGACTGGGACTGATCTTGCTCAACCTGGCCAGCGCAGAGGCAAAGCTCACCGGTCGCCCGCCTCCAGTCGCTGGAGCGTTCCTGTCTCCGTGGACCGACCTCTCACTCAGCGGCGAGAGCATGCGCACGCGCGCCGAAGCCGACGTTGCGCTGAGCGCAGAAGCGCTCGGTTCCGCCGCCAATCACTACCTCGCCGGGCATGATCCGCGCGATCCCCTCGCCTCACCCTTGTATGCAGATCTAGCCGGATTACCGCCGATTCATCTCCACGTTGGCGACGACGAGGTTTTGCTCGACGACTCCGTGCGGTTCGTCGAGCGGGCGATCCGCGCAGGGGTCGATGCGCGGCTAGACATTTGGCAAGGCATGCTTCACGTCTTCGCCATCAGCGTCGGCCGCGTGAATGCGGCCGCGCGAGCCCTCGACGCGGTGGGTGCGTTTCTCGCTCGGCACTTGGAAGGCTAGCCAAACCTGTGCCATCAACGTGGCCAGCCTGGCGTAGCCGATGTCAACTACTTCGCCTTGGCGTCGGATTCACCGACCGCTCCCTTTTGATTCATGGCCTTGGCCATTTCGAGCAGGTGCTCGACGTCCAAGCTCAAGATCTGCCGGATGGCGGCGAGGCCTTCCTGCGAGAGGTAGTAGGACGCGTTCGCTTCGGCGACGTTCCCGCGCATCTTGATGTTCCGCGTGCTCACGATGCTGGTGCCGTGGAATAAGTTCTGGAGCGCAATCAGGGACGGACCGATCTCCGGCCCACCCAGGAGCGCCATCAACTTGCTATACGCTTCGAACGATTGATAGCTGAGCGACATGGGGTTTTGCGCGATAAATGGCGCAAGTTCGGCGCGCGACGCGAGTGTCTGACCTGGCACCGGGTGCGTCGCTTGCACCAGCGCTTTCACGAGCTGCTTTTCGTCGAGACCGAAGCCGAGCCAGTCCGAGGTCGTTGCGTCCGCGGCGGGAACGACAATCAAGCTCAGGGCCATCGGCCCCTTGGGCACACTCCAACGACTCAGCGGTGAATCCGTCGGTTTGAAGTCGTAGTAGCGCTTGCCACTGCCGGACTTCAACTCCTTCATCAAGTCCGCCACCGCTTGCTTCGTGAGCGAGATGCGGGTCACCGTCGCGGGCGGCAAGCCGTTGAGCTTGACTTTCTTGCGCACGCTGACGCTGAACGGGAGCTTCTTCTTCTCCTTGGCGGGCAAAGCCTGGAGTGACGTGGCAAGCAGGTCGACCCAATGCTCCGCAAACTGCGTGCAACCGGCGGCGTTCGGCACCGCAGCCAGATACTGGCCGAGCGTCGCACGCGCGACCACGTCGAACGGAATCTCCGGCCCGCGCTGGGACGATTTGGCTAGCTTGACCTGCTTGGGAGTCATGTACGCGTTGAGCTCGCTCGGATCGGCCGGAATGTTGGCGAGCACGGTCTGCTCTGCGCGGACACAGGGGGAATCCAGCGTCGCGATGAGCTCTGGCACCAGTCGATCGACGGTCTTCGCTTCGTCGGCGCTCAGCCCTGCGCGGCTCGTCGGACCAAACTCCTCATACGCGGTCTTCGCCAAGTCCACGACGGCTGATTGCAGCACGGCGCTACGCTCAGCGGGCATGCCATAGCCGTACCAGGCCGCACCGACGTCTTTCGGTAGGTTCGAAAACGCGCTCGGTGCGCCGTGGATCTTCGCGGCGCCCGCGAGGAAGCTCTCCACCAACCAGGGTTCGGGGGCGCGCACCGCGAAGGTGGCACTCCCCTCGAACTCGCCTCGATCGTTCGGGCCCGCCTCGAAACGCAGTGTGTCGGCACTTGCGACCCAAGCGTCGAGTTCCTTCACGACTTTTAGCGTCAGCTCTTCGGCCATTCGGCTCGTGTTCCCGCCGTTTGCAGCCAAAGCTCGAAGAGACTGCAGCCCCGCGTCGCGCGCGGGCCCCCACAGCTCCTTCAGCGGTTGGGGTCGAAACTCGACGAACAAGGGCGCCGACGAGAGCGCCTCGAGGGGCAGACCGCGCGCCAAGTATTCGTAAAAATGATGCGTCAAATCGGGGTGATCGCCGCAGATCAGCCTCGCCTTCGCGCTGCCGAGCGCCGGAGTGACCACACAGTCGCCGCGCTCGTACGCCTCGCCGATCCAGCGCTTGAACCCGAGGCTCACGTACGAGTCGGGTGCAAAGCGGGTCAGTGGCAGCGAAAACGCGGCGAAGAAATGGTCATCGATCGAATCGACCGGCGGCTCTGGCGCCGCCTGCTCGCCGTCGTCTCCGCCCTCCTCGTCCTCGGTTTCTGCTTTCGGACGAGGCGCCGGTTTGTCCGGGGTGCGCTGAAAATCGCGATCGAAGGTGGCGATGAACTCGACTGGCTGGGTCAAATCCCAATCCTCGAGGAGCGCGTCTCCATCCTCCTCGACGAGCTTCTTTTTCAAGAAGGCGATCATCGGCGAAGCTTGTTCGAGCTTGACCCATTGCCGATAGTCCTTCGCGCGCCCCAGCGCGATCACGCCTGCCGGTGCGGGTGCCGGTGCGTTGGAGAGACCAACGCTGCCTTTCGATGAAATGACGGCCTCGGGACTCAGCGGCTTGGGCGAGGGAGTTCCGCCACAGGCCACCGCCGAGCATGCCATGAGCGACACCGCGGTGGTTTCAACAGCGCGCCGACTCCACGAACCACACCTCACCATCTTCATTTTGTTCGTCGAATATCATTCCGCCGCTGAGCTTGTCCAACGGCGGCGTCGGATCCGCGTGGATGCGCGGAAACCAGCGTTCGAGAACGAGAGCGCCAATGGCGCGGAACTCGGGCGCTGCTCGAGCTGCGATGCCGGATTCGGAGCGCCCACCATCAGATCGGATTGGGAGCTTGATTCCGAGAGGGCTCACCGCCGGCCGCCCGCCTTGTTCCTATCCGATCGTTGCAATCGTCCACGCAGCCGGCGATTCTGATAGGCAATTTTTCCGAGGCGTGTCGATTCCTCGATCGGAAGTGTGTGATGCGCCCATCCTGTTGGCGCGACGTCTGGTGCGTCACACGCAACCTCCGGTGTGTCCGCGAGGGGGGCTGGGTGCGTCTGCCAGCGTGATCGCCACAACGAAAGGGCCAGAGGATGAAACTACTTCAATCGGTTTTTGTTTGCGGTACCCTCACCGGGGCACTCTGCTTGACGGCGTGCGGCAACGCGGGGCCGACAAGCAGCGAAGAAGGCGTTGGACTCCAGGGCGCGAATCTGCAGGATGCCCGAAGCAAGGGTGATGTTGCCACGCCCAGCACCGCCACCGTAGACGTTCAAACGAAGCTCGGAACCCTGTCATCGATCGCAGTTGGCGTGAACGCTGCAGCTTGGGACAGCAACCTGATCGATCGGGGTGTTCCGGACCTGCTCGAGGACGCGGGCATCCAGATCATGCGCTACCCAGGAGGCTCAGTCTCAGACAACTATCACTGGCTCTCCAACACTCCCGACGATCCGACGCAAGGCGGCACGGATCCAACGGCAAACTTCGACGCTTACATGTCTGTCGTTCGGCGGGTCGGCGCGCGCCCGATGATCACCGTCAACTACGGCTCCGGTACCCCCGAGGAAGCGGCGGACTGGGTACGCTACGCAAACCGCGGCTGTCGACGGTACGACGGGCCGGTTCCAACCTATCCCGGCGCAAGTGCGAATGGTCACGACTATGACATTCGCTATTGGGAGATTGGAAATGAGCTCTACGGAAACGGGACGTACGGCGCGACCTGGGAAGTCGACCACAAGGCGCACGACCCGGCCACCTATGCAAACGGCGTCGTCAGCTACAGCGCCGCGATGAAAGCGGTCGATCCATCGATTCGTGTTGGCGCGGTGCTCACTGCGCCGGGCAATTGGCCCGACGGGCAAACCAATGATGCCTCACCGAAACCCTGGAACGACACCGTGCTTCCCGTTGCTTGCAACGCGCTCGATTTCGTCGTCATCCATTGGTATGCGCAGGGGCCCACGGGAGAATCGGACGCCGATCTCCTCGCATCGCCTCAAAACGGCCAGGCAACTCCCGTCAGCTACACTCCGAGCATCCCGGACATGATGGCGACGCTGAGGGCGCAACTCGCTCAGTATTGCGGAGCTCACGCGAGCGCCGTGCAGGTCATGGTCACCGAGACCAACTCGGTATCATACAATCCGGGCAAGCAAACCACGAGCCTGACCAATGCGCTCTTTCTCAGTGACCAAGTCATGACTTGGCTGGAAAACGGCGTCAGCAATGTCGATTGGTGGGCGATTCACAATAGCCCTTTCGACGGAAACGCGGACCCTGCGCTGTACGGGAAATACGAGTTCGGAGACTATGGAATCTTGTCGCGCGGCATGACGACCAACAATGGCGCGATCGAGCCGCCTGCTGAAACGCCGTTCCCCGCGTACTTCGGCTTGCAAATGCTCTCCCGTTTGGGACACGAAGCGCGTAGCCAATCACTCGCCGCGAGCTCTTCCACGCCGCTGGTTTCGATCCACGCGGTGAAGCAGCTCAACGGTAAGGTGCATGTGCTCTTCATCAACAAGAGTCCGAGCGCAGTGTATGACGTCTCCGTATCGCTAAAGGGCGCGTCGGTTCACGGCGTTGCCAAAGTATTCAGCTACGGCAAGGACGACGCTTCGATTCAGCGGAGCTCGAAGGCCGTGCGCGGCTCGAGCTTTGCGCTCGAGCTGGCTCCGTATTCGTTGACGACGGTTCAGCTGCCCTGAGCGCCTAGTGTACCTCCCGTCCAGCGGGCGGCCGCAAACTCGCGCGCTGCGTCGCTGGGCGGATGTCGCTCACTGCCACTCGATGCCCGGCCAAGTCACACCATCGCTCCTGCGGACCCGATCCATTCCAGAATATGGTCGAAGCGCTCGCGAGTGAGCGCATGGCCTCCTTGGTACTCTCGGTGTTGGAGCTCGTCCGGCGCACCCGCATCCACGTAGGACGGGCTGGCGAGGCGCACCATCTCAGCAGCGTCACGCGAGTATCGATCCTCCGAGCCTGAGACGACCAGCATTGGCCGCGGAGCTGCCAGCTTCAAGAGGTCGTGGACCTCGAACCGTTCGAGGGCTCCCGGAATAATCTCCGCCATTTCGATGCCCGTCCCGTGCTGCATCTTGTTGCGAAAGCTGCACACGGCGCCGCTCACGCAAGCGTACTGCACTCGCTCGTCGAGCGCCGTTTGGAACAGAGTGGTATTGCCGCCGTACGAATGCCCGAGAACTCCAATTCTCGACGGATCGACGACGTCGAGACTGGCAAGAAGCGACAGTGCTGCCTCCGCGTCGTCGAGCACCTTCCGCATCAAGGTGTCTCCGCGTAATAGTCGGTAGCTCATCTCATTGTAGTGCTGCAGCCAATCATCGGCGTGCGGCTCTACACCTGCGCAATTGGTGCGACGATCTTCGAAGCAGATCGAATCAGCGGCGAGCACGACGAACCCTCGGAGGGCAAGCGCCGGACCGAACGCTTGCAGGGGATCGCCGACGAGGCCGCAAACCTCACTTTTTCCGAAGTGACGCTCACTATTGTGTTGATGATGAATGAGCACGGCTGGCGCGGGTCGACGAAGCTCGTTGGGGACTAGCAGGAATGCCGGAACCCAATCACCCTCCGCCGCAGCGAAACGGATGCGTCGGCGTTCGAACGACGGTTGCGCGTCGATGTCGACGACGCTCGTGTCGACGCGGATTGGCGGCGGCTTCAGCTCGAGCCAGTGGCGGAGTTCCGCTCGAAGCGTGGCGCGGTCATTCATCGACATCCCGTTTCACTTCGTCATTGAGGCATGCCTCCTTGGGGTTCTGTCCAGCTGCGCTCGCGCGTTGGCGGAGTGAAAGGCAGCGGGCTTCACGTCGAGCGAGCTCACGCTCGGAGGCGGATAGGTGGAGGCATGGGGTGGGGAGCGTCTGTGCATCTGGTCCGACATGGGCAAGGTCGACGGCGCATTCAGACCGTTCAACGAGGTCGCTGGAAGTGGACTCGACTCGCCAAAAGACGAGCGTCACGGCCACGAGAACGCACAGACTCAAGAGGCTGAGCAGGGATAGCGGCAGCCAGGTCGAGCGCACGAGCTTCTCTAGACGCACTTTCGCAAAGGTCATTCATTCGGCTCCGCCTCGAAAAGAACTGAGCTCACCCTCAATCAAATGCCCACTCGAGAAAACCATACGGGTCCAGCGAGCACAGTAGGTACAAGAGCACGGCGCCGACACCCGCCGAAACCACCCAGCCGTTGAATACGGGCCGAGCCTGTTGACTAAGTCGCACGACCGGTAAGAGCAACGCGACGCAGATCATGGCAGGCCAGCTCATCGCTGCGAACACCGCGACGAGCGCCACAGTGTCGGAGAACGGAAATTGAGGCGAGTCACGGTAGACGCGTGGCCAGCGACCGAACATGAATCGAATGTACAGTTCCGAGAATACGAGCGCGAGGACGGCGAGCCACGGCAAAATGCCAGCGGTACGCGACATGCGCTGTAGACCGCGATGCTTGGCGATTGAATCCATCACTCCCCTATCTGGTGCTAGCAGAAACCGGCCCAGGTGCCCAATTTCGCAATCGGCAGAAAAAGAAGCATGCTAGCTCGGTCCGATGTGGAACGCGCGCGTCCTTCCTCTAACATGGCTCTTGTTGCTCGCTGCCTGCACGCGTCCTGCGGCGGTGGGGCAGGCGCCTTCGAGCGTCGCTTCTACCGCTGTGCGTCCGCTCGGCCTAGAGCTGGTTGCGATTCCCGCAGGCACGTTTCAGATGGGCGGCACCGAGCCACCCGAAAATGTCGTCGCGACGTTTTCCGTGGCTGATCGCGGCCCCGAATATTTCGCTGACGAGTACCCTCGTCACCAGGTCCGCATCACCAAACCCTTCTGGCTTGGCAAGTACGAGGTGACGGTCGGTCAGTTTCGGCGCTTCACCGACGAGACGGGCTACCGCACCGAGGCAGAAACGGATGGCACCGGCGGCTGGGGCTATAATTCCGCGCTTCATCAGTGCGAGGGGCGAAAGCCCCAGTACACTTGGCGGACGCCCGGCTACGAGCAACGCGAGACATATCCTGTCGTCGACGTGAGCTACGGGGACGCGCTAGCCTTCTGTCGCTGGCTGAGCGCCAAGGAAGGGCGGACCTACCGACTCCCCACTGAAGCGGAGTGGGAGTACGCGAATCGCGCCGGGACGGAGACACGTTACGCGACGGGCGACGCTCCCGAGACTCTACTCGGGGCTGCGCGTGCCATCGACGTCACGCGGCATCCGCACTTCGGCCACGTGCAGGAGCTCGAGATTTTACCCGAGGATCCGAGCGCGTTCCCCGTCGCGGTGGGCAGCCTGATCCCAAACAGCTGGGGCCTCTACGATATGCACGGCAACGTTTGGGAGTGGGTCGCGGATTGGTACGACGAGCGCTATTACGCCAAGTCGCCAGTCGACGACCCGCAGGGTCCACTCAGTGGAGAGCTCCGTGTGCGGCGCGGCGGCGCCTGGAACAGCTTCCCGCTATGGGAACGGTCGTCCTTTCGCAATTGGAATTCACCCGATAGCCGCTGTGTGAATCTCGGCTTTCGCGTAGCAGCGAATCGCTGAGCGTTCGCGATTGTAGCGCCGGTGATGACCCTTCACGCGAATGTCGCGCACTTTCATGGCTGTGCGAGCGTGTTCCAATCCGAAACCGCGCAGAGCTCAATGCTCGCGTTGCGTTGGAGCGATGCTCGTGGGGGCCTCGCCCACGCGGATCGGCCCAGCGTCTCGTGCTGCACACTGCATGAGTTGCTCCAAGCTCTGCTCTCTCGGCTCGAATAGGTAATACGGCGTGACGACCAAAGCCTGTTTTGGTGCCGTCGTGAACGACACCCCAGCGGGTTCTTGATCCGTCGTCTTTACGGATAAGCGGCGCGACGAGCCGTTCGCCGAGGTGATCGTCAGCTGCAGGTCCACCGGGCCCGCGGCATCGGTCGGCGCACCGGTGACGCTCACCTCCAGCGTGGCGTCCTCGGATGTTGCGCAGGCGGGTTCCGAGCAAATGCCGAAAGGGCCTTGGGCGGGTGTGTTCGCGGGAAGTTGCAAGACGAGCCTGACAACGCCATGAATCCGCACCGGATGCGCTGCCAACCAGCCTTTGATCGGAGCGCCGATCGGCTCCGCAACGTTTGCCACCTCCAGCACGAGCCCGACGGGAACGCCGCGCGAAGATTGGGCACGCGCCGAAGCGCAGGGTCGGGCAATCAAAACGCGCTGTTCGTCAGAGGTGCTCGCCGGTTGGTTCGCTACGCGCGCACAACCGAGCGCAATTTCAGAGAGTACCGTGACCAACGCGAGGGCGGTCAGCCGACGCAAGGGGAGAGGCCGGTCGACACGGCGTCGCGAGTTCATTCCATCCCCCCTATCTTTTGCCGGTTCTGCATCCCACGCCCTGATGATCCCACCTACCATGTACGCCCCATATACGTCGTGGGGCGCCGGAACATTCCCCCTTCGGACGCACTCAGTATGCTTGCGCCCGGTTGAGCGAGACGACCACAGCAAGCGGGATTTCTCGTCTCTCGCCCGCGCGAAACGATGACTCGTCCCGCGCAACCACGCGGCGACCGCCGCCCTTGGTGTCGCGCGCCGCGCGGACGCGGATAGTAGTTCCGCCAAACGCGAGGCTGACGAACTCCGACACGCCGCCCCGCGTCAAGCCGCGGCAACATCGACTCACGACTTCGCACCGCGTTATTCACCAGCAAACCCGCTCACCAGATTACCTATCTGCGCCACCAAGCATTCACCGAAGTACCATTGCCGAGTATCCACTTGGGAGGTAGACATCACATCATGGGGCGCATCAATAGATGATGGCGCTGTTCGGCTTTCGTGCGCGAATGCGACGAGCCATGAAGAGGGATAAGGATATGACCGCAAAGTCCGCTGTCACCAAGCCTGAAGATCGTCCGCTTTCGGAGCTCCAAGGGCGACGCCTAGCCGCCCTCTCGGGCCTGGACGTGAAAGTCCTTGCCGGGCAGAGCGTCGCCCAATTGGCCGACAAACTGCGTTGGCAGCTGGATCCCAATTGGCTATTTTTCCGTCGGATTTGCGGCAGGGTCGTGAAGAAAGATCCGCTGACGGGCGTGGAGTACGGGGTGCCATTCGCCACGGTCTTCGTCGAAGACACCGACTGCAGCTTCATCAGCTACTTTCCCACTGGCTCGCGCTACGTCTGGCATTATCCCGTCTTTTGCCATCGAGAGGTGATCGGGTCCGTCAAGACCGATGCCTGTGGCTACTTCTGTGTGCTCGTTCCACGCTTCCAAATCGATTGGATCCTGCGCTGGCGCTCGGAGCGGATTTGTTTTCCGATCATCTTCAACCGACCGAACCTCGACGATCTCGTGCGCGAGCTTCCGCCACACCGAGTTGGTCCCGGTCCAGATCCGGGCCCGGAGCGAGGCCTTCCCACGTTTACGCCCGCGGTGCTGCGCTCGCTCGGTGATGGCGAGACGGCGAGACTTGCGCGCGAGCTCGGGCAAAAGCAATCGGCGCGTACTCTCGGCGCGTCCAACCAGCTCGAAAGCAGCTTACTTTCTCGGCGCCAATTCGATCGGGAATTGCCACCGCCGCTCCCCGCGGAGTTTCGCAAGGCGCTTTCGGGTCATGGCGTCGTGGCGGCCAAGGGCGCGTCTGCTGCCGATGGAGTGCGAGCCGCGATCGCCGCAAAGGTCGGCCTCGACGCGCACAGCAAACAGCTGGCAAAATTCGATACGCAGCGCTTCATCGGACCGTTCCTACGCTGCTTCGACATCCTTTTGCCGGAGTGGCAGCTGATTCTGGACGTTCCCGACATCACCTTCCGTGTCACCCAAGACACCGATGGTGATGGGAATGAAGAGACGATCTATTCCGAAGGCTACTTCGACGTGCGCTGGAATGCTGGCAATCTGCCCAACGTCACGCTCGTCGCCTCGAGCATCGCCAAAGAAGCCCGTTTCTGCTCACCGGGTCAGCCTCATGTCGACTGCAGCACCGATCCAACGATCGTGACGGCGGGCCTGATGACGGTGACGGATGCGACGTACTTCGACGCCAGCAATGGCTATGCAATCCGACCGAACCGGCCTTCCGCCGATGGCATCAACCCACACGCCCCCAACCTAGTCGATGCGCACGTCGCGCAGACTCCGTTCTGTGGCGCAGTGCAGCTCTACGGCTGCGTCGACCTCCAGGGAGCCAAGTACTATCGCATCCTGCACAGCGTCGACAATGGCGGCAGCTACTCGGCGATCACTGGAGCGGCGTGGAACAACTACTCGACGTTGGATGGTCACCCGATCCCAATCAGCCCCGATACCAACGGTTGGTACGAAGTGAATCCCATCGATCCGATCACACACGCCGCCGTCCCGCGCGCCAACCTCGAGTTTCCAAACATGATCCTGGATTGGACTGCGCCCAACGGCAAAAACGTGGTCAAGATCTCGATTGCCAACGCCGCCAAGGTCCAACTCGCGGAATCAGTCCCGGTGGCTCTGCAAGTGGACAACACCGCGCCCAGCGCGCCCTTCGACCCATCCAATTGGCTCGCGTGGAAGTTCGCCGGAGATCCAGACAGCACGCTCACCGTACTAGGACTGAATTGCCCATTGATTCAGCGCGGAGCCACCCCGCGCGACATCGAGGTCGTATTCCGTGTGACGGTATCGGCCGACCACTTGCGTGACGCGACGCTCGGCGTGCTCGGCTGCAACCACGATCCGTCCAGCGGACCCACGTTGACGTTCACGCAACAGCCCGACCCCCTCAACAACCCCAGCCACTGGTACACGACCCCGACGGACAACAGCGTCGAACTCTACCAGCGCTATTTCCTGGATGCCGATGCCAAGCCGGGTTGTTACACGTTCCATTGCAAGGCAAACAGCCGAGCCATCAACCCCTCAGGCTCCAACGGCGAAAATCAAATCCCGCCGGACTGGTACAAGGATGAAGTCTACATCTACGCCTGGCCGTCGGTATCCGTAGCCGTGGTCAACGAGAATTGACCTCTCCGCTCGTGTTCCTCGACTACGTGATTGGCAGCTTCGCAGTCTGGCGAATTACCCATTTGCTCGTTGCGGAAGATGGCCCGTGGGACGCGCTGGTCAAACTCCGCGCATTGCTGGGTGACAGCGCGTTCGGTCGGGCCATGGATTGTTTTTACTGCACGAGCATCTGGGTCAGCGTCCCTTTCGCGCTCCGAATTGCCGACCACTGGCCGGATCGGTGCATCGGTTGGCTCGCGCTCTCCGGCGTCGCCTGCGTCCTCGAACAAGCAACGACCCGCAGCGAACGCCCCTACTCTCCAGCTCGAAAGGACGACGCATCCACATGACTTGCTGCGGCCAAAAACGCCAGGCTTGGCGAGAGCGAACCCTGCCTCGAGTCCAAGCCGCGCCTCCCCCGCTCCCGACGCCGCAAAATCCCGTCGTGCTGCGCCACCTCGGAGCATCGTCACTGGTGGTCAAAGGCACTGCAACCGCTCACGTCTATCTCTTCGCGGGGCGCGACTCTTCGCTCCCGGTCGATGAGCGTGATGTTGCAGAGTTGATCGCGATGGGTGTGTTCGAGGTGGTAGCGTCGTAAGTGGGTCGTGGTCAAAACTCCAACGAGCTCCGCATGACCGAATGCTCAAGAAGGCGGAGCCAGGCGCTGATGGAGGATTGCCCAAAGACGTTCTAAGTACACGCCCAAGTCAGCGTCG
>Ga0164309_10000629_pt1 | contig 18907 bp, 18 predicted proteins | sample Whisoiple_247_MG_FD_109984 | JGI IMG/M metagenome (GOLD analysis project Ga0164309, IMG submission 109984) | Soil microbial communities amended with fresh organic matter from upstate New York, USA - Whitman soil sample_247_MG | ecosystem: Environmental > Terrestrial > Soil > Unclassified >...
CGGGTTTGGCGCTTCGGTCGCCGGTGGACTCGGCGTGCTGAGCGAACCCGCGCTGGGCGCGGCCGGCGAACTCGAGCTCTTTCACGAGCGCGGTTTCGGCTTGTCGGTGCAAGGGCTCAGGCTCTGGGCGCTTCCCGCTGAGGCAGAAGGTGGGAGTGTCACGCTCACACTTTGGGGGGCGCTCTTCGGACCCTGCTATCGACAACGCTTCGCTAGCACTTCCCGGTTGGATGCTTGTCTGCGTTTCGGGATCGGTTCGCAACATGCGAAGGTGGAAGGGTTTCAATCCTCCCAGCCGGGCAACTTTCCCTGGCAGGTGCTGGTGCCGTCGCTGAGCTACCGCCACGGAATGCCCGGGTTGGGCGAGCTGCTGAGCGGTTTCGTGCGCGTCGGGTTCGTTGCGCAACTGAATCCACAGTCGTTCAGCGTGCGACCGGAGGATGGTTCGGGGCAAAACGCGACGATTGCCAGCGCGCCACGGTTTGGCGTAATGACCGATATCGGCCTGATGTTCGGGGTGGGTCCCTTTTGAGACCGCCTCAAGGGCCTTTGTTGGCTGGGAGTGATCGCGCGGCGCTCGAGCCCCCATTCAGTCGGGTGTTGCTTGGACTTCGAGGAACTCTACCGCAACCATCATGATTTCGTGTGGCGCACTCTGCGCCGCATGGGCGTCGGAGAGCGCGACGCGATGGACGCGGGTCAGAAGGTGTTTCTGATTGCCCATCGCCGATTGGCGATGTTCGACGGCCGATCCACGGTAAAGACTTGGCTTTGCGGAATCGCTCTTCGAGTAGCGTCGGACTACCGGCGTAGCGCAATTTCGCGCCGCGAGGTGTTGGTCGCGGAGACGCCTTGTGGCAACAGCCACGAGGCTGATCAACTGCAACGACTCGAAGAGCGGGAGCGGCTCGCGATCCTCGATCAGGTGCTGTCGGAAATGCCGGTCGAGCAGCGCGCGGTTTTCGTCTTATTCGAGCTAGAGGAGATGTCGGGCGAAGAGATCGCAGCACTGCTATCCGTGCCCGAGGGAACTGTGCGTTCGCGTTTGCGCCTCGCCCGTCGCGCTTTCTCCAAGAGCGTGAGCTTGCGCCAGAGCCACTCCGTTCGCATCGCCGCGGGGGGCGAATCATGACGAACACGAAGCGCTGGCTGGACGAACTACCACTGGGATCGGGCGAACGTGAGTTGCTCTTGGTCGGCAAAGCGGCGCGACCCGCCGAAGGCGCCATCGACGCCAATTGGCAGGCTCTCTGCGCCACGCTGGGCACGACCGCCATCAGCGGTACGTTTGCAACCAGCGCCGCGGCCAGCTCCTCCGCAGCGCCAGCGGCAGCGTCGGCCTCGGCAGCAGCGTCGGCAAAAGTGGGCGCGTCAATCGCTGTGGGTAAGGCGGCCAGTGCCGGACTGTTCGTGGTCGCTGCGAAATCGCTCGCGCTCGGTGTCGGCATTGGCTTGGCCGTGATGGGCGCCGCCACCGTGGTCCAACACTCGAACCGCAGCAGCGTGGTGCCCGCGACTGCAACGAAACCCATCCCAGCTCAGCCCGCGCGCCGACCGCTCCTGAGCGCGCCGCCAATTCCCGCTGCCGCGCCACCTATCGCAACTGAAGCGGCCCCGGTCGTGTCACCTAGCGGCGTGTCAGCTGTGTTGCGCGCGCGTGAACCTGGCGTTGTCAGCAATCCCATGCCGATTCAGCCGGCTGCCGCTCAACCTGCCGTCGCCCCGTTCGCGGCTTCAACCGAGGAAAGGACGGCTTCGCTGGCACGGCAAGCGCGCGAGCTCGCCGAGCTCAAGCGCTTGATCGACCATGGCTCACCCGCGGAAGCGCTAGGTCGTCTAGACAAGAACTTCAGCGCCGGTACTCCCTCGGTCCTATCGGAAGAGCGCGACGCGCTTTACGTTCAGGCTTTGGCCCGGGCGCAGCGCCGTGACGAAGCGCGCACGTTCGCGCGGCAGTTTTTGCTCCGCTACCCGCACAGCCCTTATTTCGAAACCATGCGTCAATTGCTGACCGAAGAGTGATCGTCAGGCACACTCCCCTCCACTCACTCACACCTTGTTCGCGTTCGACCACCCAGGGAAATGTCCGAGCCGAAAATCCGGCCAAACCACGCCCGAACGTGGCTCTTGCTGTGGGTCGCTACTGGCATCAGTTGTGCCCCAACGGACAACGTGGTTGGCGCAACTCGCGGGGTACAGCTGTCCGGGGTTGCAGCTGGCAACGCGGGGGACATCGCGGGCGGAGGGGCACCAGTCAGGGGAGTAGGCGGAGGGCCGGGGAATAGCCAAGGCGGCATGGCTAGCGCGGTGCCGCCCGGACAATCCGGGGCTGGCGGTTTCGTCGGTTCGCCTCTTGCGACCGGCGGCACCGCTGGCTCCGGTGGCCCGTCGACAGGCAACGGTGGAGTTGCCGCGGCTGCACCTAACGAGTTGAGCTTCGCGCCGTTCGTCGAATATCCAACTGCAAAGAGTCCTCGTTCGCTCGCACTCAAAGATCTGAACGGCGACCAAAAGCTCGACCTCGTGACGGCGAACTACGCGGGCGGAAGTATCAGCGTGTTGCTCGGCGTAGGCGACGGCACATTTCAAGCCAGGGTCGACTACCCGACTGCGCCCGCCTCCAATTGGGTGGCGATTGACGACCTGAACTCGGACGGCGCACCCGACATCGCGCTCACGGTCCTGAACTCGGACACGATCGAAGTGCTCTTCGGCGCGGGCGACGGCACCTTCAACGCGATGAGCGGCGTGCTCGGCAGTGTCGACATGTTTTCCGTCTCACTCGGTGACGTCGACCACGACGGCAATGTCGACATGGTGACTTCACCAAACGCCAGCGGTTCCGTCGGAGTGTTTTTGGGCCAAGGGCACGGCACATTCGCAGCCGCGCGATACGTGGCGGAAGGGCAAGGTTGCCACTTCGTCGGGCTCAACGACGTCAATGGTGACGGCAACCTCGATCTGGCCAAGGTCAACATGGACGCGAGTTCAGTCAGCATCCTGCTCGGCGCGGGCGACGGCTCGTTCACGTCCGACCAGGATTACCCGACCGGCGCGGCCCCGCTTTTCGTGGCCTTCGGCGACTTGAACGACGACCACCAGGTCGACCTGGTGACCGCAGATGCATCCGCCAACGAAGTGAGCGTGCTGCTCGGAGTTGGCAATGGTCGATTCGCCCCGCGCGTCGCCTACGCAACTGAAAAGTATCCGACGCACGTGGCGTTGGAAGACTTGAACGGCGACCGGCATCTCGATCTCGTGGCTACCGATGCGTTTGCCGGCGCGCTCGTCATTCGTGTTGGTCTCGGCGATGGCACGTTCTCGGCTCAGCTGGATAACCAAACCGCGACCTTCCTCGATGCGCCGTACCCAGAAGCCTCCGCCGTTGGCGACTTGAACGGCGACGGAATCCCAGACTTGGTCGCGGTCAATTCCGGCACCGATAGCATCGGCGTGTTGCTCGGAACCAGCGCGCACTGAAGCACACGCTCACCGTCACATCACCCTTGAGGGTGGGCGCTCGCAGCTCCAAATCGCAGCTCCAATCCGCGACGGAATGCGCACGCAGCTCGTCCGGCGTGTGTGCGCGCAACGCACAAAATTTCGCCAAAGCTCGCCTGGCCTCGCTGTGGCGCGCTTGCCTACCGTTGCACCATGCCTGAATACACAGGCCCGTGTGGTCCAATTGGCCAGCACCTTTACGATACGCGGCGCGCGCAACTCAGCAGATTCGTGCGGCTCCCTGCGCAGAGGCACCGGCTTACTTACACTTGATCACCCCGCACACTGGAGTCAGCTACGCGTCGCGTGCACTGCACTCGAGAGCTATCGAGCAGTGAGGGCAATCAATGCTAAGGTAATCGGACAGTGGAGTTCAATTCGCAACTCGTGGCCCCGACACTGACCGGCGTTGCTGCATTCCTGCTCGCCTGGTTGGCGTTCGGCAAGAGCCGCTCGAAGGCAGCAAAGCCCACCACCAACAACGTGCCCGCGGAGGAGAGGGAGACCAAGCCCCCGCCGGCTTCGAAACGCAAAGCTGCGAAAGACGAAAAGTCCGCGGCCGCGGAGGCGAAGCCTGCGGATCCCAAACCGGCGGTCAGTGCGGCTCCGAAGTCCGCAAGTGCGCCTCCTGCTGCGGACGGCAAACCCGCTGCCGTTGCCGACTCGAAGCCGCCCGCAGGCGGCAAGTCTTTGCGGCCACCGGCGAAGGCAATCGTTTGGGAGGCGCCGCCCGGTGAGCTCGCCGACGATGACATCACCGTTATCCACGCCATCCCCGTCTTCGAAGGCGCCGAGACCACGATCGAAGCAGCCTCCGTTTCGATCGAAGGCGAGAGCGAAGAAGATCGCGTCTCGCGCATCGAACTCAGTTACGAAGAAGATGCCGAGGCCGAGGAAGTGACCGCGGCCTCCGCGCGCATCCTGCTCTACGCCGCGGGCGACAGCGACCAAGGGCGTGTTCGTAAACGAAACGAGGACAGCTTGCTGGTCATGCCGGAGCGTTCACTGTTCGCAGTGGCTGACGGCATGGGCGGCCACCGCGGTGGCGCCGTCGCCAGCAGCCTCGCCATTGACGCCTTGCAAGACGCTTTCGATCGCGAAGCCTTCGAGGGACGCGTTCAATCGACGGGCAATGTGCCGCGCCGAGCGCGCGAGCTCGCTGCCGCCGTGCACATGACGAACGAGTGCGTGCGCTCGATGGCCTTCGCCGATCGCGAGCTCTCCGACATGGGCACCACGCTGGTCGCTGCCCGCTTTTCGCCGAACAAGCAGCGCCTGTACGTCGGTCACGTCGGTGATAGCCGCTGTTACCGCTTGCGCCAAGGCAAGCTCCGTCAGCTCACGACCGACCACACCATGGCATCGTTGGGCGTCAAAGGCCCGAGCGCCAACCACCTGTATCAGGCCATCGGCGTGAGCCCGGGCCTGGCCATCGATCTGATCGTCGACAAACCGCAGGACGACGATATTTACCTGCTCTGTTCCGACGGTCTGTCGAAGATGGTCAGCGACGACGAGCTGTGCAACACCCTGCAACAGCACGAAGATCTAGAGACTGCGCTGTACACGCTGATCGAAGCCGCCAACGATCGCGGCGGCAATGACAACGTGACCGTAATCATCGTCAAAGTCCTCGCCCGCACGTCCAAGAAAGCGATGGAAACCATCGCGCAATCCGCGGTGAACTGAACGCCTCTGGCCGTCGAGGACGAGCGAGAGGGAGAGGGACTAACCGCCGAGCCGCAGAGGGCACAGAGCCCTGAAAGAGCGGAGATTTCTGGGTTTACTCAATACGCCCCTTCGCGTCGTAGATCACGTGCAGCTTTGACGCGCAGCGCGCCCCCCCAAACTCTCTTTTCTGATCTCTGCGGCCTCTGCGGCTTGGCGGTTCAATCTCAGGGAGCCGTTCTGCGCGTCGCACTGCGGTAACCGTTGGCCGGGGGCGTGGGCGTTGCGCGCACTCATTTTCGAGACGCGGGAGAGTTACTGCATAACGCGGCGTACCTTCGGCCACTGATCAAGGTGGACGATCACGCCGCGGCGAGCATTGCTTGGTGAAACTCGAAAGTCCGCGGCCCGCTTAGCTTTTACGCGTCTTTGGAGTGACCCTACGAATGAGCGCAACTGTACCTCCGGCTGCCAATCTCGATCGCCCCAGCGATTTCGGCGAGTTCTATCAACACGCGGAAGCCTTGGCGCGACCGCAGTCTGTGATGCCTGAACCGGAACCCGAGCTGCCGCTCATACCGTCATTGACGCCCGAGCAAGAGGCGCGACGCGCGCGCTTCCGCCGGGCGGTGAGCGGCATCGTCTTGGGGTTGCTCGCGTTCACTGCGCTCGCGACGTGTGTGTATGTGGTCCGACGAGCAGCGCGCAGCGACGCTGAAAATTCGACGGCTCCACTGAGCGCCGTCGCGCGTCCCGCCGAGCAAACGCTGGTTGCAACGCCCTCACCCGCCGCGCAATTGCCCGAATCCCCTGCCCTGTCCGATCTCGACCAGGCGCTGGCGATGGCGCGCACGCCGGTCGCGACGCTCGCGAATCTCGAGCATTGGTCGCGGCTTGCCAGTCAATTGAGCGCGTCCGACCGCAAGCGAGTCGAGCATGACCTTTCGCGCTCGAGTGTAACGGGATCGCGCGAGGCACAAGAGGCGGCGCGGCTCGAACTCGCACTGCTGTGGCGCGCCACAGCGCGACGCGCGAAGGCGCAAAAGGTCTTGGTAAGCCTGGCTCGCACCGCGACCGACCCAGCAGTGAAGAAGTACGCTCTCGGCGCGCTCACCAACGCCTGACGGGCATTAACACCACGCATCACTCACCCGTAGCTTAGCGTGATGATTCGAAGTCTGTTCCTAGTCGGTGTGATGAGCTTGGTTTGTAACGCATGTGGCGATTCGTCCGATTCGTCGAATACGGGCGGCGGCGCAGGAAGCGGCAATGTGGGGGGGGCGAGCAGCGGCAGCTGCCCGGATGTGAGCGGTTCGTGGACACTGACCGATCACTGCGAGTCGTCGTTCATCGGCATGAGCCTGATGGTGACGCAGAGGGACTGCGCGCTGTCGTTCGCGTCGCCGTTCGACGCTTTCAGTGGCACCGTCACGACCGACGGGAAGATCACGCTCAGCGGTCCACAGGATTGCACCGGTACCGCGACAACAACGTCAGTGTCGATGAACTGCACACCGGACCCGTGCCCAGTGAAACTGTCGCGCTAGCTAGCGCCAAGTGCCCCGCGCAAGCAACGTCGTACCACTCGAGACGTGAGAGGGCGTCTGGAGTGACTGGTGCGTCGCGGCACGCGCGGGACGATGGCCCACCAAGAGCGCGAGCAGCAGCGCGCAACCGAGCGCCAGTCCAAACGCACCGAGCGAGCGGCCGAGGCGGGATTCGGATTCTTGGAATGCCGAAACCGTGAGCACGATCAGCAACCCAACCGCGACTCCCGCGAGACAAATTGCCAAACCGCTCATCGCCTCGGCGCCCGTCAGATGCACGCGCCGTCCGCCCAATTGAACGAGCACCTGACACACGACGAGGCTCAATACGGTGGCCATCAGTGCGCTGAGCGCGGTTTCTCTGGGGTTCATGGAGGGGTCCGTTCGCTGGCTGGCGGTGCCGAGTCTGAATTGCTCCAAGCACACATGAGCAACATGCGTGCCACATTTCGGTGGCGAGCTGCGCACACGCCCAAACGGCGCTTCGGCACTTCGCCTATTTGATGTGGTGGCAGATCGGCACGGGCGTGCCGCTGCGATTTACCGTCGTATCCAGGTTGCACGCGGTGCGGAGACCCGCGTAAGTGTCGAGGTTGTGCCCGCCGCCGCAGGTCCCCGCCGCGACAATCGGTTCGCAGCGATCATCTCCAGCTGTGCCAGCGTTTGCGGTGGGTGCGCCACCGTTGTCAGAGGGCTCTCGCTCGTCATCGATGACGCGGCCACCGCAGTGCAAGAGCGCTGAGCCGATCGAGATCACGGACAGCGTCCACCCCCACCGCCATGCTCTGTCGTTCGCCCTTTTCATGTCCGCCTCACGCCCGCCGAGTGTAACACACCGCGACCGGAACAGAGCCGAGCTGCGAGGTGCGCTGCCGGCCCCGACGTTTTTTGGAACGACGGGACCGAGTGCGCGGCTCGTAGTATTCTTTACGCGAGCACGAGGGGCAGCACGGTGTCCCTCGTGTAGCGCCAGATCAGGGACGAATTGTGACATTGGAACGCCGCGCCGCTGTAGTACGTGCGATTGCGGCCTTGCAGATCGTTCAGCGCGCCGTAGAAGCCGCGATTGATTTCGTCGCCGTTCACGTTCAACTCGAAGGGCGCGTGCGCACTGAAGGTCATGATGTCGAGTACACGCGGGGCAGTCGGGAAGTAGGTGGGGTCACTGAGGCGACGGATCTGGCTCACGATCGTGGCTTTGACGTCGTAATCGCTGAGCGGCACCGTGCTGCCGAACTTCACGTTCCATAGGCCAGGTACGAGCGTGGGATTGAGGCCGTAAATGCCGGGGAGCTGCGGCAGATTGTAGGCGGTGCGCTCGCTGCTATTGGTGACGGAGAGGCCCGCGGGCATGCCCGCGAGTTTCAAGATGCCCGCGTAGTAGGCGTTCGGGCGATATCGCCGGAGGAGCGACTCTTCCGCGCGATCGAGATCGAAGCCGCACAGATTGTCGAGCGTGGGCGGCGCCGTAAACACGAGCTTCTTGGCTTTGACGACGTAGCGACCGCACGGCGTCTCCACGGTGACCGTCACGCCGTTCTTGTCGCGATCGACGTGCAAGACGTCCGCGCCGAACACCACGTCATCACCCAAGAACGCGGTCGCGTTCTCGTACAAGGTGCTGTTGCCGGTCGGGCACGCCATGAAGCCACCATCGAGACCGAAAATCGAGCCGACGACCTGCGAGCTGAACAACTTCAGCGCGTAAACGGTGGGCATGTTGAGGATGTCGCCCGCGCCTTGTCCGAATTGGAACGCGGTGCGCACCATCGCGCCCAGGCCGTACTTGGTCACGAAATCACGAAACTTGAGTGTGAGATCGGGCGGGACGGGATTGGGCAGATCGAAGCTCGAATCGAGATCGAAATAGGTCGCTTTCAGCTGCTGCAGGTAGCCGTAGTAGGTCTGCAGAGCCGCGCCGGTGTCCGCTGCGCTCGGTTCGCTGAAGTTTTGGGTCTTTCCGGTGCGAAAGTCCGCGTTCACATTGATGCCACCTCCGAACGAACCCGGGGGCAGCGTGATGAGCGGCGTGCCGAGCCGCGCGAAGAAGTCAGTAACAACGGGCAAGCTGTGAAACACGACCACGCCGATGTCCGTGGGCACGCCAGTCGCCGGATCGACGTACGTTTCGGTGTGACCGCCCAGGCGCTGCTTGGCTTCGAGCACGATCACGCTGCGCCCCGCGTCTTTCACCGCGACAGCGGTGTACGTTCCGGACGCGCCGCCGCCGATCACGCACACGTCACGCTCGATGACTTTGGTCTTCGCAAAAGCCGTGCGAGAGGACAGCCCTGCTGCTGCAAAGCCAGCGGCAGAGTACGACAAAAGCTTCAGCACATTTCTTCGTCGAAGACGCATCATGGTTGGAACTCCCTTCATTGAGTGCGTACGAGGACAGCTGCCCCCGCAACGGCACACGAAACCTCAGCAACCCTTCAGGTTGATGATACGCGATAATCGAACAAAGCAGAACTCCGAACGCACTAGTCTGGCGGTCCAACCTCGCATTTCTAACCCTCGAGTGCTGTCGAATGCCGCCACCGTGCACTGACTACATCAACGAGCTTATCCCACACCTTGCCGTTCACGAGACTTTGCGATGGCGCGCGGGTGCTGGCGCTGTCGGCGTTGCGCTGAACGCGGAAGCGCACGAAGTATCGCGTGTTGCTCACGCTTGCACTGCGCTGGTGAATGGCGCTGGGGTGGCGTTCGTCAGACGACGTACGCTAGGCTCTGCACTTCGCCCAAAGCCGCGCTGGGCACTTCAACACGGGAGAGTTCACTTTGCGCTACGCACGTTGGTTCACGCTCAGTGTCCTAGTTGGTTCGACCGCGTTGGTGTGCGCTTCGCCGAACGCCGGTGCTGATGTTCCAGCGCCGAAGCCGCCGAGCAACACGCAACTCAAGCCCAAAGTCCCGCTCGCCTCGGGTGCCGCGCGCGCGGCGGTGGCCCCCAAAGTCTTTTCGTTGGGCCCGTGCGGCGTGCAACAAACGCAGTGCTTCCTCGCCGGCGGCAAGGTCAGCGCGGTCGCCAAAGATTCACCCGACAACGTGCGTTCCAAGGTTTGCGCGAACAACTCGGACGCGCACTACAGCTGCGGGAGCTGTGAATATTGCCCGCTGGTCCATACCGCGAGCACGTTCTGCGCAGCGAGCGGCTGCGACTACAAAGAGTGCGAAAAGAATTGGGTGGATGCAGACGGCAATCGCAAGAACGGTTGCGAGCAGTATCGACCCACGCGACCAGCGATGCCCGCGGGCGCCAAGTGCACGACCGACGCAAACTGCAGCTATCTGGGTGCGGACAACGGCAGTTACCTGAATCCCCACGGTGAGTGTAAACCGAAGCAAACCGGCGCGGACGCACGCGGCTGCGTGTTCGTGTTCGCGCAGTGTGAGCCGTTTCACGCTCCCTTGGAGTCAACGCGCAGCTGCCCGCTCGACCGCTATGGCGCGCACCTCGATCACGACGAAGATGGCTCGGTTGCCAAAGCATTCGGCGGAGACGACTGTGATGACGGCGACAGCGCACGTTATCCCGGCAACGCCGAGGTGTGCGATCCGTACAACCACGACGAGGATTGCGATCCGCGTACCAACGGCGGAAGCGACGTAGACCACGACACCCTCACCGAAGGCGCATGCTGCAACGTGATGGACAATGGCGCCAAATTCTGCGGCATGGACTGCGACGATAGGCACAGTGCACTCGCGCTCGACGGGCAGCGCTGTAACCCCGACGGCAGCGGCAGCGCGCAGGTCTGCGAGGTAAATCGAGCCGGCGGCGGTCAAGTGCCAGCCTGGACGACCCACGCCTGCAGCGGCGGCGGCAAGTGCAAACCGCAAGAAAACGGCACCGGGATTTGCTTGTAACGCATCGGATCACCTCCGCCGGAGGAGGTGCATTGGGGTTACCTCCGCCGGCGGGTGTTGACTGGTTCGCCTCCGCCGGCGGGTGTTGATTGGTTCACCTCCGCCGGCGGGTGTTGACTTGGTCCACCTCCGCCGGCGGGTGTTGACTTGGTCATTGGGCCGGGGACGTTGACTGGTTCACCTCCGCCGCCCGGCGTGCATCCGGCCAGGTGTTGATCGGGTCGGGTACACCTCCGCCGACGCAACTCGCGCTCCACGGAGTTCGTGCAGTGTGCGGAACACCTTGTTCTTCGAGGTGCGATGCGGGAACGCGACCGCCCCCTCTGGAGCGATCGCGATCCGGCGTTCGAACGTGGCGGTGAGCGTGATCGCCGATCGCCAGCCTTACTTCACGACCACGAGGGGGCGCATCATCTCGTTGTCTTCGTGTTCGAGCATGTGACAATGCCAGACGTACCCAGGGCCTTGGGTGGCGTCGAAGGGGAACGTGGTCTTGTCCTGGGGCGTCCAGCGAACGCGGATGCGGGTGACGTGGTCGGGCGGCGCCATCACCGTGTCTTTCCAACCCGAGTCCAGGACGCTCGGCGTCATGAGGGTCTTGGGCAAGAGGTAAGCGTCGGCAGGAGGATTGTTCGCGGGCTTTGCCAACGGGACCGTGCCGCCATCGTTCGCTTCATTCCAATCCTTCTCGGCGGCGCTGACTGCAGCCGTCACGGTCATCGTGTTTGCTTCGACGAGACCGGGTGAAACGGAGACCGCGTCGGCCTTTCGAACGAAAAATGGGAGCGCGCTTCAACCCGTTCTCGCGTTGCCGCACACGGGACAAAGCGAGGTAACACCATGCGAGTTCACGCGAAGGGTTTGTACATTTCTGCGGTTTTGATGGTTCTCTCTGCTTGTGCGGGCGAAGTGAGCGATGACTCCGGGCGCAAGACTCCCGTGCGGGCTTCAGCGGGAGCAGGCGGAGATGGCTACATGTACCCGAGCAACTACAGCGGCTCGACGGGACTGCCCAAAGGCGGTGCATCTGGGATGGGTGGCACTGCCGGACGCGCGGGCGCGGGTGGTGCGGGCGGCGCACTGCTGGGCAATTCGGCAGGGAGCAGTTCGAGCGGCGGAACCGCAAGCGGCGGACGCGCATCGAGTGACGGGGGCAGCTCGTCCAAAGCGGGTGCTGGGGGTGCAGGCGCCGCGCCGGTGTGCCCGTCGCCCACGGGCGTCAAACTCTCCAACGGAACCTGCGTGAATCGCGTGACCGAGTTCGACGTTGCCAGGCATCCGACGACCATCATCACCGGCTCGGATCGAAAGATCTGGGTCGACGACGACGCGGCCAATCAACTCATTCAGTTGGACACCGATGGCAAGGTCCTCAAGCGAGTGGACTGCGATGCGGGCTCGTCCCCGAGAGCGCTCATCCCTGGCACCCATGACGCAGTCCTTTGGTACACCGATGCTGGCACGAGATCCCTCATCAAGATGACCGAGAGCGACCCCAAAGCGTCGGTCACCATGCTCGGCTTCGTGCCCACTGCGATTGCGCTCGGCGCGAATGACGACATCTTCATCTCCGAGTGGGGCAAGGCGATCTATCGCTTGCTTCCGAATCAAACACCGAAGCGCTGGACGGCCTCTCCGATGGACTCGCTGGTCGTAACGCCAGACGGCAACGCTTGGGCTTCAGAGGGGACTGCGCTCGCGAAGCTCGTGCCCGCGGACGGGGTAAAGCGGGTCACGCTCGCCGACACTTCGAATGCCGCGGGCCTGACCGTGACCTCCGATGCGCTCTGGTACAGCGACAGCCTCACCGATCAACTGGTACGCGTGAGTTTCGACGGGCAGAACGTGCAGCCGTTCAACGTGCAAACGCGCTCAGCGCCGACTCGGCTCATCCTCGGGCCAGATAACGCGCTTTGGTTCGTCGAATGGAGCGCACAAAAGATTGGCCGCTTCGACCTCAAGAGCGGCGAGGTCACTCACTACTCGCTGCCGACGCAGTACGGCGAACCGAGTGGGCTCACGGTCGGGCCGGACGGCAACATCTGGTTCACCGAGGTCACAGCCAACAAGGTCGGTCGCTTGATCGTGGATGCACAACCATGAAAGGAACCGTGCGGCGCTGTGCCGGCTTCACGCTCGGAGCCGTTCTGTCGTGTCAGGCCCTGGGCTGCGCGCCGGAAAGCGCCGCCGGCAACGCAACTCCCGAGGGTGGTTTGCAATCCATCTGCGGGCCGACCAGTGAGCTCCGAGACGTGGAGCTCTACGACGGCAAATTCGGCTTACCTACGGCATTCGTGGGGCGTCATCGGCTCGCGGTGGGGCTACTGCGCTGGAGATCGGATCTGGACGCTCGCTACCGCGAGCTAAGCGGCAACGTCAGAGACCAAGGCTGGTGTACCGGGACGCTGATCGACGACGATCTGTTCCTGACCGCCGGTCATTGCCTCGACAACCAGGACACGCCAAGGCTGAGACTGCCCCGCGAAAAAGGCGGAATCCCGCTAGAACCCCCAGAAATGGCGCGCGAGTTCACGGTCGAGTTTCGCTTCGAAACGCCTGCGCTGCCCGACGCGACCGACTACGGAAGCCGCGTCAACGTCTTGCGCTTGGAGGAGTATAGCCGTTCGGATCCCGACTACGCCATCATGCGCCTGGCTGATAGACCCGGGTTCCACAATGGCGTTGCTCGCATCTCGCCGTCTGACTCGATGCCCGGCTTGCCGATCGCGCTCCTGCAGCATCCCAAAGCGGAAACGATGAAGGTAGGCTCCGGCCCAGTCGCGCGCTTGCTCGGTCCGAAAATTACCTACGACACGATCGACACCCTCGACGGCTCGTCGGGTGCCGGCATTCTCGACGCTGTGACCGGCAAATTGGTCGGCATTCACACCAATGGCGGGTGCACCAAAGACGGAGACGGCGAAAACTACGGCGTCACGATCGGCGCACTCACCGCCGTCTCGCAATTAATCGTCGATCGCGTGGATCGCTCGCGCGATTTCTTGGTCGGCGATTGGAACGGCGATGGCTCTTCCGACCTCGGCGTGTTCGTCGATGGTTGCTTGTATCCAGACACTGACCACGACGGAGCACCGGAAATCGGCGCGCGCTTGTGCCCGCCCGATGCCAACGCCGAGCAATACTTCGCGGGCAAATGGCAGGCTGGTGCCGCGAGCGGACTCGGCTGGCGACGCCGCGATTGCCTGTTTTTGGATGCTAATCCCACACAAAAGCTGTGTTTCGGTGCGCCCTTCGAGCTCTTGGTCGCGGATTGGAACGGTGATGGACGAAGCGACCTCGGCATTCGCAGAGGGCGCTGCATCAACTTCGATCTCGATCTCGACGGCGCAGTCGACACCCCCGACTATTGCTACGGCAACGGCGTCGCCCAAGACGAGTACCTGGTTGGGCATTGGGACCGCACCGCGACGACCGACAGCATCGCCATCCGAGAAGCCAACACCATATCGATCGATGCAGACCAAGACGGCGACACCGATGAAACGCGCGTGTTCGGTGACGGCGGCAATCAGGATCAATACCTGGTGGGTGATTGGGCCGGCAACGGGCGCTCCGAGCTCGCCGTCCGCCGCGGTACGGTTTACACGCTCCAAATGCTCGACGACGTTCCGAATGTCCGCCGCGAGTACCGCGACTTTTGGACCAGGCCGTGAATCACTCGCTACGAGCGCTCACCCGTTTATCGCTCGCTGTACACGATACCAAGTGATCTCTGAGTTTGCGGGAATGCCGCACTGAAAGTGAGACCACATCATGAATCGAATAGCGATGAAGACCTCGTATCTGGCTTCGGCCACTTTCACTTTGATGGTGCTCGGCTGCTCCGCCGACGTGGGTCAGGAGAACTCCCAGCAAGCGGGCAAGTCTGGAGTGGGAGGCTCCCGAGGACCGCTCGCCGGACTCGCAGGTGGCGCGAGCACGCCGAGCGCAGGCACGGGCGGCACCGGCAGCACGGCGCCCACTGGCGGCGCGACGGCAACGGGCGGCTCGGCAACGACTGCAGGCGCGGGCGGAGCAGCAACAGATGGAAGTTCCGGGGCCAACGCGCTGGCGAGTTTTGCAGGCTTCCCGTTTGGCGGTGCGGACAGCATCGGCTTTGCCGGGATCGGCGGCGAAGATGGCACGACCACCTCGATCATCATCAACGGCTTTGCGGGCGCGGGAACTCTCCGCACCAGCTCGGGTGGCAATAGCGGCAACCAATCCAATTTCGGCGGCGCGGGTGGTACCCGCATTTGGATTTCGTTTTGATCTGCGCGGTCAATTGCGCGTGACACAAGGGGTCTGCGTGTCGTCGAACGTGCTGCTCGTGAATGTCATGCAGACCACGCCGTCAGCGCAACGCGCCATCGACACGCAGTCCACGGGCAGCCAAGTGAACGAATCCACGTTAAAGCTCGCGGTATCGCCGTTACATGGGCAAGCGTGCAAACACTCAATCTCGGGCGGCGAGCAGCTCCCGGCGTCCCCGCAGTCAGTCGTTGGGTACGTGATGCCGTCAGTGCCGCAGGCCTCTTGCTGGCGGCTCAAACACGAGCAACGGGTCTCGGACGTGGCACCCGCCGCCGGGATCACCACACCGATGAGAATGGTTCCGCCGAAGCCGCCCGACGCGAGCGACACCCAGCCCGCTTCACCACCGGCCTGCGTTCCGCCGAGTGCAACGACGCCGCCAGAGCCCGCACTCGGCGCGGAACCTGCGGCCCCAGCAGCCCCACCCCCGCCAGCGCTCACTCGACTGGTGCCCCCTGCGGTCGTTCCCCCAGCGCTCACCCCGTCGAGCTCGGCGATCAGCATGTGGTCGAGTGAGCAGGCCGTAAGGGCGCAAAGGGCAAGTAGCAACGCCGCGTTTCGCATCTGACATCACCTCAGCACTGGGTCGAAGCCAACGCCCACTTCGAGACTTCCACCCGGACACAGCGAACAAGTCGTACTCGAGCCCGCCTGACCGCCAATTTCATAGGAAGTCCCAGCAAAGGGCACGCGCACATCGAGACTCGTCGCAACCCAGGCGGGCCCGAATGGCCACTCGAGCCCGGCCGCAGCGAGCGCATAGCCGCGATGAAAATCTTGTCCGGCGAGCGCGTGGGCTTTCGGTTGCTCGTCGATGATGCTGGCTTGCGCGCGCCCCATCAACGCGCCAAGCCCTGCTTCGAACCGAGCGCGCAAACGCGGCGCGTCCGTCGATAGCCACCCCGCGCGCAGCTCACCCGATCCACCAGTGAGGTGCACGCGCGCAGGCGGCACGCCGAAGTCGGTCGGCACCAGGTAGCGCGCGGCCAAGCGCAGCGAATACCGACCGCGATACTCGACCGAGAAAAACCCGCCCACCTCTTGCACCCAACCCTCGGTGCCGGAACTGTGCGTCGTTCCGCTCGCGCCGAGGCCGAGCCGCAACACGGGGGGTGCCACACGCCGGCTCGAGCGCGACGCTGGGTCCACTGAATCACTAACCGTGGGAACGGGCGCAATCGTAACGAGCGGTTCAGGCTCTGGGGCTGGCGGCGGCTCGGGTTGCGTCGGTGTTTCTCGTTCCAAGGCGTCCACCACGGTGGCGCGCGATGACTGTTGTTCGCGCAGCCACAACGCGCGAGCCGACGAATGCGCCACCTCCGCGAGCGTTTCGCTGCCTACTTCATCGAGCCCCGAATCGAGCTTGATCTCGCGGAACAAGTAGCGCGGCTGCTCGCCCTGTTCGGTGAGCGTCAAATAGACGCGCGCCGCGCTGCGCTCGGTGACGCGAATCCAAATGTACACGGTGTCCGTGCGCTGGGGCGCCAGCACGGTCCGCTGATCGAACCGATGGTCGTCACTGGGCACGACCGTGGTTTGCGCCGAAAAAAGGCTGCGAACGCGCTCGAACAACAGCGGATCCCGCTCCACGTCACCGCTCATCGCGACTTCCACGCGAGCCAGCGCTGAATTCGCTTCATCCTGGTTCGCGCTGGCTGGCGCGGCGCGCGCGCTTGGCGCGAGACAACACGAACTAGCCACAGAGCCACAAAACACGAACGCCCGCCAGGCACGAGCGTACGTCATCGGGACACTCGCGCCCGCGCAACCTCGGCGTACGGTGAGTCCGGGAACTCACGCAGCAAGTCTTCGAGCGCTTGCTCGGAAGCCGAGCGCTGCCCCAACGCAGTGGCTACTTCCGAAATCCCCCACAGTGCCTCCGCGCGCAGCGCACCGCCGCCTGCAGCGAGCGCGCGAAATTGCGCGAGCGCGCGCTCGGGCTGCTTGCCCTGTAGGAACTTACCCAAAGCGAGCCGAGTGGGTCCGACTTCACGTGAACTCGGGTAGAGAGTGAGCAGTCGCTCGTACGCCGCTGCAGCCTCCAGCGCACGGCCTTGACGACGCAGTCGATTGGCACGCGCAAACAGCTCACTGGCTTTGTCCGGCGGATCTGCCTTCAATTCGCGAGGGCTCGTCTCGCAACCGTGGGGCGTCGCCTCGCACGCGGTGGTTGGATTCGGCTCGGTGGGTGCCTCCGGCGCGGGCGGCGTGGGCGGTTCGACCGGCACGACAGCAACGTTCGAGCCGATTGGCTTGGGCTTCAGTGGCGGCTTGGGTTTCAGCGCTGGCTTAGGCGCAGCGCTGCCCAACGGCGGCGGCTCTAACGCTCGTTGAAGCCGAGCTCCGCCGAACCAAGCACTGGCCAGGCCAGCCATCAACAACACCGCGGCCGCCACCAGCAACATCACGGTGCGACGTTTAGCGGGTGCCCTCACCGGTGCAGCGCGCGGGCGAAGTGCCGAGAGCGCACGAGCATTGATGCGCGCGAGCAGCAGATCGTCACCCGGGCGAACGCGACTCTCGCGCTCGAGCTCGGGCAAAATCTCGCTCATGATCCGCACCTCGAGCGAGTACTGAATGCTCTCGCGCAGGCGACGCTGCTCATCGAGCGAGAGCTCTTCGCGCCGGCTGGAGCACAGCAAATCAGTGGCGTCGGACTGGCTCATGCCGTCTCCTCCACCAAATCGCGAAGTCTGGGATCGGCCAGCGCGTGTGCGACCAACGCCGCTTTGGCGGTGCGCAAACGGCTGCGCACGGTTTCGAGCGGAGCGCCGCAAATGGCCGCCACTTCGCTCATCGTGTAACCGAGCACGCAATGCAGCGCGAGCGCTTCGGCCTGCGGCGGGGGCAACGCATCACACAGTTCACGCGCCAAACGCACGCCAACGCGCGAAGCGACCAGCGCATCCGGCGCAGCGCCCTCGCACGCCGCTTCGTCCGCCTCGAGCTCATCCGCCAAGCCGTGATTGCGCTTGGCGGCACGTTGCCTGCGGCGCGCATTCATCGCCGTACGCAGGGCCACGCGCGCCGCAAAATGCCGAATCGACGACTCACCGCGGAAACGCCGCAGCGCATTGACGAATTCGACCGCACATTCTTGCGCCACATCCTCCACGTCGGGATGCGACCCGCCAATCACCCGCCGCACCACGCGCAAAATATTGGGCGTGACGGTAGTGAGCAGCGTGCGCAGCGCGGTGACGTCTCCGTCGACCGCGGCGTGAGCAAGCGGCAATAGCTCATCCTCTGCCCGCGGGCCGGGCTGAGGCGGAGCGCTGCGAGTAGGCAGTACGCGTAACATCCGCGAAGATCAGTGTAAGCCATTCGCAAAACGGGTGATCCCCCAACACGACATTTCTGAATTGCCCCCCAAGCAACGAAACTTCCACCCCCGCCGATCGATACACCCCAGAAACACGCCACTTTTGAGGCCAAATCAGCGTCACTCCGCACAATCCCCAATCACGCCCAGCGCCTCAGTTACTCGCATGGACTGCAAACTAGAAGTTGTCACTCACCAGTTGCACCCCTCCTCGCACTGTAGATTTTCAAGAATGGGCGCCCGCGCCCCAGCCACGCACCTCACATCCCGCACTGTTCCCGTCGCGGTGCGGCCACCGTCGCGGACACAACATTCCGCGCCCAGTTAGACGGAGAGCTCTCGGAACGCTCCCTGAGGATTGAACCGCCGAGCCGCAGAGGCCGCAGAGATCAGAGGGAGAGAAGAGAGAGTTGGGGTTCGAGCTATACGGTGGAGCACTTGAAGTAACGGCTCTGCAGGCCGCGCGCACCAGCACGTGGGGAGCCGGGCGCGAAACGCGACTCGGCGCGAAGCCGAAAATGGCTCGACTTCCCTTTCGCCGTAGTCGGCGCGGACGTGCCAACGAAAGCTGCCCTCGCGGAGCACATCTTTTCCGGAATTTGGGCCTTGTCCGGCGCGAACGGTTGCGTGTCGTGACGTTCCACGTCGAAGGAACGTGAACTGCGGCTCGGCTGCAGCGTGC